>Ga0066793_10001030_pt1 | contig 12161 bp, 13 predicted proteins | sample PersoiDNA2013189_FD_83876 | JGI IMG/M metagenome (GOLD analysis project Ga0066793, IMG submission 83876) | Permafrost soil microbial communities from the Arctic, to analyse light accelerated degradation of dissolved organic matter (DOM) -... | ecosystem: Environmental > Terrestrial > Soil >...
GCATCAAGGTTTCGTAAAGCGGCTTGCCACCGCGGCCGCGCTGAGCCTCGGCCAGGCGGCGCAAGGTCGGAAGGTGCGAAGGTTCGTAGTCGCGCGCGCGCAGCAAGGCCTTTTCCCGCCACGCGGCTGCCTTGTCCGGTGCAACGGCGTAGTCAGCCAGCCGGTCGTCGACGGCGCGCCCGATGGCGGGGGGCAGGGAAGCCTTCTTGGCCAGCGCGGCCGAGAGCGTCTTGCCGAGAAGAAAGAGCCCTTCCGCGGCGTCGGGGGAAGACTTCGCGGCCTGTTCCATGACGGGCAGGAAGTCGGACAGCAAGGCCCCGGCGTCGAAGGGCTCGGCCAGCGCGGCCTCGACTGCGGCCAGCCAGCCCCCTTGCTGGCTCGCCAGGCGCACGACGCCCATGCGGGCGCCGCGATCAGTGGGCCCAGCCTTGAAGGCCTTGGCGAAGCAGGCGAGCGCCGCGGGATGGTCACCCACCTTCTCGTCGAGCAGCCCCGCCGCGAGAAGTAGCAGGTGAACCTTGCGCGCCGATTCCGCGGGCAGCGCGGTGCCGGCCTGCTCGAACACGCGAGCCGCGGACACAAAGCCGCCGGTCGCCCCGGCCAGGCGAACGATTTCCGCCTCGGCTTCGGGATCCTCGGGCCCGAGCTTCAGGACCTCGATGTGATGAGCCAGCGCTTCCTTGGGGCGCTGGGCTCGCTTCTCCTCGAGCACGGCGGCCTCGCGATGCAGGCGTGCCCGCTCGCTGTCGGACGAAGCCAGGGCCAGGCGATGGGGCAGGACAGCGAGCAGACCTTGCCAGTCGTCGCTGGCGCCTGAGCAGCGCAAGATCCCCTCGACCGCGAAGGTGCGCGCCGATTCGCTTTCCAGCAGCGCGAAGAGGGCGTCGCGCAAGCCCTTGGTTTGCGGATCGATGGCCAGGGCGCGCCCGTACCAGAGCGCCCCGCCCTTGGGATCCGAGAGGTGCTTGGCGCACGCATCGCCCAGGCGAACGAACTGGTTCACCAGCCGCTGCTGCGCGGCCCGGCCCTCGCGCGTTCCCAGGTTGACGAACTCTTGCCACTGCCCGGACTCGCCGTAGAGATCGAGGATGGCGGCCACGGCCTCGACGTCCCCTGGCGTCGTGGTCAGAATCTTGCCGAGGGCCGCGATGGCCTTGGCCGGATCCTTGAGCTTGTCACGTTCCACCTCGGCCACGCGCAGGAGATCGGCGCGGCGTTGGATCCAGGGCACCGCGGCCTCCGCCCGCCTAGCCAGGGCCACCACCAGCTCGGCCCAGCGCCCGGCGCCTTCCAGGATCTCGATGGCGCGTGAGAGCGCCTTGCGATCATTGGCGTCGGCGGCCAGGCGCTTTTCCCACAGGCCGAGCGCGCGATCGATCTCGGCGCGTGCGCGGGCGAGATCCGCGGCCTCACCCAGAAGTCCCCGGCGCGCGCCCGGCGACGGTTCGATGGAGGCCTGGCGTTCGAGAATATCGAGCCTCTCGCCGGCATGGGCCTCGCCCTCGAGCAGGGCGCCGAGCTTGCGCAGGGCCACCAGTACCTGATCCGTCTCGGCCGCGCTGCAGGACAGGATCTTTCGGCAAAGCACGACGGCGGCTTCGGCGCCGTCCTTGCGCGCTTCCTCGATGTTGGCGGCTTCGAGCCACAGACTGACCTGCAGCTTCGCATTCTTGGTGGCCTCGGCGGCGGCGACCAGGCCGCGCACGTAGGCCGCCGGCGTCGAGGTCACCTCGGCAAGGAACTTCAAGCGGGCGCGCGTCGCGGCCTCCTCGGGCTGGAAGGCAACCAGCTCGACTAGCTGCTCGCGCGCCGCCGGCAGATCACCCTTGCGCTCGAGCATGTCCGCGGCCTCGTTGACCAGCGCGCGGGTTTCATCCGGGCTGGCGAAGGTCAGGGCCACGCGGAGGGCGGCAACCATGCGATCCAGGCGGCCTTGTTGCAAGTGGCGCGCGCGCAGCAGATCGAGCGCGCGGCGACGGTCCGCGCGGGGCGCGCCCGTGTCGGAGAGGACACGCTCGGCCAGGGCGCAAGGTACGGTGTCGTCGGTGAGGGAGGGTGAGGCCAAGAGCTTCTCGACCTCGTCGAGGGCTTTGCCGGGCTGGCCAAGCCGTTCTAGGTAGTGCCTTGCCAGACGCGCGCTCAGCTCGACGGCGTCGTGGCCCGAAACCACGGTCAGGCGCTTGACCAGCACCTTGGCCAACGTCGCGAAGTCCCCCTGCCGTTCGAGCAGGTGCTCGAGCTCGGCCGACACCTCGAGGTTGCCCGGCGTGGCTTCGAACAGCGCAAGCAGATAGCTCGCGGCGCGCGCCATGCCGCCAGAATCACGCGCCACGGACGCGGCGTCGCGCAGCAGGCGCCGGCGGCGCGTACCGTCGGCAAGCCCGTCGAGAACGCGGTCATAGGCCGCCAGCAGCTCGTCCCACTGCTGATTCACGGAGCGCAGGATGGTGAGCCGTTCGAGCGCCCAGTCCGCGGCCAGGTCGAGCTTGAGGATGGTCTCCAGCAGCTCGACGACAACCGCCGTCTCGCCCGCGTACCACTCCTCGAGAAAACCCATCGCGCGCTGGCCGAGCGACGTGAGCAGCTCCGGCGCGAGACCGGGCACCAGCACTTTCCGGTAGGCCGCCGCCACGTCGTCCGGCTTCTGCGTCTCGGCGGCCGCGGCCTCGATTTCATCCCAGGCCTGCGCGTTCGCCGGCTCGGCCTGCGCCTTCTTCAACGCAGCCGCGAACTTCTCGGCGGATCCCTTGTCGGAATCGGAAGACCTCGTGGTGGAATCCCGCTTCATGTCCCCTCGCTGGAACAAAAGGTTTAAGGAGAGCGATAGTAACAGGTTCGCCCAGCGTGGAACCGGGTTTTCGAGGCTGGGCTAGTTTCGCCCGTCAGAAATCCGGCCGTATTTGGCCGCCGATCCGCGCCGCCCGCTTCGTTGCTCCTCGGTCACATGGCTACGGCCATGCGCCCTCGTCGCGCCTCGCGGGCAGCGCGGCTTGGCGGCCTCGGTACTGCCCGTATTTCTGACGGGCGTCACTAGGCCCGCGGCGGGGGCTCGCCGTGGCGCTTGACCTTGCGTTCCAAGTCGCGCGCCTGCTCTTCGATGTGCCAGGGGCGCTCGGCATAGACATCGTCGAAAAGCGAGGCCAGGGGTGGCCGTGGCGCAACGGACTCGGCGTCCCTCACCAGCGCGGCGAAGCGGGCGTCGAGTTCCTTGCGCAGGCGCTCATCGTCCCCGCTGCTCCACACCCCCTTGGCCTCGCAGTACGCGCGAAAGCGCCGGATGGGGTCGCTCGCCTCCCATGCCTTGGGCTCGTCGGGATCGCGGTACACGGATGGATCGTCGGACGAAGTATGCGCCCCGCGCCGGTAGGTCACGGCCTCGATGAGCGTCGGTCCCTCGCCCGCGCGGGCGCGCGCCGCCGCCTCGGCCGTGACGGCAATCAGGGCCAGGATGTCGTTGCCGTCGACGAGAACGCTCTTCATGCCGTAGGCGACCGCCTTCTGCGCCAGGGTGGCCGAGGCGGTCTGGATGGCACGCGGCGTGGAGATGGCCCAGCCGTTGTTGCGCAGGAAGAACAGGCAGGGCGCCTTGTGCACGGCGGCCAGGTTGCACGAAACGTGGAAGTCGCCGGTCGAGGTTGCGCCGTCGCCGAAGTAGACCAGGCTGACGTCGTCGCTGCCGCGCATCTTGGCCGCCAGGGCCATGCCCACGGCGTGCGGGATCTGCGTGCCCACCACCGAGCTGACGGACACGAAATTGAGATCGCGGGCCGTGTGGTGCGCCGGAAGCTGCCGGCCCTTCACCGGATCCTCGGCGTTGCCGTAGAGCTGGCACATCATGGTGCGCATCGGGTAGCCGCGAAAGAGCAACGCCGCCTGTTCGCGGTAGCACGAGAAGATCCAGTCGGTCGGCCGCAGCGCCCACACCGGCCCGATCATGGTGGCCTCCTCGCCCCACGCGGTGAGGTAGAAGCCGATGCGGCCCTGGCGCTGGAAGCGCAGCAAGCGCTCGTCGAGTAGGCTCGACTCGATCATGGCCTCCAGCATCCGGCGCAGCTCGGGCCCGGCAATGGCGGGTTCGAGCTCGGGCCGGCAGACCTTGCCGTCCGGGTCCAGGATGCGCAGGAGTTCCAGCTTCACGCCCCGCCTTGCCTAGCGGCCATACCGAGGGTTGTCAAGGCCGCGCGCGCCCGTGTAATCCCGCGACAAGCGCAGCGACGTCGCGGGGCGCCTGGCCGATGGCCGGGTTCCAAGGCGAAGTTGCTCCCCCGGCAGGGCCATGAATGGTGGCCATGGCCGTGGTCGTGGCTGTGGCTGTGGCCGTGGCCGTGGCCGTGGCCGTGGCCGTGGCCGGACATTCTGGACGCGCCAGCCGTGGGAAATCAACCGGTCGCCGTCGGCTGGCAGGCCGATGACGTAGGCCCACCGGGTGGGCTCTTGGCAGGGGTGAGGTGTTGGTTCAGGCGGCGTGGGCGATGCGCAGTCGCGCCCGGCCGACCAGCACATCGGGGCGTTCCAGAAGACTCCTGGCGACACGGGCTAGCAGCCTGCGCGCGTGCGAGACCAGGCGGGCCGGAAGATCGAAGACGGCGAAGCGCAGGAACGTCACCGCACAACGATACACATCGAGTTGCTGAAAGCCGAACATGCACGGGTTTCGGCATTACTGCGGAAAAGTTGCTCGGCCACGGCCACGGCCACGGCCACGACCATGACCTCCGTATTCACCCAACGGGTGACTGCTTCGTCGCACAAAAGGCCGAGCCCAACGGCTGCTTGGCCAGCTTCCCGGAACCTGGGCGGAAGCGGAGAGAGGGCGGTATATTGCCCGCACCCGAGACAGACACCCGAGCGGCAAGCACGAAGATGAAGCAAGAAACCCTTCAGCCCGGCCAGATGATCGAGGATACCTACCGGATCGTCGGACGCATCGGCGAGGGCGGCATGGGCGAGGTGTACGAGGCGACCCACGCCCGCCTCGCGGGCCGCTACGCGCTCAAGCTGCTGCTGCGCGAGGTCGCAAAGGATCCCACGTTCATGGCCCGCTTCCAGCGCGAGGCCCAGATCACGTCCTCGCTGCGCCACCCCAACATCGTCCAGGTGGTGGACTTCCGCGTGCTGCCCGGCGGGGCGCCGTACATCGTGATGGAGTTCCTCGATGGCGTGGATCTGGCGGTGGAGATCCAGCGCGCCGGTCCCATGCCGCTGCCGCGCGTGCAGGCGCTTGTCGACCAGATCGCGTCGGGGCTGGCGGCGGCGCACGAGCAAGGCATCGTGCACCGCGATCTCAAGCCAGCGAACCTGTTCCTGGTCGTGCTGCCGGGCAGCCGCAGCGAGCTGGTCAAGATCGTGGACTTCGGCATCTCCAAGATGCGGGCGGCGGACACCCAACTGACCCGCACCGCGACGATCATGGGGACGCCGCAGTACATGGCGCCCGAGCAGGCCAAGGGCCAGGGGGATCGCCTCGACGCCCGCGCCGATCAGTTCTCGCTGGCGTGCATCGCCTACGAGATGATCGCGGGTCGCTGCGCCTTCGCCGGCGACACTATCCCGACGGTGCTGTACATGCTGGTCCACGAGGAAGCCCCGCCGCTCGCCGCTGGCGGACAGCCCGTGAGCCCGACCATCGATGCCGTGATCAGGCGGGCCATGGCGAAGCGCCCGGAGTACCGCTATCCGAGCATCCTCGACTTCGCGCACGCGTTCAGCGCGGCGGTCGCCGAAGCTGCGCCGCGTGCCGGCGCCGGACTCGCGGTCACCTCCGCGGCCTACGATGCGACCGTGCTTCCGAATGCCGCCCGGCCGGTCACCGCGGCCGGCGTTCCGGCGCCTGCGCAGCCGGCCGCTGCCAGCGGAACCATCGCTGGCGTCAGCACCTCCGCCGCGAGCACTTTCCGGGAAGGCTCGGGCAGACCGCGCAATCTACGGCGCGCCATCGCCGTTGGCGGCATCGTCCTCGCGGTGGGCACGGCGGCGGTGCTGATTTCGCTCCGCTCGGGAACGCGCCCGACTGCCCCCCGCGCCTCGTCTTCCACCGCCGCCCGTCCGTCCACGCCGCCCTCCGCCGCGCTCGCGCCGGTCGACGAAGAAGTGAGCATCGACGTGGAGGACGCGCCGGCGAATCTCACGGTCTTGATCGACGGGGGGGAACCCCGCCCGCTTCCCGTCCGTCTGGTCAAGGGGTCGGGTTCGCACGAGCTGGTCTTTCAGGCCCCCGGCTATCGGGTCAGGACCATGCATCTTGAGGCCAGCAAGGATCGCGTGCTGGTGCTGTCGCTCAGGAAGATCGGACATACGGCGCCGGCGCCGGCGGTCGAGCGCTCCGAGCCGACCGACGAAGCACCGGCAACTGGCGCGAAGGAACGATTCAAACGCTCGCTCAACGCGGTCAAGCGAGTCTGGCTGGGGAACTGATTGGCCGTCATGACCACAAGCGCCTGGCTCGTGAAGAGCGAGCCGTCCGTGTATTCCTGGGAGAACCTGCGGCACGACAAGCGCACGCAGTGGACCGGCGTGCGGAATTTCGAGGCGCGCAACAACCTGCGCGCCATGAAAAAGGGCGACCTCGTCCTCTACTACCACTCGGGCGATGGCAAGGAGATCGTCGGTATCGCCAAAGTGGTGAAGGAAGGCCACGCGGACCCCACCGCCGCCGAAGGCGATTGGTGCGCCGTGGATCTGGCCCCGTGGAAGCCCCTGGTCCGCCCGGTTGCGCTCGCCGCTCTCAAGGCGGAGAAGTCGCTCGTCAACCTGGCCGTTGTCCGCAAGCCGCGCATCAGTGTCGTGCCGATTCTGCCCGCCGAATTCGCGCGCATCCTGGAGCTGGCCGGAAACCAAAGCTAATATCGAGCCATGGCGAAGACGGCACAGGATGCGGCGGCGGTTGCCGAGCGCATGCGCCTGACGTTCGATCTTTATGCGACGGGTGAGGCGCTGATGCGCCAGCGTATCTGTCGCGAGCACCCCGGCCTGTCGCCAGCCGAGGTCGAAGCGCGCCTGGTCGCATGGCTGCAAACCCGCCCCGGCGCCGAACACGGCGATGCCGAGGGCCAACCAGGAACCTGGCCGCGAACGTCAAGACCATGACCATGCACGCGCATCGACTTAGAGTTCACATCCCCGAGAATCGCGAGCTTCGCGTTCAACTTCCCGCCGATGTCGCGCCCGGTGAGGCCGAGGTCATCGTGCTCGAAGCCGGAAACGACGCGGGCGGGACGCGGGATCGAAGGCACACCGCGGATGAGTTCCTCGCCGCCAGGCTCGTCCCCCCGGCGGGAGTCGGAGCTGTAGCCTTGGCCGACATGGAGATCGCCATCGCGAAAGGGGCGACCAGATGCGCTCCGCCGCCTGGTGAGCGCTGAGGGCGTGATCGCCGAGGACGAGGCCGCGGTTCTTCGAGCGCTTGTGGCGTTCGAGGCTGGCCCCGCCGACTTCTCCGACTACCTCATTCTCGACACTGCCCGTCACGCCGAAGCGCTGCCGCTCTGGACGTTCGACGAGCGACTCGCGCGAGCAGCCGGCGCGAAGATGGTGCCGTAGGGCACCGAGGTTGTCTCTGCGCGTGTGAGGAAGATCGCGGTCAGCTACTTGCAAGAGCGGCAGTACCGCAACAACTCCTTGATACTGCGCATCGCCACGGTGTCGGTCGTTCCACCTCCGACGATTTCGGAAAGGGGCGTGGTCGTGTAGCCCCTGACTCCCGGGAGAAGGCGTGGGTCGAGGTGCTCGCGAAACGAGCTGTTTGACTCATGGCCAACCACGTACAGCGCGAGGTGGTGCGACGCGACCCCCTCGGCGAGGACGTCGTTGATGTGCTCGTCGCGGAACCCATACCCGACAATCAATAGCTAGTATCCATCCAGCGGCGTGATCCACGCGAACAGCTTGCGCAGCGCGATCAGGTCTGAATCCGCAGTCACCAGGCCAACCCCGCGGGAGTCGGCCAGAGCCAGGTAACTGGCGTCGTAGGCCGAAAGCCGATGGCGCAAGGCCGCTTCCAGGATGGCTGGACGCCCCTGAAGATCCGGATCGACGACCTCCATGGGAATTTCCGAGAGCAGGTGCAGCGCCTTCTTGGCCTCGGGCTCGGCCAGACGCTTGCGCAGGACCGCGCTGCGGAGCAGGTTCAGGCTTTCGTAGTGCCACAGCGTGGGCACGAGCAACCGGACTTCACCCTCGAGCGCGCGGGCCAGCAACCGCTCGGCGCGCGCGCTGTGCTCGTCCGGCAGAACCCAGGTCGCCGACACCGAACAGTCGATGACGATCTCGGTCACATTCACCATTTGCGCCCGAGAGCGATCAGGCCCTTCGCTGGCGAAGCAACTGCTCGGGAGGATTTGGGTCGGGCCGCCGCCGAAGCGCGTACTTCGCGCAAACCATCCAGCACCCGGGTTCTGATCTCCGTAGTTCGCGCCCGCACTACCGAGGAGAACGGCACCAACGCCGCTACGCTTTTGCCTCGCTTCTGGATGACGATGCGCTCGCCGTGCTGGACCCGGCTGAGGAGTTCAGACAGATGGGTTTTGGCCGCAAAGGCGCCCACGGATTTCATGATGGCTGTTTCCTACTGGTTGGTTGAACTAGTCTATCATGTCGGAACCAAGAACGGTCGTCCACAACCAGGACTGCCAGTTCTGCTCGCGGTGCGCACCCTGCTGGAACAGTCCGACAGCGTGGACGCCGCTCTCGCTTCCTTGCAATCCATGCAGCGGACCATGGCGCAGAACTACGCTCTGGCCGATCCCGGCGGCGCGCGTGTGGTGGAAGCCAGCCCCTCATACTTTCACGCGCGCCCACTGGAGATGGGCCTCGCGGCCATCACGAATTTCTGGCACGAGGAGCGCGGTGGGGCGAAAGACGGCCGCTATGCAGGCATGCTGAAGACCGCGGGAACGGCGAAGCTAGGCGCCGCCGACCTACAGCGAATTCTCGCCGAGGCGGCGATTGCCGCGATGAACGTACAGGCGGTGGTTCTGGAACCCGAAACGCGCCGGGCCTACGTTGCCCAGGGAAGAACACCCGTCGTGAAGGGCGCCTGGACGACCATCGAGCTGTCGACCTGGCTGGGCAAATCGCCGAACACCAGGCCATGATCTTCTCGAAGGTTGGCGTAGAATGGCGCCATGGCTTTCGAGCAGGCGCTCGCCGAGGCTGCGCAAGGAACCGGCATCAGGCTGCTGGTCCTTTTCGGATCGCGCGCCCGAGGGGCCGTGCACGCGCACTCGGATTGGGACTTCGGCTACCTCGGGGAAGGTCAGCCCGACGAGGATCTATTGCGTGACCGGCTCATGCGGATCCTAGCCACCGATCGAATCGATCTCGTCGAGCTGTCGAGGGCGAGCGCGCTGCTTCGATTTCAGGTCGCCGCCGGGGGAAATCCCATCCTCGAAGCCACGCCCGGCCTCTTTCAGCAATTCCAGATCGAGGCCGCGACCTTCTGGTGCGACATCGAGCCCGTCCTGCGCCACACGTACGCGCAGATCCTCGAGAAAGTGAAGTCCGCATGAGTCCGGACGTGGCGATTTTGGCGGAGAAGGTGGCAGCGGTCGAGCGTCACCTGAAGCGCGTCGCGGAACATCTGCCAGCCACCCCCGAAGCTCTACTTGCCATGACTGATCGATCGGACGCTGTCATCCTGCATCTCTGGCAAGCCGTGCAGATAGTGATCGACATGGCGGTTTCGGCCTGTGTGCGACTCGGTCTTGGGTCTCCAGCCAGCTATGGCGAGGCCTTCCGCAAGTTGGCCTCGGCCGGGCTCATCGACGCCACGCTTGCCGAGCGTCTGACCCGCGCGGCGGGCTTTCGCAACGTCGTCGCGCATGCGTACGAGTCCATCGACATGACCCGGGTCTTTCGCGCGGCCACGCAAGGGGCGCCCGACCTGCGGGCCTTTCTCGCGGCCAGCGCCAACCTGGCAGAGAAGGGGTCCGAGCAGACATAATCCTGCGCGGGCACCCGCCGAGCGGGACGCGCTACTTCACCTTCGCCACGCTCCTCGGGGCGAGGGCGTCCAGGGCCGCCAGCACTTCCTGGCTGTGCACGGAAGGCTTCACGTCGGCGAAGACGCGGGCGATCTTCCCCTGCGGATCGATCAGAAACGTGTGCCGGGCGGCCACCTTGATCACCAGGAAATTGTTCAGCGAGCCATACGCGTCCGCCACCTTCTTGTCCGTGTCCGCGAGCAGCTTGAAATTGAGATTCTCCTGGGTGCAGAACTTCTTGTGCGAGTCGACGCCGTCCACGCTGACACCCAGCACGATGGCCTTGCGGGCCGCGTACTCGGGCTGATCCTTGGCGAAGTTGTGCGCCTCGATGGTGCAGCCTGGCGTCATGTCCTTGGGGTAGAAATACAGCACCACCCACTGGCCGTGCAGCTTGCTGAGCTGGACCGTCGTGCCCTCCTGCGAGGGCAGCGAGAAATCCGGAGCCAGGTCACCGACTTTGGGCAGGTCGGCCGCTCGGGCGAAAAACGGCAGCCCCATAACGAGGGCCGCGGTCAGGTAGACAGTTGGTTCAAGACTCATCTCATCTCCTTGCCGGCCTTGGCCGGCTGTCGATTGGATGCCGGGAAGGCAAGCAGGGTGCACGGCGCTCGTAGCCAGCCACGCCCAGTAGCACGACTGGGGTTGTCAGGGCCGCACGCGTGGCGCCATACTCGGCCGCGGCGTGAACCTCCACCTGCACGACACCGTCGGCTACCAGGGCATCGGCTTCGGGGTCGAAGGCATCCTCGACTACGACCTTGGCGGCCGCGTGCTGCACCTCGCGCGCCTGCGGGGCGCGGGCGAGGTGCGCTACCTCGAGATCGCCGCAAGCGACATCTCGGGACGTCTGCTTCTCTTCTCGGAGATCCAGGCGCTCGACATCACCACACCGCCTCCGGCAACGATTGACCACGGCGGCGAGAGTTTTCTGCTCAAGCTCTCGGGCGCGGCCACGGTCGTGGCCACGGGCACCACGCCGGGCCGCGAATCCGGCGCATGTTCGCTGTGGCGTTACCGCGCGGCCGGCGACCGCTTCCTGCAGATCGAAAGTTGGCCCGACCGGGTTCGCATGCTTGAGGGCGCAACCGTGCACCGGTCCATGCTAGAAATGCGCCCCACAACGCTGAAAGATTCGTAGCGCGCGAGGGCCGACGGGCTTTGCCCGACGGTCCTCATCGCGGGAAATCGAAAGGAGAATCGACATGTACAAAGTGGTGCTGCTTCGGCACGGCGAGAGCGAATGGAACCGCGAGAACCGCTTCACCGGTTGGACCGACGTCGACCTGTCCGAAAAGGGCCTCGGCGATGCCAAGGCGGCGGGCAACCTGCTCAAGGCCGAGAAGTTCGAGTTCGACATCGCGTTCACCTCGGTGCTCAAGCGCGCCATCCGAACGCTGTGGCTCACCCTCGACGCCATGGATCTCATGTGGATCCCCGTCCATCGCACCTGGCGCCTGAACGAGCGGCACTACGGCGGCCTGCAAGGGCTGAACAAGGCCGAGACCGCGGCCAAGTACGGCGAGCAGCAGGTCAAGGTGTGGCGCCGCAGCTATGACATTCCGCCGCCGCCGCTGGAGACCACCGACGAGCGCTTCCCGGGCAAGGACCGGCGCTACGCCGATCTGGCGGGGGCCGATCTCCCGCTCACCGAGTGTCTCAAGGACACGGTCGCGCGCTTCTTGCCGGTGTGGCATGACACCATCGCCCCCACCATCAAAAGCGGCAAGCGCGTGATCATCGCGGCTCACGGCAACAGTTTGCGCGCCCTGGTCATGTACCTCGACAACATCCCGGAATCCGAGATCGTCGAGCTGAACATCCCCACCGGCATTCCGCTGGTCTACGAACTCGACGCCAATCTCAAGCCCATCAAGCACTACTACCTCGGTGACCAGGCCGCCATCGCCGCGGCCATGAACGCCGTGGCCAACCAGGGCAAGGCCAAGTAGGGGGAGCCCCTCACCCGCTGCGCTTCGCGCAGCGGCCTCTCCCCAAAGGGGCGAGGCGGGTTGCTACCGAATTCGCTTCTCGACGAGCGCGTAGGCCAGCGATAGCTTCTGGGCCAGCTCGGTGGCGGCCTTCTGCTTGTCGGGCGAGCCGGTGTGACGGTCAGGGTGGTACTTGCGCATGAGCGCCCGGTACGACTTGCGGACCGTGGCGAAGTCCGAGCCATTGGGA
>Ga0066793_10001031_pt1 | contig 12157 bp, 17 predicted proteins | sample PersoiDNA2013189_FD_83876 | JGI IMG/M metagenome (GOLD analysis project Ga0066793, IMG submission 83876) | Permafrost soil microbial communities from the Arctic, to analyse light accelerated degradation of dissolved organic matter (DOM) -... | ecosystem: Environmental > Terrestrial > Soil >...
GCCACGGCCCCGACGCCCGTCCCCGAATGCAACCTAGCCCAAGCGAGACCGGATGTCTCTAGGACTTGTGGCACGCATGTCCCCTCTGTCCCGTACTAAAAGGGCTGGGCACCGTGGGGCATCCCTGCGCCGGCATGGTCCGTTGCGCCTGGCCCGCCAGCTCCCTACGCCGGCCGTCCCCACCACGACGAGGGCTTCGAGAACTAGGCGGTCTGTACGCCCCTAGTCCAACTCAGAAAGCGGACATAGGGGGGCCTGATTTAAGGATGGGCATTCACCCCCACCGGGCTGCCCAATTCATAGACATCCCCAGAGGACAACCCACATAGGGTGCTGGATCACTTGGGGCGAGACCCTGCTAGGTAGAGAGGAGGGCAACAGCAAGACCCACGTTCGACCAGGTAGCCGCTAGTTAAGGGTGGTACTCCCACCAGCGTCGCTCACCTACTCACCACGGCATGGCGCGCCACCACGGCCAATGTCAGAACGCCGGTCGTGCCGCTGCTAGGGGTAGGGGCGGGTGCAAAACTTTTCGACAACGCCAAGCACCTGCCGGTCTGTGCCGTTTACACGCCCGCAGGTAATGAAACGGGGGGTTTGGAGTTTGGAGACTAGGGTTCCGCCCGAGATCGAGGGGATCGGAAGTTCAGCGAGGCTCGGATCGAGGCCCACCAACGCGTCATTGACGCCGCTCGGGCGCGCGCGGCTGGATACCACCTCTGATGGGCAGACGGGGACCGGCGCCTAAACCGACCGTTCTGCGCGCGACGGGATTCTGAGCTAAGGAGGCTCCATAAGTTGACATTAGTCGTCTTCGATAAGAACGCAGCCGGTCCCGCCTTCACCCAGGGCCAGCCAACATCGCAGGCCTTTGGCCCCTATTACATCGGGGACGTGGTTGATCTGACAGCCGGCTCAAATCACCAAGCTCGGCCCGCCATACCGCGGATTATTAGGAGGTTCATTGAAAATGAACGTCGTCAAGCAGTCCTGCCAATTCTCAAATGAAGCCTACCGGCTTGTAACCGACCTCAAGCTGCGCGAGGTGGAGGCCGCGCCTGGGCGACCATACCGGCCGACCGAGCAAGACCGACGCACAGCGAAGGACTATGCAAGGCGCCTCGACCACGAGGAAGCAAAAGAGACCGCAGCGCGCAGATTTAGAAGTGGGCGTGGACTTCGAATCGTCGCGCTTAGGCGTCCGTACCACGTGGAGTTCGTCAGATGACGTCGGCCAAGAATGAAATCGAGCAGTACCGCCGCCGGCTCGGCGAACTGAAGGTCGAATCCGATGCACTTCTAAGCCGACGTGACGAGCTGATCGCTCAGCGGCGCGACGGCAGAAGCCCCGAGCAGACCGAAGCTGCGGCGCGGGAGTTGATCGCCGGCAAGACGATGACCCTGGTCGATGCAGATGCCGAGCTGCGCGATGTCGATACCAAATTGAAAGTCAACGCCAAGGCTCGTGACCTTCTCGCCGACGCGCTGGGTCCAGCCGAGCTGCGTGAAGGTTACAAGACCACAGCGCCCCTGTTTGACCGAGTGGCCGATCACGCCCCACGCCTCGCGGAGCTGTTTGAGGAGTTCGCGGACGAACTGCGCAAGATTGACATCGACTTGCGCGCCTATGAGGAGGCGAACGGTCCTGTCGCCGCCTTGGGAGTGCGCTTTCCGAGCGAGAAGCCCCCGTATCAAGACCGGCAATTGGACCCGCTCAGGTTTGGGTGGCGCGAGGATTTCCTCGGCGACGGCACCAACCCCTCGAAATTGGCGCGCTGGCTGGAGGAATGCACGCGCCTGGGGCTGAAAATCGATTGAGCTTCTTTGTTTTCGGGCTCTGCAACGAGGGCGTAATCGGTGCAACCGATAGCGCGCACATTATTTCTCCCGGCCAAGTCTGGCCGTCGAGGTCGCGACAAAAGGTCTACAGGTTGCCAGACGCCAATGTCTCAATCGCCATGTGCGCCGATTCCCTTGTCTTACCGCTTGCCAACATCATCACCCGTGAATGGCCGTCGCCCTCGTCTCTGGTGGGACGAGCCCCAACATTCGAAGAGGTGGTCGTGGCCATCAAGGAACAGATGGCCGGCGAGTTCCCGAACGTTCGTTACGATTTTGCCCTCTTCAGTGGACCCGGCCAATCCTTCCCCCGGCTTGCGACGATCCACGGTGGCCGCATCAAGTATGCAGCGGTTGGCGATATCGTCTTTGGAGGCTATGCACAGTCGTCGCAAGCCTCCTGGATCTCCGAGCAGGCTCCAAACAATCTAGTCGCGCTGCGCGATTTAGTGATCGCGGCAAGCTCTCGGACGATGCGAAGATCCGGGGATCGGACCGACGAGGGCCAGCCCGTAATTTCCTGGCCGATCTATGTCTACGCCCGATCTTGGCTTGATGGAACGACAACCCGACCCGCCATGGAAACCATTACCGAGGTGGAGGCAAAGCCTGCCGAGCGGCGATATCTCGTTACCATGCTCGCCGAGAAACAGAAGGACCTTCCGTTGCACGCCCGCTTCTTCGACCAACTTTTCAGCGCCATTGAAAGTTTCGGGCCGCTGCCCGAAGACGTGGCAGAAGCGATCCGCCCCCTTAAGGCCATTATCCAATCTTCAAGAGACAGCGTGCCCTCCGCGTCCATCTCATCCACCGGTCCGGCCAATGGGCCGCCAGGGGTCTGAGGAAATGTCCCTATGGGTTGCGTGCATTTCCAGAGAGGGCGTTTCCCTAGCCACTGACAGCGCTCAAGGGCTCAACTTTGACGGGGAATCGCGCGCAGAACTAGGACAAAAGGTCTGGCCTCTTGGCAGTGGCGTCTGGATTGCTGCGGCCGGCGCCTTTCGCTTGTGGCCGCCACCAGCATCTTGGCCCGATCCCACCCCGGACGGCGACATGCCGCCGCGCAACTTCGACCAACTACTTCGGGCGCTGGGCGACCAGTTGGATGGAGACGCACTCACCAGCAGTTCCTATCAAGTGGCAGTCGTCAGCGTGTCTGATGGCTTTCCAAAGCTCGGCAAACTCACCTCGAGGAGAATAGAGATCGCTCGGCCGGGCACGATCTTTACTGGCAGCTACGCGAACGGCGTTCGACTATCGGCGCCAGCCTTGGCTCCGACCAGCCTTACGAAATGCCGCGATCTCGTCATCGCCCTCGCCTCCCGGGCACTCCGAACTTATCGAGATGCGAAAAACTCCGAGGCGGGACCTTCAATCGCGTGGCCCGTCCACTTTTACGAATGGAAGTGGAAGGGCACGACCGGAACCGCCTACACCCACGAGGTTATCCCCGAGGCGGAGGGGCCGGGCGCTGAACGAAGGCACTTCGCGTTCACGAAAGCCGCCGAGACGCTGCCCAAGTTGAGCCCCCTGATCTACACCGACATACTGACCGTCCTGGAGAGCAGAGGACTGTTGCCAGAAGACATCACAGGGATAGTGGCCATCAGCCCCCACCTATCCATCACGATTCGGTCCCCTGCTGACGCCGCCCCCACCACGTCACCGGCCGGTCTAGTCACAGAGACCCCGGCGGAGACGCCCCCGAAACCCACCTTGCCCAGCTAGGGCCTCGCAGGCGTCTCAGGAGCGACCCGTAAGGGCCCCGAGCGCCCCGAACACCCGTTCTGAGCCACAGGACGCCCCAGGCGGTGCTATAGCCGCTCACGCGGAGCCTTTGACGTTGGCTCTCACCGCCCCGCCGTGGGCGGCTAGGCAACAAAACCCCCTTTAGGAGAACCCCCCATGTCTACATCCGATACCTGGGCCGCCGACCATGCGCGCCGGACCAGCGAATTCCGCGAATTGGAAAGAGCGCGACCTGCACTCGAGGCCAAAAAGGAGCGAGCCCTCGCGGCGGCCAGAGGCCAACAGCGCGCCGCAGCCGTGGCCGCCGCAATGCCAGCTCGGACGGCAATACCGCAGGCGCTCGATCTGCGAGCCATCGTGGGCGACGTTGCCGAGCTGGTCATCAGAACCGACGCAGATTTTCGGGCCGCTATGGCGCGCTACACCGAAGCCCGGAACGCCTGCTGGGCGACAAATTGGACTGGTGAGCGGAGGGAGATCGACGCGGCTATCGGAGCGATAGTAAGAAGCACCAATGACTGTTGCTCGGCAGCCTTCGCCGTGGCCAGCCATGAGGAACGCAGCAAGTTGCAAGGGGTCGAGGCCCGCCTATTTTGGGCAGAGAGGGACCGCGATCAGACACTCAAGGAACTCGAAGCACTACGGCAACAGCCGGCCGCGCCACTTCAGGTTGAGTTGAAGTTGCCGGATTCATTGCCCGACCTGAACGTCAAATTAGTGCCCTCGGCTGGGGTTGAACTCGAGTACGACGCTCACGGCCGGGTGAAAGGTACAAGGCCCAGGGGGACGGATCCGGTGACGAAAGCACTCAAGAAGACGCAGGCCGGTGCTGGGCTCGTCGCGCCATGACCCTCCAGGATCTCGGCACTCGACCACGCAAGGCGGGCAAGTGATGCTCGTGGGGTATCGTGGCGCGCAATGGTGAAATGGATTGTGACTATTGCCATTGGTCCGATCGCTGAATCAGCAGTCAACGCGCTGATTTCCAATCTCCCGCCAGAAACCCGTCCGATATTTGTGGGCTATGAGGAGATGCGCCTTGCGCTCGTCAATGTCAGAGCCGTGGCGGCGTCGGATGCTGAAGCCGCCGTGCTTGGACTGGAAATCTTCAACAAGGCGGCGACCACTGCGGGGTTGTCGTTGCGGCCCGAGGTTCGAAGAGTGGAGCGGGCCGGAGCCTCCAGATAGAAGGACCGATCTAGGTTCTAGGGTCGGGCGTCGGCCCGGAATCCTCATCCCCTCAAAAGGAGGCAGTTTTGCCCGATTCCAAGTTAACCTAGTCGCCACGGACGCCGAAATCCGCCCAGATCCTCACCTACCCCGAAAAAGGAAAAACATGGACGACCCTTCCCGCGCTTACGTCTCTCTGGAACTTTCCCGCTACGCTGCGAGCGTCAACGTGTCAGCCGTCCGTTTGGCCCAGTCCATCCTCGAGGGCGATTTCTCGCACCTCGAGCATGACGAACTAGACCGCCTCAAGGCGAGCTGTACGGCGCCCAACCCCGACCCCGAGACGACACGTTCGATCCTGATAGCAGCGGGCTAGTCCCCAGGGGGAGACGGGCGGGTTCACGCCTGCTCCCCTATTTCGTCAGCCGCTCAACCTACTCTCGTCGGGATCATCCGAGTAAAGCCAGTCGGTAGGGCTTCGATCTTGCCGGCCTCGATCATGGCCTCCAGCTCGCTACGACCGACGCCAAGCCTCGCGGCTGCCTCACCCAACGACAGGACGCGCTGAGGCCGAGCGTAGGGATCAATAACCGCCGTAACCGGCTCAGGCGCCCGGAGGGGCGTCGTGGCCCTCGGTGGGGCCTCGAATAGATCCGTCTGGTTTGGATCACGCCCAAGCGTGGCGCGCGCCTGCTGGCGAGCCTCAATGACTCGCTGCCAGCGTCCTCGACCTGACCGACTCGTCATAGGCTCAAAACATAGACCGGAGGGGGTTGAAGTGACATATCGTTTCGAACGGTGCGCGACAAACCGATCTACGACTCGTCGCTGTTTTGGGTCGGCTTCGCGGCCGTCCTTGTCGTGATCGGCGGAATTCTTGTCGGTATCGGCGTTGCTGATGTTGGTGCGAATGCGGACACTCGGCTCTGGTCCGATTGGTGGTTCAGGTTTGGAGTCGGCTTTGTTGGGCTCGGGATGATCTTGATCTGGTGGGCTTTGACGTTGTATCTGGCGCATCGCCACGCCGAAACTCATTTGCTACGCGGAGAGCTGGAAAGCAGGGTGGCCCAAGCGCCAGCACCGCGACTGCCCGAGTCGTTCGAGTCAAAACAGACCCCGCCTGTTCCTCGATCCGCCCCCAAGGAGAACATCGACCTCGACCTAGTGGGCTTACAAGAGGGCTGGGCGAACCTCACCTCAGCCCAAGAAGAACAGTTCGTTGATTCGAACTTGCGTGGCAAATGGGCACGGGTCAGCGGTCAAGTTCTTGACGTTTGGAAAACTCCCGCTTGCATCATCTTTCAAATCGTTCGCAAGGAGCCCGGTCCGATAGAAAAGACTCGTTTGAATGTTCAACTCTTGTTTGACTCGACCAATGCAGCATCCACGATCCTCGTTAATAAGGGGGATGTCGTGAATGTTCGGGGCGAAGTTAAGGAACTAAGCCGTAACCAATACTCAGTACCGTTACTGCAATTGTCACATTGCGAACTACTTAAAGACTAAGGACGAGTCTGGTCTCGAGCACTCTCCGAAGCCAGTAACCCTAACCGACCGACCCGTCACGACCCACCCAAACAGCTTGCCAGTGCTCGCAGTCGCGGCCATGCGTCCGACACCGCCTGACCTCTAGGCGATTCGTCGCCACTAAGTAGCTGTCACCACAGCACGGGCAGCATGCGCGGCCATCGTGAACTCGAAGCCCAACCCCGCATAGCGGACAAGCGCCCTCCACCACCAAGCCGATGGCCTGTTCTGCTTGGCGACTCAGTAGATCACTCATCAAGGAGTTAATCGTGACCGACCTGGCGACCTTCTCACCCGACTTGCCCGAGCTGCGACTACTCGCTCAATTCGTCGGTATCGCACCATCGCGCTTGGCTGCCGCATTCTCCGATCCCGCGCACCTATTCGAGCACATCACACTCGACGAATTGCAGCGGTTCAAAGAGAACTGTGATCGTGTCGGGGCGCTGATGGTGGACATGGCGGCAAGCATGGCGGCAGGCTTGCCGGCCTTGCAGAAGGGGTGGAGTTAATGGCCTCGGACCGCGTGCTCATCGAGATCGACACCATAGCTCGGATGGCGGGCGTCACTGAGGCCAATGCGGGCTTCGGCAACATGCTCGGGGCCGTCACTGCGGTCGGTGTTGGCCTGCTCGGCCTCGTCGCAATTGGAAAAAACGTGATCGACATTACTGACGCCCACACCAAGGCGGAGAACAACCTCGCGCAGGCGGTCGGCACGACCAAACTCAGCCTCAAGGATCAGCGGGATCAGATCACGACCTTTATGCAGACCAATCGTGACTACATCTCCAACCAAGCAGACGTGATTAACAGTTACGCGCAGTTGATTCGCACGGGCTTGGATCAGACCCAAGTGCAGCGCGTGATGAACGATGCAATTGACCTCGCGTCGCTCAAGGGGATTTCCTACACCGATGCGGTCAACGCTCTAAGCAATGCGGAGTTCGGTCGCATGAGGGGTCTGATCGACCTCGGAATCACAACCGCTAAATACACCGACGCCAACGGTAACCTAGTCGCCTCGCAGCACAGCGTCGCGCAGTCGATGGCCGAGATTGACGCAAGGGTGAAGGGTGGCCGTGGAACCCTGACCGATCTCGCAAGGGCCACCAATGACCTTTCGATGTCGTGGCAGGATCTCGCCATCAAGGAAGGTCCCGCGCTCGAGGCCGCCCTGGCCTCACTCATGAAGTTCGTCGCCGACAAAGTTGTCCCGGGCTTCCAGGTCATCATTGACCAACTCGGTCATGCCCTGCCGGAAGCGATCAAGCAGATTGCCGGCCCCGATACGGGTCATGGGCCAGCGGGCGGCCAGATTCGGGCAACCCAGGCCAAGTACGCCAAGACTGGTCAGTGGGACGACAGCGCCAATCTCCAACAGTGGGACCCGCTCTGGACCCCCCTAGCCGGTCAGGGCGGTTCCGCGAGCACCGGTGGGCGTCAGGGAGGGGCCCAGACCGATGGTGGAGCGTTGAGTTATGCCACCGGACAAGGGGGCACAACTGCCATCGTCAATGAACTCAAGAACAATCAGACGGAGAATCAGAAACAGACGGCGCTCTTGAAGGAGCAGCGTGACTTGCTCTACAAGACAACACAACAGAATTACCCAATCAACCTCTCGATCACAGTCGACCACAATGCGGAGTCCAAGCATGTCGCCCTGATTATTCAGAAGGCGATGCAGGTCTAACTAGCTCCGGCCTTCCCCCGTATCTCATTCCACCTCTAAGGAGTTACACCGAATTGGCTACCCAACCACAGCCGGCCCAGATGCGGGATCTAGATTCCGCCCTTCAGGATCTCACCGAGGAGTACTGCACGAGAGTCCACGAACACGTTGAGGTCACGGTGCGAAGCGTGGAGTATCCACATTGCGTGGTGACTCGCACCTACCATCCGCGCGACTGTCGCTGTGAGCCAGACGAACCCGGTCATGCCGAGCCCGTGTCTAATATGTGGCTTCGCCTTTTCGAGAGCGAGAAGGACGCGGGACTATGAGCGTCATAGTCAAGCGCTTTCAGCAGGCTGCGTTTGAAATGGCCGCGAGTTCTAACCGGACTGCCGGCAGCGGCGGAGGGAGCGGCTTCCGAGTTGCAGGTGATGTCGTCACGAGCGCTGGCTGGGTCGCTGGCATTACCAACGGCGGGTGGTCAACGATTGCCACGATTACATTCAATCTCGGCCACCCCACTGATGTCCTTGTCTGGGCCAACCTGGCGTTTAACCGAACAGCAGGGACGATTGCGGACACATTCTTCGCAGAACTTCAGAAGGATAGCGATGCGGACTGGAACACAGGATTTGGAATCCTCGACGGCGGGACGATCAATGCCGGAGCGCCCAATGATGCGGTTACGCGAGCGCTATTCCTGATGAAAGCCTATGCCGGATTGGCGACTGGACAGCACACCCTGAACTTGAAGGCGACCGTGAACGGCGACACGTTCCAAGGATGGGGAAGCATCACCTATTTGGCGTTCGGCCGCTAACAGCCGTAGGAGCCGTCTGGCTGCTTGATCGGCGGATACGGTGGCCCACCATTCGCACCAGCACACCACGGCCCGTGTCCTGGATCGGGCGGCACCCCACCCGGAATCGTGCAAGCCGGCACAGTCTGCCCATGCCACTGCGCGGTTATAGGAACCTCCCCCGGTGGGCAAGGTAGGACTGTCGGTTGTGGCTCTGCCGGCTGAGCTGAATAACGCGGCGCCGTGTACGGCGGGAAGGACTGCACCGGGAACGTGTATTGCACCCCTGGTGCAGCGGCCCCCGGCCCGCTCCATGTAGACGGTGACGAGTTGGCCCACAACAGGAAAGCAACGCCAACGAAGCCCAATAGAACGATCCCCCGCAGCCAGCGCACCTAAGCCACCGCCGCCGCGTAGCGCCGCATCGCCTCAATGCGCGGCATCGCCACATCGAGTTCGCCCTCATCCATGATCGTCTGCGCTGCGTCCTGAACAGACAGGCCCCAACCAGTGACATAGAAGGCGTAGTCAAAAGCTCCCAGATCCCCGGATGCCTTGCGGAACATCCCAAGGGCCACCTCAACCAGCTTCAGAGTGCCGTACCCGTCCTCGCAGTGGATGTCCAGCGTCGTCCCGAGTTGACTGGCAAGCCAGTCCGCACCGGGGTACTTGGATTCCTTCAGCCGGTCGATCGCTGGCTGCGCCTTCCTGATCGCCTCTAGCAACGCCTTCGCTGGCTCCTCAAGCGCCAGCACCATCGCAACGTCCAGACCCTTAGCCATCGCCGACTCGACGTGCTGATCGAGTGTCTCGCCTTCGCTCATCGCTGAACCTCCAACTTGGTATTGGGGCGGGCGCTGTCTGTCCCTACGAGATTCGGTAAGACCACCGCAGCGGTCACAGGGCTCGCCCCTAGAAGGGGAATCTACAACGTCAGCGGGCGATTGTCACCATATAGCGGAAGATAGCAATAGCTCAGCGGCACACTGCGTAGACTTTCCTATCTGGCGTAGATAATTCCATGTGTGGAACTGGGCGACTTCCTGCCAATCAAGGAGGCGGCCAAGCTCTACAGCACCAGCGATGACAGCCTGCGCAGGCTTCTGGCAGCCGGCAGGCTGAAGCGTTACCGGCGCGAGATGGACAAGAGGATCTGGTTAAAGCGCTCGGAGCTGGACGCAGTGTTCACGCCGAAGCCGGGCTGAGGTGGCCCAGCTGTTCCGCGCAGTTAGGACGAACCCTCCAACCGCGAACGACTTTAGATCGCCGTGGAATGTGGGCCGGCGCCCCCCTGGCAAGAATTCATCACGTATGCAGGTTCGGCTGTACCAAGGCGTTTCTACCTTTGAGACCCTTGAAATGGCGATCGAAAAGGCGGTTGAAGCTGAATTAGGCGATTTTGTCGCCGAGTTGGAGGTTCCAGACAGCGTGGCCCGGAACTCAAACGGTCGCGGCCACGTTGATCTAGAAGGGACAACCCCGGCCCAATTGCTGCAATACGTGGTACAAACTCACCCTATAGAGAGATAACTGGATGACATTTGAAGTCTGGGATCAGTCGAGCGGGAATCTAATTGGCGAGTTCGCCGAAGCCAATGACGCCTACAACCTAGTTGGCGGAATCCTTGAGGAAGAAGGCGTAGCCGGGGTCAGATCGCTGGCGCTCCTTGTCGAGGATGACCAGGGTCATACAAAGCGAATCGCCAACGGGGACCAACTAGCCAGCCTTGCCCAGCGGCCACTAGCCGCTCATTAGCCCCCGCGCGGTGGGCAATACCGGATAACGGGGCGGTTCCAGTTCCGATCCCCGAACGTAGAGCACTGCGCTTAGAGCCGGATAGCTTCTAAGCAGACGGTCGGGGGTTCGAATCCCTCGCGGGGCACCAACACTACATTTACAGGTATATGAGCGAGCCCCAATCCGAGCCACGTAAAGCGCCTGTGATTCCGGCCGACATGAAGGCTTTCAACGCCAGGTTGATCGCGGAGTTTCGCGCCAACCACGGTCAGTTCAGTGGCGACATGGCGGGACGTTCGATCCTGATCCTCACCACGACCGGCGCGCGCTCGGGCGAGCCTCGCTCCATCGTGATCGGTTACGGTCGGCATGGCGACCGGCTCGTCGTGCTCGCATCGGACAACGGTGCCCCGAAGGCTCCGGCGTGGTACCACAACCTTCTCGCGCATCCGACCGCCACCATCGAGCTCGGTCCGGAACGCTTCGAGGTCCGCGCCACCACCGCGGGACCTGATGAGCGAGAGGAGCTCGCGAAGGCGGTGCCTTATCTCGGGCAGCAGCAGAGCCTGACCAAGCGCGAGATTCCGATCGTCGTGTTTGAACGCACGTAGCGCCGTCGTGCTTTCTCGCCCCCTTTCCCTGACCCTCTCCCCTGCGGGGAGAGGGGACTAGTTCGCCGCCGGCGCGGAGAGGACTCGGCGGACTTCGCGTGCGACCTCTATGTCTTCGTGCGCCTTGACGACCAGGGTCGGCACCGCGGCCGATTGTGCGCTGATGTCGGCGTCCGGGACGGCCGACGCATTGAGGTCGCGGTCGATCTCGACACCCAGAAACCTCAGCCCTGACACCGTCGCGGACCGTACCGCGGAGGCGTTCTCTCCCACGCCGCCCGTGAACACGAGGACGTCCATCCCCGCCATTGCGGCGGCCATCGACGCGATGCACGCGCGAAGGCGATGGACATAGACGTCGAACCCGAGGCGGGCATCTTCGTCTCCCGCCGCCAACTTTTCGAGCAGCACTCGCATGTCCCCGGTGCCGGCCAGCGCCTGCAAGCCCGAGTGTCTGTCGAGCGCCTCCATCATCTGGACGTCGTTGATGCCGGCGTGTCGCTGCAGCCACAGGACGAGGCCCGGGTCGATGCTGCCGGAACGCGTGGCCATGACCAGGCCCTCCAGCGGCGTAAACCCCATCGTCGTGTCCATCGAACGGCCGCCCCACACGGCCGCGACCGAGGCGCCCGCACCGAGGTGGCAGGTCACCACCTTGAGGCCGGTTCCCGGGCTGCTCAGCATCTGTGCGGCGCGCCGGGACGCCCAGGCGTGCGAGAAGCCATGGAACCCGTAGCGGCGGACGCCGTATCGCTGCCGCCATTCCAGCGGGATGGCATACGTGGAGGCCGCGGCCGGCATGCGCGAGTGGAAGGCGGTGTCGAAGCAAGCCACGGCCGGCGCGCGGGGCATGACTTCGCGGACGGCGGCCATGGCGGACAGCGAGGCGGGGAGGTGGAGTGGCGCCAGGTCGGTGATCGTCACCAGGTAGCGGATGACGTCCGCGTCGATCCGGACCGACTCGGGGTAGCGCGGCCCTCCGTGCACAACGCGGTGCCCCACGGCGTCGGCTCCGCCCATCGCGTGGATCGCGGTGTCGAGCCTGGCGC
>Ga0066793_10001032_pt1 | contig 12152 bp, 10 predicted proteins | sample PersoiDNA2013189_FD_83876 | JGI IMG/M metagenome (GOLD analysis project Ga0066793, IMG submission 83876) | Permafrost soil microbial communities from the Arctic, to analyse light accelerated degradation of dissolved organic matter (DOM) -... | ecosystem: Environmental > Terrestrial > Soil >...
GATCTTGGTCCGCACCTAAATTCATCAGCACCCTTCCTGTCAGGCCACCCTCGCATGCGGCTCAGGTTCCTCTTCCTCCTCGTAGCGCTGAGCGCTCGACTTGCCGCGCAGACGCCGGCTGCGACCGCGCGCGCGAGCGGTCCCCCTGGCGCCACCGTCAGCGGCGTGGTGCGTGACAGCATCGCCCTCGTGCCGCTCGGGGGCGCGTGGGTGCAGCTCGTTGCCGCCGACAGCCTGACGCCCTTTGCGCGCACGGTGGTCTCGGACTCGCTGGGCCGGTTCACGATAGCGGACGTGCCGGACGGACGCTATGCGCTGGGCTTCTTTCACCCGATGCTCGACTCGCTCGGCGTGCAGCCGCCGCTCCGCGACGTGAATGTGCAACTCCATCGGTCGGTGCAGGTGGACCTGGCGATCCCGTCGCCGACGCAGCTCCGTGCCGCCATCTGCGGTCCGCGATCGGCGACGACTGGCGGCGGCATGGTCGTCGGTGTCGTCCGCGACGCGCGGGAGCGCGCGCCGTCGGCCGGGGTCACGGTGACGGGGGATTGGCTCGAGCTCACGTTCCGGCCGGGGAGCATCGACCGTCGCCGCCCGCGCCTGGTCGTCACGACGGGGGAAAACGGCTGGTTCGCCATGTGCAACGTGCCGAGCGGCGGCACGATGTTCCTGTTCGCCAGCCGCGGTGCGGACACCACGGACCTCATCGACGTGCAGGTACCAGCGACTGGTTTCCTGCGACGCGACCTGTACCTCGGGCCCGCGAGGACCGTCGTCACCGCCGGCACCGCCGACACCGCGTGGCGCGCCGACACCAGGCTGCGCGCCGACACGCTCTCACGCCTGCCACGGCGCTTGCGTCTTGGTGATGGGCGCCTGAGGGGCACGGTGGTCACCGCCGATAGCGGTCGACCGCTGGTCGGCGCGCTGGTGCGCATCGCCGACGGACCGATGAGCCGGGTGAACGAGCGGGGCGAATGGACGCTCGTGGACGCGCCGGCCGGCACGCGGATACTCGAGGTCCGCGCCGTCGGCTACTACCCGGCGCGGCGCGCCGTTGACGTGGTGGTGGGCGCGGCACCGGTGACGGTGGCGCTTTCGACGTTCAAGGCAGTGCTCGATACCGTGAGAGTGACGGCCTCGCGCCTCGTCGACCGTAACTACAGCGGCTTCGACGACCGACGCCGCAACGGAGCCGGCCTGTACCTGACGGCCGAGGATTTGGTGCGGCGGGGCGCCATCGAGACGTCCGACGTCTTCAGGAACCTGCCGGGCATACGCGCCGAATATGACTCGACGGGCTCGCGTGTCATCACGATGCGCAGCTCTTTTGGCGAGTACTGCTCTCCGGCATTCTATGTGAACGGTCTTCCCATGTTCACGCTCTCGGCGTTTGAGATTGACAACATGGTGCGCGTGAAGGATGTGAGATCCATCGAGGTGTACACGGACGCCACGGTGCCGCCGCAGTTCCAGGTGGCCTTGAGCGGATGCGGCGCCATCCTGATCTGGAAGAACTGAAGGGGCGGAGAACGTCATGGCCAACATCATCACCGGCAAGAAGCGCATCGCAATCCTCACGGGCGGCGGCGACGTGCCCGGGCTGAACCCGGCCATCCGCGCCGTGACCATCCGCGCGTTGCGCGAAGGCTACGACGTCATCGGCCTGCGGCGCGGCTGGGCGGGGGTGATCGACCTGGTGCGCGAGCACGACTACGACAATGCCAACAACTTCCAGCACCTGTCCGAGGAGATCGTCAACCGGGCCGGGCGCACGGGCGGCACCTTCCTGCACACGTCGCGCACGCGGCCCAGTGCCGTGCCGGCCGACGCGGTGCCCGAGCACCTGAAGTCCCAGTATGGCCAGGCGATGAATGACCTGACGCCGGAGGTGCTGAAGAACCTCGACTGGCTCGGCGTCGACTATCTCATCCCGATCGGCGGCGACGACACGCTGAGCTATGCGGTGCGGATGCACAACGAAGGGGTCAAGGTCCTGGCCATTCCCAAGACGATGGACAACGACGTGCCCGGCACCGACTACTGCATCGGCTTCAGCACGTGCGTCACGCGCACCATCGAGATGGCGCACCGGCTGCGCACGTCGGCGGGTTCACACGAGCGCCTGCTGGTGATGGAAGTCTTCGGCCGGTACGCGGGCTTCACGGCGATGCTCCCCACGATGGCCGGTGCGGCCACCCGCTGCGTGATTCCCGAGCACCCGTTCAGCCTGGACATCCTCACCGAGATGCTGATGTACGATCGCAATCGCAACCCGAGCAAGTACGCGGTGGCGCTCGTCTCGGAGGGTGCGGTGCCGCAGGGCGGCGGGCGCGTCTGGAAGAGCAACGTCACCGACGCGTTCGGGCACGCCAAGCTGGGCGGCATCGGCGACCTCGTGTCGGATGAGGTGCAGAAGCGCACGGCGCAGTACAACAACGGCAAGGAAGTGCACATCATCAACCAGAAGCTGGGCTACCTGGTGCGCGGCGGCGACCCGGACGCGATCGACTCGATCGTCCCCATGGCCTATGGCAATCTCGCGTTCGATCTCCTGCTGGCCGGCGTGCACGGCCGCCTGGTGGTGGTGAAGAACGGCTGTTACGGCAACATCCCGCTCGACGTCGTGACGAGCACGAAGAAGGTCGTCAACGTGGAGCGCTACTACAACACCGAGCGATACCGGCCGGTGTTCAACAGTTTCGACATGGCGCCGCTGTTCATCATGACCAGCGAAGGCTGAGGCAGGGCAAACGGAAGAACCGGAGATCTCATGCGAATCGTGACCCGCGCAGCGCGCCTTCTCACGCTCTCTACCCTGGGCCTGCTCGCGGGCTGCGCGACGGTGCGGCAGGATGCCACGACGCCGTACGACGTGGTGATCGAGAACGGCCGCATCGTCGACGGCACCGGCTCGCCGTGGTACGCAGCCGATGTGGGGATACGCGCCGGCAGGATCGCCGCCATCGGGCACCTCGCCGGAGCGCCGGCGACACGACGGCTGGATGCCCGTGGCATGGTCGTCGCGCCGGGGTTCATCGACATGCTTGGCCAGTCGGACTTGACCATCCTCGTGAACCCGCACCTGCCGTCGAAGATCTTCCAGGGCATCACGACGGAGATTACCGGGGAGGGCGGCACGGCGGCGCCGCTGAATGACGCCATCGTCGCCGCCGACCACGTGCTCTACGAACACTACAAGCTCACGCCGGAGTGGCGTACGTTCGACCAGTACTTCGCGCGGCTGGAGAAGCAGGGACTGGGCATCAACTTTGCGACGTACGTGGGCGCCACGCAGGTGCGGCGCATGGTGCTGGGCGATGCCGACAGGCAGCCCAGCCCGGCGGAGCTGGAGCGCATGCGCGCGGAGGTGCGTGCCGCGATGGAGGACGGGGCGGTGGGCGTATCGACGTCACTGCAGTACGCGCCGGCGCCGTATGCGTCCACCGAGGAGCTGATTGCCCTGGCGAGCGAGGCGTCGAAGTACGGCGGCATCTACGCCACGCACATGCGATCGGAAGGCGCCCATGTGTTCGAGGCCATCGACGAGGCCGTGCGCATCGGACGCGAGGCGAAGATCCCGGTGGAGATCTGGCACCTCAAGGCGGCGGGCAAGCCGCAGTGGGGGCTGATGCCGAAGATCGTGGCGAAGATCGACGCGGCGCGGGCGAGCGGGGTGGACGTCGCCGCCGACACGTACGCCTACCCGGCCTGGTTCAACAGCACCTCGGCGTTCATTCCGCCGTGGGCGCATGACGGCGGCGACCAGAAGATGCTCGAGCGGCTGAAGGACCCGGCCATGCGAAAGCGCATCCGCAAGGACATGCTGTCGAAGGATGCGACCTGGGAAAACGAGTGGCAGGAGATCCCCGGGCCCGAGGCGATCGTCATCGCTGTCGTGGCCAACAAGCGCTTGCTGCCGCTGCAGGGAAAGACGCTGGCGCAGATTGCGAAGGAACGCGGCAAGGACCCCATCGAAACGCTCATGGACATTCTGGTCGAGGATGATGCGTTCACGTCCAACGCCGTCTTCGGCATGTCGGAGCCGGACGTCGCGCTCGCGCTGCAGCAGCCGTGGACGTCGGTCGACAACGACTCGCAAGGCACGGCGCCCGACGGCGTGCTCGCCACCGAGCATCCGCACCCGCGCGCCTATGGGACATTCCCGCGCATCCTGCGAAAGTACGTGCGCGAAGAGCACAAGCTCACGCTCGAGGACGCCATCCGGAAGTTCAGCGCCTTGCCGGCGCAGCGCATGCGCCTGACCGACCGCGGCGTGCTCAAGCAGGGCATGTGGGCCGACGTCGTGGTGTTCAATCCCGATTCGGTCCGCGACGTCGCCACGTTCGAGAACCCCAACCAGCTGTCCGTCGGCATGCAGTTCGTGCTGGTGAACGGCGTGCCGGTGATCGCCGACGGCAAGATGACCGACGCGCTGCCGGGCAAGGTCGTGCGCGGGGCGGGGTACCGGCCGGCGGCGCGGAAGTAGACGAGTGGCGCGGTGCCTGCCCCGGCACGACGGCCGACGCGGAGCGAATCCCGCAGGCTTCCTAGTTCTTCCCCATCAGCTTCAGCAGTCCCAGCGACATCCACGGCAGGTACGTGATCAGCAGGACACCCACGCCCGTGATGACCAGGAACGGCAGGATGTGCCGGTACAGGCTCGACAGCGGCTTGTTGAACCGCGACGATGCGAGGAAGAGGTTCAGGCCAACCGGCGGCAGCAGGAATCCCATCTCGAGATTGGCGAGGAAAATCACGCCCAGGTGAACGGGGTGGATGCCGAACGCCGCGCCCATTGGCGCGATCAGCGGGGCGAGGATGATGATGGCCGAGTAGATCTCGAGTACGCTTCCCAGCACCAGCAGCAACCCGTTGAGGGCCAGCAGGAACACCACCGGCGAGTGAATGTGCACCTTCACCCATGCGAGGATGGCGTCCGGGATCATGGCGTCGACCAGGTAGTTGGTCAGCCCCATGGCGACGGACAGCAGGATGAGCACCGCGCCCATCAGGGCGGCCGCCTTCAGCAGCACCTCGGGCAGTTGCGAGAAGATCTTGATGTCGCGCGTGATGAAGCACTCGACGATGACGGTGTACGCCAGCGCCGCTGCCGCGGTCTCGATCATCGTGGCCGAGCCGGTCACGAAGAGGGCGACGATCAACACGGGCAGCATCAGTTCCCACTTGGCGATCCAGGCGGATGCCGCCACCTCGCGCCAGGAGAATGCCGCCTTCACGCGTTCCACGTGTCGCCCCACCATGATGCCGTAGCCGGCCGTCAGGATGACGAGCAGCAGGCCCGGCAGCAGCCCGCCGATGAACAGCTGGTCCGCCGGCACCGACGCATCGCGGGAACTGGCGACGACGCTGTAGAGAATGACCGGCAGGCTGGGCGGGAAGAGCAGGCCCAGCGACCCGGATGCGGTCACGAGCCCCAGGGAGAAACCCTCGGAGTATCCGTCCTTCCTGAGGATGGGATACACGAGGCCGCCAAGCGCGATGATGGTGACCCCCGACCCGCCGGTGAACGTCGTGAAGAGCGCGCAGACGGCGGCCACCATGACGGCAATCCCGCCGGGCATCCAGCCGAAGATCGCCCGGAAGAAACGGACGAGTCGCTCGGCCGCGGCGCTTTCGGCAAGCACGTATCCGGCGGCGGTCAGTAGCGGAATGGCCGGCAACGTCGGTGACGCAATGAGCCGGTACACTTCGGCCGAGACAGCCGCAACGGGCGTGCTCTCGGAGAAGAACAGCACCAGCGCGATGCCGCCCATCGCAACGAAAACCGGCGCGCCGAACAGGGCCGCGCCGAGCACCACCAATGTCAGAGGCCAGAACACGTGCACCGATGCCGCCGGCACGAGGCCGAGGGCAAAAGCGCCGCCGATGGCCGTGAGGGCGATGGCGCGCCCCCACCACCGGTCCGACGCACTCCACACGAACTGCAGCGCCATGATGCCCATGGAGACGGGCATGATGATCTCGCTCACCCATTCCGGGATGCCGATGGGGAGCAGGGTGCCCTCGATCCGGTTGGCCAGCACGACCTGCGCACTGGCGTAGGCGAGGACGGCCACGACCGCGGCCGCCACCGAGTAGGCGAGCAGCCGCGAGAGGCGCCGGACCACGCCTTCGTCGAAGAATTCCGACGTCGACAGCGTGAGATGCTTGGCCTGGCTGGTGGCCGCCATCCCGCCGACGAACGCGAGCCACAGCGTCAGCTGCTGCAGGTATGACGCCGATCCGACGAGATGGAAGCCGCCCAGCGGGCGTCCGATGGCATCGATCAGCGGGAGGATGGTGGCCAGGCCGAGCGTGGCCACCAGTACACCCTTCTCCGTGCGCCGGAAGGCGGCGGAGAGGGAGTTCACTTCCTGACCGCCCCGTGTTGCCTGCGATACTCGTCGCGGAACCGCAGCGCAGCATCGAAGTCTTCAGCAGGCACCGCGCCGCCGCGAATCAGGGGATACGCGGACTCCGCCGCCCGTCGCCAAAGCTCCTTGGCCCTCGCATCAACCGGCACGACGGTCAGTCCCGAGCGCTTCATGGCATCGACGTCGCGCGGCCCGCCATCGCGGATCGACTGCCGGAGCTTCGCTCCGGCCTCCTGGGCGGCCTGCAGCAACTGCGGCCGGAGATCGGCCGGAATCTTCTCCCAGGTCTCCTTGCGGATGACCGTGGCCCCGGCCAGCAATTGCCACTTCAGGTCGGTCATGAATTTCGCGTGTTCGTAGAATCGCGAAATGACCGACACCTGTGGCGGTGAAAGGAACGCCTCGAACAGCCCGGTCTGCAGTCCGGTGGTGAGTTCCGTCGACGGTGCCGGCCGCGGATCGAAACCGAGGCGCTTCCATACCTCGGTGGTCTTCGCGTCACCCGCCCAACTGAACAACTTCAACTTCTTCAGGTCGTCGGGCACGGTGACGGGCGTCTTGGAGAAGATGTGGTTCCAGCCGCCATCGGCCCAGTTGAGCACGACGAAGCCCTTGGCCAGCAGGTCCGCCTCGAGCTTGGGGCGCATCTTCTCGAGGACCGCATAGACCTCTTCGTAGTCATCGAACGCCATGGGGATGCTGAGGGCGTACACGCCCCGATCGATGGCGCCGATGCCCGCCGACGTCAGCACGCCGGCGTTGAGGGTGCCGAGGTTCATCTTGCGCACGACGTCGGGATCGTCACCCTGCCGGCCGCCGGGGTACAGGAGCACCCGGACCTTGCCGCCCGAGATCTTGCCCCACTTGTCGGCGACATCCTTGAGCACCAGGAACCAGGACGAGTTCTCTGGTACGAGGGTGGCCATCTTGACGGTGATCGGGGCCTGGGCCTGGGCCTGGGCGGGCACCACCATGCCGGCCACGAACGCGAGGACGAATGCGAGAAGCAGCGAATGTTTGCGTGTCATAGGTAAGTCACAATCTAATTGACGAACAGGTCGTCAATCCGGCTGAGCAGCCAGCGGGCGCGCCGCTGGCTGATGACGTTGGCCAGCTTCTGCTCGGGGTCCTTGTTGATGTCGATGGCCAAAGCCTGGTTGAGGATCGCCTCGAATTCCTTCCGGTTGTTCTCCTGGATGGACACCGATTCGGCGAGCGAGACGTACGGCGCGAGGCGCGTGCCGTTCGAGAGGCGCGTGGCCTTGGCGAAGTGCTCACGGGCGGCGGCCATCGACCCTCCGGTCGACGCGTGGGCGGCTTCCCACGCGATGAAGAAGTCGTGCAACGAGCCCTGCTCCCACGTTTCGTCCAGCACGAGCGCCCGTCGCATCATCTTCTCGATGACCGTCTGCCGCACGGACAGCTCGGCGTCGTTCACGTCGACCGCGAACGCCGACGCCCAGGCCACAGCCGTCCAGTACAGCAGCGGAACGTGCTTCCGGGTGGCCTTCGCCAGGGCGGCGTCGGGATCCGCGATGAGCCGGTCGCGAAAGCCCGGAATATCGACGTCGAGCCCCCGCAGTCCGTAATCGACGGCCCGCAGGTAGAGCTTCTTGGCGCGCACGCGCATCCGCGTAGCCCGCTCCAGGTCCTGCGCCTCGACGAAGTCCGCCTCCTGCTGGATGAAGGCATACCCGTACTGGGTGAAGCCGCTGGTCGCCGTCGTCAGCAGGGGCTGATGCCTGGGCGACTGCTGGATGAGACTCTCGATGGTCTTGAGGGCGAAGGGCACCGCGTCGCGCACGAGTTCCGGGTCGTCGTCCCTGGCGAAGGTCGAGGAACTTCCGGCGGCCATGGCGTTGCCCAGCGAGTTGATGGCCATCCTCTTGAGCGAGCACCCCGCCAGCGACAGTGCCAGGCCACTCAAGGCAGTGGCGCGCAGGGCGGAACGGAACGTTGCGGTCATGGATCTCCAGAGTCGGACACTTCACCACTTGTCAATTTTAACGCCAAGATACGAACTGGGGAGTGCGTGGGGACTTCGATGGCGATCCGTCAAGTATGTGTCGACGATGCGCCGTGCGCGACCCGTCGACCTGCGAGGAGCAGGGACGTGCGTGCGAGGGCGTGGCGCCACGTCGGTGCCAGTCGCACGTTCACTTCGAGGGCCCGCGTGGTGGCAGGTAGCGCCACCCCGCCGCGAGGCTACAGGTCGCGCCGGTCTTCAGCCCGGCCCGACCGGTTCGCGACGAATCCAGGCTTCCAGCGACACGCGGCCTGGGCCCACGAGCGCGAGCGTCGCGCAGGCGCCGAGCAGCGTGAACTCGAACTCAAAGCCGGACGGGGCGAAGAACCCGCCCTGGAACCGCGCCACCGGAATGGCCACGCACATCTCGATGGCGAGCAGCGCCGCTGCGATGCGGCTGAAGTAGCCGGCGAGGATCGCCACGCCCCCGGCCCCCTCGACGACGATCAGCAGCAGCGCCGCGTACGTCGGCAGCGGGATTCCCAGCTTGCCGAGGACATCGGCCGTGCCTGCGACGCCGAAGACGTCGAACTTCTGCCATGCGTGCATCAGGAAGACCACACCGAGCACTGCCCGCAGGGGAACGAGCCCCCACGACTGCATCCAAGACGCCTGCGGCTGGTTCATCGTGTGCTCCATTCGAGAAGGCGAGCCAGAAGTGGGAGTGCGGTGGTCGTCGGCGCCGGCATTCACCGACGGAATGCCGCCGCGGGCGCAGGGCCAAGGGAGGAGATCATGGCTTGGCCCCCCGATGATTCACCGACCAGACATACGCGGCGGCTTTCGTTGCGTCGTCCTTGCTGATTCCACCGGGGAACGGAACCATCAGGGTTCCCGCAACGCCGTGCGTCACCACGGTATAGATGTTCCCAAATTCACCGTTCTTCGCATCCTTCCAGACCGTCTTGATGAGCGTCGGCGCCAACTGGGTCCCTTCGAGCTTGGCGCCGTGGCACGCAAAGCAGGTGCCCTGTCCGTGGAAGAGCGCGCGGCCGGCGTCCACCATGGCCGGTGTGATGCTCGAAGTGTCCGGGACCGCGCCGGCAGGCTTCTGGCCCGCTGCTGACGCGGGGGCCAGAAGTATGGCGAAAGTGACCAGTATGCCAAGTGCGCGGAGCGCACGCATGCAGCCTCCCGAGCGCGGTCGCGTGACTAGTACGCGAGCCAGAGGTAGAGGTACAGTGAGTTGTTGTGGCCAGCGTTCCGGCCGGCGGAGGCGACGTCGTAGTTCGTGGAACCTCCGTTGAACTTGTTGTACACCACATACTGCGCGCCGAGCCGCGTATTGAGCCACGGCGAATGGGTCAACTCGAACATCGCGCCCTGGCTGTCGGGCTTGCCCGTCGCGCTCCCGGTCACCGCGCCCGGCTCGTAGAGCGTCCCGTCCTGCGTGCCCGTGGTGCCGAACAGCCCCGCGCTGAGCGTGGTGAGCGGGTTCGGAAGGTACGTCGCGTTGAGCTTGTAGCTGTTCAGCGAGTTGGTTGGATTCGATGCGGTGGCCGGGTCCGCCATGAACGACGCCGTGAGGGTTTGGTCCTCCTTCACGTAGCTGGCGCGGCCAATGAGCCAGCCGGCGGCGCCGACCTTGCGCTCGACCTGCGCGTCGAAGCCGAGATCCCTGTACTTGTTGGTGAGTCCCGAAATGCCGGTCGGATACAGACTGGAGACGATGCCGAACGTGCCCACCATCAGGTAGGTCGAACCGATGTTGTGCTGCAGCGCCACGCGCCAGTACGGCGAGATGCCGTGCGTCGTCGAAGTGGCCGCGCCGTCCAGCGGCAGTTTTACTCCCTGGGGGGCGGACGTATATCCGGTGAGCTCCGCGTACAGGAGGCCGTCGTACATCGCGTAGGCGCCAAGCCCGAGGACTTGCTGCGCCAGCGCGCCGTCGATGAGCGTCGACGCAGTGGGCGTGGGTGCCACGGCGGAGGACGTGAACGGAAAGCCCCACGCTGGTGTGGTGTTCCAGACGTCCTGGACCGTCGGGTTGTTGTGGAGCGTCACGCCGTAGAGGACGTCCTTGTCCTTGAGCGTGAGGTGACTCGCCGCCCGGATGTCGACGTTGTCGATGGCGAAGGTGCCGCTCTGGTCCTCGTACGTGAACTGCGAGAAGATGCCCGCCTTGGGCGAGATCTCCGTGGAGGCGAAGAGGCTGATCTGCTGGGGGAACTGCGTCGTCGACCGCTGGCTGCCCTCGACCGCCTTGGCCACCGAGGTGTTGGAGATGACGGCCATGACGGACAACGGAGAGATGGGCGAAAGCTCGAGCGTCTTGCGGGCCGCGCTGTCAGCCTGCTGCGTGATCGTCGGCAGTCCGTTCATCGAGTAGCCGTTGAGCTTGAACAGGCGGCCGAAGGGCGTCAGCTGGGGAAAGCCGTTGTGGCACATGCCGCACGCGAGCTTGGTCTGCCGCGAGAAGCTCGGCACCCGCTTGGTGGCACGCATCACGAATTTGGAGAGCGCCGCGGGCGACGTGATGCGGCCGCTGGCCGCAGGCGCCGAGTTGACGGGCGAGAACAGCGTGGCGGCTGACAGCAGCGCGGACTCTGCGACGGACAGGTAAGGCATGGCAACTCCAGGGCCGGGGGGCAAACAGGACCGTAGTGGTGCGGCCGGCGAGCAACGTCTGCTGAACGTGCCTTGCGAGACGGTGAGTGCCGGAGGTGGACGAGTGCAACCCGTCGGGTCGAGCGCCGTGGAGCGTACAGGTGCCACCAGGAGCACGACGGGCGCGATCACGATATCGACGGGGGGTCAATCGCGCTCCATGCACTATGTGCTGGGCGCGCGGCGGACGCAAGCGGCGCGCTCCGCGCGCTGGCGCGCCGGTCAAATTCGGCGCAACTTGCCTGTAGCTTGGCGTGCCGCGTGACGGATGCCCCAGGCGACGACCGGCTGTGTCCACTCATGCCGACCAAGGAGTGATCGTCAATGCATGCCAAGCCAACTGAAAGGAACTTCCCCGTGGTCTGCGTCGGCGGGTCGGCCGGGGGTCTGGACGCCTATACGCGACTGCTGCGGCGTCTGCCGGCGGACATGGGTGTTGCGATCGTGATCGTCAATCACGTGAGGAACGTCGCCACCCTGCTGCACGAGATTCTTCCGCGGTACACCGCGATGCCGGTCGAACTGATCACGGAGAAGCTGGACATCCAGCCTGACCATGTGTTCATCATCCCGGAACAGCGCGACCTGCATGTGCTCGATGGCGAATTTCGCTTGAAGCCGATATCGAAGCCGAGGGGCTGGCCCGACGTGATCACGGTGTTCCTGCGTTCGCTGACGGAGCACTGGGATGGCAAACTCATCGCGGTCATCGTCTCCGGCTACGATGGCGATGGGGCGGCCGCGTTGTGCGGCATCAAGGACGTGGGGGGCATCACCATCGCGCAGAAGCCCGAGACCGCCGCGCAGCCAGACATGCCGGAGAGCGCCGTGGCAAGCGGATGCGTGGACTTCATCCTCTCTCCCGAGGACATCGCGAAGGAAATCGTGCGAATTGCGCACGCCGCTGCGTAGCTGACCGAGGGACCTGCCCTCCGGCGCTCCATTCTGGCTCGTCCGCAACGGACTCGGGCATTCACACGCCCCGCTCAGGCGTGACGAGCAGTGTGACATTGCCATCATTGGCGCGGGCGTCACCGGCGCACTGGTGGCCGACGCCCTGACCAGTCTTGGCAAGGACGTCGTGCTCATCGATCGGCGTGATGCCGGCCTGGGAAGCACCTCGGCCAGCACCGCGCTGCTGC
>Ga0066793_10001034_pt1 | contig 12136 bp, 9 predicted proteins | sample PersoiDNA2013189_FD_83876 | JGI IMG/M metagenome (GOLD analysis project Ga0066793, IMG submission 83876) | Permafrost soil microbial communities from the Arctic, to analyse light accelerated degradation of dissolved organic matter (DOM) -... | ecosystem: Environmental > Terrestrial > Soil >...
ACCAACGCCCAGCATCACGCGATAGAGGATATCCGCCAGGATCTCTACTCGGGCAAACCGATGAACCGCCTGCTGCAAGGGGACGTCGGTTCAGGGAAAACCGTGGTGGGTGCCCTGTCAGCCGCGATTATCGCTCGAGCTGGCGCGCAAACGGCACTGATGGCCCCTACCAGTATTCTGGCAGACCAACATTACCGCAACCTGACCCGCCTGCTAGGCCCGGCCGAAAACGATTCACCCAACCGCCTGCCGGCGGGCCAAATCCGCCTGCTGGTCGGCGACACGCCGGTGGGTGAAAGAGAAGAAATTCATCAGGGATTGGCAGATGGAACGATTAGGCTGCTCATCGGCACGCACGCCTTATTAGAATCCCCTGTGGTATTCCAGCACCTCCAACTGGTGATTGTGGATGAGCAGCATCGGTTTGGCGTCGCCCAACGTGCGATGCTGCGCGCCAAAGGCAAAAACCCTCACCTGTTGGTGATGACCGCCACGCCCATTCCACGCTCATTATCCCTGACGGTGTATGGCGACCTCGACCTGACGGTCATGGACGAGATCCCGGCTGGACGGCAGGTTGTTGAAACCCACGTGCTGCATCCAAGGGAAAGGGAACGGGCGTATATATTAATCCGCTCCCAAATCGAAAAAGGTTACCAGGCCTTTATCATTTACCCGTACGTCGAGCAGGGTGACAACGACGAAATTCGCGCCGCGGTTGAAGAACATGCCCGTATACAAAAAGACATTTTTTCCAACTACCGGGTGGGGTTACTGCATGGCAGGATGAAACCCGAATTGAAGGATGAAACTATGAGCCAATTCAGGGAAAAACAATACGACGTGCTGGTTTCGACAGCGGTAGTCGAAGTGGGTGTGGATATTCCTAATGCCACGGTGATGTTGATTGAAGGCGCCAATCGCTTTGGCCTGGCTCAGTTACACCAGTTCCGCGGGCGGGTAGGACGTGGATCGGCAAAATCCTTCTGCCTGCTGATCCCTGAATCAGATGAAGCGGTTGAAAATGAGCGTCTGGCCGTGATGGCGCAGACCCACGATGGTTTTGTGCTGGCCGAAAAAGATCTGGAACAACGCGGGCCGGGAGAATTCTTAGGGACCCGCCAATCGGGATTTTCATCCTTGAAAATGGCGGCTCTTATGGATGTGCGTCTGATAGAAAAGGCGAGAGCGCAGGCGCAATCAATTTTTAATGCCGATCCAAATTTTGAAACCCCAGAAAACCAACCTTTGCTCAACACACTGCATCGCTTCTGGGGAGAAACCCAAGGAGACATCAGTTAAAAAAATGGTACGTGCTATTTTTCCGGGGACATTTGATCCTATCCATTACGGGCACATCGATATTGCGCGGCGTGCCTCACGTTTATTTGATGAATTGATCGTTTCTGTTTACGATCGCCCTTTAAAAAATTTGTTATTTTCGCCGGACGATCGTCTATCATTCGTGCGCCAGGTATTTACCGGTGACCCCAAGATTTCGGTCACGGGATACAGCGGGCTGACCGTGGACTTCTGCAAATCGATCAACGCTCAGGTTATCGTGCGTGGCTTGCGTGTTTTTTCCGATTTTGAGCATGAATTTCGCATGGCACTGGCTAACCACCGCCTGGCAGCGGACATCGAGGTTGTGGCGTTAATCACCAGCGAAGAACACACTTTTCTCTCCTCGACCACGGTTCGGGAGATTGCTTCATTAGGCGGAGATACCAGCAGTATGGTGCCAGCGCATGTGGCTGTCGCTTTGAAAAAACGTTTTCGAGAACTGGGAGACGGCCAAACTGTCGTCCAGCCTACATCTTTGAGAGATTGATAGTATTATCGTAACTGCTCAAGCACACGTAAATAAGACCCGAATCTGAGTGGTTTGCGGGTGCTTCGCACCCGCAAACCACTCAGATTGGAGAATTCTCTTCTCCCAGCTGAGTATTTACAAATTATCGACAAAGTAATTTGACTTATTTAACATTTTGATTTAAACTTTGGTTTAGATCTTGCAACATCATGTTGAGCAAATGATGCGGAGGGAATAATGGATATACTACATCTCGTCGATCGCCTGGAGGAACTATTCAATGAAAGCCGTCCAATCTGGTTCACTCATAGCGTGATCGTGGATGAGGACCGCATGCTCGACTTGATCGATCAAATGCGGGTCTCGATACCTGAAGAAATAAAGAAAGCACAGCAAATCCTGGCACAGAGAGATCGGATTCTGGCCCAGGCACAAGAAGAGGCGAACCGCACACTGGCGCTTGCCCGTGAAAAAAGCGAACAGATGGTTGAGCGAGATGGGATTTCTCAAGCTGCCCAAGGACGCGCCGAGCAGATCATAGCGCAATCCCGCCTGGAAAGTGAAGCCACCAAGCGGGATGCGGATGAATACGTCCTCGAATCTTTGGCCAAACTCGAGATGGAGATGGACCGTATTTTATCCCAGGTGCGGAATGGAATCCGCACCCTGCAATCCGAAAAGCCGAAATAAATACGCTTATTCCTCTTTATCGGCCAATTCCTCTTCTTTTTCAGCCCCATCGCTTTTCGCGTTACCTTTTCTCTGGCGGTGGGGTTTTTCTGTCGGCGGGTGGATTGCTACATTGATAACCTGATCCATGTGGGTGACAGGGATAATTTTCAGGTCAGTGAGCACTTTCTTGGGGACATCAATTAAATCTTTGACGTTCCGTTCGGGCAGAAGGATGGTTTTTAACCCAGCCCGGTGTGCCGCTAATATCTTCTCACGCACGCCGCCCACAGGCAAAATACGTCCGCGCAAGGTAATTTCCCCGGTCATACCCACATCTTTATAGATTTCACGCTCTGTAAAAGCTGAAATCAAAGCCGTCGCGATAGTAATTCCAGCGCTCGGTCCATCCTTGGGAATAGCGCCTTCCGGAATGTGAATGTGGACATCCAGCCTTTCAAAGATATCAGGGCTAAGGTCAAACTGGCGCGCCCTAGATTTCAAGTAAGATAAGGCCGCCTGGGCCGATTCCTGCATTACCTCACCCACCTGTCCGGTGATCTGCAAGTTCCCCTTCCCTTCCAGGACGAGGATCTCCACCGGCATGATCTCCCCCCCGTTTTCAGTCCAGGCGATGGCAGTGGCAACCCCAATCTCATCCTGACCCTCGGCTTCGGTGGTAAAAAACTGCGGTGGTCCCAGAAATTTCTCTACGAAGGCAGCCCCTACACGGGTGGGATAACGCTTCTTTTCAGATTTTAACCGGGCAACTTTGCGGCATATCCGGCCAATTTCTCTTTCAAGATTGCGAACGCCAGCCTCGTAGGTGTATTCGCGAATGATTTTGCGCAACGCCTGATCTAAAAATTCAATTTCATATGGCTCGAGGCCACATTCTTCCAATTGCCTGTAGATAAGGAAGCGTCGGGCAATTTCTATTTTCTCTTCTTCGATGTAGCCAGCGAATTCAATTAATTCCATCCGGTCCAACAGCGCCGGTGGGATATTGTTGATCGAATTCGCTGTGGTGATGAACAAGACCTTCGAAAGGTCGTATGCCAGTTCCAGGTAATGATCGGAAAATGCGAAATTTTGTTCGGGATCGAGCACTTCGAGCAGCGCCGCACCGGGGTCGCCGCGAAAGTCGGCGCCCAATTTGTCAATTTCATCCAGCATGAAAAGTGGGTTCACCGTGCCGGCCCTGCGCATGGTTTGCAACAAACGGCCGGGTAATGCGCCGATGTAGGTGCGCCGGTGCCCACGAATTTCTGCCTCATCTCTGACTCCGCCCAACGACAGGCGGACAAATTTGCGCCCAAGGGCCTCAGAGATCGAGCGACCCAAGGATGTTTTGCCTGTTCCAGGCGCGCCCACAAAACACAAAATGGGCTGCTTTGATTTCTTGGGGTTAAGGCTCTTGACCGCGATATATTCGAGGATGCGGTCTTTGACTTTGCCCAGACCATAATGGTACTGCTCCAGGATATCCGCGGCGTGGCGCACATCCAGGTTATCCTCTGTGCTGTTGACCCAGGGCAGCTCAAGGATCCAATCCAGGTAAGTGCGAATAATACCCACCTCAGGCGTCATCGCCGGCATCTGGGTTAACCGCTCCATCTCTTTGCCTGCGGCAGCCAGAGCCTCACCCGGCAATTGGGCCGCCTCGATCTTAACTTTCAACTCAGCGATCTCGCGGCTCCAGATGTCTCCTTCCCCCAATTCTGTTTGAATTGCCTTCATCTGTTCGCGCAGGTAAAACTCGCGCTGGCTGTGATCGACCTCAGTCTGCACCTTGGTCTGGATTTCATCTTCCAACTGTAAAACATCCAACTCTTGAGCCAACAGCCAGTTAACCCGCTTGAGGCGTTCAATCGGATCGGGCAGCATCAACAGGGTTTGGCGTTCTTTGAGGGGTAAAGAGATAGCGGTGGTGATCATATCCGCCAGCCAACCCGGCTCCGAGATATTAATCGAATACAGATGAGCCTCATCCGGTAAACTGCGGTCGAGCTGGACGCAGCGCTGGAATAAATCCCTGGATGCGCGCATGAGCGCATCCACTTCGTGGTCCACGTCGTTGGGCTCATCAATTGGCCGGCAGCGCACAATGATAAACGGTTCCTTTTGCGGGAAATCGATCACTTCTACCCGTCGCCGTCCCTGGACCAAAGCCGAGTTATTGCCATCCGGCAGGCTGAGCAAACGCCCAACCGCCATTTCGACTCCTACCGGTAAGAAATCTTCCAACCCCGGCTCGTCAATTTCAGGATCCTTTTGGGTCAACGCAATGACCGTCTGAACATTGAACTGGGCTTCCTGGATGGAAAGCAGGCTGGGGCCTGGAGAGATAAAGATGGGCGAAACCATATGGGGAAATACCACCAGGTCACGCAGTGGCAGGACTGCACAGGTAATCCAGCCATTTTCATCTGGCTCAGTATTCGGGATCCGGTATAGTTCTTCCGTTCGTTGGTGCAGTGCTGATGAGAATTCATCCTCATCCTCTTGCGGTGAGGGCCAGTCATCACCTTTCATCGATCATTTCCTTTCAACTGATAACGAATGGACTGGCGCCTGGCTGGATCCATCTGCATCCAGACCGAACGCGCTGCTGCTGCAATAAACAAACTGCCAGAAACGACAACAGCGGTTTTTTCACCAGCCAAAGATAAAGCATAAGTAAAGGCTTCTTCAACAGGCAGCACAGCTTTCGCCGGGCAGCCAAATTTATGCGCTAACGCCACCAACATTTCGGCCTCAATCGCCCTCGGGTGGATCGATTGAGTTGCCACGACCCTATTGACCCGCGGTAAGAGCTCCGCGAACATTCCTTCGATATCCTTATCCTCCGAAGCCCCAAATAAAAGGACAATCGGGACAGAGGGAAAATAATCATCCAGCGCAAGCCGCAATTTTAATGCAGAATCACGGTTATGCGCCGAATCGATAATCACCGGTGGTTCTTTTTGCATAATTTCGAAGCGTCCTGGCCAAAAAACAGAGGCAAAACCCTTTTTTATCTCCTCGTCCGTCAAGGTCAGACCCTCTTCGCGCGCTATTACCAGGGCGGCATAAGCAGTCGCCGCATTTTCAACCTGGTGAAGGCCTAAGAGAGGGATGGTCAGGCTCAAAGGCTGCCAGCATCCATTTGTCTGGCTAGAATCTAACAGCTCATTCATCCTATCCTGTTCATCCGCGCGCCAGACCCATAACGATTGGTTATCTAACGAATGGCACACAGGCGCATAAAGAAAATCCTGGCCTATCTCGAGTAAACGAGAATGCCTTTCCGAAGCAATGGTACGGATGACTTTTCTGGCCTCATCTTTTTGAGGAGCCAGAACGACCGGCACACCCGGTTTAATGATCCCGCCTTTCTCACCCGCAATCGCTGTTAACGTATTGCCCAAGACCGCCACGTGATCGTAGGATAAAGAGGCAATAACCGCGACCAGCGGGGTGACCACGTTGGTCGCATCCAGCCTTCCACCTAAACCCACCTCAATCACCGCGGCCTCAACCCCTTTTCTGGCAAAATAAAGGAATCCGATGGCCGTGGTCAATTCGAAAGAGGTTAACCCAGGGACCACCGCCACATGCGGTTTTATCTCCGCGACCAACTCGACCATCTCAGCATGTGAAATGACCGCTCCATCCACCTGGATCCTTTCACAGTAATCCTCAAGGTGTGGCGAAGTGTAAAGACCCGTCCTCAGGCCCGCTGCACGCAAGGCACTGGCGCACAACGCGGATACAGAACCCTTCCCTTTCGTACCGGCGACGTGTATGATCGGGTACGCCTTGTGCGGATTGCCGAGTCGCTCGAGCAGCACCACTACCCGGTCAAGGTTGAACTTTTCCGGTGAATAACGAAAAGAACGCGTCAGACTGTAATCGATAAAACTATACAGGTAATCTAATGCTTCCTGATAAGCAATTTCATTTTCCATAAAGGCTATGTTTTCTATTGTAATTACACAGGTGTAAAAAGAGAGTCCCCGAATTTGAGGTATTTGCGGGTACTTCGCACCCGCAAATACCTCAAATTCGGGTCTCATTCACGTGTGCGTGGGCAGTTACTTATTATCCTAAATTGTAAAGGATTTTACCCGCCGGATAGACTTTACGCAAGGGCCACCCAGATAACCCGCTATGGATGGATAATCAGGGTTCATGGTAAAATGCAATCATGCCAATCGGGATGTTAACACTCCACTTATTGATCCCAGGTTGTACTTCGCTTAAAGAAAAACGCAGCCACGTAAAACCCATTGTGGCCAGACTTCACCGGGAATTTAACCTGTCTGTCGCCGAAATGGGAAGGCTGGATGCCTGGCAAGAAACTGAAATAGCCTGCGTGACGATCAGCAACGATGTCGTTGTGGTGCAGCGCACCCTGCAATCTGTGACCGTTTTTGTTGAAAGCCACTGGCCTGACTGCCCCATTTCAAGCGAGAAAAAGGAAATTATTTAATGGATTTACAGTTAAAAAATTTAAGAGCCATTGTCACGGCCTCCAGCCGTGGATTGGGGCTCGCCACGGCGCGATCGCTTGCCCAGGAAGGCGCCAGGGTTGCCATCAACGGCCGCGAGCCATCCAGACTGGAAAAAGCTGCCAACAGCCTCAGGCATGACACCTCGGCTGAAGTGTTGGCATTTCCAGGTGATATCACCGACCCGGACTTACCGGCTGCCATCGTCGAACGGGTTGCCGCGAGTTGGGGCGGTATCGATATCCTGGTCACCAATTCGGGAGGGCCAAAACCCGGCCCATTTGAATCCTTCTCAGATGAAGATTGGCTGCAGGCATTTCAATTATCCTTTCTCAGCCATGTACGCCTGATCCGGGCCGCCCTGCCTTTCTTGAAGAAATCTCAAGCAGCCAGTGTTTTAACCGTCACATCCTATTTCGTAAAACAGCCTATCCCTAATATGATTTTATCCAACAGCATCCGCTCGGCAACCATTGGGCTCACCAAAACGCTGGCCTTGGAATTGGGCTCGGAAGGCATCCGCTTTAATTCAATCTTACCCGCCTGGACTGAAACCGAACGGACTTTATCATTGTTTGCCAACCGGGCTAAAGCCAATGGGACCACGGTTGAGGAAGAATTGCAAAAACAGGCCAGGAATAGCGCTATCGGGCGCATGAGCACCCCACAAGAATTTGGGAATGTCGCAGCATTCCTGGTTTCGCCCATTGCCTCTTACCTCACGGGCGTAATGTTATCGGTAGATGGTGGATTATTTAAAGGAATTTATTAATGGGATTATCACCACAAGCGATTGAAAACCGCCTGGAGCGGATCTTGCTGCGCGTCCAAAAACCCGGTCGTTATGTGGGAGGTGAGTTAAACCAGGTGGTAAAACCCTGGGATAAGAGCCGCACCCACGTTGCACTTATTTTTCCGGATTTATATGACCTTGGCCTCCCCAATTTAGGCCTTGCGATTTTATATGATGGCTTAAACCGGCGCGATGACGTTCTGGCGGAACGGGCTTACAGCCCCTGGTTGGATATGGAAACCCTGATGCGGGAAGCCCAAATTCCGCTCTATTCACTGGAAAGCAAACATGCCATCGCCGACTTCGACATTATCGGGATAACCCTGCCATACGAGACCCTGTATACAAACGCGTTAAACATCCTGGACCTGGCCGGCATACCTTTATATACCAGTGAACGCGGCCAAGAGCATCCCTTGATAATCGCCGGCGGGCAGTCCACCTATAACCCCGAGCCAATGTCACCATTCTTCGATGCTTTTGTCATCGGCGAGGGCGAAGAAGTGATCCATGATATCGTCGACATTTATCAGGATTGGAAAGACAGCGGTGGTTCCAGGCAGGCGCTTCATGAACAACTGGCACATATCCCTGGCGTCTACGTGCCCTCTTTATACCAGGTCAGTTACCTGGATGACGGCCGCATCGCCTCCATTACCGCCCAGGACGACTCCATTCCAATGCCGGTGGTCAAAAGGGTGCTGCCTATCCTGCCTCCACCCGTGACCCGTTTCCTGGTTCCTTCGGTGGATGTAGTCCATAACCGCGTTTCGGTTGAAATTATGCGCGGCTGCACGCGCGGCTGCCGTTTTTGCCACGCCGGAATGGTCAACCGGCCGGTGCGCGAGCGCCCGGTGGCTGAAATCGTCCAGGCTATCGAAACGGCTTTGGAATGCACTGGACACGAGGAAATTGCCCTGCTTTCACTCTCCTCGTCAGACTATACGCACATTTCGGAGCTGGTAAGGGCAGTCAACGAAAAGTTCGCCGGCAGGCACCTCGAAATATCTCTGCCTTCTCTTCGCATTGAATCTTTCTCGATCGATATCATGGATCAACTCAAATCCGTTCGCCCGTCGGGTGGTTTTACATTGGCGCCAGAAGCGGCCTCCGAACGCATGCGCCAGATCATCAACAAACCTATCAGCCACCAGCAGATCATGGATACGTCACGGGCGGTCTTCGAACATGGTTGGAACAGTCTTAAACTTTACTTTATGATCGGGCACCCTTCCGAAACCATGGAGGACGTGCAGGCTATCATCGATCTGTGTCACGAGATCATGAAAGAAGGCAAGAAAATCGTCGGCAAGAAGGTCAAAGTCAGCGTGGGCATCGGCACCTTTATTCCCAAGGCCCACACCCCCTTCCAATGGGTCTCCTGCGATTCAGTCGACCAGGTCCGTCAAAAGCTCAGTTTATTAAAACAGGGCTTGCATCATCCTAACCTGAAAATGACCTGGAACCAGCCCGAAGACAGCCTGCTTGAAGCCTGGTTAGCGCGTGGGGACCGGCGCTTGGCAGACGTGATCTACCGGGCATGGAAAAAAGGCGCGAAGTTTGACGCCTGGCAAGAACAATACCGTTTCCCACTCTGGATGGGCGCCTTCACCGAAACCGGGTTGGACCCCACCTTTTACAGCCACCGCACCCGCGATCTGGACGAGATCCTTCCCTGGGACCACATCAGCTCTGCCGTACAAAAAAATTTCCTGGCAAAAGATTACGGATGGAGCCTGGAAGGCCGCTCCCGATTGGACTGCCGCGAACAATGTTACGCATGTGGCATCGTCCCCACCTTCACCGAGCTGCGCCTGCAAACCGCTGGCGCAGATTGGAAATGTCCTTAATCTCTTATAAAACAATATGCCCTATCGCATTCGCCTGACTTACACAAAAAATGGCCCGATCCGTTACAGCGGGCATCTCGATTTATATCGCATCTGGGAACGCGCCATCCGCCGTTCGCACTTGCCGATCGCATTTTCCCGTGGGTTCCATCCCCAGGTACGTATAAGTATGGCCTGCGCCTTACCACTGGGCTTCACCAGCCAATGCGAGCTGATCGACCTGTGGTTTGTCGAACCCGTTTCACTCGATGGGGTTCAGGTCGCATTGGCCCTCGTACTACCCCCTGGGCTGGAAATCCTTCAAACTCAAGCGGTTGATGAACACGCCCCGCCCTCACAGACCCAGGTACGATCCAGTCTTTACCAGGTCACCTTACTCGACCCCCTGGATTTCACCTGGCTGGATGGCCAGGTTAAGCAGCTTCTGGCCTGTCCAGAAATCCGGCGGGTCTGGCGAGAAAAGCCATACGATTTACGCCCGTATATAGAAGACCTGGAATGCTTATCTGAAGATGACCAGGGTCTCCCCAGGCTGAGTATGCGGTTGTCTGCCCGAGAAGGCGCGACCGGAAGACCCGAAGAGGTGATCGATGCTTTGGGCGCCGATGCGACCCAGGCGAGGGTTGATCGAATAGCTTTGTTCCTGGCATGAACAGGCAGACTTCCGCTGCAATAATTGCGGCATGCGACATGTGCAAGAAGAACCGCTCGTGATAAAATAGACTCGAGAATGAATGTTCCCGTGGCCTAATGGATAAGGTAATGGCCTCCGAAGTCATTGATGAGAGTTCGAGCCTCTCCGGGAACACACGACTGAAAAAATGATGTGTCAAGCTGAAGCTGGCACATCATTTTCATTTAAACCAAAATACCTAACAGTTTGATTGATCGCCCGTTAATTTGTGTCAACATGAATTAGAATTGAACTATACTAATGTTCGTAACATGCTCAGCCGTGCGAAGAAAGTTACCGAATTTGAGGTATTTACGCTTACCAGGTAAGCGTAAATACCTCAAATTCGGGCTAAATCAGAGGGGTCTGAGCAGTAAAAATCCACAGGAGCCATATGAGCGACTTAATCGAAGCAGCATCCGAACACCAAGAGACACCTAGCCCTGCTACAGTACCTTCGCCGGTTGACAGCTACATCCCAAAGTGCGTCGTTTCAATCCATGCCCATCCGGACGACCAGGAATTCTCCGTCGCGGGTACCCTGGCGAAATGGGCCGGGGCCGGAGCCGATATCATCAGCATCGTCATCACCAACGGAGACGCCGGCAGCAACGATCCACAATATGACGAATCCTATAAACCCATCCTGGCCAAAATGCGCGAAGGCGAACAAAGCGCAGCCAATCAGATTATTGGAGTGAAAGAAACCGTATTTCTGGGTTATCCTGACGGGACCCTGGCGCCATCGCTCGAGCTTCGCCGCGAGCTGACCCGCCTGATCCGCAAATACAAACCGGATGTGGTGGTGAGTGGCGATCCTTCCAGCCGCTTCTTTGGAAATTCCTATATAAACCACCCCGACCACAGGGCCGCGGCGGATGTGGCATGCGACGCGGTCTTTCCATCCGCTGGAACGCGCCTGATTTTTACCGACCTCTTGCACGAGGGCTACGAGCCGCATAACGTGCGTTATCTGTATCTGCACGGCTCCGAAAAGGCGGATGTTTGGGTCGATATCTCAACCACCATCGATACCAAAGTGGCGGCATTGCGCCAGCATAAAAGCCAGCTCGGGGAATGGGACGTCAATCAGGCGATGCGTGAATGGGCCGCATCGTCCGGAAAAGAACAGGGGCTGGCCTTTGCCGAATCGTTCCGCAGGATGGTGCTCATCGAGGAGGGGTAAACCTAATGGATGATCAATCACTCCAGCAAGAATTGGTGCGCTTGCGCGCAGAAATCAACCAGCACGGGTATCGTTATCATTTGCTGGATAGACCCGTGATCAGTGATCTGGAGTATGACCGGTTGATCAACCGGCTGAAGGAAATAGAAACCGAGTACCCGGAATGGATCACGCCCGATTCACCCACCCAGCGTACCGGCGGCGCTCCATCCGAAAAATTCATCAAGGTACGCCACCCATCTCCCATCCTCAGTCTGGGGAATGCTTTTAATTCCGAGAACGTGCGCGCCTGGTTAGATCGTATCGCCAAAGTCGATGAACGCGTGCTCCAGACCGATTTTGTGGTCGAGCCAAAAATTGATGGATTGACTGTCGTCCTGCATTACCAGGATGGCATATTGGCCCAGGGCGCTACCCGCGGAGATGGGGTGATAGGTGAAGATATCACCGCCAACCTGCGCACGATCCGGGCCATTCCCTTGCGCATTCCAGTGGATGCCTCTGGTCCAAAACCACCTTCCTACCTGGTGGTGCGGGGTGAGGCCTTCATTCCCATCAAAGAATTTGGGCTGCTAAACCAAAAGTTACAGGAAGCGGGAGAAAAGACATACCAGAACCCGCGCAATACGGCCGCCGGTTCGCTCCGCCAACTGGACCCT
>Ga0066793_10001035_pt1 | contig 12135 bp, 9 predicted proteins | sample PersoiDNA2013189_FD_83876 | JGI IMG/M metagenome (GOLD analysis project Ga0066793, IMG submission 83876) | Permafrost soil microbial communities from the Arctic, to analyse light accelerated degradation of dissolved organic matter (DOM) -... | ecosystem: Environmental > Terrestrial > Soil >...
GACTCTTGGGTGAATCGATTCAGAAGCAGAGGAGACATCTCGATGACTGACGCGACAGGTCGGGCGAGCCAGGCTGTGCGGGACGAGATCTTGTATTACTGCCTGGAGTCCGTGCGAAACGGGTTGAACTTCAACACCCAGGGCAACATCAGCGTTCGGTTGCCCGAGCACCAGGCCATCGTCATCACCCCGAGCGACGTGCGGTACGACGCGATGTCGCCGGCAGACATGATCGTGGTCGGGTATGACGGCACGGTGCTGGAGGCTGGTCGGCGCACGCCCTCACAGTTCCCTTCCACTGAGCTGCCGGTGCACCTGGCCGCGTACCGCCGCCGGCCCGACGCCAACGCGATCGTCCACACCGAGTCGACGTTCGTGAACGTCCTCGGAGCGCTGGGTCGTCCCATCGCCCCGGTGCTGCTCAACATGATTCTGTACGCCAAGGGCGAGGTCCCGGTCATGCCGTTCGAGTTCAGCACCAATGCCGCGTTCGGTGAGCGCAGCGCGGAGATCATGGGCGACGACGTGAACGCCGTCGTCTGGGCCAATCACGGGCTCCTGGCCGTCGGCACGTCGCTGAAGCTTGCGTTCAAGGTCGCTGTGGCTGTGGAGGAGAACGCCGAAGTCCTGTACTACGCCGAGCGCGCCGGGAAGCCGAACGTGCTCCAGTACGACCACCTCGGTGTGCCGGAAGGTGCCCGTCTGCCCTGACCCGCTGCTGCTGAGCTTCTTCAGTCCCTGGCCCGCGGTTCATGGATCTTGCACGTGAGGAGTCCGGCCATGGCGTATCGCATGATCCTGAATCAGACGTCCTACTTCGGGCGGGGGCGATCGCAACCATCCCCGACGAGTTGTCCAAGCGGGCTTCATCAAGGCGCTGGTGGTTACCGACCGCGTGCTGGTCGCGAACGGCGTCGCAGGCAAGGTCACCTCCCAGCTGGACGGGGCGGGATTTGCGTTCGACGTCTACGACGCCGTGATGCCGAACCCGACGATCGAGGCGGTGCAGGCGGGGGTCAAGGCGTTTGCCGCGTCCGGGGCCGACTGCCTGATCGCCATCGGCGGCGCTTCGCCGCAGGACACCTGCAAGGCGATCGGGATCATCACCGCGAACCCCGAGTTCTCCGACGTGCGCAGCCTGGAGGGCGTGGCCGGCACCAAGAACCCGTCGGTGCCGATCATCGCGGTGCCCACGACCGCCGGGACCGCGGCCGAGGTGACGATCAACTACGTCATCACCGATACCCAGAATGCGGGCAAGTTCGTCTGTGTCGACCCCAACGACATCCCGCTCGTGGCGGTTGTGGATGCCGACATGATGGCGGGCATGCCAGCCGCGCTGAAGGTCGCCACCGGGATGGATGCCCTCACCCACGCGATCGAGGGCTACGCCACCCTCGGTGCGTGGGAGCTGACGGACGCCCTGCACCTCAAGGCGATCGAGATCATCGCCGCCTCGCGGCCCATTTCGGTGCGCGGGGACGAGACCGCGGGGGAGCGGATGGCCTTGGGCCAGTACGTCGCCGGCATGGGCTTCTCCAACGTCGGCCTGGGATTGGTGCACGCGATGGCCCACCCGCTGGGCGCCTTCTACGACGCCGCGCACGGGGTCGCCAACGCGATCCTGGCACCGCACGCCATGCGGTTCAACGCCGAGTTCACGGGCGAGAAGTTCCGCGACATCGCCCAGGCCATGGGGGTCGCCGGAACCGAGGAGATGACGATCGAACTGGCCCGCATCGAGGCGGTCCGCGCGGTCACCGCACTTGCGACCGGGCTGGGCACCCCGGGATCGCTAAGTGAAATCGGCGCCAGCAGGGAGGACATTCCGGCGCCGGCGGCAGCGGCGATGGCAGACGTCTGCGCCGGCGGCAACCCTCGTGCGGCAACGCTGGACGACATCGTCGAGCTCTACACTGCGGCGTTCTAGGCCGGAGCCGAGCCGGGGTCGGCGGTCAAGCGGCGGCGGATCGACCTCGGTCGTGGATGACGGCCGGATCGCCGGCTCGGGCTGGAAGCGGACCTGAATCGACCAGAGAGGGAGAAACGACGCATGAGCGCGACACTCGGGGGCTTCACCCTCCCCGGCGAGGCCGGCCACGACGCGTTCACGCTCGCCATGGCGCACAAGTGGGGTGCGGACGTCATCCGGGACTCGGACGGGACCAGCCTGTCGGACGAGATCCTGAACTCGGGCCACGGGGTCTATTCGACGCTGTGCCTCGTCCGCGAGGACAACGACTGGGCGAAGAACAACCCAGCAAGGCTTCAGCAGAACTTCCTCATGAGCGCGCCAGTCACCGCGCCAGGCGCTGAGGTCGTCATCGACCTGCTCGCCGGATTCTCCCCCGACCAGTTCGTGGTGAACGACTGGGATGGCGTGCGGGAGTTTTGGCAGGTCTTCGACCGAACGACGGGGGTCGAGGTGCCCAGCGACGACTGGGACATGGTCGACGGCGGGCGCGTGGTGGTGCGCGGCGTGACGCCCTGGCATCGGTACACCGTGAACTTCCTGGTGACTCGTATCTGGGAAGAGATCTCGATGTACAACCATGTCACCAACGATTGGGGTGACCGTGAGCACCTGCGGGCCGTCGAGCCTCGCTACCCGGAGGTCCAGGAGCGGCTGCTGCAGGCGCTGGAGGACTGGTGCGTGGCGCACCCGCACACGACGGTCGTCCGGTTCACGTCGCTGTTCTACAACTTCGCGTGGTTCTGGGGGGACAACCCCCGTCTTCCGCACATCTACGGCGACTGGGGCTCCTACGACTTCACGGTCAGCCCCCTTGCGCTCCGGCAGTTCGCCGCGACCACGGGCCTGCGGATCACCTCCGAGGACTTCGTCAACGCCGGACGGTATACCTCGACGCACAACCAGCCCTCGCGCGTCTATCGAGCGTGGATGAGCTTCGTCGGTGATTTCGTCCTCGAGCTCGGCCGGAAGTGCGTGGAGGTGGTGCACCGGTACGGGAAGGGGGCCTTCGTCTTCTACGACGATTCGTGGATCGGCCTGGAGCCCTACTCGGGGCGCTTCACGGAGTTCGGCTTCGACGGGCTCATCAAGGCGGTGTTCTCCGGATACGAGGCGCGTCTTTGCGCCGGCGCGGACGTGCCGACCCACGAGCTGCGCCTGCATCCGTACCTGTTCCCGGTGGATCTTCAGGGCAGGCCGACGTTCTCTCCGGGCGGGGACCCGGTGAAGGATGCGAGCCGATACTGGGTCAACGTCCGCCGGGCACTGTTGCGAGCGAAGATCGACCGGATCGGTCTGGGCGGCTATCTGAGTCTCGTCGAGCCGTTCGCGGACTTCCAGGACTACATCGGGCAGGTTGCCGACGAGCACCGCCTCATTCGTTCCCTGCACGCGGCCGGCGGTCCGCAGATGGCGCCGACCCGTGTCGCAATCCTGACCGCCTGGGGCGCGCTGCGCACCTGGACCTGCTCGGGGCACATGCACGAGCACCCGGAACTCATCCTCACGCAGGTTCTGGAGTCACTCTCCGGTCTGCCGTTCGAGGTGACCTTCCTCGACTTTGACCAGATCGAGACCCATGGCGTTCCCGACGACGTCGACGTCCTGGTCAATGCCGGTCTGGCTGGCAGCGCGTGGAGCGGCGGCGACAACTGGCGCCGGTCAGAGGTGGTGGCAGCTATCACCGCGTGGGTCGCTGCTGGTGGTGGTCTTGTCGGTGTGGGCCAGCCCTCGGCGACCGACCGCTCCACGCAATACTTCCAGCTGGCCGCAGTGCTCGGGGTCGACCAGGACATCGGCGACCGCGAATGCCTCAACCGGCGCAGTTTCGCCCTGGTCGATCATCCGGTGATCGACGGCGTCGACGGAGCCGACCTCCCGCTCCAGCGCGGGGTGTTCCTCACCTGTGACGACTCCGACGTGTTCGCCGCGATCGGGGGCACTCCGGTCGGCGTCGCGTCGAGGTTCGCGGAAGGTCGCAGCGTGTACCTGTCGGGTCACACGCACGGACCTGCGGCCGCGCGTCGCCTCGACAACGCGATCCGGTGGGCTGGACGCGCAGGGCCGGCCGACCACAGGACCTCGAACCCGCTGACCGAGGTCGCCTACTACCCCGCGAGCAGGACCTTCCTCGTAGTGAATGACTCGCAGGAGGAGCAGGTGACCGAGGTGCGCGCGCCCGACGGCGTGGTCGCCTCCGTCCGGCTGCCGGCGGGGGGCATGACCGCGCTCAAGCTCTGACCGGGTGCGGCGATGACCCCACCATCGACTCCGTGTCGTGGCGCCGGCGGGAGCGTTGAGCACCGCTGTTCCATCATTGCCCTGCAGATTCGAGCCAGGTCGCCGGCCACGACCACACGGCAAGGCCCCAGGACCCGGCGTCATGGCTGGTCCCGGGGCCCGGCGTCCGGACGTACCGGCGGTTAGTCGCCCGGCATCCCGATCACCTGCCGGATCCCGTACGCCAGCGCCGCACGCGCAGCATCCGACACGCGGTCGGGCCGCTTCGGGTGGTCGAGCCGGTCGAGCGCCGTCTCGAGCGCCTTGACCGCGCCCCGCTTGTCCCCGCGGTCTCCCGCCCGGGCGGCCTGGTCGAACGCGTGCCGCAGCTGGACAACAACCGGACCGGCGACGTCACCGGAGTCCACGAACCCCTGGAGCCGGGATCGGAGCGCGTCGATGCTCCCGGGCGCCCAGAGCGCGGGCACGGGGACCTTCGACCAGTCGGCGTCGGAGGCAAGGTAGAACCCCGGGTACGACGGCTGGTTGTAGGCCGTCTGTTGCCGCGCCACCTCGGCCCGGTACTGCGGGTCGTGCATGAGCGTGTACATCTTGCGGTCGGTCACCTCGGTGGACAGGTAGATCCGGATGGCGGACGAGTCGGTGGTACGGACGAGCAGCTCCTCGCGCCAGTCACCGAGCACGTCCGCAACCAGCCCTGCGTTGCCCTTCGTCCCGTTGTTGGACCGTGTGCCGGTCGCGGTCAGGACGTTGCCATGCGTCCAGTCGTCGATCGTCACGTCGGCGTTGCCCGCCCCGTTGATGATCTGGGTGGTCATGTCGGCCGCCCAACGGATGCTCTGGTTCGTCCCGGGCGTCCCGCCGTCGATCCGCTCGCCGCCTGCCGAGCGCAGACCCAGCGGGTCCGACCCGTCGGGGTTGCCCGCCCACGTCTCGATGCCGGGGACGTCGGGCCGGACGTCGCCGATCATCCCGCGACCGGTGTCCTTACCGGAGTACTGCCCGTAGAGGACCTCGCCGGTCGCTGCGGCGCGCAGCGTCATGCCGTAGGGCGCGTAGGGCCCGCCCTCGTGCACCGCGAAGATCTCCAGGCCCGGATGGGTCGGGTCGATGTCGGTGACGTGCATGGCGTCCCCATGACCGAGGCGGACGTTCTGCCCCGGGACCGCGCTCGCCGGCGGTGCGACGTCGAACGAGCTGTAGAGCAGCGACCCGTCGTCGTCGATCGTCGCAGAGCCGTAGACGATCTCCTGCTTGCCGTCGCCGTCCACGTCGGCGGCACTCATCGAGTGGAAGCCCTGCGTGGTGATCGAGCGGAACTCCGGGTCGGTGCCGTCGCGGCCGTGGGGGCTGTCGTTGAACGGGTTCGTCAACGGCACGTGACCGCTGTCGACGTACCACCGCTCCTTCAGCTTCTTGCCGTCCCAGTCGTAGGCGACGAGTGTCGAGCGCGTGTAGTACCCACGGGCGAAGACGGCCGACGGGGTGCTCCCGTCCAGGTACGCGACACCGGCGAGGAAGCGGTCGACGCGGTTGCCCGGCTCGATCCGCGCCATCGCGTAGTCGCCCCACAGCAGCCCGTCGTCACCCCTGCCGGGCTTGTAGTCGACCGTCTGCAGCTCCTTACCGGAAGCCCCGGCGAACACCGTGAGGTACTCGGGCCCGTCGACGATGAACCCCTCGAAATTGCGCAGCACGTTTCGGGCGCTGCGGGCGGGTGCATACACGTCGATGAAGTAGTCGACGAGGGACTTCGCGTCCTGCTCGGAGAGTGGGTAGGTGTACTTCGGCGCGATGCCGAAGGCCTCCTCGAGCGTGGCCGGCCAGTTCCCGGCGACGACCTCGGGGTGGCTGCTCCAGCCCTGGAACATCTCGACGAGGTGCCGGTAGTACCCGTCGCGGCTTAGCCGGTAGTCGTCGGCGTTCGTGACCCCGGCCGCTACGTCGCGCTTCGGCAGCGTGACGAACTGCTCGCCGGCGACCGACCCGTCGGCCGCGTAGGTCGTGACCTTCGTGCCGGGGGCGGTCTTCACCATGAGCTCGGCGCGACCGTCGCCGTCGAAGTCGTAGACCGGGAACTGCGTGTAGTGCGCGCCCGCGCGGATGTTCACGCCGAGGTCCATGCGCCACAGCTGGGTGCCGTCGGCCTCGTACGCATCGAGGTAGACGTTGCCTGTGTAGCCGATCTGGGAGACGTCCTTGGAGTTCGACGGGTCCCACTTGACGACGTACTCGTACTGGCCGTCACCGTCGACGTCGCCGACGCTCAGGTCGTTGGCCGAGTAGGTGTACGCCTCCCCGACCGGGGTGACACCGTCGGCGGGTTTGTGCAGCGGGATCTCGGTCGAGGCACTGGCCCACGGGCTCACGTCGGTGCTGGCGTCGACCTCGGCGCCGTCGACCACCGCGGCGACCCGGTACGTCGACGTGCCGGCGCCGCCGGGGTCGAGGTAGTTCGTGCTGTCGGTGACCGTCGTGATCAGCTTGTCGTCGCGGTAGACGTTGAAGTCCGCGCCCGTCATGCCGTGCTTGGAGTGCCCGGTGACCTCGCTGCCGAGGAGCCGCCAACTGAGGAAGACCCCTTCGCTGGTGGCGGCGGCGACGAGTCCGCGGTCGAGGAGCTCGAGCTGGGGTCTGGTGGAGCCGTCCCCGCCCGCGTCGTCGTGCTGCTGGTGGGCGGCGGCCATGCCCGGTGCGCCTATGAGGAGCAGCGCGGTCCCGGCTGCGATGGTAGCGAGCCTTCGGTGGAACGGGTTTCTGCAGGGAATCACCGTTGAGTCCTTTGCCTAGATCGAACGACCTGTCGAGTTGTATCGATTCAAGCTATCGCCAGCATACACTGGCGATCGACATCCCTCCCTCACGGTCAGCGCGACGGACTCTCCGCCCCGAGAGCGGGAAGCTTCGGCGGCCCGGCGATGAGCCTGAGCGCAGGGGTGGTCCGCCCCTTGGGAAAGGGGTTGCCCAGCTAGCGCGCAACAGTCAGCGGCGTGACTTCGCCGATGTCGGGGCTGGGTCGCCGAGCGGCGGCCCAGCTTCTGACGGCCAGCGCGAGGGCGACGACGATGGTCGCGAGCAGCGCGAGGCCACCGGTCACGGCAAGGCCCACGCGAACGCCGAGCTCGTCTGCAAGCCATCCCTGCAGCAGCCCGCCGCATGCGTGCCCGCCGAGCAGGACGGGTGAGTAGATCGCGAGCACCCGGCCGCGCACGGACGGTTCGGCCGCGAGCTGGACGAAGGTCGCGGCGCTGGTCAGGAAGAACATCGTCGTCGCTCCGACTACGCCGAGCATCACGATGAAGGATGCGTGCGTCGGCATCACAGCGGCGATCGCTTCGGCGATTTCGAAGAGCGCCGCGCCGATCACGATGGTCCGCACCCGCAGCCGGGCGAGTCGCGCGGCAACCAGCACGCCCGCCAGCGCACCGACGGCGCTGACCGAGTTGTAGAGCCCGAAGCCCCCGGCCCCGGTGCGCCAGACCCGGTCCGCGAACGCGGAGAACACCACGGGGCCGTTGAGGCCGAATGCGCCCATCGACCCGGCGAGCACTATGACCCACAGGAGCTGCCGCCGCGCCACGACGAACCGGAACCCCTCCCGAAGCTGGCCGGGACCGCGGGCCAGTGTGGGCCCGTGTTTGGTCGGTCGAATGGCCGCGAGCAGGGCGACGACCGCGAGGCAGACGAGCGCATTGACCCCGAACGCCCATCCCTGTCCAACCTTGCGATGACCAGCCCGGCGAGGGCCGGTCCCACCATTCCGCCACCCTGGGAGAGCGCGTTGGACATGCTGATCGCCGACCGCAACGACTCATCGCCCACGACCTCGCTCACCAAGACTTGGCGTGCCGGCATCTCGACGGCGGCGATGAGTCCAAGAACCACGGCGAGGACGTAGAGGTGCCAGAGGACGACTGTGTGGGTCAAGGTCAGCGTGGCGAGCGTGATGGCGACAATGGCAGAAGCGGTCTGGGCGAACAGCACGAGGTGTCGCTTGTCGTGACGGTCGGCGATCACTCCACCCAGCGGGCCCACGGCGAGCAGTGGTAGGAACTGCAGGGCGACCAGCACGCCGACGGCCGCCGGGCTGCCGGTGATCTCCAGCACCAGCCAGTCCGCGGCCATCCGGAGCATCCAGACCCCGCCGCTACCGAGCAGCTGTGCCGACAGGAAGAGCCGGAAGTCGCGTCGGCCCAGCAGCGGCACACCTTCGTCGCCGTTGCCGCCGGACGGGGTCACCGGGCGAACTGGATCGGTTTGCTCCGCGTTGGCGTCTTGAGCTCGGACCACTGTGGCGATCGTTGCTTGGTCATCGGGGCTCCGTGGACGGTTGGGGGAGGCGGCTGGTCAGATTGCCTGGAGAGCGCTATTGTAACGATTCATAGAGTAGTTGGCCCATTGGAGTCGCAGTCTTGGGAATGCGCTTACCCACCGCATCGAGCAAGGAGGCTCATCACGATGAAGCGACACACCCTGAAGGTCATCGGCATCGCGGCTGCCGCGGCCCTCGCCCTCACCGCCTGCTCCGGAGGTGGCGGATCTACTTCGAACCCGAAGAAGACCGCCGGAGGCGTCGAAACGGGACCAGTCACCATCACCATGACGTGGTGGGGCAACGACGACCGCGCCTCGCGCTACAAGCAGGCGATCGCGCTGTTCAACAAGAAGTACCCGGACATCACGGTTCAGATCAGCTTCGCCGACTTCAGCACCTACTGGTCTACGCGAGCCACTGAGGCCGCAGGTCGGGCGCTTCCCGACGTCATGCAGACCGACATGGCGTACCTGCGTGAGTACAGCTCGAACGGCCACCTGCTCGACATGACCCCCTACATCGGCAGCACGATCGACCTGTCCGGCTTCGACCAGTCCCTCGTCAAGGCCGGCAACCTCGACGGCAAGCAGATCGCCATCCCGACCAGCACGAACACGCTGGCGCTGTTCTACAACCCGGACCTGCTCAAGCAGGTCGGCGTCGACCCGCCGGCGAAGGACTACACCTGGGCGGACTTCAACACGTTCCTCGCGAAGGTCTCTGACGCCGGCCAGAAGACGGCGGGCGGTCAGCAGATCTACGGCGGCACCGACTACGCCACGACGTTCTGGTTCTTCCTGCAGTGGCTCGTCCAGGAGGGCAAGACCCCGTTCAAGGACGACGGCTCCTTGGGGTTCAAGGAGCAGGACATGAAGGACTTCCTCTCCCTGACGGCCGACCTTCGCAAGGCGAAGCAGGACTACCCGTTCGCACGCACCACCCAGGTGCTCCCCAAGACTGGCTTCTCGATGAACGAGGCCACGGCGGAGATCAGCTGGGACAACTTCCTCGCCGCGTACGTCTCCGAGTCGGGCAACCCGAACATCGCGATGATGCCCGTTCCGACCGGTAAGGATGGCAAGAAGAGCATGTTCTTCAAGCCTTCGATGCTGCTGTCCGCCGGTGCGAACACCAAGCACCCCCAGGCAGCGGCCGCCCTGATCAACTTCCTGCTCACCGAACCCGAGGTCGGCAAGATCTTCGGTACCTCGAAGGGTGTGCCGGGCGCTCAGGCGCAGCGCGATGCGATGCAGCTCAAGCCGGGCAGCGTCGATGCCAGCGTCGTCGCCTATGAGAAGGCCGTCAAAGACCAGGTGACGGCTCAGGTCCCGATCCCGGTCAAGGGCTTCGGTTCGATCGAGGCGGACTACAAGCGACTCGGTGAGGACTTGTCCTACGGCAAGATCACGATCGACGCGTTCGTCAAGGAGTGGTTCGCTGGGGCCGCGATCTCGACGCAGTAGCTCCGGCACGGTCCACTACGCCCCGAACGGATTGCCCACTGTGACCCTCATTGCAAAGACGACCGGGACCGGGGGGCGTGCCATCCCGCCGCCGTCCGCCACCAGGCGGCGGCGGCGGGCGGCTGAGACCCGGGCCGGCTACGCGTTCCTCAGCCCGTGGCTCCTTGGCTTCTTCCTCCTGACCGCAGGGCCGATGCTGGCGTCCCTGTATCTGGCATTCACCAAGTACAACCTCTTCGCGGATCCCACCTGGGTCGGGCTGGGCAACTTCCAGCTGTTGCTCCAAGACCCGCGCTTTCTGCAATCGGCGAAGGTCACAGCGACGTATGTCCTGCTGGGAACTCCGATCAAACTGATCGCGGCCCTCGCCGTCGCGATGCTGCTGAACAACACTCACCGGGGCAAGGGCGCGTACCGCTCCGTGTTCTACGCACCCTCGCTCATCGGGGCCAGCATCTCGATCGCCATCGTGTGGAAGGCGATGTTCATCGACGCCGGCATCGTCGACCAGGTCGGGCAGTTCTTCGGGATGAGTCCGGGCGGATGGGTCGGCAACCCGAACATGACGATGCCGATGTTCATCCTCTTGACGGTGTGGCAGTTCGGCGCGCCGATGGTGATCTTCCTTGCCGGGCTCAAGCAGGTCCCCGCCGAGCTCTACGAGGCAGCATCCGTCGACGGCGCCGGCCCGATCCGCAAGTTCCTGAGGATCACGCTGCCGATGCTCTCCCCGGTGCTCTGCTTCAACCTGCTGCTCGAGACGATCCACGCGGTCCAGATCTTCGCCTCGGCCTTCATCATCTCCGGCGGAACAGGCGGGCCAGCCGGCTCGACCCTCTTCTACACGCTCTACCTCTACATGCGCGGATTCGTGGACTTCCGCATGGGATACGCCTCGGCGATGGCCTGGGTGCTCGTGGTCGTCGTCGGGATCATCACCCTGCTGTTCTTCCGCAGCTCGAAGTTCTGGGTCCACTACAGCGGGGAGGCAAAGTGACCGCCGCAGGCATCCGGGTCGGTTCCGACACCGAGGAGTACAGCGCGCTGCTGCGCCGACGGCACCACACCACCACGCGGATCCGGTCGGTCCTTTTCCATACGTTCGTGCTCGCATTGACCGCCGTCGTGCTCTACCCGGCGCTGTGGATGCTCATGTCCTCTCTCAAACCGTCCGCGGACATCGTCGGCAACGTGAGCCTTTGGCCCGCGAACGCGTCGCTGGACAACTTCGTCAAAGCGCTCGGGGGCATCGGAGGAGTGTCGTTCTGGACGTTCTTCCGGAACTCGATGATCCTGGCCACCGCCTCGGTGGTGGGTATTGTCCTGTCCGCATCGGTCAGCGCCTACGCTTTCGCGCGGATCGAGTTCGCGGGGCGCAAAGTGTGGTTCGCGCTGATGATCGGGTCGTTGCTGCTACCCATCCACGTCGTGATCATCCCGCAGTACATCATCTTCAACAATGTCGGCCTGGTGAACACGTTCGTCCCGCTGCTGCTCGGCAAGTTCCTCGCCGCCGAGGCGTTCTTCGTCTTCCTCATGGTGCAGTTCATGCGCAACCTGCCCCGTGAGCTCGACGAAGCGGCGCGCATCGACGGTGCGGGCCACGTGCGCATCTTCACCGCGATCATCCTTCCCCTGATGAAGCCCGCCCTCGTCACTTCGGCGATCTTCGCCTTCATCTGGAGCTGGAACGACTTCCTCGGGCCGTTGCTGTACCTGAAGGATCCGAGCCTGTACTCCCTGCCGATCGCGCTGCGGCTCTTCGTCGACCAGACCTCGACGTCGGACTACGGGGCGCTGATGGCCATGTCCGTGCTCGCCCTCATCCCGGTGCTGCTGTTCTTCCTGGTCTTCCAGCGCTACCTCGTCGAAGGCGTCGCCACGCAGGGCTTGAAGGGGTGACGTGCGACAGACGAGCGTCGCAACCATGAGAGCCAATCGGGCCGACGAAACCGAGAACGACGGCTCCGCCCCGCGGGGCGGCCTGGCCAACGGGACCACGCGGTTCGCCCTGTTCGGCGAGGTGCTGCTGGTCGGTGTCATCGTGCTGGTGCTGAGCCTGCCGGTAGTCACCGTGGTGCCGGTGCTGGCCGTCGGGGTGCGGCACCTGGGCCGGTTCCTCGTCGGGGAGAACGACTCCCTGC
>Ga0066793_10001036_pt1 | contig 12132 bp, 9 predicted proteins | sample PersoiDNA2013189_FD_83876 | JGI IMG/M metagenome (GOLD analysis project Ga0066793, IMG submission 83876) | Permafrost soil microbial communities from the Arctic, to analyse light accelerated degradation of dissolved organic matter (DOM) -... | ecosystem: Environmental > Terrestrial > Soil >...
TGCCGGCGCTCGAGGTCGCTGGTGGTGGTCGGGAGGATGTTGGGATCGCCGCCGGTCGTGGGCGACGAGAAGCCACCCTGCGCGCTGCCGCCGGAGAACGATGACTGGTCGGTGGAATGCGTGTAGGTGTACGACATGCTCCAGACGAGCTGCCGCAGGGAGTTGCCGCCCACCGTCGCGGTAACTTGCGTCGTGTGCGAGCGCTGCGGCGACGAGACGTCGAACACATACCCGTACGCGGGATACAGGCGGGACGCCGTCAGCGTGGTGGCGCCGGAGAACGGAATGATCGTGGCCGCCGGCACGTACACCGGACGGTTGCCCTCAGCGGCAAGGAAGAACTGCGGTGTCTGCGAGAGGTTGAGGTCGGTCACGCCGTACAGGCTGGTGCCCAGCGAGTACGAGGCGTCGACGCTCGCGTTGTAGCGCTGCAGGAACCGCTTGGAGACGCCGAACGATCCGCGAACGGAGCGCGGCGTGGCAAACGCGGGATCAAACGCGGTCACGTTCGGGCGCGTCTGGCTGAGCGGCACACTCGGTCCGGAGCCGTCAGCACAGACCGTCGGGATGGTTGACGGATCGGCAAGATAGGTGCGCCAGTCGGGAATCGGCACCGCATTCCCGACGCAGACGAGCTGCGTTTCGCCGCCGGGGAGGCCCGTGGCGTCGATGGCCGACGAAAAGAGCTGTGTCGGGGCGCGACCGCGGAATTCGCCCACGCCGCCGCGCAGGATCCAAGGCTGCGGGAACTGGGGCTGCTGTCCCGCCGCGCCGCCGAGCATTCCGCCCAAGCCACCCATTCCACCGCCCGGGCCGCCGCCGAAACCGCCACGACCGCCACGACCGCCAGCATCACCGCCGCCGGCACCGCCGCCTTGGGCACCGCCCTGGGCACCGCCCTGACCCTGGCGGTTGGCACGGCGCCCGGTGTCAGGCGGAAGGCCAAGCGTCAGCGTGAAGCCGATCCGCGGGCTCACGCGAAAGTCGGACGGAATGTCGTTGGTGCGCAAGCCGAACTTCGCATAAACGTCGGGATTGAAGGCCGGCTGGCCGTCGATGCCGCTTCCCTCTCCGCGCAGTCCATACGTGAACTGGAAGGCACGATTGGGGCGCCAGATGTCGCCGAGGTAGATGGCGGTGGTGATGGCGCCGCCCGTGCGCTGCGCCGGCGCGAACGATCGCGTGAACTGGCTTGGAAGGTTTGTGTCGAAGTTGTCCAGCGACTGGAACTGGAAATTGCCGCTGCGATTTGCGCCCGCCGTGGTGCGGAAGCCCGAACGATTCAGGAGTCCGCCGAGCTTCCAGCGATGCTTGCCTCCGCCCGAAAGCCACGACAGCTCGTCGGTCACCTCGAGCGCCGTGGTGGCGTTGTCATTGGGAAGCTGGGAGTTGCCGCCGAAGTCGAGGTTGGTGAAGCCGGTCTGGCCGTTGGCGAGCGTGCTGCCCACGAGCACGCGCCCCTCGGGGAGGCGCAGGTAGGGGTTGGCCCCGGAGGTGGTGAGGGCATAGGAGCCCTTGACCTCGTTCAGGAACTGGCCCATCACCGATGAGAGCGATACGAGGCCGCCGACGCTGCCCCCCTTCTGCTCGCCGGCGTGAGTCGGGACGCTCTGCACGGAGGTGCGGAATCCGTCGAGGACATTCCCGGCCACGTTGCCGCGCACGGACAGCGAATGCGCCTCGTTGAGCTGCTGGTCGAAGCGGATGATTCCCGTCACGTTGTTCGTGGTGCGATCGTCGGGCACGAGCGAGTTCCGTGCTGGCAGCCCGTAACGGGAGAGCAGCGACAAGAAGCGCGCCGCCGAGTCGGGCTGCACGTTGAGCGCCTCGAGCGTCTGCGCGCCGGCGCCGAGCAGCGACTGCAGCGGGTCCATGCGCCGGCGCACCTGGAAGCTGCCGAACCAGAACGTCTTGTCCTTGACTATCGGGCCGCCGAGGCCGCCACTGAGCTGATGCTGCGTGTACGCCCCGCTGAACGTCGTTGCCCCGGTGTTGTCGCCGGTGGCAAACTCGAGACTCGGGTCGCGCAACGCGTAGCCGAACGAACCCGACAGGTCGTTGGTGCCGCCCTTGGTGGTCGAGGCCACCTGCCCGCCCGTGAACTGGCCGCGGGCAACGTCGTACGTGCTGGTGATGACGCGCGTGCTGCGCACCGCCTCGGCTGGCACGCTGCCGCCGAACGACAGGCCATCGAGGGTCACCAGGTTCTGGTCGGCGCGCTGGCCGGCCACGGAGAAGCCGGCCGCCGACGTGTCGGTGCCGGAGAGTCCCACGACGCCGGCCTGCAGCGCCGCGATGGCGTTGGGATCGGAGGCGTCGATGGGCAGGCGCATGAGCTGCTCACCCGACAATGCGCGCTCCGTGCTGCCGGGCGTAGGCTGATTGTCGTTGGAACGCGGTGTCTGCCGTGCGTTCACCACCACCGCGCCGAGGCTCGTGGTCGTGGGGGAGAGCCGGAAGTCGGCGACGAGGCGATCTTCGTCGGAGAGGCGGTTCAGGTTCACGGTAGCCGGCGCGAGGCCGATGGCGCGTACCCGCAGCACATACTGGCCTCCTCCGTCGGGGAAGAGCAGCGTGTACTGCCCCTTCTCGTTAGTGGTGCGAATGCGCGTCGTGCCGGTCTCCACCGACGTCACCTCGACCCGCGCATTGGCGACGGGGAGGTTGCTGACGTTGCGCACGGTGCCGGTGATGATGTCGGTCGTGCTCCCCACCTGTGCCACGACGAGGCGCGGCGCGAGCAGTGACAGGAGGAGCAGGAGGGCAGGGAAAGGTCGAATGCGCATCGTAGGAGCTCGTTCAGGAGTGACGCGCCGGGGGGCGGTACAATTGTGGCGGAAGGTGTTGCTGACGGCGTCGCGAGTGTCGGCTACGGCCGGCCTGGCGCGCCGCGTGGCCACTCACCGGGGCCGCCGCGCGACGGTCCACCATTGGGATAGCGCCTCTTGAATTCAGCCTCGCGCCGTGCGCGCGCCGAATCGAGCAAGGTGCGCTGCACTGGCGTGAGGATGCTGTCCATCGACCGCTTGGTCTGCGCCATCAGGGAATCGATGGCCGGCTGTGTCGACTTGCGAACCTCGCGGAAGCCGCGCATCTGCCGTTCGATGAGCGTGTCGATGCGCACCGCCTGCTCCTCGGTGAGCTTGAGGTCGGCGCCCAGCATGGCACTCGGGCGTCGCGGTCCCTGTTGGCGCGCACCGCTTCGGCCGGACCCGCCGCGACCCTCCCCCTGACGCTGGTGCAGGACGCTGCGGTCAAGGGCGATGCCGCCGATGACACCGGCCAGGGCGACAACCAGCAGCACGCCCACGGCGAGCAGCCGAGTGCCGCGCGACGGCGGGGCCAGCGGCGTCCCCTCAGCCGCGTCGAACGAACGCTCCTGGGTCATCGATCCACCGCCATTGCAATGAGGAACTCCGTTGAATCGGGACCGACCACGGCATCGGTCACCGCCGAACGCGATCCGCCCGCCACGGCGCCACGCAGGTCCAGCGTGGCCGCTGCGGCCTGTGCGGCGAACTCGGCCTCGGTGCGCACCGAACGATTGAGAATGACGGCGGCGATGAGCGCCGCCGCGATGCCGATGGGGACGGCGGCGCGCCCATAGCGCGCCACCCACCCGTACCAGGACGTCTCGGTCAGGCGCATGCGGTGCCGTCGCGATGCCACCGCGATGCGCTCGCGCAGCCGCGCCTCGCGCAGGAGGGCGCCGAGGAATGGGTCACGCTCCGGATCCTGGGAGAAGTCGCCGTCGGAGTGGTTGATCTGTTCGCCGTTCATAAGGTCCCCTCGTCCCGCAGCGTAGACAGCGAGACACGCAGGCTCTTCTTCGCCTGGTGCAGGTGCCACCGTACGTTCTCGGGCGTGAGGCCGAGGTGTTCGGCAATCTCCGCGCCCTTCCAACCCTCAACTTCAAAGAGCATCACGATCTCCCGCTGTCGCGGTGTCAGCGCGGCCAGCGCCGCGTCGAACCGCTCCCGAACTTCCGCGCGCTCCATCTCTTCGTCCGGCAGCGCGTCGGGCGAGGCGGCATCGAGCAGTTCGGGCTCGGTGTGTCGCACCCGCTTGGCTCGCAACTGGTTGATGCCGAGGTTGCGCAGCAACGTGAAGAACCACGGACCGAACGGCCGGTTGGGATCGAGCAGGGGAAGGCGGTCGAGTGCGCGCAGGAAGGCATCCTGCACGAGGTCTTCCGCATCGGCCCGGTCACCCAGCAACCGTTCGGCGGCGACGAGAGCTCCCGGGAGATGGCGACGGACAAGCGCATCAAACGCTGCTGGATCGCCGCGCGTCGCGCGATCGACCAACGCCGTTTCTTCTGCGTCGGTTGCCGGCTCGCGGGTGGGTTCTCGCATCCGTCTCCTCAAACACGCAACCGGGCACGACTGTTAGCCGCGCCCGGGTGAAGGGGTGTCTGACTATGATGTTGCCTGCCGTGCCAATGCGCGAGAGGCGTCATCCGCTGGACGCCGTTCGGGCGGCTAGTGTTCACCGCTCCCGGCCGTGCCACGAGGGCGCCCGGTGCGCCAGAAGAGCATCAACGGCGTGGCGCACAACAGCACGAGTCCGCTGATCCAATAGATGCGCGAGAAGGCGAGCACGCTGGCCTGGCCGCCCAACGTGCGGTCCATGATCATCAGCGCCTCCTGATGCGCGACGGTCAGGCTCGCCCCCTTGGCGGTGAGCGCGTGGGTGAGTCCGTCGAGCCGCGACTGCACGTCGGGGGCGATGGCTACCATGTGCTCGGCGAGCAGCCCCTTCTTCTCCTTGGTGAAGCGGCTGAGCATGGTTGCCATGATGGCGATACCCATGGAGCCGCCCAGCTGCCGCATCAGGTTGAACAGCCCGGTGCCCTGGGCGAGATCGCGGGGCTTGAGCTCGGCGAGGGCGATGGAGTTGAGGGGGATGAAGATCAGGCCCAGCGCCACCCCTCGGATGATGAGCGGCCAGAAGAGGTCGGCCTTGCCGCTGTCGAAGGTAAGGTTGGCGAGCAGCCACATGCACACCATGAACAACGACGCCCCCAGCAAGATCACCGGCCGGCCGTCGGGGACGACGCGCAAGCGGCGCCCCATGAGCGCCATCGTGAGGGCCGAGGCGAGAGCGCCAGGAAGGATCACCATCCCCGTCTGGTTGGCGGTGAACCCGTGCAGCGTCTGCAGGAAGACCGGAAGGACAAAGATCGACCCGAACAGCGCGAAGCCGAGCACCGAGCCCATCAGCACGCCGGTGGCGAGCTGTCGGTCGTTCAGGAGATGGAAGTCGATGACCGGTTCATCAGTATGCAGCTCATGCCAGATGAGCCACGCAAACGACGTCGCCGACACGACGGCCAGGGTCGTCACGAACCGGGAGTCGAACCAGTCGTACCGTTCGCCGCGCTCGAGCATCCACTGCAGCGAGCCGACCGCGACCGTGAGCAACGCGATGCCGAGCCAGTCCACCGTGTCGGCGCGCTCCTGGTGCTCCGAGTTGGTGACGTAGGCCCACACCATGGCGGCGGCCATGAGGCCGAGCGGCAGGTTGATGTAGAAGATCCACGGCCAGTTCCAGGTATCGACGATGTAGCCGCCGAGCGTAGGCCCGAGCGTGGGTCCCACCATCACGCCGACGCCGAACATCGCCTGGCCGATGCCCACCTCGTGCGGGGGGAATGCCTCCCACAGGGTCGACTGCGCCGTGGACAGCAGCGCGCCGCCGCCGATGCCCTGGATGACGCGCCAGACGACCAACTGCACAAGCGTGGTCGACCAGCCGCAGAAGAACGACGCGGCGACGAACAGGAGGATCGACCCGGTGAGGTAGCGCCGGCGCCCGAAGTACGCCGAGAGCCAGCTCGACATGGGGATGACGATGACGTTGGCGATGATGTAGCCAACGCTCACCCATGAGATTTCGTCGAGCGTGGCGCCAAGGTTCCCCATCATGTGGGGAATGGCAACGTTCACGATGGACGTGTCGATGAGCTCGAGCATCGCCGCCATCGTGACGGCGATGGCGATAAGGTATTTGTATTTGTACTTGTCCTCGGCCTCAGGGGTCGCGGACGCGGTTAGTGTGGCCACGGGGTTTTCTGGAGCGCGAGTGTTGGCGGATGGCAGTTGGCAGAGAACGTCGGGCAGTTGGCGGCCAGCAGTAGTCTGCCAACCGCCCGCTGCCAACTGCCAACGGCTATCTGACCGTCACGTGCGCCACCACGCTCATCCCAGGCAGCAGGGGGCGTCCATCGCCGCATCCCTTGGTCACCGCGATCCGCACGGGGACGCGCTGCACGACCTTGGTGAAGTTGCCGGTGGAGTTGTCGGGCGGGAGCAGCGCGAACCTCGCCCCGGTGGCCGCGCCAACGCTTTCCACCTTGCCCTCGGCGTCACAACTGTCGTACGCGTCCACCTCGAGTGACACAGGCTGCCCCACGCGCACGTCGGCGAGCTGCGTTTCCTTGAAGTTGGCGGTCACCCAGGTGTGTGCGCCGTCAACGACGGTCAGCAGTGGCTGGCCGGGAGCGACCAGCTGTCCGACCTCCACCTGCTTGCGCGACACCACGCCGGTGAGCGGTGCCGGTACCTTCGTGTAGGCGAGCTGCAGCCTCGCGTTGTCGAGTGAGGCGCGCGCGGCGGCGAGGCGTGCGTCGGCGAGCTTCGCCCCCGCCTGCGCGCCGCTCATCTGGGCGTCGGCGGACCGCGCCTGGCGTTCCACCGCCTGGAGACTGGCGGTCGCCTGATCGTACGCGGACTGTGCAGCGTCGAGCTGCTGGCGGCTGACGATCTGCTTGCCCACCAGTTCCTTCATCCGCGCAAGATCGGCCATGGCCTTGGCCACCTGCGCCCTGGCAGCGTCAATCTGCGCGCCGACGACCTGGCGCTGGCTTTCCGCGCCGCGCATCTGCGCTTCGGCCTGGCCGCTGATGCCGCGGCCACCGGCCACGGACACGGCCGCCTCATACTCCGCCTGTGCCTGCGCCAGCCGCATGGTGTACTCGCTGGAGTCGATGCGCACCAGCACGTCGCCCTCCTTCACCGGCTGGTTCTCGACGACCGAGAGTTGCGCGACGAATCCGCCGACCTTGGCGAGCACGGGGACAATGGACCCGTCCACCTGCGCGTTGTCGGTGCTTTCGTGAGCCCGGTTGTAGAGCGTGGTCCTGGCGGTCCAGAAGATGGCAGCAGCGGCCGCGAGGGCGACGATGGGGATCAGGGGCTTCTTCATTAATCGGAACTCGGATGACGGAATTGGGATGCGAAGGCGGGAATCGAAACGGAATGCGGAAGAAGAAGATGGGAGCAGCTACGGCAGGTCGGTCACGGCGCCCTGCGAGCGCGCCAGCGTAACGCGCGCGGTCTGGTAGGCGGCGCGCGCGTCCACTTCCAGCGTGCGGGCGGCATTGATGCCGAGCGAAGCGGTGATGACGTCGGCATTGCCGCTCACCCCTGCCTTGAAGCGCTCGCGTGCCTGCTCGAGTTCCTGCTGCGCCAGGGCAAGGCGCTCCTCGGCGGCAGCGAGCAACTCGCGGGCGGATGCGAGGTCGAGCAGGGCGGCGCGCACTTCGATGGCGGCCTGCGCCGCGAAGTCGCGGCGGCGCGCCTCGGCTTCATGGACCTGGGCGAGCTGCTCCTGCACCCGTCCTTCACGGCGGAAGCCGTCGAAGATGGGTACCGACACCTGCAGTCCCCAGGTGTAGGTGTTCAGCAGATGGGCGGTGGAGGGGCCGATCGCGCCCTGGTCGCCGAAGATGCCCAGGGTCGGCAGCCGCTCGAGCTTGGTGGCGTTCATCGTGCGCTCGGCGGCGAGCTTCTGCGCCTCGGCCGTGCGGATGTCCGCGCGGCGCGTGAGGGCGACGCGCATGGCCTCGTCCACCGAGGGCGCCGTGACGTCGTTTGGCAGCGCCGTGAGCGAGTCGGCGAGGACGAGCTCGACCGACGGGTCGATGCCGATGACACGCCGCAGTTCGAGGCGGGAGCGATCGCGCTCATTGCGTGCACTGATGAGCTGGGCGCGCGCCGCGGCGAGCTGGCTGCGCGCCCGGGTCACGTCGAGCGCCACGCCGACGCCGGCGGTTAGCTGGTCGTTGGCGATGCCCACCAGCTCCGACGCCAGCGTCGAGTCGGCCACGCGCGCGCTGAGCGCCGCGTCGGCGCGCACCGCGCGCACGTACGCCATGGCAGCCATCGCGCCGGCCTGGTCGCCGGCGCCCACCGCCTCCGCTTCGGCGACGCTCACGAGCGACCGCACGCTGCGGAGCTTCGCCGCCACCGAGAAGTCGACCAGGCTCGCCTGCGCGCGGCCGCGGACGTCGAACACCTTGAAGGCCGGCAGGATCTGGCCGTTCGGGTCGAACATGGGATTGCCCTGCGGATCACTGAACGAGAAGCCGAACGCGGCGGTGTTCTGGTTGCGTTCGGATTCCCCGGCGCTGGCAGAAATGGTGGGCAGCAGCGCCGAGCGTGCCTGTCGCACGCGGGCATCGGCCTGCTCGACGCGCGTGCGGGCGATCGCCGACGCGCCGCTCTGCTGCACCGCCATGCGGGCGGCGCCGCCGAGCGTGAGGGTCACGGGCGCTTGCCCGGCGAGGGAGAGCGGCAACAATCCAATGGCGACAACGAGCTTGATGGAGGTCATGCGTGGGAAGCGGCGTCGGGGTTGCGAAGGGCGGCGAGGGCGAAGTCGACGATGCCGTCGATGATCACCTGGCGGTCGACGGACAGGTACTCAGGGCGAATGGAGCAACTGCTCACCCAGTGACGGTGCATCACGATCAGCGAGTTCACGAAGCCGACGGTGAGGCGCGGCGCCAACGCCCGGAACTCGCCATTTGCGATGCCGCGCTGGACGATCCGTTCGAGCATCGCCCAGGCGCGGTCGATGACCTCGCCGTTGTAGAACTCGAGGAGTTCCGGGTGCTTGGGGAGTTCGGCGACGAGAATGCGAAACCAGCCGTCGAACCGTGGTTGCGTGACGAAGCTCCAGTGCCTGCGCAGCGCGCGCTCGAGTTCGAGCGCGGCAGACGGCGGCGTGGGGAACTGCTCGACGCTGGTGAGCTGGGCGCCGATGATGTCCTTCACCAGCGCCTTGAACAGCTCATCCTTGCAGGCGAAGTACAGGTAGATGGTGCCCTTGGAGACACCCGCCCGGCGCGCGATCTCGTCGAGCTTGGCCGCGGCATAACCGTGCTCCGAAAAGACGTCGAGCGCGGCGTCGAGTATCTGCGCCGGGCGCTCGCCGGGGAGACGGCGCCAGCGGGGATCATGCGAAGCGGGGTGAGTGGTCACGATAGTGTGGTGGATATTACTGAACGAAAAGTCAGTATTTGGAGGACACAAACCACCAAAGGATCGTTGTATTACTGACCGGTCAGTAAGTTAATAGCCCCAAGTGATCCGTCAACCCCTATCGCCCGCATGCCCTAGCCAGATGACTGCGATGCGATATAAATGAAGTCACGCCATGAGCATCCCCCAGCGCGCGTCCGAGGATCACCTTCCTGAGCTGAGACCGACCCGGCCACTGCGCGTGCTGGTCACCGGCGCCACCGGCTACATCGGTGGTCGGCTGGTGCCGCGGTTGCTCGCCAAGGGTCATCACGTACGATGTGTGGCGCGCAATCCCAGCCGCCTCGAGGGACACGATTGGCCGGGCGTGGAAATCGTGGCCGGAGACCTCGAGGATCCCGAAGAAGCGGCGAGGGTTCTGCGGGACATCGACGTCGCATACTACTTGGTCCACTCCATGGCGGCGGGCCAGGCCTTTCGGGTGCGGGACCGAATCACCGCGTTGGCGTTCGGGCACGCGGCCGCGCAGGCTGGCGTCCGGCGCATCATCTACCTCGGCGGATTGGGCGATCCCGACAAGGTGCGCAGCATGCACCTGGTGTCGCGGCAGGAAGTGGGCCGCTGCCTCTCATATGGCGGCGTGCCGACCATCGAGTTTCGGGCGGCCGTGATCGTCGGGTCGGGGAGCGCCAGCTTCGAGATGATCCGCCACCTGATTGAACGCCTTCCCGTGATGATCGCTCCCACCTGGGTGGACACCCGCTGCCAGCCCATCGGCATCCGGTCGGTGCTCGAATACCTGGTGGAGGCCTTGGATCACCCCACGGCGGAGGGCATCTATGAAATCGGCGGAGACGACGTACTGACCTACCGGGACCTGATGCTGCGTTACGCCCGCATTCGTGGACTGCGACGCTTCATCGTCTCCCTTCCGGTTCCAAAGCCCCAGCTCAGCGGACGATGGGTCGATTTCCTGACGCCGATTCCGTTCAGCATCGCGCAACCGCTGGTCGAAAGCCTGCAGACCGAGGTGGTGGTGCGAAACAATCGGGCGCGCACCGTCTTCAGCGTAAAGCCCACCGGTTACGACCATGCCGTGCGGCTCGCCCTCACGCGCCTGGCCCAGGACAGCGTCGAAACCACATGGGCCTCCAGCCTGTCCAGCCTGACGCAGGACCAGCCGGAAGCCAGCACGCTCGGTTCGCACGAGGGCATGCTGCTGGATCGGTACCGCCGTCGCGTGAAGGCGACTTCGTCCCAGATGTTCGACGCCATCTGCACGTTGGGCGGCGAGGAAGGGTGGCCCGTCGGCAATTTTCTCTGGCAACTGCGGGGCATCATGGACCGTATGGTCGGCGGTGTGGGAATGCGCCGCGGCCGTCGCCATCCCCGCGAGCTGCGTGTGGGCGATCCGCTGGATTTCTGGCGCGTGGAGGCCCTCGAGGCGGGGCACCTGCTGCGGTTGCGGGCCGAGATGAAGCTGCCCGGCCGGGCGTGGCTGCAGTTCGAGGTACTGCCTGACCCCAGAGGATGCCGCGTGGAGCAGACGGCCTTCTTCGAACCCCTCGGCATTCTCGGCTACCTGTACTGGTGGGCCGTGCTTCCCTTCCATCGCTTTGTCTTTCCGGGGCTCGTCGGCGGCCTGATGAAGCAGGCCGAAGTGGTCGAGACCGCGGAGTGGCCCGTATCGAAGGGCCGGCACCGGTGAGGTGATCGGGGCCTGCCACCGGCGGCAATATTGACCGTTGGCGCAGGTGAATGTATTATACCCGTACGACAAATACGCGGTCACCATCGCCAACACGCCTTCGCGGCGTGCGTACAGCTGTACTGTGTACCCCTTGGAAAGGTCGAACGCCCGCATCGGAAGTAACTGACGTCATGGTCAAGAAGAAAGTGCGAGCGCGTGACCCACGGCACGCCAAGTGGGAGCGTCGCCCGGGGGAGCGCCCGGGGGAGATCCTCGATGCGGCGCTGCGCGTTTTTGCGGCGCGCGGCTACGGCGCCACCCGGCTCGAGGATGTCGCCGCGGCAGCCGGGGTCACGAAGGGGACCATCTACTACTATTTCAAGAACAAGGAAGACATCCTCGATCGGCTGGTCGCCAGTCGCAACCAGGAGGTCTTCGCCGATCTCGAGACGCTCATGGGCAGCATCACGGGGCCGGCGTCGTCAAAGCTTCGCCTGTTGATGCGCAAGGGCTTCGGCGAGCCGACGGACGAGTCGCGGCAACTCCTGCACGTCGTCTTCCTCGAGTTGCATGCCGATGCGCCGCAGGTCTTTGCCCGCTCCGTCCAGCGGAAGCTCGTGAAGGGATGGACGCTCGTCGCCCGGCTGATTGCGCTCGGAAAGAAGTCAGGCGAATTCCGGCAGGACGCGGACGCCGAGGTGGCGGCCCGGGTGTTCACCTCGGGCCTGGTTCTCCAGCAGCTGTGGCGTGGCGGCATGGGACTCGACAAACTGGATCCGTTCGACAAGGACCGGATGGTGGATTCCACCATCGAACTCTTCCTTCACAGCCTTCGGCCGACGGTCCTCGTGCGCGCCGCCGCAGGCAAGCGCAGGGCAAGACTCTCGTGAAAACGCCATACCGAATTTCACCCTCGTTCTCCCTGCTGATGGCGTCGTGGCTTTGCGCCGCGGCACCGGCGCTCCATGCCCAGCTGGCGCCGCCGCCCGATACCATTCGCCTCACCATCTCCGGGGCGCTGGGGCGCGCGGCATCACTCGGGGAAGAGGTGAAGCTCGCCCGATCGCAGGTGGACTTCGCGGGCACGCAAGTGAAGGCGGCGCGCTCGGCGATCTTTCCGGCGCTCGACGGCAGTTTCATCTACATGCGCACATACGCGTCGCCGTTCCAGGTGAA
>Ga0066793_10001037_pt1 | contig 12131 bp, 9 predicted proteins | sample PersoiDNA2013189_FD_83876 | JGI IMG/M metagenome (GOLD analysis project Ga0066793, IMG submission 83876) | Permafrost soil microbial communities from the Arctic, to analyse light accelerated degradation of dissolved organic matter (DOM) -... | ecosystem: Environmental > Terrestrial > Soil >...
ACCCAGAGGGCGAGGGGAAAGCGAAGCAGCAGAACCGGCATTCGGTAGACTTTACAACGTGAGGCAACCGGGAACGGATCTCGACGCCGCTCTGGACGACCTCGTTCTGGGCCGCGGCGTGGCCCGCGGCAGGCACGCGCTGCGCGTCGAGGGGAGGGACGTGACGGAGAACCTGCGAGCGGCGCTCGCGCGAAACGGCTTTAGCGAAACGACCGTCCGAGAGGCGCCGATCGAGGCGGGGCAGCGGATTCCGGCGTTTCGCGTCCGGAACGGCGTGGCCGAGTTCGGCTGGATCCGATGGGAAATCTTCACCCCTCGGTCGAGGCGCAAGCTCTTCGCTTCCGAGCGGCGGGATCCCGACACGGGCGAGTGGTCGGTCCAGATCAACCTGGGCTCCTCCGAGAAGATCTGGGCGAACACGGGCCTCGCGTCGACGCACGACGTGGACGTCGTCGTGCCCGTGGCGCCGTGATGGGAGGCAAGCTCCTGGCCACGTTCCCGGTCGGGCCGCTTTCCTGCAACTGCGCGATCGTCGTGGACGAGGAGAGCCGGCAGGCCGCCATCGTCGATCCGGGCGATGACGCGGAAGAGATCCTCGCCGCGCTGGCGCGCCTGGACGCCCGACCCGTCGTCCTCCTCCACACGCACGCCCATTTCGACCACATCGCTGCGGCGCGCCGCGTTCACGAGGTGACGGGTGCCGTGATCGCGCTCCATTCCGCCGACCGGTTTCTCTACGACCGTTTGGCCGAACAGGGGAGGATGTTCGGCATGTCGTTCGAAGAGCCCGCGCCGATCGGGCGCGACCTCTCCGACGGCGAGGAGGTCCCCTTCGGCGACTCCTTGATCCGCGTGCTGCACACGCCGGGGCATTCGCCCGGCTCCTGCGCGTTCCTGCTCGAGAGCACGGACCGTGTGCTGTTTTCCGGGGACACGCTCTTCTCGGGCTCGGTCGGCCGCACGGATTTATGGGGAGGATCCTTCGACACGCTCGTCGCGTCGATCCGAGAGAAGCTCTACTGCCTGCCGCCGGAGTTGCGCGTCGTGCCGGGCCACGGCGAGGAAACGACGATCGGAAAGGAGAGGGCGAGCAATCCGTTCGTGAGGTGAGCTAGAATTTCGTGCGATGAAGCTTTCGCTCAAGGACAGGAGCCGCCTCGTCGCCGATTTCTGGAGCCAGCGCCCAGTCCTCGACCCGGAGACGGCCGAGCCGATGCGCGCCTTCTACGTCGAACGGACGTTCGCCCCGCAGGTCGTCATGGTCTCGCCGCGCGGAAAAATGTTCCGCTTCGACCAGAAGCCCAAGCAGATCCAGTTCTCCCCCGGGCACCTGAAGGCGATGGTCAACGACGCGCAGGAGCGGGAGAATCCCGCCTGCCCGCAGGACTTCACGCCGCTCGTGGTCTACCGCACGCCGGCTGTGCACCTCCCGCAGAAGTGGGACTACTCCTTCATCTGTCCGGACTGTCTTTCGTACGGCTTCTGGCTCAACACGGGAGTCGAAGACAAGGTCGTCGCCAAGCCGGCCCAGAAGAAGGAAGCGCCGGCTTTCCATGACGAGACGATTCCGCTCCCAAAGCGCATGGAGATGGCCAAAGCGGGGGATCTGAAGACCAAGCTCTATGCGGCGATGGCCCAGACGGATTGCACCGCCTGCGGCTACGACTGCGAGGGCTACGCCGCAGCGCTCGCCAACGGCAAGGAGAAGGATCCGAATCTCTGCGTGCCGGGTAAGGAAGAGACGGCCCGGGTCGTCCACGACCTGCTCAAGGGAACGGGGCTGCCAGCCGCACAGGGATAGACCAACCTCACCCCCCGTCCCCCCGAGGTACGAACTGGTCGAGAGATTTCGCGTAGTACTCGAAGAGGTCCGCGTCCTTTTCCACGAGGGCGATTCCCTCGGCGGATTCGGTAAGGATTCTCCGAGGCGCGAGCACGAGGAGCGCCGCGTCGAGCACCTCGGAATCCGAGCGCCGGCGCGTCGGCTCGGGAGCACCGGCGGCCTCGAGAGCGGCTCGCTCGCGCCCCACGGCCGCGACGGCCTGCACGCGGAGCACCGGCCGGCCGGGAGGAAGGCCGCGCCAGGCGCGTGCCACGATCGGCACGGGAAGCGCGGGTACCGCGCGTCCGATGCGCTTCATGAGAACTGCAGCGAGGGCCTTGGCCTGCTCGCGCCGCGTTTCCTCCGACATCGCGCTCCAGGGCTCGGGAAGCTCCGCGGCGTAGACGTGGGCGTCGAGCGGCTCGCCGAAGTACACGGCCGCGTAGCCGTACCGCTTGAACTTTCGTCGGAAGGCCCGCCAGGAATTGCTGAAGACGTAGCGCAGCGTCGTCCGGAGCCGCCGCGTGCGCCCGAGGGTTCGCCGGTCCCCGTACAGCTCGGCGGTCAGGACGCGGTCCTCGATGACGCGGTCGTAGTTGAGCCCGCACGGCACGAAGAAGAGCGGCCGCGAGAAATCCGGGTCGTTCATCGCCCGCAGGATGTAGTCGAGAAGGCCGATCTTGGGCTCGCGCAAGGCGCCGTCGCGCGTCAGCCCGCCCTCGAGGAAGATCCCCTGGGTGGTGCCCTCGCGGGTGATGAGTCGCACGTACTCCGAGAGCGCGGCGTGGTAGAGCTCGTTGCGGAACTTCCGGCGTACGAAGTAGGAGCCGAACGACTTGAACAGCGTCTCGAGCGGCCAGACGCGTGCCCACTCGCCGACGGCGTAGGAGATCGCGATCGATTTCATCAGCATCAGCCCGACGAGCAGGTAGTCGACGTTGCTGCGGTGGTTCATCACGTAGACGACCGTCGCCTCGGGAGGGATCGAGCGATGGAACCGGCCGGCGGAGCGCCGGTCGACCGTCACGCGGTAGAAGAACGCGAGCACCCGGCGGGCGAGCGCGGCCCCGATCCGGTAGTAAGAGACGAGCGAGAACGCCGGGACGATCTCTTCGAGGTATTCCTCCACCCGTTCCCGGACGTCCTGCGGGGGCACTCCTTCTTGCCGCGCCGTTTCCTCGATGCGGGCAACGAGCGCGGGGGACTCGAGCACCCGCGCCCGGACGTCGGCTTTGGGGGCGAACCGGAAGCGGGAGATCCGGATCCCGTGGCGCCGGATGCGGAAGAGGGCGGTGCGGCGGAATCTCCGGTTGCTGCGGCGGAAGAGGAAACCGGCCGCGACCGCGGCCCCGGCCGCCAGGCCCGCGAAAACGGCCAGGCGCGCGCCGCTCATCGCTGGTCCGGCGCGGCCGCTACCGCTTGAAGAAGCCCTCGGCGGGCTGCGGCTTCTTGCCGCTCGAGAGCTCGGCGAGCTGCGCGTTGAGCTGCTTGATTCGGTCGTTCAAGGCGGCCATCTTCTGGGCGGCCTCGGCCTTGTTGCGTTCGACCTCGTTGCGCAGCCGGGAGGCCTCGCTTTCGAGCTCCGCGGCGCCGGCAGTCTTGGCCTCGATGAGCATTCGCATCTCTTCGCGTTCCTGCTTGAGGCGCTCGTAGTCCTCCGTCATCTCCCCGACGCGGAGCTTCCATTTTTCTTCTTGCTCCTCGTAGAGCTTCTTGGTGTCCTGCAGGCCGGTGATGACGGAAAAATCGTTGAACGACATTTTCCCTCCACGAAACTGCTCTTCGATCTCCGGGAAGAGCTTCCGAAGCTTGAGCGACAGGTCCTCGGGGTCCGTCGAGGTCTCGAGCGCCTTGTCGTAGTTGATTTTTCCGTTCACGAGCAGAGCGATGAGTGACTGGTTGATCGACTGCATGCGGTAGTAGCCCACCGACGATTCGATCTCGTCGGGGATGTCCTTGGTCTCGCCGAGCTCGATGTGTTTGGCGATTTTGGGGGAGTTGATCATGATCTCGATGACGGCCGTCAGTCCCTCGCCGTCGGACTTCTCGATCAGCTTCATCGAGACGATGGCCCGGAGCACGAGGGCGAGCTGCGCCCGGACCTGCTTCTGCTGCTCCATCGGGCAGGAGTCGATCATTCGGTCGATCGACTGCGCGGCGTTGTTCGTGTGAAGGGTCGAGAAGACGAGGTGGCCCGTCTCGGCCGCCGTGATCGCCGTCTGCATCGTCTCCCAGTCGCGCATCTCGCCCACCATGATGACGTCCGGATCCTGCCGCATCATGTTCTTGAGCGCCTCCTTGAACGAGGGCGTGTCCGTGCCGACCTCGCGCTGGGAGACGGCCGCCACACCGTCGGAAAGGAGGTACTCGATCGGATCCTCGATCGTCACGACGTGCACCGGACGCTTCTCGGTGATCTCGCGCATGATTCCGGCGAGCGTGGTGGATTTGCCCGATCCGGTTGGGCCGGTGATGAGGACCATTCCCCCGGGCAGGTAGGCGAAGGTCTTCAGGACCTCCGGCAGCTCGAGCGAGTCGAGCGTGGGGATGTCGTACGGGATCCGGCGAAACACCGCCGCGCACGAGCCGCGCTGCGTGAAGACGTTGGCGCGGAAGCGCGCCACGCCCTGAAGCCCGTAGCCGATGTCCACCGAGTAATTGTTCTGGAGCTTCTCGTGCTGCATCGGCGTCAGGATGGCGAGCAGCATTTCCTCGAGCTGCTTGGGCATCAGCGGCTCGGCCTTGAGCGGAACCATCTTACCTTTCAGGCGCAGGATGGGCGGGCGCATCGGCTTCAGATGGAGATCCGACGCACCTTTCTTGGTCATGAATTTCAACAGATCGGAAAGTTCCAAGCCCTCTCCTGAATCGGCTAAGAATAGCGCCGGCTCCTCAGGGGGTCAACGGATTCTCCCGATCTCAATCCCCGGCGGATCTGGTCGGGCGTCGTCCATTGGCCCAGATAATGGCGAAACGCCGCCTCCTCGAGGGCCCGTCCGATCTCCGGACCGGGCTCGAGATCGAGCCATCGCGCGACGTCTCTGCCGTCGACCGGGAGAGGGCCGGAGCCGCCCCGGTCGAGCGCCCGGATGACATCGCCTCCGCGGCGGAGCTCCGACCGTCCCCGCGCGGCGGCGGCGACGAGCCGTCGGACTCCCGGCCGATCGCGGTAGCGGAACGCCACGCGCCGCGGGTCACTTGCGGAGAACGTGCTGGCGAGCAACCCGATGCCCAACTCCACCTCGCGGCGCTCCTCGCGCGAGAACTTCCACCGTTCGAGAGATCGCCGCGCGTGGGCGGGAGGCATGCTGGCGCGGAAGAGGAAGAGCGCCAATCGGTCCGCCGCGGCCACGGGCGGACGGCTGCGACCGTCGAGCGGCGCCAGGGCGCGGGCCCCGGCGAGGGCGCGGGCGGCCGGAACGCCGAAGAGGACGGTCAGGGCGCCGTCCTTCGCCGCCTGGACCCACGCGGTCGCGGGAGATCGCGCCTCGAGTATCGCCACGATCTCGGCGTGGACGCGCTCGCCGGCCACCCGGACGAGACCCGGAGCCGCACGCGACAACAGCCGGCGGGTGGCCGGGATGATCCGCCAGCCGCGCCGGGCGGCGAGGCGGTAAGCACGCAGAACGCGCAGCGGGTCGTCCTCGAGATTGCGCCCCGATACTGCGCGCAGCCGGCCAGCAGCGAGGTCCGACCGACCGCCGAAGGGATCCACGAGCGCGGGCCGCCGCACCTCCAGCGCCATTGCGTTGACGGTGAAATCGCGTCGCGCCAGATCTGCGGAGATACCGCCGGGACGCTCGAACCGGGCGATGTCGATCGACCCGCCGCGGCACGCTACACGCCAGACCGGGAATGGCGAGTCTTCTCCCGAGAGCGGAAAGGCGCGGCCCCACCCGCGGCCCTCGAGCCAGCGGGCGAGGCGTTCCTCGCCGCTCTCCAGGGCGAAGTCCCAGTCAGTGATCGGGCGGCGGAGAATTCCGTCGCGCACCGCGCCGCCTACGAGATACACGGAAGCGCCGCGATCGAGCGCGAATGCCGCGACGTCGCGCAGAGGAGATCGCATCGCAGCATTTTCACTTAGAATCGCGAGGATGGCGATGACGTCCGACGAAGTCCGGCGGGTGGCCGAGCTTGCCCGCCTGGTCGTTCCGGAGGAGGAGCTTCCGGGCCTGATCTCCCAGATGGAGAGGATCGTCGCCCACGTGGACCGACTGCGCGAGCTTCCGGAGGAGCTGCTCCCGGATCCGGAGCTTCCCGCAGAAACGGTTCTTCGCGCGGATGCCCCCGCCGAGGGCGGCGGCGACCGCGAGCTCGAAGCCAACGCGAAGACGATGGCCCACGGGCACGTCGTGGTACCCCGGGTGGTCGGGGGCGCGCCATGAGGTCCGTGGAGGAGATCGCGGCGGCGGTCTCTTCGCGGACGTCTTCCGCGCAAGAGGTCGCACGCGACACGCTTGCCGGCATCGCGCAGCTCGACGGCGCGCTCTCGTGCTTTCTCTCGATCGACGAGGCTCGCACGCTTGCCTGCGCTCGCGAGGTCGATGCCCGGGTGGCGGCGGGCGAGAGCCTTTCCCTGGCGGGGGTTCCCGTCGCGGTGAAGGACAACATCGCGGTCGCCGGCCGTCCGGCGACGTGCGCGTCGAGAATCCTCGAGGGCTTCGTGCCCGGCTACGATGCGACCGCCGTCGCGCGGCTTCAGGCGGCGGGCGCCGTCGTCGTCGGAAAGACCAACATGGACGAGTTCGCGATGGGCTCCTCCAACGAGAACTCGGCGTTCGGCCCGGTTCGAAATCCATGGGACCACGAGAGGGTCCCTGGCGGCTCCTCCGGTGGAAGCGCGGCCGCGGTGGCGGCTCGGTTGGTGCCCGCGGCCCTCGGCTCGGACACGGGCGGCTCGGTTCGCCAGCCCGGGTCGCTCTGCGGCGTCGTTGGCTTCAAGCCGTCCTATGGGCGCGTCTCGCGGTACGGCCTCATCGCCTTCGCGTCGTCGCTCGACCAGATCGGGCCTCTGACGCGCACGGTCGGCGAGGCGGCGCGCATCTACGAGGCGATGGCGGGCTCCGACACGCGCGACTCGACCTCTTGCGCCGAGCCGGTCGGCGATCCGGTCGGGGCGGCTTCGCGTTCCGTTTTCGGGATGCGGATCGGTCTGCTCGCCGAGGCGTTCACCGACGGGCTCGACGCGGACGTCGAGAAGAACTTCCGCGCGGCCGTGGGCGTGCTCGAGGGGCTGGGAGCCACGGTCTCCGAGGTCTCGGTGCCGAGGGCGCCGTACGCGATCCCGATCTACTACGTCATCGCCAACGCCGAGGCATCCGCGAACCTCGCCCGCTTCGACGGGCTGCGCTACGGGCCCGCGGCGACGAGACCGAGCTTGCTTCCCTCTACCGCGCCAACCGCACGCGCGGGTTCGGCCCGGAGGTCAAGCGCAGGATCCTCCTGGGCACCTTCGCGCTTTCTGCCGGCTACGCCGACGCGTACTACCGTCGCGCCGCCCGCGCCCGGGCGCTGTTGTCGCGCGATTTCGACGAGGCGTTCCGCCGCGTCGACGCGCTGATCTGCCCGACGACGCCGGCCCCGGCTTTTCGTCTGGGAGAGAAAGCGGACGATCCCCTCGCGATGTACCTCTCCGACATCTTTACGACACCGGCGTCGCTCGCCGGCCTGCCTGCGATCTCGGTTCCGTCGGGATTCTCCGGCGGGCTTCCTCTCGGGCTCCAGATCCTGGCGCCGCGATTTCGGGAGGACACACTCTTCACGATAGCCGCCGCCTACGAGCGGGAGACCCGATTTGCCGAGAAGGCTCCGCCGATCTCTTTGTAATCTGCTCGCGGCGGCCGCGGCGGTCGCGCTCGCCGGCGCGCCGCCTCCGGAGGAGCCGGAGCTCGCCCGCTCGGTCGCCGTCTCGGGCGAGCTGAAGGTCGCAATTGCCGCGGGCGACGTCGTGTATCTTTTCGCCAAGCCTCTGCCCGGAGAGACGATGGCGGACTTCGCGAAGCGCTTCTCCGACGACCCCGCCACGCGGAAGAAGATCCTGGCGCTGCCGCTGTCGAGCGGCCGCCTGAAGCCCGGCGCGTTCGTCCGCGTGCCGTTCGACCTGCTCTCCGACAACTTTCGAAAGATCGCGCTTCAGGCGCTCTTTCCGGAGGACTCCGGCTCCTCCGCCGGTTGGACCCACGTTGTCACGGCGCCGTCCGGATCCCCGGAGAGTCTCTGGCGCATCGCCGAATGGTTCACCGGCGACGGCGCCAACTACGCGCGCCTGCGGAAAGAGAACGGGCTGGCTTCGCTCGTGACGGAGGCCGGGCAGCGCGTCCGCATCCCGGTCGATCTTCTCCGGCCGGCGTTTCGGACGGAGGCCGCCGCCAACGAAGCGCCGCCTCCGCCGGCGCTCGCGTTCGGGCGCGACGAGAAGGGGGCTTACGCCGCATACGCGCTGCGCAAAGGCGAGGCGCTCTACTCCGCCGTCGTGGTGCGTTTCACAGGCCGGATTCACGCCGAGGACGTCAACGCGGAAGCGGACAATATCGCGCGGCGCAACGGGATCGCCGACGTCCACTCGATTCCCGTGGGATACGCGGTCCGCATCCCCGTCGAGGACCTGTTGCCGGAATACCGCGAGCCGGAAGACCCCGCGCGAATCGAGTACGAGCGGTCGCGGCTCGAGACGGCGCAGTTCGTCAACCGTATCCAGGCCGTCCGGCTGGCGGGCGTGACGGTGATCCTCGACCCGGGCCACGGCGGGCGCGACACGGGAGCGCTCGTTGAAGGGGTGGCGGAGGCCCGTTACGTGTACGACGTCGCCGCGCGCGTCGGCGAGCTCCTTCGGAAGAATACGCGAGCCCGCGTGATTTTCACCGTCGACGACCGCAACGTGCGCGGCGTGCCGGACCGCGACCGCCTGGCCTTCTCCTCCGGCGGCCAGGTCATGACGACGCCCCCGTATCCGATCGACGACACGGTTCCGGGGGTCCATCTGCGCTGGTACCTCGCCAACGCGATCCTCCACGGATTCGTCGAGAACGGCGGCGAGCCCGCGCGCGTCGTGTTCCTCTCGATCCACGCTGACTCGCTGCACCCGTCGGTGCGCGGCGCGATGGCCTACATTCCCGGCGAGAAGTTCCTCGGCGGTTCCTTCGGGAAGTCGGGAGGCGTCTACGAAGCGCGGCGGGAGTACCGCCAGGCGCCCCGGGTCTCCTTCGACCGCCGCCAGCGGCTCGAAGCCGAGGGAGTTTCCCGCGAGCTCGCCGAAACCCTGATCGCCACCTTCCGCCGGAGGGGGCTAGCCGTTCATCCCTTCAACCCGGTTCGCGAGAACGTCGTGCGCACGGGCCGGGCGTGGGTCCCGGCGGTCCTGCGTTACAACCGCGTCCCGGCGCGGGTGCTGCTGGAGGTGTGCAACCTGAACAACGAGGAGGATCGCCGCTTCGTCGAAACCCGCGACTACCGCGAGCGCCTCGCCCGGGGGATCGTCGAAGCTCTGGGCGCCTACTACGGCGGCCCGGCCAAAGCGCGCCGGAAGACCGTGCGATAATCCGTTTTAATTCATGAATTCCCGGGACGTGCGACTCCTCATCGCGGACGCCGACGAAGGCACCGCGTCGCAATCGAAATCGGAGATCGCGGAAACGACCTGGGGTGGAACCGTGTCGATCGCGCTCGCCGGGACGGCCTCGGATGCCTTGAACAAGCTCGGCACGGAGTCCTACGACGCCGTCATTCTCTCGGGCGATCTGCCCGGCGCGAGGGGACTCGCCGGCGTGCGCGCGGTCCGCGCGGCTCATCCGACCGTTCCCGTCATCCTCCTGGCCGACCGCGGCGATGACGCTGCCGGCGCCGAGGCGATCAAAGCGGGAGCCTGCGAGTACCTTACCCGCTCGCGGCTCAAGCCGGACGTGCTGGGCCTGGCGGTGAAGTCGGCGGTGGCGACCGGACGCGAAGAAGCCGCGGAGCAGCGGGCGGCGGATGAGCTGCGCGACAGCGAGGACCGCTACCGGGATCTCGTCGAGCGCAGCGGCGTGCTCGTGGGCGAGCACGACCTGGAAGGGCGGATCCTGAGCGTCAATGACGCGACCGCCTCGGCCTGGGGCTACCCGGCCGAGGAGCTCGTCGGCAGGACGATCGACTCGCTGCTCGATCCGCGCTACCGCGCCGAGTTCGCGGGCTATCTCGAAACGATCCGCCGGGACGGAACGGCGCGCGGGTTGATGAGCGTCCTCACGAGCTCCGGCGCGATGCGGATATGGGACTACCGCAACACGCTCTCGCGGGACAGAGCGGGGACGCCAGTCGTGCGGGCGCTGTCTCTCGACGTGACCGAGCGCCAGCTCGCGGAGCGCAGGCTCGCGCAGCTGGCCTCGATCGTCGAGTCCTCCGACGACGCGATCATCGGCCTCACACTCGGGGGAAAGGTCCTCAGTTGGAACCGCGGCGCCGAGCGGCTCTACGGCTACGAAGCGGGGGAGATGCTCGACGGGGACCTCTCCGTTCTCCTGCCGCCGGGTCACGTGAACGAAATCGCCAGCCTGCTTTCGCGAATTCGGAGCGGCGAGCGGGTTGCGCAGGTTTTCACCGAGCGGCTTCGCAAGGACGGCCGGCGTATCCCCGTCGCCCTCACGCTTTCGCCGACGCGGAACTCCCGCGGAGTCCTCGTCGGCGCCTCGGCGATCGCGCGGGACATGACGGAGGCGAAGCTCGCCGACGAATCGCTGCGCGCTTCCGAGGAGCGATACCGGACTCTCTTCGAGCGCAATCTCGCCGGCGTCTTCCGGTCTACGACGACCGGGGTGATGCTCGAGTGCAACGAGGCTTTCGCGAAGATCTACGGGTACCCGTCTCCCGGGGAGGTTCTGGAGACTCCGGCGGAGAAGCTCCACTTTGCCGGGGAAGACCGCGCGCGTCTCGCCGAGACGCTTGCCCGCGACGGCCAGATCACCAACGTCGAATGCCGCACACACCGGCTCGGAGGCGAGCCGGTCTGGGTGCTGGTGAACATGCAGCTGACCGCGCCGCGTCCGGGAGAGCCGGGAATCATCGAAGGCACGGTGCTGGACATCACGCAGCGCAAGTTGAGCGAGGAGGCCCTGCGGAATTCCGAGCTGCAGTACCGCCAGCTCTTCGAGACGGCCAACGACGCCATCCTCATTTTCGAGCCCGAGACGGAGATGGTCCTCGAGGCGAACCGGAAGGCCTGCGAGATGTACGGCGTGCCGCGGGACGAGCTGGTCGGCGCGTCGCTGAAGAGCTTTACGCGGGAGGTCGACCGCGGCGAGAATCTCGTTCGGCAGCTTCTGCGCGACGGAAGCTACACGAATTTCGAGACCGTGCATTTCCGTCGCGACGGCCAGTTGCTGGATCTGCTGGTGAGCGCCTCGCTCCTGACATACGCCGGCCGGCCCGCGGTATTGAGCATTCACCGCGATGTGACGGAGACCAAGGGCGCGGAGCGCCGCATCGAGCAGCTCGCCTCCACGGATGCCCTGACGGGGCTGCCCAACCGCACGCGGTTCGTCGAGCGGCTGGAGCTCGCGATCGCCCACGGACGGTCCGAGGAGCATTCGGTGGCGCTCCTCTACGTGGATTTGGACCGCTTTCGCCTCGTCATCGACAGCCTGGGCCACAAGATCGGCGATCTCCTTCTCCAACGGGTCGCGGAGAGGCTCGGCCAGCTGATGCGAGGGATCGACACGCTCGCGCGCCCGGGGGGAGACGAGTTCCTGATCGCGCTCGCCAAACTTTCTTCGGTGGACGACGCGGCGAAGGTCGCCGAGAAGATCCACGATCTCTTTCAGAGGCCCTTCCAGCTGGCCGGACGGGAGCTCTACATCACGGCTTCGATCGGCGTCAGCATCTTTCCGGGCGACGGCGACGATGCCGAGACTCTGATGATGCGTGCAGACGCGGCGCTTCACCGGGCCAAGGGGCAGGGGCGAGACACCTACCGGCGGCACACGTCGTCGATCGCGAGCGGAGCGCTCGACCGCCTGTCGCTGGAGATGGACTTGCGAAAGGCGCTCGACGGAAATCACCTGACCGTCCACTACCAGCCTCTCGTCGCGATCCCCGGCCTGGAGATCGTCGGCATGGAGGCGCTCGCCCGCTGGACCCATCCGGAAATCGGGCCGATCCCGCCGGCCGAATTCATTCCGCTGGCGGAGGAGACCGGGCTGATCAACACGCTCGGCGATTTTGTCTTGCGCGAGGCCGCCACCCAGACGCGGGCCTGGCACCGCTCGGGATTTTCGGATCTGCGCCTTTCGGTCAATCTCTCCGCGCGCCAATTCCGCCAGCCGGACCTGGTGGCGCG
>Ga0066793_10001038_pt1 | contig 12128 bp, 9 predicted proteins | sample PersoiDNA2013189_FD_83876 | JGI IMG/M metagenome (GOLD analysis project Ga0066793, IMG submission 83876) | Permafrost soil microbial communities from the Arctic, to analyse light accelerated degradation of dissolved organic matter (DOM) -... | ecosystem: Environmental > Terrestrial > Soil >...
GGCGGACCACGGCCTGGACCAGACCCTCATATTGGCGCATGAGTTGATCCAGGCTGCGAGCACAACCACTTTGCGCCCGTGCGAACAGGGTGGCCTCGCTGTGACCGGGGCCACCCACCCGACCATGTTGCTGAGCACACAAAGGGGCACCTCCGATGATGTGACATGCCCCTTTTGCCGCGCGAAATCGCAACAATTAAAAGCTATATCTTATTGCTGCCGCCGGCCTTAGCCCATTCTGGGGTTGATGAAACCCTCTGCACCTGCTACGAAGTTCCGAACTGCGTCTTTGTTGCGTTGATGCCCATCGCTGTCTATGATCATATCATGCACGCCGGTCGGAACGCATCCGGCATGGTTGTGGCTGCCCTGATCTGCTTTCCTCAGATGGACACACTCATGCAGCGCGTTATCATGGCGTGGTGGGTCTTACCTACGCTTGTGTGGTTGATCCCCGTATTGAAATGGGCACCCTGCCTATCCAAAATCTAGAACCCCAGCCCCCTCTCCTTCAAACTCACCCACCTCTGCTGCCCGATCACCAGGTGATCCAGCACGTCGATGTCCAGCAGCTTCCCCGCCTCCACGATCTGCCGCGTGACGTGTACATCCTCGGGCGACGGCGTCGGGTCGCCGCTCGGGTGGTTGTGGGCCACGATCATCGCCGCACTGTTCATGCGGATGGCCTCGCGGAACAGCTCACCCACGCGCACCGACGCACTGTTCAGCGAGCCGATGTAGACGGTGTGCACCTTGATCACGTGGTTCTTGCTGTCCAGGAGGATGGTGCGCAGATTCTCCTGCTCTAGCATACTCATCTCCAGCATCAGCAAGTTAGCCGCGTCGGCCGGCGATTTGACCTGGGTCCTGGTATCTTCGGGAGATTCCTTGGCTAACCGGCGCGCCAGCTCGAACGTTGCCTGCAGCTCCGTGACCTTCGCCTGGCCCAGCCCCTTAATGCTGGTCAGCTCGCTGAAGGGTGCTCGTGCCAGTCCACCGAGCCCCCGGTACGTGACCAGCAGACGCGTCGCCAGGCGCACCACGTTCTCGTCCTTGGTGCCCGTGCGCAGGATAATGGCCAGCAGTTCAGCGGTGCTCAAGGCCGTCGAACCGTAATGCTCCAACCGCTCGCGCGGCCGCTCGTCGCTGGGCATTTCCTTGATGGTCGGGTTGTACTCTATCAGTCCGTCATTGGGCATGATCGTCTATCCTTTTGCCGAAAGTAAGTCTTTATGCTAGAATCTGTGGGCTAATTTCCCCGTGCCTGCCGTCTGTCTCCGTAGAGCATGAAGGAGACGACAGAAGCGGGATGAGGAGTGAGGATTCTTCTACTATGCCGCAACTTCCTACCGGGTTATTGAACGGCGCCGCAACGGTGCTTGTCAACATCGTCGCCGTGCTCACCGCTTTGCTGGTCGCCTTCTGGGTCGGGCTGGCCATCTGGACATTCCGGGACATACGCGCCCGCACGACTGACATCTTCGCCTGGATCCTGGCGACCGTGTTGGTCCTGGTCGCCGGCCCGATCGGCTGGCTGCTTTATTTCCTCCTGCGTCCGCGTGAGACGATCGCGGAAGCCTACGACCGGCAGCTTGAGGAAGAAGCGCTCCTGCGTGACATCACCGCACGCCGGGCCTGCCCGACCTGCCAGACCGTGACCGAGCCCGACTGGCTGATCTGCCCGCGCTGCCAGACCGATCTGCGGCGCACCTGCAACAACTGCAGCCGCCCGCTGGAGCTCGATTGGGTGGCCTGCCCTTACTGCACCACCCCGGTGTCCCGAAATGGCGCCGAGGGCAGTGCTCCGCTGGCTCAGCCGGTGCAGCAAACGCCCGCTTGGACGCCGTCTCAATCGGCCGGCGAGACAGTGCTGCGCTCCGAGCCGGTCACCAACACCGCCGAATATCCGTCTCCCAGCAACACCTGACCTTTCTAATCTCAGACCCTGGCGCTACCCGGTACTCCGTGATCCACGTCTCGACGGACGCCCATCACCGAGTACCGTTTTTGTGACGCCCTACCCTTTTCTTGCCTCGGCCACCGCTTCCACGACCGTCTCGATGTCGTCGCGCGTCAAGGCTGACGCCGAGGGCAAGTATAGGCCGCGCCGGCACAAGTCCTCGGCGACGGGGAAGCGCTGCCCGCGATACTGGTCGAAGTAGATGGGCTGGCAGTGCATGGGGATAAAGAAGGTGCGGGTCTCGATCCCGCGCTGAGCCAGGCGGCGACGCAACTCGTCGCGGCTGATGCCGAACTCCTTCTCGACCATGATGCCGTACATCCAGAAGACATTGGTCGCCCAGGGCGCCTCAGGCGGGGTCGTGATGCCGGGGATCGCGCGCAGCAACTGGGTATAGTAGGCCGCGTTGGAACGCCGCGCCGCCACGAATTTCTCGAGTTGTTCGGTCTGCGCCAACCCGATGGCGGCCTGTAGATTGGTCATGCGATAGTTGTAGCCCAGGAACTTGTGCCAGAAGTGGCGTTCGGTACTGAAGGCATGGTCGCGCAGGTTCCAGGCGAGGCGGGCCACGTCCTCGCGATTGGTGGTGACCATGCCGCCTTCGCCTGTGGTGATGATCTTGTTGCCGTAGAAGCTGAAGGCGGCTGCATGGCCCAGGCTGCCCACCCCCCGGTCCTGATAACGCGCACCGTGCGCTTCGGCCGCATCCTCCAGCACGAAGAGACCGTGCCTATCGGCGATGTGCATCAGCGCGTCCATATCCACCGGGTGCCCGTAGGTATGAACGGGGATGATGGCCCGCGTGCGCGCTGTGACGGCCGCCTCGACCTGGTTCATATCCATGTTCCAGGTGCACGGTTCGCTATCGACCAGCACCGGCCTGGCGCCCAGGTAGGTCACAGCGTTCGCGGTCGCGATCATGGTGAAGGTCGGGATGATGACCTCATCACCTGGCTCAAGGCCCAGGGTCGCCAACGCCAGGTGCAACGCTACGGTGCCATTGGCACAGGCCACCCCGTAACGCGCGCCCATCTTCTCAGCGAAGCATTCCTCAAAGCGCGGAATATAACTACCCGCCGAGGAGATCCAGTTCGTCTCCACAGCATCGGTCACGTATTTCAGCTCATTGCCACTCAGGGTAGGCTCGCACACCGGGATGATGCTGCGCCGGGCGCGACCGCCAAAGCTGGGAATCGGGTATACCGCCATCTGTAAGGCGGGCTCGGGGCCGGGGATTATCTCCGCCAGGTCTCCCATCTCTTCCAGTCTCAACTCACGCGGTTGCAACATGAGATTCTCAGTCCTCCTTAGACGTAGCCAATTCTACCACAGTTACCACGTATTTCCATCCTCGCCGCAGGTAATCCGCCACGGTGGCGCCGGTCTTGGACTCTCCGCTGGCGCGGGCGCCGCAGACGTAGGGCGCCTCTTCGACCCGGAACCCGAGCCGCTGGGCGCGGGCCAACAGGTCGATGCAGTACTCCCCGTAGTCGCCGCGCAGCGTGATCCTGTCGAAGACCGCCCGGCGGGCGGCCACAAAACCGCTGGTGTAATCATGTACGTGCCGGCCCAACAACAGCCCGGCAAACAGGTTAATCGTCACCGAAAAGGCGCGCGCCATCCAGCCGTGACCGGGATCACCGCCACCGGGCACGTAGCGCGAGCCGAGCGCGATATCCGCGCCGCCCGCGAGCCGCTGTAGCAACAGCGGGATGCTTTCGGGCGGCATGGCCAGGTCGCAATCCATCCAGGAAACGGCGTCCGTCTGCGCCGCCCGGATACCCGCTTGAATGGCCGATGTCAGGCCCCGTTCGTCTTTGCGGAGCAACAACTGTACGCGCGGCTCGCGCGCCGCGATCGCCTGCACGGACTGCCAGGTGCCGTCAGGCGAATTGTCGTCCACCACCAGCACCTGCACCGGCGTCTGGACCGCGCGCAAAATGCGCTCGATCAACGGGGTGATGTTGTCTCGCTCGTTGTACGTCGGCAAGATAACGGTCAACGAAGGTATTGCGCTCACTGCAGCGACTCTCCTCTCGGGTTACCTTCCGGTCAGGGTCACCTGGCCGGCCAGCACGCTATCGCCCAGCGTCTTACCTGCCGCGTCCAGCACCGGCAAACGCGTGCCCCCACGATCGGACGTATAGAGACCCACCTCAACCTGGTAGATAGCCGGGGGCGCGCCGTCCGGAACTGTGAAAACGTGCCGGTCCAGGATGATCTCGCCTTGGGCCCAATGCACCGTGCGATACGAGCCGCCCACGGGAGGGCTGTCGTGACCGGCCCAAACCGACTTGCCCCTGGCCGGGTTCGTCGGACCGAGCAGGTGAGTAAAGACGGTCTGGCTCAGCTTCGTCGGGCCGACCGTCGCCAGCCAGGCCAGCGTGACGGTCAAGGTCCCGCCCGGACGGATCTGGGCGTCCGAGAGATCGCTCCCCAGAAGCTCAATCTGGTTATCGAAGTTCGCTTGCAGACGATTCTGTAGCGCGAGCATAGGAGTAGCGCCGGGCGCCACTGCGTAAGCCAACGAATGGGGCACGCCATAGAGGTTGCTGACCTGAAAAGCGACGCGGCCCGCCGGGTAGATGGCCCGCAGCACCGGCAACGATGATTCGTCGCCCAGGAAGGTAGTGATCAGGTATACGCTGCCCCCCGGACCAGGCGGAGCCAGCACCAGGCCGGCGTGCCCGTCAAACGTGTTCAGCGCACGGGTACGTATCTGCCAGGAGAGCGGCAAGTGGACGACGCTGCCCTCAGGGGCGGGCGTGTAGTAGAGGCGCGTATCAGCCGGAGTGGAGGCGGCGTACTTGCCGAGTTCCATCAGGCCCACATCGAAAAAGTGGAACAAGTCCTTGCCGTGCGCCCACTCCACGAAGTAATAGCGGTAGCCCCAGAGCGCCGTGTAGAGCAAGAATGCGCCGGTCAACAGACCGCCTGCCAGGGGCGCGGCCTGCTGTAGCTTCCCGCCGGCCCTGCCCACGTTGACCCGGCCGGCCAGGTTAACCAGTCCGTCGAGTGCCCAGCCGATACCCAGCGCGATCAGCATGACCATGGGCGGCACGGAACCGATGGCACGCCGGATGCTGGGCGCGTTCTCGGTCAGTATGGAGGGCAGCAGCATCCAGGCGAACCAGATCAGAAGCAGGGCGTATTCTGGGCGCTTGACGCGCCACAAGGCGACCAGCAATCCGACAATCAGGAAGGAGGCCTCGAGCAGCGGCAGCGGGGGACGCAGGGCGATATTGTCCGTGATCGCGATGTCGCCGCCCACTACGAACAGGCCGGCCACTTTCAGCGTGTTACTCAAGAGGCTGACGAGTGGTGTCTGGCTGCCTTGCCCCTCGGCAAAGACGCCCACCTGGCTGGTACGGTGGATGAAAATGCCCTGATTTTGGTAGGCGAACTGTGCCAGTGGCAGCAGAACGACCAGCGCGACGATGGCCAGCAGGGACAGTTTCCAGAAATAGCGGCGCAGAAAGCTGGGCTCCTGGAATAGCTTGTAGATCAGGAACACGACCAAAACACCCGGCAGCAGCCAGGCCGCCTGGTAGGTGTAGAAGGCGCTGCCCCAGGCAAGGCCGGAAAGCACAAATGGCCACCACCGGCCACTCTGCAATCCCTGCCAGAGGAAGAGAAGCGCAAGCACGGCCCACAGGGGCAACAGAATCACTTCGATCCCATGCCGGCTGAAAGTAGTGTGCCACGGGAGGACGGCCAGAAGCAGGCAGGCCACGAACGGCAAATACTGCAGGACGATGGCCGACGGGCCGTCTGCAAACAGACCGCGGCTACCCGCAGGGTCGGGCAGCGGGAATAACTTGCGTGCCAACACATACAGCGCCAGAATGGTCAAGACGCCGGTCACTGCCGAGACGTAGCGGATCGACAAACGGTCCTCGCCGCCGATCAGGAAGGCCGCCGCCGTGAGATAGATCTTAACTGGAGGCACACCGTTGTTGTCGGGGAAGAAGATCGGATGGTAGCCGGGCTCGGTCAACAGGCGGTGCGCCTGCATGGACTCGAACGCCTCGTCAAAGTCCATGCCGGGCGGGATATTTCCTTGTTGATAGAAGCGGAAGAATATCCCGATCACCAGAACCGCAAGCAGCAGCAGGGCATCAAGCCTGATCAGGCGCGCCCTCTGACGGCTACTCGTTTCTGGCCGCGAGACGCTGCCGGCCGCACTCATAAGACTTCCTCCAATGCTCCGCAGACGCCGTGGTTGCTAAGGCGTCACCCTCACCTGACCGCAGGACGTGCTCTGCCCGGCGTCATCCCCTTCGATTGCCAGCCGGTACGTGCCCGCCGGGGTCACCGGGTTCAGATTCACATCATAGTCGACGCGCACTACCTCTCCCAATTGCCAGCGCGTGGTAGGCCAGATCCGGATAGCCGAATTGTCACGTTCTAGTTTGTCCCCCCACACCTGGCCGGCCCCGTCAAGCAAGCGCACCTTCGGATAGACATCTGTGCGCAGCGCAGCGGTGGCCGTCCAATAAGTCGTGACATGCAGCCAGCCACTGGGTGGGTGGAAAAGATTATCGCGGGCCGCCAACGCGGCCGGCTGGTAGTCACAGCGCAGCAGGCGCAGGCCGCCGAAGTCATGCGGCCCATCCGTCGGTCCGCTCTGTCCGGCGCCGGATAGGGGCGGGACAGCGGGCGTACGGTAACGGGTGGCATAGCCACGAATAGCGATGCCGCGCGGGAAACCCTCGCTGATCAGCGGATAGCGGGCGCCAAACCAGCCGGCTACCAGGTTCCGCGGATCAAACTCCTCGAAGTGTGATTGCACCAACCAGACGGCATCGTAGTTCGCCAGCCCCGAAAGCGACCGCTCCACCTGCCCCTCGTCGGCCAGGCGATCGGTGAACGGATAGAACTTGTCCTGCGGGCCGGTGAAATAGCGGTCAAACGCCGGGTGGACGTAGTCGGGCTCGACGAGCACGGCATCATGCGGGCCGGCGTGAGCCAACACATAGGCGGCCGCGTCCCGCCAGTCTTCACGACGGTTTTCCGGCGTCCAGATGGCCGGCAAGGCAACCAGTGTTACCCCGAACACGGCGGCGAGCCCGACCAGCCCGGCCGCCCGGCGCAGGCGCCAGAGAGCGGCCAGCCCGCGGCCGGCGATCAATCCCAGCGCCGGGACCAGGAAGATGAAGTAGCGCGTCTCGGCAAAGACGGTCCGATCGCGCGCCAGGAGCAGGCCGCCGGCGAGCAGCGGCAGCGCGAGCCAGATCGCCAGGAAGAGCCCACCGGCACGTGAGAGCACGCGCTCGCCGGTAGCCGGTCCCCTCCGCGGCACGGAATATGCCACAAGCCCCAGCAAGAGGACCACGCAAGCCACCCCGGCGACGGCCGCGATGGCTGCGCCGGACCAGTGCGGCCAGCCTGTCAGGTAGATGGGCAGCAGTTGCCAGAGCGCGCTCCACATCCCGGCGAAGGCGCGCCCCGGTGTCGCCTCGCTGCCGCTCACCGACCAGGCCGCGCGCGCGAGCGGCACGAAGAGCAGCGCCACCAGGGCCAGCGACGCAGCTCCCCACCAGAAGCGGCGCCCGGCCCCTTCCCCTTTGCGTTGTAACCACCAGGCAACGAGCACCCATAAGCCGGCCACCGGCAACAAAAACGCGCTGAACAGATAGCTGTAGAGCGCGGCCGTGAAGCCGGCCACTACGAGCAGGGACGCCAGAGGGCGGGGGATCCACCCTAGGATCGACCAAGGGATCGACGAAGAAACGAGGTTGGGCCGCGACCTGCTCTGATCCCCCGGCGCGCTGCCCGGCTCGCTCAATGCCAGCACCCCGTATAGCGCGGTCAATGCGAAGGTCGTCGCGGGCATGAACATGCGCGCTTCCTGGCTGTACCAGACAAGGAAGGGGTTCAGCGCGACCAGCAACGCCGCGATCCTACCGGCCAGGCGGCCGCCCAGCCGGCAACCGATGCCATAAACAGGCAGCACCGCCAGGGCGCCAATCAGCGCACCCAACGAGCGCACCAGGTAATCGCTCGACCCTCCCGCTGCCGTCACCGAGCCGGGGCCACCGAGCAGGGTCGTCCAGGCGTGCAGCAGCAGGTAATACAGGGGCGGGTGCTTGTCCTGGCTCAGCGCGAGGCCGATGCGCAGGATCTCGCCGGCCGGCCTGGCGGCCCAGAAGGTGCTCATCACCTCATCAAACCAGAGGCTGTGATAGGTGAGGTGGTAGAGTCGCGCTGCCAGCGCCGCAACGGTGATCCAGAGGAGCGGATGACCGGCCCATCTCAGCCGGCTGCTCAGGCCGCGCGCGCGCAGCATGCTTGCCGGCGGCGCACCCGGCGCCGGGGCGGCGGGGGACCCCGCGACTGCCACCGCTCCGAGCTGATCTTGGCTGCGGCTCATTGACTCCCCTTTTGCGCGTTAATCGCCACTGCTCCGTTGTCGAAACCGGCACCCTGCGCTGTGAAAGCCCCAAGGCGCGAGCCGTCCGGGCGATAGAGGCCAACCTGGACCAGGAAACACCCATCGGCCGGAAGTGACTTCAGGGAGATCGCGCGCACGTCGTGCACCGCGGCGCCCGGCGGCAGCAAGCCAAAGGGCAACGCCCGGCCCAGGACGTAGCCGTCGCCCTGGCCCAACAGGTTCCCCTGACAATCCAGGACGTGCCGAAACACCGTCAGGCCGCGCTCGGCGCTGAAGTCCAGCCAGTTTAAGGTCACGGTCAACGTCTCGCCGGTCAGCCTGTAATCGCCGGACGCGAGAAAGACCTGCTTCTCAAAACTGGCCAGGAAGACGGAGGGAGTTTTCGCCGGCGCCGGCCCTGATCTGGCGGAACCCGCTTCGTCCGCTTCGATCCGTGTCGGCGCGTAGTTCATTACCCAGACGTGATCATACTTCGCCACGTTGGCGGCCAACCGGGCCGCATCCCAGCCATCGTTTTCGCCGTACGGCCCCCAGGTATGGTCCGGCAACGACTCGGCCAGGGCCGGGAAATACGCGCCGTCAAACCTCGACTGGACACCGGAGTTGATCAGTACCAGTTCGTTGAGCAGCACATACTCGGGCGCCACGCTCACCCCCCAGCTCCCGAGGGCGTAAGGATCCTCGGCATTCGCCACCCAATTGGGCGGGTTGAGGACGAGATGGCGCTGACCGGGATAGCGCTGTGCCAATGCAGCCAGTTGTTTGAGTGGTGAAAGTGACACCTGAAAGAGCGTCATTTTGCCAAGAATGAAGAAAACGGGCAAGGCCAGGATGGCGGCTGCCAGAGCGACGCTCACCACCTTCGCTGCCCAGGCAGGCGCCCGATCGGCGAGCGCCAGGCAGGCGAGAGTGAAGATCAAAACTGGTCCCGGCGCCACAATATACAGGAGACGCGGGGCCGGGATCACGTACCAGGCGGGCAAGAAGGCAATGCTGGGCAGGCCGGCCAGCACGAACCAGGCCAGGCTGAAGGCCAGGGCCTTCAATTGGCCCGACCGCCACAGCACGTACGCGGCGAGGCCCAGGCTGGGCAAGGCAACTGCCCAGACGGCGGCGACGTCAAGCCAATGCCAGCCATGCACCAGTGCCCCGGCAAGCGGTTGCAGTGGATAGGTCAGGCCTTGCACGAAGTAAGTCAGATTCTCGACGAGAGCGCCGGCGTCCACCACGCCCAGCGCGCCGCTGCGCTCTTTGGGCACTATGAGCCAGAGCCCCGCGTAGACGCACGGCAGAAGCAGCAGCCAGGCAAGGCTTCGCTTACACTGCCAGGCCGCCCGGCGGTCCAGAATGACAACCTCGGACAGCAGCAGAGGACCGATCATCACCCCGGCTTCGTGGAAAAAGGGCGCCAGCGCCGAGACTGCCAGCATAACGCCCAGCCAGCGCCGCTGCCGGGTGCGCACAAAAGCCGTGGCGGCCAGGGCCCCGAGCAGGGCCAACAGCATGACAACCAGATGCTGCAAAGCGGCAAAGTTCGCGACGACGTAGGTGGTGAACGGATAGGCCAACAACAGCAGTGACGCCAGCCAGCGGGCGAAGGCGGGCGAGATGTGTTGCCGCCCGGCGCGAGCCTGCGTCCAACGGGTAAGCTCAGCCGCGAGGTAGCCGACCAGGATGCAGTTGGCGGCGTGAAGAATTAACCCGGCGGCATAGCAGACGGCGGTGAAAGAAGGCGTAAGGTAGGTGAAAGCGGCCTTGTACAACGTGAACAGCACCGGCCGGTAATAGGCATAACCGGTCTGATTCAGCCAGATCTTGAGCAGGGAGTTTTCAGTCGCGAAGAAGTATTGGCGGGCATCGTCCCAGTACAGCGGCTGCGTTGTTACCCGGCCGTAGAGCGCAAAGACGAGCGCCAGCACGGCAGAGACCTGAACAAGCCATGCCTGGCGGAGCCAAATCCGGAGCCCGGATACCGCCTGCGGAGTAGTTCGCGAGTCGAGTCGCGTCTCAGAATACATCAAACCTCGAGAGCCGATGGGGTTACGCGCGCCCAGGCGCGCCATCATACACCCTCCCGGCCGGCCGTCAAACGCCGGGTGCCCCGATGCGAGCGCCGCAGCATGGTCCTACAGCCGCTCGGCAAGGCAGATCAGCGACAGCCCGAGCGGAAGGTTGTGGCGGCGCAGCCAGCGGGCCTCTGTCGCAAGCACTCCGGCCAGCAAACGATTGAGCGGAAGCGGAAGCGGCAGCAGATCAGCGCCGCCCAGCAATCCCACCCGTCCCAGCAACCGGCCGCCGGCCTGCAGCGGGAAAAGCAAGCTGTTGGCGTAGGTCAAGCGGCGAATGGTGAACCCGGCCCCTTCAACCAGCCCGGCGAATTCTGCTCGCCGATAACGACGTGTGCCGCCCCAGTAGTAGTCGTGCGGACCGAACAACCACGGATAGGCCGGCACCCGCGCCAGCAAGCGACCACCCGGCGCCAGTACCCGCCGCGCCTCGGCCAGCGCTTGACCCGGGTCAACCAGGCGTTGTTCCAGCAGGTCCAGGGCCAGGACAATCTCGAAACTGGCGTCGGGAAACGGCAAACGGCCGGCCTCGGCCGCTGCCAGGCGCAGCCGGCCCGGCCGGGGAAGCGGCTGCCCGAACGCCGTCGGGCGGGCAGGGCCCGGCATAGTCTGGCGGTCGATGCCGATGCCCCAGGCCCCGGAAGGCAACTCCGCTAACGTCCAGCCCGGCCCACAACCGTCATCCAGCACGCGGCCGGTTATCTCTCCCAGCACGGCCCAACCGATCGCGCGCATGCCGGCCGTCCACCAGTGGGTTCTCCCATAACGGGCCAGGACAACCCAGTAGTCATTGCCGCCCGGCTGTCCCGTCTCTGCGCGCATGGGGTCGCTCACTGCACCCGTACGCTGCCCAGGACCAGATGGTCCTGGTTCGCGGGCGAGCCGGTACGACCACGCGCCCCGCTTCCCGCCTGGTCGTAGAAGCCGATCTCGATTTGGTAGTCGCCGGGCGGCGCGTCCGCCGGCACCTGAAGCTGGTACTCGTCTAACACCAGCTCACCGGGCGCCCAACTGGAGATTGGCGCGCTGCCCTGGCCCGGGCGCCCATCCGCGCCCGCCCACACCAAGCTGCCATCCGGGTGCGGCGGCCCGAGGAGGTGCGTAAAGACAGTCCAGTCCGGTCCCGCGGGCAGAGCGCGCTCCCCCAGCGGCCGCCACCAAAGCTGCAAGTAGAAGGTCTCGCCGGGGTGGTGCATGGGGCCGTCCAGGTCGTAGCCGGCCAGCTCGACGGCCGGTTGGTCCCACCTGGCGGCGGCCACGCCTGCCGGCTGATAGATAGGCCGGCGCGCGCGCTGAGTCGTGCTCTCGACGTGAAATGCCTGGGCATAAACCTGGCCGTTGCGGTCGAGGAAGCGTTTGGCTTCGCGCGCGTCCGGATACAGGCTCTGCAGCACACCTAGCCCACGAAAGTCCTCATGCTCGATGATGATGTAAGTCGCGGCCTGACCGAGTGGCGTGGCGACGAAGGCATGGCGGGCGTCAAAATGGCGGACAGATCGGCCCTCGCGCCAGGCAAACGCCAGCGTCGTGTCACTGGCCGGCCGCTGGTATATTTATACGGTCTCGGAGGGCGGCAAACTCAGCACATATTGCCCAATCTCCCACAAGCCCTGGTCGTACGCGTAATACAGATCCGCGCGGTCTCCCCAGCGCACGAAGTAGTTGGTTGCACTCAGGTAACCGCTGCCCAGCAGAGCCAGCGCAACCA
>Ga0066793_10001039_pt1 | contig 12122 bp, 9 predicted proteins | sample PersoiDNA2013189_FD_83876 | JGI IMG/M metagenome (GOLD analysis project Ga0066793, IMG submission 83876) | Permafrost soil microbial communities from the Arctic, to analyse light accelerated degradation of dissolved organic matter (DOM) -... | ecosystem: Environmental > Terrestrial > Soil >...
AGCGAGACGTCGCGCTCGAGCGAGCGCCCGCCCATCAGCACCGCGATCTTCTCCTTCACGTCCTCTCCCCCTATCCGGTCGCGCGCGCGCCTGCGGGCACCGCGCCCGCCGCGACGAACGCGCGGTACAGTTCCAGCTTGTCCTCGCACACCTCGGCCAGCCGCCGCACGCCCTCGGCGATCTGCTCCGGCGACTCGTAGCAGAACGCCAGCCGCATGCAGTTGCAGCCCCGGCCGTCAGGATAGAAGTCCGATCCGGGCACGAACGTCACGCCGCGCTCGACCGCTTCGGCGAGCAGCGCCTTGGTGTCCAGATGGGCCGGCAGCGTCACCCACACGAAGAAGCCGCCCTCCGGGTGCGTCCAGGTGACGTCGCCGGGGAAATGCTCGGCGAGCGCGGCGAGCATCGCGTCGCGGCGCTCGCCGTAGGTGTGCGTGAGGTCAGCGAGCACGCGCCGCCATCCGGTGCCCTTCATGTAGTGCTCCGCCACGCACTGGCCGAACGCCGAGCCGCACAGGTCCGCCGCCTGCTTCGCGAGCAGGACCTTCGCAAGTATCGGCCGGGGCGCGGCCATCCACCCCAGGCGCAGGCCGGGCGCGAAGATCTTGCTGAACGTGCCCAGGTAGATGACCTCCGCGTCGAGCGCGCGCAGCGGCAGGATGTGGCCGCCGTCGAAGCGCAGGCGGCCGTACGGGTCGTCCTCGACCACCGGGATGTCGTAGGTGCGTGCGAGCTCGAGCAGGCGGCGGCGGCGCTCCGGCGAGAGCGTGACGCCCGCCGGGTTCTGGAAGTTCGGGATCGTGTAGATGAACTTCGCGCCGCGCGGTCCGAGGCGCTTCAGCGTCTCCTCGAGCTCTTCCATCCGCATGCCGTGTTCGTCGAGCGGGACGCACTCGATGCGCGGCTGGTAGGCGGAGAAGGCCTGCAGGGCGCCGACGTAGGTCGGGCCTTCGCAGATGATCGTGTCGCCCGGGTCGAGGAAGACCTTCGCGAGCAGGTCGAGGCCCTGCTGGGCGCCGGCGGTCACGATGAGGTCGTCCTCGGTGAGGCGCGCGCCCGACTCGGCCATCAGGCCGACGATCGTCGTCCGAAGCGCGAAGCGGCCGTCGCTGCCGCCGTACTGCAGCGCCATCGCACCGTCGTGCTTGAGCGCATCCCGGAGCGCCCGCTGCACCGCCTCGTGCGGCACGCGGCGCACGTCCGGCATGCCGCCGGACAGCGAGATCACGTCGGGCCTCGCGGCGGCCGCGAAGAGGTCCCTGACGGCGGAGGAGCGCACACCGGACATGCGCTCGGCGTACCGGCCGTCCCAGCGGTCGAAGATCACTCGTGCGGTACCCATCGCTCGCTCACCTGCCTTAGCGACCTTACCCGAAAACACAAAGACGACCCCCCGTTTCGACAGGGCGAGGGTCGTCTCTCGCGGTACCACCTGCCTTCGCCCGCGGTGCACGCAGCTGCCGCGAAGCCTCAAGACCCCGGTGCGATAACGGTCCGGGACACCGGCCGGCTTCCGTCGCTTCTCGCGACCTGGCCGAGGACATCGGAGGGGTGGCTAGAGGCTTAGCTGCCCCCTCTTCCCTCACGTCCGTGATGCGCTATTCGAACTCCCCGCACTCATCGCCGGGGTTGCGGCGAACCTTACACCGCGCGGCGCAAGATGGTCAAGACACCTGGCACCGGTCAGCGCCGGCGCACCCCGCGCAGCCGCCGCGCCTCGTCCTCCACATCGGGCGCGGCACCCTCACCGGACACGCACCACGCCACGGCCCTCTCCGCCGCCTTGAGTGCACCCAGCACGACGAGGTCGTCGTCATAGGCGAGCCGCACCCGGAACACCCCGCGGCCGTCCTGTCGGAAGTCCCAGCTCGTCAGCCCGCGCAAGGTGGGCGGCGAGCCGGCCATCGCCGCGATCTCGAGAGCCGCGTGCTCGAGAAGGTGTGCAATCTCCGTGTCGGCGAGCTCGTCGGGCAGCGAGCGCCCCTCGCCGTTGTCACAGCGGTGGCCCCGCAGGCCCGGCAGCAACGCGAGAGCGCGCTCGACGGCCTGCGGATGCGCGGACGTGCGCAACGGCTCGCCCGGATCGAAGACGACCAGCGCCTCGACCGCATCGGACGTGACGCTCACGGCATCGATGCGCACGCGCGAGGGCCGCCTACTCGACAGCAGCCTCGGCCGCGGCGCGGCCCGCGCGAGAGCCGAGGAGATACGCGACGCCGAACCCGACCGCCACGATCAGGATGCTGGCGACGATGAGCTGGTTGCGGCGCGACGTGACCTGGACCTCGACCTCGTCCTTCACGTCCTGCCTGATGGCGAGCGCCTTGTGCCGCAGGTCGTCGAGCGTGATGGGGTCGGACGGCGCCGCGATCTCTGTCCCCTTGTCACCCATTCTGCATCGTCCTTACCTTGACGGCGGTGAAGATGGCGGCCCCGATCACGAACACGCCCCCGATGATGAGGAACGCGAGCGGCACGCCGAGGAGCTGGGAGAGGTACACGATCCCCGCCACGGCGAGGAAGATCGCTCCGATCACCAGCAACGAGGCCGCCGCGAACGCCGACGCGACGGAGATGCCCAGCTTCTGGAGCGGCGGCACGATCTTGGTGCGGACGATCCCCTCGGCCTCCTGCTGGATCCAGTCGCGCGCGGTCTGAAGAAGGTCGAGCAGCTGGTCCAGGATCCGCGTGACGAAGTCGTCTCGCGTACTCCCCCCTTCCGGCTCGACCGGCCCCTCACTCATGAGAACCCCTCACCTCGTGGACATACCGAACCTCTTGAAGATACCCGAAAAGCGGCATCGGCCGCCTCCCACTAGGAGAGGCGACCGATGCTTGAGTCGATCCACACGCGTCGTCACGCGAACGCGACGCCCGCTCGTTGCCCTAGGGCAGGATGCGGTACTGGACCTGCCCGACGCCGACCTTGCCGAAGCCGATCGCCTTGGCGGTGCCGGGACCGAGGTCGAAGAGGCGGCCCGCGACGAACGGTCCGCGGTCCTTGACCACCGCGACGACCGTCTTGCCGCCGTAGGCGAACTCGATCCGGGTCCCGAACGGCAGGGTCTTGTGCGCGACGATCCTGCTGTCAGTCCGCAGGGTGCCGCCACCGGCCATGCCGTGGCCGTAGAGGCCCGGACCGTACCACGACACGTTGGCCCTGTACCAGCCGCCCGCGACGGCGGGCTTGGCCGGGGCCGGGGCGGCGGCCGCTGCGAGCCGGCCTTTCGCTCTGGCGTAGCGTGCGGCGCGCGCCTTGGCATCGGCGACAGCCTGGGCCCGTAGGCGGACCTTGGCCTTGGTGTAGCGCGCGTTGCGCGCCGCGCGGTCCTTCGCCGCCTGCGCTGCGCTGACCGGTGTTGCGGCCACCGCCCGGACCGGCGTCATCATGACGCCGCCCAAGGCCAGGGTCGCCGAGACGGCGAGGACCGTGAGGCCCTTGGCCGCCGAGGCGACATACGAGCGAGCGATTCCGTTGTGTACCTTCACACGAACCTCCCAGAACGGGGACATGACGGGCGGAGGCGAGAAGGCAGGTCGCGAGAGCGCATGCCGAAGGCACGCGGTGGGCACGCGTCAAGACAGCCGGGGGTTGGAGAGGCGCGCCGAAACCGGGCGCACGGTGGGGAAGCTGCCTCGTACCTGGCTCACGGGAGGACCGTCTTCGGGCCGCCGCCGTGCGCCGTCACAAGCACGAGTATGCTTTTGTGGGCGCTGGACCGATCCTGCTGCTCCCGGCTTCTCGGGCCGTGTCACCCGTGCTTTTCACACGGCGGACACCGAGGGCCTCTCTGTTACGTCGTCGTGCTCCGGCGCCGGTCCCGCGACTTCGCCGACCTCTCGGCGGTCACACGCGTATGGAGCACCTTTCCGCCGGCCCGAATTGGGGCTGAACGTTGTCGAACTGTAACAGAACGCATGCCGTTCTCCAAACACCGCAGGTCAAAGTGGGTGACCTCGGCGGCGTATCGCATAAACCCGCCGACTCGTCCCGGAAGAGAAACGGCGCCCCGAACCGTCCGGGGGCGCCGCTCTCACCTGCCTCCACGGACCACGTGTCACTTCGTCCCGGTGGCCGCCTTCGACGGCTGCGCGAGCCGGTCGAGGATGGCGCCGAGGTCCTTGAGGTAGCTCCCGTACGCCGCCCAGTCGCCCGCCTTCTGCGCGGCGATCGCCTTGGCGTACAGATCGCGCGCCTGCTGCAGATCGCTCGCGCTGCCCGGGCCCGGCGTGACCGTCCCCGACGTCGTCGTCGTGCCACTGGTCGTGGCGGAAGCAGGCGGCGCCCCGCCGAAGACAGCGAGCAGTGCGCCCGAGAGATCCGGTGCCATCGCGATCTTGTCGGCGTAGGCGACGATCACGCGTTTGAGTTCGGGCATCGGCGACTGCTCGGCCTGCAGGTAGATCGGCTGGACGTACACGATAGCGTCCTTCAGCGGGATGACGAGCAGGTTCCCGTAGCGCACGCGGCTCCCCTGCTGGTTCAGCAGGGTGAGCTCCTTGCTGATGTCGGGCTCCTGGTTGAGCCGCGCCTTGATCTGCTGGGGTCCCAGGATCAGACGCTGCTTGGGGAAGTTGTACACGATCCGATGCCCGTAGACACCCGGGTCGGACTTCGCGGCCATCCAGCCGATCATGTTGTCCTTGTTGCGCGGCGTGAAGGGCAGCATGAGCAGGAACTGCTGCGTCGACTCCCCGGGCAGTTCCATGAGCACGTAGAACGGGGCCATCGGCTCGCCGGCCGTCTCACCCGGCAGGGCCCACTGGTCCTCCTTGTTGTAGAACACGGTCGGATCGAGCATGTGGTACGTCTTGTAGACCTGCGCCTGCAGCTGGAAGAGGTCTTCCGGATAGCGCAGGTGCGCACGAATATCGGCCGGCATCTTCGAGGCGTCCGTGAACAACGCCGGGAAGATGGTCCGGTACGCCTTCAGCACCGGGTCCTTGTCGTCGAACGCGTAGAACGTCGTCTTCCCGTTGTAGGCATCGACCGTGATCTTCACCGAGTTGCGGATGTAGTTCAACCCGTCGGACGTGTAGCGCTCCGAATACGGGTAGTACTGCGACCAGGTGTAGCCGTCGAGCACCCACACGAGCCGGCCGCCGGTGATGACCGGGTACGGGTCGCCGTCGATGCGCAGCCACGGCGCCAGGGCGGAGACGCGCTCCTTCAAGGTGCGCTGGTACAGCATCCGGCTGTCGTTCGTGATCGCGGTCGAGAAGAGGATCTCGATGTCGCCGTTGCGCATCGCGAAGGCCAGGCGGTTCAGAAGCGAGCCCACCGGGATGCCGTTCTGCCCCCCATAGCTCGTCTCGGCGTTCGCGCCGCCCACCGGGTAGTCGAACTCCTTCTGCTTCGTGTCGACGATGGCGTAGCCCTTCGTCTCCTCGCCGAAGTACACACCCGGGACCGTGATCGTCAGGTCGGTCGACGTCTTGGGCGGAAGGTCCTTCACCATGAAGATCGGCAGCCCCTCCGGGCTGACCTGGTTCACCGGGCTGACCACGGCGCCATAGCCGTGCGTGTAGACGAGGTGCTGGTTCACCCAGGTCTTGGCCTGGTCGGAGAGCTGTTCCACGTTCATCTCGCGCGCGGAGATCAGCACCTGCTGCAGGCGCCCGTCGATGACGTAGCGGTCGATGTCAACGTCGTTGAAGTCGTAGTAGAAGCGGATCTCCTGGAGCTGCTTGTAGGTGTCGATGACGACGTTTGGGTCCCACAAGCGGATGTTGCGCACGGTGGAAGTGGCGTCTGCGAGGTTCTGCGCCGTGAGGTCGGTGGCGGCGGCGAAGCCGGTGGCGTCGACCGATTCGAGATCGAACGCCTGGCGCGTGGACGCGATGTTGCGTTTGATGTAGGGCCGCTCCTGGACGAGCTCGTTCGGCGTCACCTGGAGCTGCTGGACGAGCGCTGGGTAGACGCCTCCGACGAGCACGGCCGCGCCGACCCAGACGCCGAGAGCGATGAGCGGCAGACGCCATCCGCGGTACCTGATGTTGACCATCAGCAGCACGCCGGTCGCGATCGCGATGACGATGAGGATCCAATAGGCGGGGATCTGCGCGTTCACGTCGGTGAACGAAGCGCCGATGACCTGGCCGCGCGGGGAGAAGTCGAGCTCGTAGATCTTGAGCCAGTAGCCGAACGCCTGCGAGCCGACGATGAGGCCGAGCAGGACGGAGATGTGCGCCTTGACGTGCGCGTCGATGCCCTGGAGCCGCTCCGACGGGCGGATACCCCCGTCATAGAGGTGCACAAGCGCGGTGACCACAAGCGTGATCGCCAGCGTCGAGAGGATCCAGTCGTTGATGGCGAGCAGCGCCGGGAGCTTGAAGACGAAGAAGCCCACGTCCAGCCCGAACTGCGGGTCGAGCATGGAGAACGGTCCGCCGGCGAGCCCCAGCCGGAAGAACTCCCAGTCCCCCGCCATCGACGCGCCGATGCCCCATGCGAGGAATACGGAGATGCCGAGCAGGACCCAGCGCACGAACGGCTCGATGACGTCGCGAGTCCGCGCGACGAACTCCTCTATCTGCTGCTGGGGTGTCAGGGGCAGAGAGCCGGGGAACACCGTGGGCGTGACCTGGGGCCGCATGCGCCGCGCGATGATGATGTTCGCCGCGATCACGACCAGCGAGACCACACCGAAGCAGAGACCGACGGCGATCTCGCTGTAGATCCTCGTCCAGAACACCGCGTCCTGCCCGACGTCCCGGTACCACAACAGGTCCGTGTAGAAGGTCGCGATCGCGCCGGAGAGCGCCAGCAGGATCGCGACGACCGCTACCCCCGCGCCGATCAGGCGGGGTCCGAGCGGCGAGCGGGAAGAGGAGATGCGTTGCGGCGCCATGCGGCGGCTCCTTCGTCGGTGCGTCTGTCGGCGGGCGGCCTTAAGTCCGTTCGGACCGTGGCTCGCTCTCGTCCTAGCGAGACTAGGCCAGGTACTCGTCCACGTCGATGTTCATGCCCGAAGCGTCGAGACATGCCTCGACCCGGCGACCGCCGGCCGCATCCGGGTCGGACAGGTCCACGTCGACCGGGTCGATGAAGCGGCCGGTGGGGTCCGCCACGACGCGCACGAGCGGCATGAACACGTTGGCCGTCGCCTCAACCACCACGGCGACCTCGCCGCCCGTGAGACGCACGACCGATCGGGGCGGGTAGACGCCCATCATCTGCACGAACAACCGGACGAGCACGGGGTCGAACGCCGTCCCGACGTTCTTGGTCAGGACCTCCATCGACTCGTCCTGCAGCCGCGCGGCCGAGTAGGTCCGGCGCGACGTCATCGCGTCGTAGGCGTCTGCCACGGCCACGATACGGCTCGTGAGGTGCTGCCGGCGGCGCGGACGGCGCTCGGGATAGCCGTCGAGATCGTAGCGCATGTGGTGCTCGAGGATCACGACGATGCTCGCTCGATCCAGGCCGGGCGTCGCGGCCGCGAGCTCCGCGCCGTAGAGCGGGTGCTTGCGGACCAACTCCCACTCCGCGGTGCTGAGCGTCGCGGGCTTGTTCAGCACCTGCAGATCCAAGGTCATCTTCCCGATGTCGTGCATGAGCGCGCCGACGCCCAGCGAGTTGAGGAAGCGCCGGTCGGACGAGACGAGCGACCCGAGCGCCAGCGAAAGGATCGCGACGTTGACCGAGTGGAAGAACGTGTACTCGTCGTAGTCCTTCAGACCCGACAGCTCGAGCAGCGCCGACTTGTTGTTGATGGTGTTGTCGACCAGGCTGCGCACCACGCCACGCACGCGCTCGGCGGACGCGACCTTGTTCGCCTGCACGAGCCGTTCGAGTTCGCGCATGAGGTCCAGTGCACTGCGATAGCTCTCGCGGGCCAGCTCCCCGCCCTCTCCCGGGGCCTCCTCGGGGTGCTCCCGGTCCACGGCCCGGACCGAACCGATCTCGATGTGACCGAGGCGGGCACGCTCCACCGCCTGCTGCAGGCCACCCATCGCCTCGATCGCCGCGCCGTCCGCGGCGAGCACGGGCAGAGCGCGCTCGAGTTCCTCGGCCGTCAACCCGCGCATGAAGTTCACCGCGTTCATGCCCGAGGTCGACATGTCCCGTATGAGCTGGTCGAACAGCATGCTCTCCTCGGCCAGCATCTGCTCGCCGAGGAGCAGCTCGTTCTCGAAGAACGTCAGGGGCACGTCGACGCCCTCGTCGTGGAAGGCCACGATCACCTTCATGAGCTCCCCGACGCCGTCGCGGGTCGCGGGATGCCCGGCGGGGTAGAGCCTGACGGAACGCCGGGTCCCGGCGAGCTTGGCCAGAAGGTCGCGCACCCGCTTCGCCTGCCGCGTCGAGTACACGACGCTCGCGGGCGCGGCCTTCCTGGGCAGCGCTGCGCCCTCCGACGCCACCTCCCCCGGATCAGGCAGCTCGAGTTCGGGCGGAAGGATGTCGTCGCTCATCTAGGGCGTCCCTCCCCCCGCCGTGCGCATTCCGAACGAGGCCAGGGCGGCCTCGGCGGCGGTACGGACATCGCGGTCGCGGCCGCCGAGGATGCCCCGCCTCCGGGCGAGCTCCTGCAGGACCGCGTTGGACGGCGGCGCGCCGATGCGGCCCAGCGCCTCGATGGCCTCGATCCGCGGCCCGTTCTCCCGGTTCCCCCTGCCGGTCCCGCGCGCGACCTCCTCGAGCGCCGGAGCGGCGTCTGCGCAGTTGAGCGAACCGAGGTAGCGGGCGGCCAGTTGGACGTTCTGCGCGTCGTCGTCGGACAGCGCCGCGGCCAGCAGCGAGTCGGCGAGCGGGTCGCGGATGGACGCCAGACCTCGGATGGTCTCGCGCCGGACCCGCGCGTCGGCATGACGCACGGTACGCTGCAAGTAGATCAGCCCGTCCCGGGACCGCGTGGAAGCCAGGATGGCCACGACGTTGCGCACGAAGTACCAGCGGCGGTCGCTCACCCGGGCCCCGAGCTGCGGGATGTAGCGCTCGGCCATGCTCGACACGAGGTCCACGACCGCCTTGCGGACGGCCATGTCCGGCTCGTCCGCCAGCACCTCGAGCAGGGAGTCGACCGTGGACTCTCCGAGGATGGAGAGCAGGCGACGGCACGAGGCGTGCTCCACGGAGTCGTGGCGATAGAGCCGCAGCGCGGCGGTGACCTTCTTGAGCGTCTCGGGAGCAGTCAGCGGGTCCACGACCTGCCGGATGCGGGTCTGCTGGGCCTTTTCGAGGTCCCCGGACTCCACGGTGGCGATGAGCGCCGCCGCCGCGTCGGCGGCCACTTCGAACTCGTGCTGGTCGATGAGTAGCGAGATGCTGTTCTCGAGCAGGGACATGATCGAGGCGAACGGCTCCGGGCGGCGCTCGATCGTGGCGATCGTCACTAGGGCCGCCACGACGTCGCCGTCGGTGGTCCCGCGGTTCGCCTCGCCGCGCAGGGGCGCGACCGTCTCGTCGTAGGCAGAGTGCCCGCCGCCGTCCGGTGTCATGTCGATGAGGCGCAGGATGCTCTCCACCGGCTGGACGTCCTCCGCGCGCTTGCGCTCCTGGACGGTGAGCTTCTGCGGGGCTGCCCCTTCCAGCACGGACGAGATGAAGCCCTCGCTCGCGCCGGCGGACTGCATCTTCTGGCTCACCGCGCCGAACAGGGCATCCTTGCTCGCCGCGACGTTGATGATGGCGAGATTGCGGATCGCGCGCGAAAGCCCCGCCAACACCTCAGGGGTCTCCTCGATGGTGTCCAGGATGGAATCGAGCACCGCGTCGAGCCCCATCTCGCGCACGACGTCCGCGACGGCGTCTTCCCGGCGCGCTTCGTCGAGCAGACGGAGCCGCAGCAGCGTCTCCCGCGTCCCGGCTTCGAGGGACATGATCGCGTCGGCGACCGATCGGGCGAGCGACGCCTGATCCTCAGGGAGCTCGAACTGCATGCAGCGCGCAAGCGCGCCGATGCGCGAGGTGAGGTCGACCTCCTCGGAAGCGGGCGCCCGCGACGTGAGGGCCGCCTTGAGATAGCCTGCCACGATCTCCGAGTCGCGCAGGACGCGCACGAGCACGCGCTGGTCCCGCGCGTTGCCGGCCGCGGCGCTGTCCATCAGCTCGTCGATGCGGCCCTGCGAGGGCGACCACGGCTCACCCTCGACGGCGCCGGGATGCTCGCCGACGGCCTCCTCGGTCCTGTCGACGATGCGGGTGGTCACCTCCGCCACCGTGATGTTGCTGACGCCGGCCTCCCACAACGCGGGCTCGAACCCGCCTTGCTGGGCGATGTCGTCGGGAGCGACGTCGAGGAGCTGGAGGAAGCGGGCGATGTCGTCGTCGGTGACGCCGGCGTGGAAGCGGACCTCGGCCAGGTTGCGCGCGTAGAACTCGCGCGCGAACGCCGCGAACGCGTCGGACGCAGGGAAGGCGTGCGTCCCTTCGTGGAAGAGGCCTTCCTTCATCACCTGGAGCTGCATGACCGGGTTGCGTTCGAGGTACCCGTTCAGGATGGCCACCGCCTCGCCCGCGCTCTGGCGCGGGATGGCGCTGGACACCGGGTAGAGACGGACCGCCTTGTAGGTGATGTTGAGCTGCTTGATGAACTGCTCGACGTCCTGGGGGGCACGGGGAGGAGCCTCGTCCGGGAATGCCACCTCCGCTCCCCCTCACCTCGCACGCAGGATACCGGCCTTCACCGCACCGGTCGCGGGCCCCCGCCCGTCTGCATCAGATTATGACGGCTGCGCGCCCGCTGCGCCATTCTCCGGCGGTGCTATCATCGCCGGCATGGATGCTCCGCCCCTGCTGCTCGCCTCTGCGTCCCCGCGCCGTCGCCGCCTGCTCGCCTGGCTGGGACTGTCCTACGACGTCGCGGCGGCGGACACGGACGAGGACCTCACCGGCCCGCTGCGCAGGTTGCCGCCGGTTCTGGCACGCTCGCTGGCGGCCGACAAGGCCCGCGCGGCCGCGGACGGCGCCCGCCTCGTCGTCGCGTTCGACACGATCGTGGTGCTCGACGGGACTGTGCTCGGCAAGCCCGCCGACGAAACGGATGCCCGGCGCATGCTGCGCGCCCTCTCGGGCAGGACACACGAGGTGATCACGGGCGTCGCCCTGCTCTCCCCCGGCGATGACGCGCCGTCCACCTTCGCCGTCACCACGAACGTGCGGATGCGGGAGCTCGACGACGATGCGATCGCGGTGTGGCTCGCCGGCGGCGAGGCTCTCGACTGCGCGGGCGCGTACAACATCGAGCGCATGCTCGCGAGCGTGGAAGCGGACGAGTGCCATCAGAACGTCGCCGGCCTGCCGCTGTGCCACCTCTACGCCCGGCTCTCGCGGCTCGGAGTGCCGGGACTCAGCATCCCGGTCGCCGCCTGCGACGCGGCCCGCGGCGCCCGCTGCACGCTGGGCCCGCGGGTCTGCGGCGAGGCGGGTGTCGCGTCCTCGGCGTAGCCACTCTCCGGCGCGCTGAAGGTCACCGGTGCTCTAGGCCCTGACCCCCACGACGATCACGGACTCGTCTTCGGCGGCATCGAACGCCGTCCCGCGGTGGTTGCCGAAGAGCCGCAACGCGCCGATGCCGGCAGCCTCGAGTTCGCCGCGCAGCACGCCGCTCGGCAGCACGGTGTGCAGCGAGCGCCGGGAGCTCGACTCCCACGGCACGTCCGCCTCCCACCCGCCGGCGGGCCGGTGCAGCGTGAGGAAGTCGAACCGGACCCCGCCCTCGACGTAGTCCAGGACGCGCAGGAACACCCAGGTGCCGTCGTCTCCCTCGCGCACGACCGGCGGCATCGAGCGCAGCTGCCTCGCGATGAGGCGGTCGTGGTTGAGCAGGTGCAGGACGCACAGCCCGCCCGGCCGCAGAACGTGAGCGAAGTCACGGACGGCGGTCCGCAGCCCCTCGAGCCCGTCCGCGTGCGGCAGCGCGTTACCGGTGCACGTCACGGCGTCGGCCGGACCCAGCCCGAGCGCGTCGAGGCCCCCGAAACCGCCTTCTACGAAGGTCACCGAGCCGCCCGCCTCCGCGACCGCGCCCGTGGCGGCCACCGCGTTGATGCGTGCCTTCGCGAGCATCGAGTCGCTTGGGTCCACGCCGACGACCTCGAGCCCCCACCCGGCCCACATGATCGCGTGCTGGCCCGTGCCGCACCCGACGTCGATAACCCGCCTCACCCCGTGCGCG
>Ga0066793_10001040_pt1 | contig 12120 bp, 5 predicted proteins | sample PersoiDNA2013189_FD_83876 | JGI IMG/M metagenome (GOLD analysis project Ga0066793, IMG submission 83876) | Permafrost soil microbial communities from the Arctic, to analyse light accelerated degradation of dissolved organic matter (DOM) -... | ecosystem: Environmental > Terrestrial > Soil >...
CATCCACCGTGACGTTGATCGTGCCGGTGGACACTTGTGCCTTCACTGGCAGCGAGGTGAAGACGGAAAGTGAGAATAGTAACGCGCAAACGCTGGAAAGCCTCATTTGTAAACCCCTGATCAAAAGTTTGGGGCGGGAAACTCCATTTCTGCCCCCGATCGAGAGTATAAACCCATCGCAGTGAGCGCGGGGCGTTCGAGGGGGTCTGAAATCGCATGACCGGCTTCCAAAGAGGCAGGGAACCGTATAAGCTCTAATAAGCTCTAGAAAGGTTTTATGCGCAAACTTCTGTTACTTCTTCTGTTAGCCGCGCCGCTTTTGGCGGCTGAGGACCCTGCCTTCTGGTACGGGGCCGTCTACTTCCGCAAGACCAATCCTCCGGAAAAGGATTGGCCCCGCGACCACAAAACCGCCGCCGACGCCGGCATGAATATCATGCGCCATTGGTTCATATGGTCCGCCATCGAGGTCGCCCCTGGGAAGTACGACTGGCGGGACTACGACCGCATGCTCGACCTGGAGGCCCAAAACGGCATTCGCACCGTCATCGCCGAAATGATTTCCTCCGCTCCCGAGTGGGCTTATAACGCCTATCCCAAAGCGCGCATCGAGACGCAGGACGGCCGGCTTGCCACCGGCGCCATCTCCGGCAGCTCCGCCACCGGCGGACAGCGAATGTGCCTGGACAACGACGAATTCCGCGCCAAGGCCGGCGAGTTCCTCAAGGTCCTCGCCGCGCGTTACAAGGACCATCCGGCCGCCTACGGTTACGATGTCTGGAACGAATGCAACATGGAGGCCTGCTACTGTCCTTCCACGGCCCAAAAATTCCGGGCGTGGCTCAAAAAGAAATACGGAACGCTTGAAGCGCTGGGCAAGGTGTGGCACCGGTACAGTTTCGCCGAGTGGGAGAATATCAGCCCGCCACGCAACGCCGGTCCCTACCCGGAGTGGATCGACTGGGCCGAGTTCCGCGAGGACAACGCCTACGAACAGCTCCGCTGGCGCCGCGAGATCATCCGCTCGGTGGATACCAAGAACCACATCACCGCGCACGGCATCGCTGCCTCCCTGCATTCGCTGCCGGGCGTCTCCGCCAACGATTGGCGCGCGGCAGCGGAAGTGGAAAGCTATGGCTTCACCTGGGTGGTGGCCCGCCACGGCAACAGCCCCTGGCAGCAGTTCCAGGCCGTGGACCTAGTCCGCTCCGCTTCCCGCGGCAAACCGTTCTGGCACGCCGAGCACCAGGGCGGCCCGCTGTGGATGCAACCGCAGGTGATCGGTCACCCCATCGAAGGCGGGCGCAAGCCTGACGCCAAAGACATCCGCGTGTGGAACATGACTTCGTTTGCTACCGGCGTCTCTGGCCTGCTCTACCTGCGCTGGCGCCCCCTGCTCGATGGCCCGTTATTCGGTGCGTTCGGCCTCTGGGATCTCGACGGCGGACCCACACCGCGCTCGGAAATGGCGGCGCGTATCGCCAAATGGACCAACGCCAACCCGGACGTTTGGAGGTCCAAGCCCGTGCGCGGCGACATCGCGATCGTGTTCGCGCCCGAATCCGAGCGCTTCAACTACGCCCAACAGGGGAATACGAATTTCTATAACCAGTCGGCCAGCGGCGCCTACATGGCTTTCTTCGACTCGAATATCCAGGCCGATTACGTCCATATCGACAACATTTCCGAATACCCGGTGGTTTACCTGCCGTATCCTGTCTCGCTTTCCGAAGCTACCGTCGGCAAGTTGCGCCGGTACGTGGAGCAGGGCGGCTACCTCATCAGCGAAGGCACGCCGGGCTATTTCGACGAGATCGGCCACGCCGCCGAAAAGCAGCCCGGTGCGGGATTGGATGTCGTATTTGGCGCCCGCGAGTCCGACGTGGAGTTCACTCCGGATCTGCTCGAAGAGCTGAAGTTCCACGCCGGCGATCGGCAGGTACGCGGGAGCATTTTTCGCCAAATGTACCAGCCCACCGATGGTAAAGCCGTGGCCACCTACGATAATGGCGCGGTAGCCGCCGTGGAGCACGCGTTCGGCAAGGGACGCACCTACCTGGTCGGCACCTTTCCGGGCGCGGCCTATTTCCGCAAAAGCGACGAGGGAACACGGGAGTTCTTCCGCGCTTTCCTGGATTGGGCCAAGCGCCCGCAGCAGGTTGTGATCAGCGATAACACGCTCAAGGCACGGCTGCACAAAGGGCCTGGCGGCACGTATCTATGGGTGGTGAATCCCCTCCGGGTGGAGAAATCCGTCACGGTGACGCTTTCCGAAGGGTCGTGGAAGACTGTCCGCCGCCTGTGGGGCGAGGGCGCCGCTACCGTCGCAAACGGTACCGTCAAGGTGCGGCTGGACGAGCGCGACGCAGCCTTGTTGCTGCTGCAGTGACCTGCAGTCTCGCGTAAAGATCGATCGCACGATCAATGGCGCCCCGGCCGCCGGGCCCGGGCGCCTGGACTTGGTCGCGCCTGCTATTGCAGCCGAATGACGGCGGCGTTCCGATCCTCGACGGTGGTGCTCAGCGTGTTGCCGCTGACTGTAGGTTTGCTCGATTCCTGCCAGAGTTCCGCGGAGTGTTGAAACGTGGAGGGCAGTGAGATTTTCACCGTTCGCGGTGTTCGCGTGGGATTCACGACCCAAATGTAAGTGCCGCCGGCCCCTTTATGAAGCCTGGCTTTCACTTCCGGGTCGCTCGACCGCACCTGCTGTTCGACTCCCGCCCAAGGCAGCAGGCCGGCGAAGAATTCGCGCGTTGCCGCCGAGTGATCGCGGTAATAGCTCCCACCCGGGAAGGTGCCGATCAACAGGGTCTTGCCGCTGCCGGAGGTGTGCTCGACGGCGGCGATGTGGCCGTTGGCATAATGGCCCGCCGCCTGGCCTCCCGCGAGTTTGTACTCCTGTAAGAAGTACCCGCCACCGATTTGTTTGTCCCTCACCGTGAGGGTCAGTTTGTCCAGCAGGTCGGGAGTGAACTGAACATAAGTCTCGCGGGCTCCGAACAACTTGTCCAGCCCCAGGTTTGGCTGCACCGTGCCCACCGTGCCACCGTCCCCGAAATATCCGGGACAGCCTTCGCTGATCAACTTGCCACCCTTGGCAACATAGTCGCGCAGTTTGTCCGCCGTGGATTTCTTGAGCATCTCGGGGTAGGCAAGATAGATCATGGGATACTCCCCAATGTGATCGATGCCAACGAAATCCGCCTGGATATTCGAGTCGAAGAATGCCTGGTAAGCACCTTCCAAAGATTGGATGTAGGCGCCGCCGGCCGCCAGTCCGCTGCCGCCTGGCGCGCCTCCGCGGCCACCCCTGCCACCGCCCGCCGCGCCGCTCTGGACGGAGTTGAAATCGTCGGCCTCCTGGACGAAGACGATACCAACGTCGCCTTTGACCGGCTTGGATTTCCAAATGTCCGCGTGGGCGTTGGTCCAGCGTGCCAGTTTGCTGGCCATCTCCGCTCGCGGGGTAACCGAACCGTCCATCCCCATGGGACCGAACGCTCCGAACAACGGGCCATCCAGCAAGGGGCGCCAGCGCGTGAAGAGGATGCCGGAGGCGCCGGCCGTCATATCGATCAGGCTCCACACACGAACGTCCTTTTCGTCCGAGCTGCGGCCATCTTCCAGGGGTCGGTTGATGACCTGCGGCTGCATCCACAGCGGCCCGCCCGTGGCTTCCGCGTGCCAGAAGGGCTTTCCCCGCGAGCCCGCGCGAGTCACATCTACAGCCTGAAACTGCATCCAGGGTTGGTTGGTATGGCGGGAGGCAACCCACGTGTAGCCGAAAGAGTCCACGTCGGCGGCCATCCGCCACTCAATCTCGGTGAGGGTACCGACGCCGTGCGCGGTGACCTTGTTCCTCTTATCCAGCCGGCGAATGAGTTCCGTGCGCCAGTGCATGAGGCGAATGGCGTCATCCCGCCGGAATTCCATCCAATCCAGGGAGTCCGGGTAGCCGCCAACGCCGTGCGGCGGATGAACGGATTGCCAGTCGCCGAAGCTGTAGCGGTGCCAGGCGCGGCCCAGGGCCTCAATCGTGCCGTATTTTGCCTTCAACCATTCGCGAAACTTAGCTTGGCTGGCCGGACAAAAGCACTCCTGCACTGAACCCTCGTTCCACACGTCGTAACCCATGGTGGCGGGATTGTCGCGATAGCGCTCGACCAGCGCGGTCAGAAACTTTTCCGCTTGACCCCGCACATCGTCATTGTCCAGACAAAGTGGCGCGCTGCTGGTGGCGCTGCTGCCACCGATGGAGGAGTAGCCCTCGCCGCCGCTGCTATCGATGTGGCGTGCGTGGGGGTATTTGTCCCACATCCACTCGGGTGCGCCGTTGACGATTTCGGCGATGACGACCTTGATGTGGTTTTGGCCCTCTAACTCCATCATACGATCGTAGTCGCGCCAGTCATACTTACCCGGCGAGTTCTCAATCGAAGCCCACATGAACCAGTGGCGGAAGATGTTCATACCCATCTGAGCGGCCGTCTTGTGGTCGCGCTCCCAATCCTGTTCAGGCGGGTTTGATTTGCGGAAATACACCGCGCCAAAAGGGTACACGGGGTCCGGGAATCGAGTCTCCTGGGCTTCCACGCATAGCGTCAGTACTAATCCGGCTGTCAATACTCCAATGCAAACGGACTTGGTTGTTGTAATTCTCATGGCGGCTAAATCGTCCTGTAAAACCTTTTATCGTGAATTGAGGGAGCACCTAACGGTGTGGCGGCGCGGTCCAGCCGGCAGGTTTACGGAAGGGCCGCCGCGCCTGCTCGATTTCGTTCCCGCGCACCCAGATTGCATCGACATCCCGCGAACCGAAGCCTCTGTGCTCGGCCATCGGAAGGACCTCCAGGTCGCCGGGCGCAAACCCCATCACGGCGGCTGCCACGGCATCCACCGACACCGCGCTCGCCCCAGCCACTATCAGGTTGTGATGCACGCTCCGTCCTTCTTCCATGCCCCAACTTCCCCCGAGAAGAGCGTAATCCGCCGGGTGGTAGCTGAAGAGGTCCACGGCGATCTCGGCGGGTTCCCCCAGTTTATCGAGGCCTTCCTTTGCAGTGCCGTACCTGGTTGCGGGCGCGATGCCGAGGTAATTGCCAAAAGTCAACGCCGCGCCCAGGCGCGGATGAACCTTCAGCGGCGCCACGCTGATCAGCCGGTCGCACTGCTGGACGGCCTTTGGAATGAAATACGACTGCTCAGTATTCCGGCGTGCGAGGGCTTTACCCTCCACCGGCAGGGCGATGGCGGGCTGCTGGTCCAGGTCCATCAGTTCAAACTTGATCGACGGGTGCGAACGCGAGAATTCCGCGACCATTTTCTTGTAACTCAGCCCGCCGAAGGCTCCGTCCCATTCCGAACTCCACGCGTCACCGCATCCGCCCAGCCCTTCGGCGATGGTGATCCGTGCGCCGCATTTGTTCTCCGCCAGGTACCCGATGAGGCTCCGGACCACTCTCAGGTCGGCGATGGACCCGGGCACGCGGCCCGGGGCGGCGTTGCCGCAGGCCGAAACATCCACCTTGATGACCACCCAATCGTCGGCCGCCACCATGGATGACAGCTCGGGCTTTCCCTTTGTGCCGAAGGCGAGCGCCTTTCGAACCAAGGCATTCAATTGCGCGTCGGACAGGTCTGCGTCCACCGGGCGCGGATCGGGAAGCCCTGCCACTTTGGCCCCGTAGTGATCTTCAGAATCCTTGAAGGTGGACAACACGAGGCCCACGCGGACGGTCTGGTCGTCGGTTGCCCCGGCGATCACGACATCGGTCTGTTCCGGCGATTTCTGCGGCTTCTGCGGCCGGGCAAACGCAGCGGCCGCGCCCAAATACAAAAGCTGGCGCCTTAACACGAATACCTCTCCAGACTACGAATCGCACAACTCAAGCGGACCACCGTATGCCCTCCACCGTGTCGCCGTCGTTACGCGGTCCCGCCATGACGGCGCTGATCTGCGGCGAATCTCCGAGCGCCTGAACGCGGAAAACCAGAACGTTCTCGCCCGCGCGCAACTCCACCGGGGTTCGAAATTGCCCCACGCGGTACTTGGTCGTGTTCTCCTCGTCCATGACCTGTTCGCCGTTCAACGAGGCCTGGACGTGGCCAAGGGCGCCGACCCACAGGAATGCCTTACGGGTTCCGTCGGCTTGTATTCGTACCGCCACGCCGTACGTCTTGCCCGGAGCCGCGGGGGCACCCGCCGCGCGGGTGAGATTCAGGGTGTCGGTGGGCGATGTGTGGCGCGACCAGGTGGCCAGGTCCGCGGCCGCATCGCCGCTCACCCGCCACTCGCGATTGCCGCGCCCGTACCACTCCCGCGGCTTGCCCCATCGCTGCCGGAGCCGGTCGGGCTCATCGCCAACGTGCTCGATTTCGCGGAAATCCATCGTGCCCAGCCCGCGCTTGATCCCCAGGTGCAAATACTCGAGGTCCCAGGGATTGAACCCCATCATATAGGCGGCGGTGGCATCCATCGAGATGGGATCCTCTCCGGCCAGCACGAAATTACTGCGCACCATCTGGTCCGGCTCCTTCCCGCCGTGCTGATGATACTGCAGCCCGCGGATCGCATCCACCACACAGAAATCCGGAGGATGGAAGGCCACCAGGTCGGCGATGAACGGGTCGATCCGGTTGTCCACGGAGTGCTGGTCGTGCAAACGGAAATTAGAAAACATGCCTGGGTAAGAGTATGCCTCCCGCGGCGCTGTCCCTACGTAGTTCTTCATGCAGGCGGTGACGCCGCACTGGCCGGCGACTTTCATTACGGGAACATCGATCAGGAAATCGCAATTCAGCAGGGTGTTGGTAACGAAGTAGTCGGGGCGGGCGCCGAAGGCCCCGATTCCATTGGCGGCGCGGGGGACTTCGACGCGCCGCAGGGCTCCGGAGCTGTCGCGCACGCCATCATAGCTCAGATCGACGTAGTCGAACTTCTTATCCGGAAACTCAGCCGCGATTTCCCGCAGCATCCGGCTGACGCTGCCGCCGAGTCCCGGAAACTCCTGGTCGCCCCAGTCGAAATCGCGCAAATCGACGCGCGCGCCGTTTTGGCTATAGGTATTGTCTTTGGCGGGATCCACCAGGTTGCGATAGGTGCCGCCTTCGGCCAGCGTGATCCGGCCGGCATGCGATTTGCGCGCGACGTACTCGATGACCGCCTTGGTGACACGGAGATCGGTGACGTCGCCCGTGCTGTATGCGGGACGCGATCGGAGAGAAACGATGTTCGGCTTGACCACTACCCAGGAACCGCGCTTGATCTTGGCTTCCAGACTGCCGGCGCGCGGTTTTCCATATTCAAGCGCTTTCCACACCATCTCCCGGACCCGCGCATAATCCAGCGGGTCTTCCCGGGATGAGGGGTGCGTGAGCCCGGAGTGGTTCGACGGTACCACCCCGACCCGTGTCTTCTGCGCCGCGGCATGGAGCCGGGCCGCGGCCACAATTTGTGCCGTTCCCAGCAGGAACGCCCGGCGATTGAATTCTGTGGCTGTATGTAGCATGCTGCGCTCCCCGTCGGCTCTCTAGAAAATCAGTCTCATGCTGTACTGCATCTGCCGGCCCTGGTTCGCCTGATCCGTGGTTCTGCCGAACAGGGAACTGAGAACGGTGGTGTTGGGCAAGTTTGGCACGAAGCAGTTCGGCAGATTGTAAACCTCCATCTTAAACTGGAGTTTGATCCGGTCTCCCACAATCGGGAAAAACTTGCTCAACGTGCTATCCAGATTCCAGGATTTCGGCCCGGTCAGGTCGTCATACTGCCACGGGTTGGTCTGCGGCGTATAGGGCAACAGCGGGGAGAACATGGTTGTGTCGAACCAGTGGGTCCGCGTGGGGTTAGAGATCTTCGGATCGCCCGTCGCGATCATCTGCCCGAAACGCAGGAAGGTGCCCGAGTTCATCGCCAACAGGGAGGTCACTTCCCAGCCGCCCATGATCCCGTTCACAATAGGATGGGCGTGGTTCAGGAATCGCCGGCCCTTGCCGAAGGGGAACTCGTAAGTCCCCGCGACCGTGAGGCGATGCCGTGGATTGTTCGATGGCTGGTAGGTCAGACGGTCCGCGTACGTATCGTCCGAGTTGTAAAACGCGGTTGTTCGCTCACGGTTGTAGTTATACGCCACCTGGAAGAAATAACCACTACGGAACTCCCGCTTGACCTTGATTTGCATGGCGTTATAGCGGTTCCGAATTCCCTCCGTATTCGTCTGGACGATTGACAGGTACTGGGGATAGGCTTTGAGCAGACTGCCCACAGTTACATTCGGCTGATTCCGGAGCTGTCCAGGGAACTGCTGGGGTGTCAGATAGTGGTAAAACGGATTTGCTACCGATTGGGCCAGCGCTGCCTTATAGGTATAACTGAGCTGCGGGTCCATCTGGTTTAAGTCCTTGGTGTAGGGCAAATTGTGCCCGAGGTTGACGAAGTAGGTAACGTCCGCAAGAATGCCGCCCGGCAGGCTGCGTTGGAACGAAAGGTTGATGCGGTCATTCACCCCGGTCTTTAGATCCTGCGCGTTGAAACTGGCGCTGCCGCCGAGGTTCGTGTAGGCACCGTAGCCCTTACCAATTGGCTGGATTAGAGGATTGGACGCAGGGAACGGGTTGGACAGGACAGCCTGTGGCACGCCCTGCAGTACGGGCAACGGGGTGGTGAGGGCGTTGTACCCCGGAATCTGCAGGCTGCCCAGCGTGTCGATTGTCAGTATGGGAGGAATGATATAGCGTGCGAATCCGGCCCGGAGAGCGGTCTTGTTGTCGATTCGGAACGCCAATCCTACGCGCGGCATGAAACTGGTCTTACTGCTGTTCCACATCGTGCGATGCTTGCTGTCGGTAAACACCCAGGCGCCGTTGAATATGTACGAGCCCTTCATCAGGGCGGTGACACTGGCCGGAATGTTTGGCGGGGTGGCCTTCATTTCCGCTATGGGGGAAGTCAGGTCCAGATATCGCGAGAACCGGTCCTCGGGATCGCGCGGTCCGGTTTCGAGTTCGTAGCGCAGTCCGAGGTTCAGCGTGATCTTACGGCTTATCTTTAAATCATCCTGAATGAACGCGGAATAGTAGTTGAACTGCGGCGTCTGCATCGGCGTGACTTGCGCCTGCGAATCGCTGCCCACGGCCCCCAGCAGAAAGGTGGCCCAGGAACTGCCGCGGAGCTTCGTGTTCGGTGCCTGGAAAGTGTCCGCCGTGAGATCGGGCGTGAAGGTGAAGTTCATCAGATTGGGCCGGATCGCGTTGCCGCGGCGGAAACGTTCCTCGGTGCCCACCTTCAGATAATGGCGTCCTCTGTTCTTCGAAATGCTAGAGCTGAAGCTGAGATTGTAGGGGTGTTGCCAGTAGTATTGGCCCTTGCCGAAACTGGACGAGCCGACGGTCAGATTTGGGTAGTAGATGGCGGGGAGATCTTTAAGGTAGCTCTTATACCAGGGATTTCCCGGCCAATACGAACCCAGCGTCGATTCTGAAATTGCGGCGCCCGCCGGACCGAAATCGTCGACCAGCTCGGCGAAACTCGCCCGCACATTCAACACGGTGGATGCATTCAGCGTATACACCGTATCGGCGGCAGCGTTCAAGGAGTTCATGACTCCGCCGTTGTACCAGGGAATGGCCGGCGAGTCACCATAGTTATTCTGCCCCTGCTGCGTATGGAAATAGCTATAGCGGCCGAACATTTTCCACTTGTCGTTGATATTCCAGTCGGTTCGGTCCGAGAAATTCCAGTAGTGCGCCCAGAACGGGTACGACGTTTTGTAGTTGTTCGCGTGTGTGGCGTCATCACCTGGACCGTTGGGCTGCCAGATATCCTTCATGAAGAGCAAGGAAGTCGGGTCCTGCCTTGAAGTCGGAATTCGATTGCCCGCAAAGGGAGTGCGCGTCACCGTTCCGGTGGCCGCGTTGAACAGCGTCGACCAGGGATCGTAGATGGGGAGCAGCGCGCCGCCGGCAGTGAGCGACTGCGAAAAATCGCCCGTGCGTTCCAACGCTGTCGGCAGAGTCGTCAACAGGTTATAGGGATTGACGACACGCCACTGCTCGAACGAACCGAAGGTGAACAGCTTATCCTTGATGATCGGTGCTCCCACCGTGCCGCCCCAAATGTGATTGCGAACCAGGTTGTTGGTGCCCGTCACCGAATCCTGCTTGGCATTCAGCTTCGGATTCCGGCCGAAATAATAAGCCGTGCCGTGCAGCGTATTGGTGCCCGACCTCATGGCGTAGTTCAGGATGCCGCCGGCGCTGTGCCCGAATTCGGCGTCCACACTGTTCTGTTGGACGGAGAATTCCTGCACCGCGTCCATCGACGGCATATAGCCGCCCTTCCAGCTGTACTGCAGCGGCGCGCCATCCAGCGTCTGATCGTTGTGCTGGGACGTGCTCCCTCCCACATCCAGGTTGCTGGATGCCCACTGGAAGAACGGGCTGAGGTCGGTCCCCTGCCGGTTCACCACGGCGGGATCGAGGAGCGCCAGAGTGGAAGGGTTGCGGCCCACGATGGGCAGATCGGTAAGCATCTTGCGGTCTACGCTCACCGCCATGGTACTGGTGGTGAACTGGAGTTGGGCCGCCTCCCCGGTGACGGTTACCGTCTCGCTCACGGACCCCGGGGTCAGGGTGACGTTAACCGTGACGTCGCCTCGCGCCGCGACCAGAACACCCTCCTGGTGAAACTTGCTGAAACCGACCATTTCCGCGGTCACACTGTACGTACCGGGCTCCACGAAACTGAACAAATACTGTCCGAGTTCGTTCGATCGCTGCACGGTGTCGACGCCCGTATTGACGTTTCGGAGGGTAATCCCGGCTCCGGTAATCGACGCCTGGCTCGAATCTGTGATGACACCCTGGACTTTGCCACGGTAGTCTTGGGCTACAGAGTTTCCAGCGGACAACAGTCCGATGAGGAACAATGCTGCGGTGGGGAATGGTCGCGGACTGACGTGCCTTCTAAAGATCATGGCAACTCCTTCCAAATCTTTCGACTTCCGGGTTAAAACGGCCCCGAGCAACGCTGTTGTAAATTTGGCCATATTGTCTGGAGTTTGTCAAGGAATTTAAGGCCTAAACTTCTTTTTTTTACAAAGGAAAGCGCAAAAGCGGCGACATCCTGCTCCTACTGTACGCACTGCTCTCCCGCGTGTCTCCAGCTTATCCGGATCGAGCGGAGCTTCCGAATGAGCTTTGAGCCAACCCGGCAAACAACACGGCTGCTCCGACGATTTTGAACGTCATGACGTGCTCCTCCGCATCCGCTCTGTGGCAGCTTTCACCAGGATTTCCATTTCGACTCCCTGGATTGTCAGCCAGGGTCATTCGAAACCCTTGCCCTGGATTCTGCACCATCTCAGTGCCCCAGTCAATGCAGATTATGAGAGCTCAAGACCCGAAAACTCATAGTACTGTCGTGTATTTCAACAATAACGGCTAGTTCTCGTGAATGCAGGCTCGTGGCGGGCGGGGGGAATCACAATCCAAGGCTGCGCGCGGAACTCTTGCTGCTTACCTTTAAAACCCCCGCCAATCGCAAGGCCCCCAGCGCCCTCGCCCAGCCTTGCCGCGACCTCGGGTGCCGTCTTGCGGGCGAAGCAGCCAAAGGGCTGGGAAACTGCTTGGAATCGGGGCGCGGGCATGGGTGGACGAGTGGCCAATTAACTCGGAGACGCTGCCGACGGGTTTCCGGCGCGGTTATCGAACTTGACGCCCAACGGGTCATGCTGGGCGCGGACCAGCGGCGTGACACGCGGGCATGCGGCACAGACCGTCTGGGCGACAACGCGGTCAGGCTGGACAGGGCTGGTTCCGGTTCGTGTGGTGGTGGTTCCTCCGACCCCGCCAACACACGGAAACAGGGCGGCCCCTGGCAACAGAAGCAACGGGTTTTTGGAACCCTCTAAGAAAAAAAGAAAACACTGGAAGAGTCTCCCCAGACCCGTTGCCGGTGTTGCCTCTCTTCCTGTGTGCTCGCTTCGGCCGGTCCTGGGTCTGGAAGCCGCCGCTCCACAGGCAAGCCCACAGCGCTCGCGGCGGCCCGGCCAAGGAGGACTGGGTCCTGCCGAGGTGTCTTTTGGATGGCGGGCGGGAGACCACAGGCTCGGACCGGTCCAGGGG
>Ga0066793_10001042_pt1 | contig 12115 bp, 10 predicted proteins | sample PersoiDNA2013189_FD_83876 | JGI IMG/M metagenome (GOLD analysis project Ga0066793, IMG submission 83876) | Permafrost soil microbial communities from the Arctic, to analyse light accelerated degradation of dissolved organic matter (DOM) -... | ecosystem: Environmental > Terrestrial > Soil >...
CGCCACGTCCCACACCCAGATGGCGCTGCCCCCGCTGTCCGCGGCGATGAAGGCCAGACGCGCGCCTGTCGGGGCCCAGCGGAGGCTGGAGGGATTGTCCGGGACGCCCGGAACCGGAGCAGGAGTTCCACCGTCGCGGCCAATCGTCATCAACTGCGACAGCATGCGGTTGGCCGCCAGGTTGGTGGTGATCACGGTCAGCGCCACCGTGCGGCCGTCGGGGGACACCTGCAGTTCGCCGATGTCCTTCAAGCCGAAGAGGTCAGCCGGCCGCACGGGCCGTGTCGCCGTCATCGCGCCGACGACGGCGGGCACCAGCACCAAGGCCAGCGTCGAAAAGACGGCGAAGATTCGTGCTCTCATGGCCTCCGCCTCTGGGTACATGCCCGGCACGATGGCCGGCCCTTCGACTCACAAAGCCCGCCCAGGACCGGCGATCACTTCCAGTGCGACAGGATGAACTCCTCGATCTCCGGGAGTCCGCCCTGCATGATCAGGTACCCGTTGTGCGGCTCGCGGTCGGTGATCTCGTGTGACACCACCGCCCGCATCATCCGCAGCACCTCGCCGTGATCGTCGGTGTGGGCGAGCACCCACGACAGCTTCATCAGCGCGGTTTCAGGCAGCATGTTGTCGAGCGGCACGACGCCGATCTCGAGCAGGTCGCGGCCCGTGTCGTACACGTACATCTGCGCGTAGCCCCAGAGCGTCTGCACCGTCATCACGACGTGCACGCCTTTCTGGATGGCCTTCTCGAGCGCCGGGTAGAGCGGCTTGTTGACGTGGCCCAGGCCGGTGCCCGCGATGACGATGCCGCGGTAGCCTTTCTCCACGAGCGCGTCCACGAGGTCCGGCGACATCCCCGGGTAGTAGTAGAGGATGGTCGTCCGATCGTTGTACACCGCGTCGATCTTGACCTTCCGCGTCTTGTCGCGCTTCCGGTAGTCCGAGTGGAGGTAGGTGAAGCTGTCGCGGCCGACCGTGCCCAAGGGGATGTCGCCCACCGTGCGGAACGTGCTGCGGTAGGAACTGTGCATCTTGCGGCAGCGCGTGCCGCGGTGCAGCAGGCCGTAGCGGTCCGATGTCGGGCCGAACATGCAGATCTGCACCTCGGCGATGTCGCAGTAGGCGGCGGCCCGGACCGAGTGAATCAGGTTGAGCGCGGCGTCGCTCGACGGGCGGTCGCTTGATCGCTGCGATCCGACCAGCACGATCGGCACCGGCGTGTCCTGCACCATGAACGACAGGATCGCGGCCGTATGCCCCATCGTGTCGGTGCCATGGCCGATCACGATGCCGTCGGCGCCGTTCTCGATCTCCTCGCCGATGGCCTTCGCCAGCTCGATGTATTGCTCCTTCGCCATGTTCTCCGAGAACACGCCGAACAGTTTCTTCGTCGTCAGGTTGCAGATATCGGCGAGTTCGGGAACCGCGCCGTAGAGTTCGCCCGGCGTGAAGGCCGGGATGACGGCGCCCGTGCGGTAGTCGAGGCGCGAGGCAATCGTCCCGCCCGTGCCGAGCAACGTGACGGCCGGCAGGTTGGGCCGACGCGGGAACTCCTTCTCCGGGATCTTGTAGATGGCTTCCTTGTAGCCGACCTCCTTCACCGACCGGACGCGGTCCACGTGCAGGCCGACGTTGTAGCCGTTCTTCAGCTTGATGACAACGTGGAGGTCGTCCTGGGTTTCACTGCGCGGGAGGATGACGCCCTCGAAGTGGCTGCCGGCGTCGTTCTCCACCTGCACGTCGCTCCACACGCGCACGCCCCAGCGCTCGAGCGCGGCGCGCGCATGGCCCTTGTATCCCTTGAGCGCGTCTGCTGGCGTGGTCATCGCGATGCGATCTCCGTCTTGACGGCGTCTGCAACCTCGAGCGCCGGAACCTTGCCACGAAGCTCGCACATCGCAAGCCCCATCGAGAATCGGAAGAGCCGGTCGTTGCCCGGCACGTAGAGCCTGCCGGAGGCCTCGGTGACGGCGGCTCCCACGCCCTGGCGCCACCCGTCCGGCGTGGCGCCGAGCCCGAGGTCCCCCACGATGGCCGCCACGCTCCGGTCGGGCGCGGCCGCGAGGGCGCGCACGACCAGGTCCCACGCTTCCCACAGCCGCGGGCACCGTCCGGCCAGCGTGAACAGTTCGCACCAGCGATCATCGGAGACCGTGTCCACCGGCACGCCGTCGCGGCGCAGCCCTTTCACCCGCTCACCGAACAGCACGCAGGCCTGCAGGACTGGGGCGCGGCAGACGTCGGTCACGAGATCGACCAGCCGGGCCGCGCCCCGCCGGATCAGGAAATGCGTGGTAGAGGTGGGAACACCCGCGGCGCTGTAGCGCGCCTCGCGTTCCCACGGGCGCGGCGAGAGCGCCGCGTGCAGCCGCTCGACGCGCTCGCGGGTCACCCGTGAGGGCGGGCTGTCGGTGTCCGGGTACATGCGATCCGGCCCCGGCAGGATCCGCTCGAAATCGGTGCTGCCGTCCTCGAATGGCTGCCGGGTCTCGTTCGGGATGCCGTTGATGGCGTCGATGTACCGCAGCCGCACCTCGTCGGCGGCGGTCACCGTGTCTTCGTCCGGGCCCCACACCAGGACGATGCCGTCCTCCGGATTGCACTTGAGGCGCGCGCGCACCTTGCGAAGTTCCTGTAGCGAACGGTGGTAGTCGGGCCACTTCTCGCTGTGGAGAAGGATCGGCCGCTGGTCGAGGCCGGCAATCACGCGGATGCGGCCGGCCAGCTCGTGCGCGAAGATCCAATCGGGCTGCGTCGGCCATGCGAGCGTGTGGCCAAGCCCCTTCACGCGAATCGCACGCACGGTAAACTTGCCGTTCCCGATCTCGAAGCCGGCTCGGCGCTGCTCGTCGCGCGCGTACTTCTCCCAGCCCCCAACCGTCAGGAACGCGGCTTCCGAAGAAGCGAACAGCGAGGTGACGTCCGCGCTCTCCACGCCGATCGAGTCGGCCGTGGTGAATCCGCGATGGATCAGTTCGTCGCGCAGCTTCAACAGGTTCACCTGGCGGATCGCCTCGCCGTGCACGAGTCCGGGCGCCCAGCCCGCCTTCGGCACGCCCTTGATCTCCACGCGCCGGCCGCCGCGCACCGAGACGTTGACGTCCTGGCGGCTCGCGCCCAACCCCACGCGCACGTGGCCGGTGCTCCGGCACACGCGGCCGATCAACAGGATCGCGTCCGCCACTTCATCGGGCGTTCGCAGGTCCGGCCCCGTCACCGTCTCGATGAGCGGCATCCCGAGCCGGTCGGTGCGCCAGATGATCAGGTGGCCCTCATCCGACACCTCGCGGCACGAATCTTCCTCGACGCTTACCTGCAGGATCGTCAGCTCGCGGCCCCGGAACGGCAGGCGCCCGTTGACTCCCACGATGGCGGTGCGCTGGAAGCCGGTTGGGATCGACCCGTCGAGGTACTGCTTCCGCGCGATGTGCACCTCGTCCACGATGTCGCAGCCGAGCATCAGGCACTGCTCGATGGCGACGTCCACCGCGTCCTGGTTCACGAGGAACGGGGGCGTGTCGTCCATCTCGTACGTGCAGACGTTCTCCTTGTGGAGGAGGTAGATGATGTTCTTCCTGGTCTTGAACTCCATCAGCGCCGTGCCGTCGTACTCGCCGAGTTCCGAAAGCGTCGGGCGCATGTGCCGCAGCACCTCGCCGTCGTGCGTGCTGGTGTACCGGCGCGCAGGGCAGTGGCAGAACATCTTGCGCTCGGTGAACAGCTGCTGATGGACTTCGAGACCGGAGATGAGGCCAATTTCCGCGTAGAAGTCGGGCGACTTGATATCCAACGGGTGATCCTCCGTGGTAAGGACTGCACCGAACGCTCAAGTCTACACCGGCTCGCGGCTTGCGGCTGTCGACTTGTGGCGGCGTCCGGCCCACTCGTGGCGCAGGCCATTCGGGTGTGGCGCGGGCCTCCAGGTGTGGCGCGGGTCTTCAGGTGTGGCGCGGGCCTTCAGGTGTGGCGCGGGCCTTCAGGTGTGGCGCGGGCCTTCAGGCCCGCGAGTATGGCCTTCGACCTCCGGCGCTCGATGGGTACTAGCGGAACAGCCTCCCCACCCACCGGAAGATCTGCACGAGGCCGACGACGATCGAGATGAGCACCAGGGAGAAAAACAGTGCGCCCATGATGTCCACGGCGCCGCGCCGGCGCGGCACCGTCGAACGTCTCCCTGCAGGTCGAGGGGGCATCGGGGAATGGCCGAGCGCGCGGAGTCGTTCGGCCACCGCAGGCGGATAAGCAGCCAGTTCGTCCCTCCGCGCCGCCTTCGGGAATTGCGCGACCAGATTATTCACCGAGCCGCGGGCGTGCCGCCCGATGAAGAGCTCGACACACTCCTCGGCGACCTCTGCGTCCACCCGTCGCAGCAGCCGGTGGCGGAATTCCTGATCGGAGCCAGTATTCAGAGTGTCATCGTGCATCCGGCTACGTCCTGCCTTCCGGAGTTTGCCGCGGACCTGGCCCGCCCTTCTTCCCGTGCCATACCCCGGCCGCGACGATCATGCTTGTCGAAAGACCGGCAGCCGTTCGTGAACGACCCATGCGTAAGGAACACGTCCTCACGAGGAGTGGAATCAAGGTCACCGTCGGCCCGACGGGCCGCCTCGCGTTGTCCTTGAGGATCTCGATGACGCTGGCCGTGTGTTCGAAGCCGCTGCTCGGCACCCGGTCACCACGACAGTCCTGCCCATGAGATGCTCTCCCTTTTGAAGTCGATCGAACGGTAAGACTGAGGTCAGTCCGTCGTGCGATCGTCGGCCGACCATAGACGGTCACGACCGCCAGGCCGCATACCGCTTGACTTCACCGGCTGCCGTAGGCAGTCCGGTGCAACGAAGGGTTGGACCGCGCCCATGGTATGATATTACGTCATACTCGTGAGGACGCCATGAGAAAGACGAAAGTGGCCGTTACCGTAGACACCGCACTGCTTGGCCGCGTCGATGAGCTCGTGGCCGCCCGGCGGTTCGCCAACCGAAGCCAGGCCGTCGAAACCGCGCTCGCCGACGCGGTGGCACGCCTGGCTCGGACTCGCCTGGCCCGGGAGTGTGCCAAGGTGAACCCTCGCGAAGAACAAGCGATGGCCGAAGAGGGCTTTGCCGGGAGTCGCGACACATGGCCCGAATACTGAGAGGTGAGATCCGTTGGGCGGACCTGAACCCTGTGCGTGGCCACGAACAAGCGGGCGAGCGTCCGGTGCTGGTGCTCAGTCACGATGTGTTCAACGAACGATCCGGCACCGTCATTGCGGTGGCGCTGACCAGCCAAGAGCCGCGTGCAGGATTCCCACTCACGATGGAGATCCGCACCGTCGGCCTGCCCAAGCGGTTGTGGGTCAAAATCGGTCAGATCCGCACGCTCAGCACCGAACGTGTCGGCCGACGACTTGCCCGCGCTTCTGAAGAGGACTTGGTCCAGATCACCGACGGCCTCAACGAAATCCTCGGCTGACTATCCGTTCCCAGACGTCGAAGACTTCGCGCATCAGGGACTGAGCCGAAAGCCGTCCTACAGCGGGATGTTCCCGTGCTTCTTCGGCGGATTCCGATCGCGCTTCGACTCGAGCGAGGCGAGCGCGGTAATCAGCCGCCGCCGCGTTGTCCGCGGCATGATCACCTCGTCGAGAAAGCCGCGGCTTGCCGCGACGAACGGGTTGGCCAGCTTGGCTCGGAACTCCGCGACTTTCGCCGCCCGCAGCGCCGCCGGGTCCTCGGCCCGTTCCAGTTCGCGCTTGTAGAGAATGTTGACCGCCCCCTCCGGCCCCATCACCGCAATTTCAGCGGTCGGCCACGCGAAGTTGATGTCGGTGCGGATGTGCTTGCTCGACATCACGCAGTACGCCCCGCCGTACGCCTTGCGCGTGATCACTGTCACCTTCGGCACCGTCGCCTCGGCGAACGCGAACAGCAGCTTCGCGCCGTGGCGGATGATCCCGGCAAACTCCTGCTGCGTCCCCGGCAGGAACCCCGGCACGTCCTCGAAGGTGACGATCGGGATGTTGAACGCGTCGCAGAAGCGCACGAACCTGGCGCCCTTGACCGAGGCGTCGATGTCGAGCACGCCGGCCAGGTGCGCCGGCTGGTTGGCGACGATCCCCACCGAGCGGCCACCGAGCCGCGCGAACCCGATCACCAGGTTCCGGGCGTAGTAGTGCTGCACCTCGAGAAAGTGCCCGTCGTCTACGACGCCGTGGATCAGATCGAGGATGTCGTACGGCTGGTTCGGCGATTCGGGCACGAGGTGGTCGAGCGCTTCGTCCTCGCGATCGAACGGATCGCTCGTCTCGCGGCGCGGCGGGTCGTCCACGTTGTTCCCCGGGAGGAACCCCAGGAGCTCGCGGATCAGCAGCAGGCACTCGCGGTCGTCGGCGACTGCGAAGTGCGCGACGCCGCTCTTCGCGTTGTGCGTCATCGCTCCGCCGAGGTCGTCCTTGGAGACCTCCTCGTGCGTGACGGTCCTCACGACGTCAGGCCCAGTCACGAACATGTAGCTCGTGCCCTCCACCATCACGATGAAGTCGGTGATCGCGGGTGAATAGACGGCGCCACCCGCGCACGGACCCATGATCGCGGAGATCTGCGGGACGACGCCCGACGCCAGCGTGTTGCGGAGGAAGATGTCGGCGTAGCCGGCCAGCGACATCACGCCTTCCTGGATGCGCGCGCCGCCCGAGTCGTTGAGCCCGACGACCGGCGCGCCCTGGCGCACGGCGAGGTCCATGATCTTCACGATTTTGGCGGCGTTGGTCTCGGAGAGCGACCCGCCGAACACCGTGAAGTCCTGCGCGAAGGCATAGACCACGCGACCCTCGACGTGACCGAATCCGGTGACCACGCCGTCGCCCGGGATGACCTGGTCTTCCATCCCGAAGTCGCGGCACCGGTGCACCACCAGCTTGTCGAGCTCCTCGAAGGTCCCGGCGTCGAAGAGCAGCTCCATCCGCTCCCGCGCGGTGAGCTTGCCCGCTTGGTGCTGGCGCCGGAGGCGCGCTTCGCCGCCGCCCAATTCCGCCGCCTTCTCCAGTTGTATGAGCTGTTCGCGTGTGTCCATGAAGAGGAACCCAAGCGGATTCTACGTCCTCGTCCCCGCAAACGGCACGCCTGAAGGCCTGCCCTACAGGTTCTCCACCGGGTTCGTCAGTTCGCCGACGCCCGCCACCTTCACCGTGAACACATCGCCGTGCGCCAGCGGGCCGATGCCGGACGGGGTGCCGGTCGAGATGATGTCGCCCGGCAGCAGCGTCATGATCCCGGAGACGTAGGCGATCAGGTCCGCCACGCTGAAGATCAACTGCTCGGTTGACGAGTTCTGCTTCACCTCCCCGTTTCGCCACCCCTGGACGGCAATCGACGTCGGGTCGAGCCCGATGGCAATCGACGGCCCGAGCGGCGCGAACGTGTCGTACCCCTTCACGTGCGAGTACTGGTAGCCGCGGTTCTGGAGGCCCCGGGCCGTCACGTCGTTCGCGCAGGTGTACCCCAGCACGTACTCGAGCGCGCGCTCGCGCGCCACCTTGCACGCACGCTTTCCGATCACGACCGCCACCTCGCTCTCGAAGTCGATGCGCCCGATTCCGGCAGGCAGCTTGATGGGATCGCCGGGCCCGATCACCGCGGTGGACGGCTTGATGAAGATCATCGGCTCGGCCGGCAGCGGCTTCTTCTGCTCGGCCGCGTGGTCCTTGTAGTTCAGGCCGATCGCCACGATCTTCGACGGCTGGATCGGCGCGAGCAGCCGCGACCCGGCGGGCAGGTCCTTTGGGAACTCGCCGTGGGCGATCTCCTCGCCGAACCCGTACTCGCCGAACAGCTCGCCGTCGAGCAGGAAGAGCCGGCCGTTGTGCTCGGCCGCGTACCGTTTCGACCCGTGGTATTCAATCCGATAAATGCGATCCATGATTGCCCCCCTGAGCCGATCCCCGACTCCTGCTCACTGCTCACTGCTCCCCGATCCCTGATCCCTACCGCGCCGACTCCTCCACCTGGTTCGATTTCACGCTCAGGTTCCTGGCCGCGTCCACCGCCACCACGACGTAGGCGTAGCGCACGCCCCGGCTCACGGTGGTGTCGTTGAACGTCGTTTCCTTGATCGGGTCCGCCGTCACCCTCTTCCACTCGCTGCCGGGCAGCGTCGCCCGCATGACGATGTAGCCGACGAGGTCGGCTTCCTTGTTCGCCTCCCAGATCAGGCTGATGGCCCCCTCGCTCCCGACGGCCTTGAGCGAAATCGGCGCCGCGGGGGCGAACGTGTCTGCCGGCGTCACGCACTGCGCCGGCGACGCCTCGCCCTCGATCGACAGCATACCGAAGACGCTGACCGCGCGCACGGCGTAGCAGCGCGTCTTGCCGAACTCGATCCGCTTGTCCACGAACGGCGGCGCCGGGATCGGTTTGTCGTTGACCGGCGTCGGCATCAGTCCGCCCGCTGCCGGCGGCACCAGCACCTTCACGGCACCGGGCGACGGCGCAGGCGGCGGGACTTCGTAGACATTGTAGGCGCCGGACACCGACCGCATGCCGATCGGCGTGGCTTCCAGCACCCCCCCGGTCGCCGGCTCCTGGATCGCGTGCTGCGCGTCGGCGGGCGGTGTCCACGTGATGACAAAGGCCGTTTCGCTGTAGGTCATCGTCGGCGCCGACGGCGCCGACGCGGGCACGGCCAGCACCACGCTCTGACGCCCGGAGATGGCGCCCTTCTGGCCCTTGTGGTTGATGCCCACCGCGACGTAGAGCCGCGAGGGCAGGGCCACCTGCGGCGGAGGGCCGAGTGGGCGCGGGAGCGGCTTCACCGGTTCCTCGACGACGGGCGCCGGCTTCTTCGTCTTCGGCACGACTTCGAGGTACTGGGCAGGGCCGAGCGGCTCGGTCACAACAATCGTGTCGCCCTGGTCGAACCCGTTCTCCATCGAGTGCGGCGGGCGGGGCGGCGCGGCGGGCCTCTCTTCCGGCCTCCCGGCGGGCTTCTTCCCCCGCCTGGCTGGCGCAGCCGCCGCCGCCTCCTCCTCCGGCGGCTTCCGCACCGGGATCGACGCGACAAGCGTGCCGTTCTTGAAGATATCTTCGTTGCCCGTCGGCGATCCCGTGAACCCGTACACGTCGAGCCGCTCGACATCTGCGGGCGCCGTGCCGTCGGCGTTGACGACGGGAATCTTGAACTGGAGATACACCGTCGAGCCAAGGCGGCGTGCGACGAAGAGGTCGGGGCGAGCGGGCACCTTGACCAGCGGCGGCAGCGGCAGCCCCTTCTTCCCGCACGCGGGCAGGAACGCGGCGGCCACGAACACGATGAACGCCAGGCGCAAGGCGAGGGAGACAGGTCGCCGTCGGCCGGTGATCGAACGAGTCACAGGATGTAGCGTGTCAGGTCTTCGTTCTTCACGATGTCGGCCAGCATCCGGTCGACGTAGGCGGCATCAATAGTAATCGATTTCTCGACGAGATCGGGCGCCTCGAACGAGATCTCGTCCAGCAGCTTCTCCATCACGGTGTGGAGCCGCCGCGCGCCGATGTTCTCGGCCCGCTCGTTGACGAGCGTGGCAAAATCGGCGATTCGCTCGACCGCGTCCGGCCGGAACTCCAGCGCGATCCCCTCGGTCTCGAGCAGCGCGGTGTACTGCTTGATCAGCGCGTTCTGTGGCTCGGTCAGGATGCGGACGAAATCGTCCTTGCCGAGCGGATCGAGCTCCACGCGGATCGGGAAGCGGCCCTGCAACTCGGGAATCAGGTCGGAGGGCTTCGACACGTGGAAGGCCCCGGCGGCGATAAACAGGATGTGGTCCGTCTGGACCATCCCGTACTTCGTGTTGACGGTCGTGCCCTCGATGATCGGCAGGATGTCGCGCTGCACCCCCTCGCGGCTGACGTCAGGCCCTTGGCCGCCTTCGCGTCCCGCGATCTTGTCGATCTCGTCCACGAAGATGATGCCGCCGTCCTCGACGCGCTCCACCGCCACACGCGCCACGCTTTCCATGTCCACCAGCTTCTGCTGCTCTTCCTGGAGGAGGTGGTCCATCGCCTCGGCCACCTTCACGCGGCGCTTCTTCGTGCGTCCCTGGAAGAGGCCCGGCAGCATGTCCTTGATGTTGATGTCCACCTCCTCGACCGAGGAACCGGCGATGATCTCGAACGACGGGAACGACCGCTCGCGCACGTCGATTTCGACGCTCCGCTCGTCGAGCCGGCCGTCGCGCAGTTGCTCGCGGATTCTCTCGCGCGTCGACTTCGCCTGTTCGCGCGCGGCCACGGGGTCTTCCTCGGCGGTCGTCGGCGAGGGCGGCAACAGCAGATCGAGCAGCCGTTCCTCGGCGTTGTGCTCGGCCTTGGACTGCACCTCGTCCATCCGCTCTTCGCGCACCATGTCCACCGCGATCTCGACGATGTCCCGCACCATCGACTCGACATCGCGCCCGACGTAGCCGACCTCGGTGAACTTCGACGCCTCCACCTTGAGGAACGGCGACTGCGCAAGCCGCGCCAGGCGCCGCGCGATCTCGGTCTTGCCGACGCCGGTCGGACCGATCATCAGGATGTTCTTCGGCGCGACCTCCTGGGCCATCTCGGGCGTCAATTTCTGCCGGCGCATGCGATTGCGGAGGGCGATCGCGACGGCCCGCTTGGCCTTGTGCTGCCCCACCACGTACTTGTCGAGCGCCGCGACGATCTGGCGTGGCGTCATGGACTCGGTGAGCGCAGACGGCGTTTCGGGCAGGTAGATGGGCATTGCGCGCTACAACTCTTCTATCGTCAGGTTGTTGTTGGTATAGATGCAAATCCCGGCCGCCACCCCCATCGCGCTTTCAGCGATGGTGCGGGCGTCGAGTGTCGTGTGCCGGGCGAGCGCCCTCGCTGCCGCCACGGCGAAACCTCCCCCCGACCCGATCCCGACGATGCCGTCGTCCGGCTCGATCAGGTCACCGTTGCCCGACAGCAGGAACGTGGACTTGAGATCCATGACGATCAACATCGCTTCGAGACGCCGGAGGATCCGGTCCGTTCGCCAATCTTTCGCCAGCTCGACCGCGGACCGCTCGATGTTGCCACGGTACTGCTCGAGCTTGGCTTCGAACCGGGAGAACAGGGCAAAGGAGTCGGCCGCCGAACCGGCAAAACCGGCGAGGATCTTGTCGTTGTAGAGGCGCCTGATCTTCCGCGCCCCCTGTTTGACGATGGTATCACCGAGTGTCACCTGGCCGTCGCCGGCGAGAACCGCCCGGTCCTGGTGACGAACCGCAAGAATCGTAGTGCTGTGAAACATGGCAGGCAGGCTCTGGCCAAGGTGAACGGGAAGCCGGTACCTACAGCGAAGATCCGTGGGTCCGCCTCTCCGCTCTCGGCGGTTTGAGGCGGAGCTTCGCTGGTCGGTCGGCATTCCGCAGTCTATCGGATGGCCGAAAAAGGTGTCAAGGAAACGGCGGGGTGTGCTGTCGGGGTGACAGCCCCTCCGGGGAGGGGGTGGCGCCCTGAACGGAATAGGAGTAATTTGGTGAGCAGATGGGCCTGCGAGACTGGCAGGCCTGTTGCATTTCGATAGACAGGCGCAGGGTTCTCTATCCGCCCGGCGCAACCAAGGAGTTCTTATGAAACCGCTCGTGCACATGCTGGCCGGTGCGGCCGTCGCGCTGGCGCTCGCCGCTGGTCCGGTGGCTGCCCAGGGTCGCGAGCGTCCGGCAGGGGCCGCAGGTGGTGGCGCGGCGGGAGGCGGAAGCGGGGTCAGGACCGGTGGAGAGGGCGGCGGCGGCTCCGTGGCGATGCCGCGGGGTTCCTCCAGTGGCGGTTCGGGGTCAACCTACTCGCCTCCCCCGTCGACTGGGTCATCGTCTGGTTCATCGTCCGGCGGAGCCGTCTGGCGCCCCAGATCGGGTGGCAACAGCGGAGGAAACGGTGGCAGCACCTACATCCGCGAGTTGTACGGGAGCCCCGGCGATCGCGCGGTGCCGCGTGGCGCGCGCCCGAACCCGGGACGGCCGGCTTCCGGCGAGGCGGTCCTGCGGCCGAACAATCTGCCCGGGGGTCGTCCGGGCTCCGGCGGGGAGTTCAATAACTATTATCTGTATAACCCGTACTTCCTCTACGGCTACGGAGCGTTCGGCCTCGGCTACCTTTACTAC
>Ga0066793_10001044_pt1 | contig 12104 bp, 11 predicted proteins | sample PersoiDNA2013189_FD_83876 | JGI IMG/M metagenome (GOLD analysis project Ga0066793, IMG submission 83876) | Permafrost soil microbial communities from the Arctic, to analyse light accelerated degradation of dissolved organic matter (DOM) -... | ecosystem: Environmental > Terrestrial > Soil >...
CAAATAAAAATGTACAGGCACGAAGAGCTTGAGGTGTTTGGTATTGGCAAAGACAAAGATGGGCATTTTTGGAATTCACTTTTGCGTAAGATGCTGCTTGAAAATATTATTCAAAAAGATATAGAAGAATATGGCGTATTAAAACTTACCAAAAAAGGAGAAGCCTTTTTAAAGAAGCCAACATCTTTTAAAATAGCGTTGAATAATAAATTTGAAGAAGCAAATGCAGATGATGATGAAGGTGAAGGAAATTCAGGGGTTAATGGAAGTGCTGCTGATGAAACATTATTTGAAATGTTGAAATCGCTTCGGCAGGAGGAAGCAAAAAAACATAATCTGCCACCCTTTGTTTTATTTCTTGAAAACAGTTTACAAGATATGGCAACCCTGTATCCAACAACGATACAGGAACTTGAAAAATGTCAGGGCATTAGCAAAGGCAAAGCTTTAAAATTTGGAAAACCATTTGCCGCACTGATAAATAAATATGTGGAAGAAAATGAAATAGAGAAGCCGGATGATTTTGTAATGAAAAGTGTAGTAAATAAAAACAGCAACAAGGTTTTTATTATTCAGAATGTAGATAAAAAAATACCATTGGAACTTATTGCGAGAAATAAGACATTAAAACTTGAAGAACTATTGGAGGAAATGGAAACAATTGTGGCAAGCGGCACAAGATTAAATTTAGATTATGCAATTGAAGATCTTGTTGAGGAATATGAGAGAGAGGAGATCATTGATTATTTTAAAGGATGTCAAACCTCAAGCCTTGATATTGCTAAAGAAGAGTTAGCAGATGGAAATTACAGCTGGGAGCAGTTAAAAATTATGCGGATAAAGTTTTTGTGTGAATACGGAAATTAGATAGATTGTAAAATCATATATTTGCTGCCCGAATTGATAATGGTGCGGTAGCTCAGTCGGTAGAGCAAAGGACTGAAAATCCTTGTGTCGGCGGTTCGATCCCGCCCCACACCACAAACTAATTTGGTAAACCTTTGTAACATAATAAATTATAAAAGGTTTTTTATTTTGGGGTACAGGTGGGGGTACACTTGGCTTTATTTTGTTTCTTTTTTATCAAACATTATGGCTAATTTGAAAAAACCAATTTACTATAAGATGAAATTCATAATGCAACTAATTAAATAAAAAAATTATATGGACAAAACTACTATCATCATTACCATAGCTATACTGTAATTATTTTGGACCATATTCATAATTGATTTTGGTAATAATCCCCAGCTCAATTGATCGTGGTAATTCCTTTTGGTTTCTAAACGTTCTATTCGTTTTTGTGGAACCGTGATCTTGCCTTTATAATGGGACTTTGGGTGTTTAATGTAAAGTTTTTCTAATCTTCTTTTCAGGCTCCAGTATTTATCATTGTGTTTATCCAAATAGCTGCTAAGCTGACCCACACCACAAAAGAATCATTTTTATATTAAACCACAGACCTTGTGGGTTTTTATTTTAAAAAAATAAAAAGCTGTTTCAATTGTTTTATATAAAACTTTCATTGTCTTTATTTAATCAGCAATAAAATAAGATGTATCTAACCCAACAACTTTTAAACCATTTCAAAACAGGCGTTATAATTGCAAATTATCTTCCATAATCATCCTGCAACCGTACGATGTCTTCTTCATCACTGGGGTGATTCTTATCTGTATGTTGCCATATTTCAGCAATTATTCCCCACGTATCTAAACCTATTAATCTGTGGCGCTCTCCTTTCTTTAATTTAATAATCGAATCAGGACTATATTTTTTCATTTCATTTTCTTCGTCTGTTTCACTTGTCACTATTCCCACATCTCCGTCAACTACTTTCCATAATTCAGCTCTACGAAGATGATATTGCCAGCTTAATCTTTTACCTGGTTCTACAATTAATATTTTAGGACTCAATTTATTGCCTGTGAATAAATCTCTTTGGTTTAGGTCAGAAAAATATTCTTTTATAAACGCTTCCGATTGGTTTTCGTTTATCACAAAAAAACCACCCCATGGTCGTTCAACATCTTTATTAATAATATTGAATTTATTCTCTAACAAAATTTTTTCGATTGTTTCGAAAACTGTATTTCTGTTTATTTCAGAAGGAAAAGATAATTTCATTTAGTATAATAATAGTAGATAAGCATTTACCGGCCCATATAAACCATAAGGATTTGTACATCGCTTGGGTTTACCCCACTAATCCGACTAGCCTGTCCTAAAGTTTGTGGCCTAATTTTATTAAACTTTTGTCTGGCCTCGGCAGAGAGAGAAATAATTTTATCATAATTAAAACTTTCTGGTATAACCTGTTCTTCAAGAGTACTCATTCTGCCTACAAGTTCTTTTTCCTTTTGAATGTAAACATCATATTTCAATTGAATTTCAGCCTGCTCCAGGGTTTCAAGATGATAATTTTTTAAATAGGAATTTAAAAGGGGACTGACTTTCATCATATCAGCCAAACCTATAGAAGGCCTTAATATTAATTGAGAAGCCTTTTGTTTTTTATCTAAAGAGGCCGAATTTATTTTCTCTAAATATGGATTTATTTCATTGGTGTCAAAAATAAAATCGTTTAATATCTTTTTTATTTTGGAAACATCATCTACTTTATTTTTTACATGTTCTATTCTTTCCTGAGACGCCAACCCTATTCGATAGCTTTTTTCGGTTAACCTGATATCAGCATTATCCTGACGTAATAGTGTTCTAAATTCTGCCCTGCTGGTAAACATTCTGTATGGTTCATCAGTGCCTTTATTTATAAGGTCATCTATTAAAACTCCAATATATGCTTCATTTCTTTTTAGAATAACCGGCTCAAGATCATTTATTTTTTGGTGAGCATTAATTCCTGCCATTAATCCCTGACACGCAGCTTCTTCATAACCTGTAGTACCATTTATTTGTCCGGCGAAGAATAGGTTTTTAATCAACTTAGTTTCAAGTGTTGGCCGTAATTGAGTGGGAGGAAAATAATCATATTCAATAGCATAGCCGGGACGAAACATTTTGCAGTTCTCAAACCCAACAATTTCTCTAAGTGCTTGAAACTGAATACTTTCTGGCAATGAAGATGAAAATCCGTTAATATATATTTCTATCGTGTTCCAGCCCTCTGGTTCTATAAACAATTGATGACGTTCTCTTTCCGAAAATCTGGTAATTTTATCTTCTATACTTGGGCAATATCGGGGTCCAATCCCCTGAATTCGACCCTGGAACATCGGACTTTTATTAAATCCGGTTTCAAGAACAGTATGAACTTTTTTATTAGTATAAGCTATCCAACAGTTTTTTTGTTTAGAGGGTTTAATGGTGTTAGTAAAGGAAAATCCCTTTATTTCTTTATCACCTTCCTGTATTTCTAATTTTGAATAGTCTAAGGTTCTTCCGTCTATTCTAGGAGGTGTTCCGGTTTTCAAGCGATTGCTTTCGAAACCCCACTCTTGTAATTGTTCTGTTATACCAGTAGAATTCTTTTCAGAAACTCTTCCTCCCGCCATTTGTTTTTCGCCAATGTGAATTAGTCCGTTTAAAAAGGTTCCATTAGTTAAAATCACCGATTTTCCCCGGATTTCATGTCCTAATCTGGTTTTAACCCCCTTTACTTTATTACCTGTTTTTATTAAACCGCTTACCATATCCTGATAAAAATCAATATTGGGATTCAGTTCTAATACTTGCCTCCATTTTAGAGAAAAAAGGGTTCGATCATTTTGTGCTCTAGGGCTCCACATTGCTGGACCCTTGCTTTTGTTCAACATTCTAAATTGAATCATTGTCTCATCAGTAACAATTCCACTATATCCACCCATCGCATCTATTTCTCTGATTATCTGTCCTTTAGCTATTCCCCCCATTGCCGGGTTGCAACTCATCTGGGCTATTGTTTGCATATTCATCGTAATCAATAAGACCTTGGAACCAAGATTAGCCGCAGCAGCAGCGGCTTCACAACCTGCATGACCCGCGCCAACAACAATTATATCATATTCTGGAAACATGGCGCAAAGGTATTTTGTTCTGATGGCTAGTTTTCAAACTTTTTCAAAAACGCTATTTCTTTTTTAACCTCACTAATGTTTCTGCCACTATTGATCAGTTCAAATTCAAACGCCGAGTAGTTTTCTATCATATCAAGGTATGGCCTGTTTTCTATGATGAATGCTTGCTGCTTTTCAGAGCTAATCATTTCCGATAATTCAATCTTATCTATTTTTTCAAGCAGTTTACGACAGGGGGCATAAAGAGTCTTTTTGTATAATTCTTCAAAAAATCTCTTTGCCGCCAAAACATCCAGCCGGTTTCCCCTGTCTTTATTTCGTTGAAATTGTTCTACTCTTATGTTCGTAAAATTCCAACATAATTTAAGTTCTGCTTCATTCGAAGAATCAAAATAGGTAACTGGGATAATATGGTCAAATTGCCAGTTTTTGGCAAAATCACCCCAACCTATCCCTTTTTCAAATTGTGCCTCAAACCATTTTCGCAAGTTTTCAATATCTAATCCAAAATAAGGGGCATAAAGGACACAGATATTTTTCTCAAGAACATATCTTCTTAAAGCTATTTGCCATTTTCGTTTCTCCCGGAATTTTAATAGCGCCGGTGTAACTTCGGTTTTAGCTGACCATCTTTTTCTTGTCATGTTATTGAAAATTTACCCAAAGATATGGTTTCACGGGATATTGTTTCAGGTTGAAACAGTGTCCCGTGAAACGTTACTTAAATTGCAGTAGGTAAAACTTTTCTCTTTCCGCCATTTTCTTTTTTTCCTCTCTTTTTTTTTCCTTATATCCGCATAGATGTAAACAACCATGAATAATAACCCTTGCAAGTTCATTTTGATACGATGTTGAAAGTGATTTTGAGTTTTCTTTAACCCGATCAACGCTAATGTATATTTCACCCGAAATTTTTTGCAGAATTTTGTAAATTGGAAAGGTTAATGTATCTGTATAATAATCGTGATTTAAGAATTTTCGATTCAATTTAAGTAAATAACTATCACTACAAAAAATAATATCTACATTTTCTATGTTTTTTTTTTCCTGATTAAAAATTAAAAAAAGGTAATCTTTCAGCTTTTTTCTTTTAATTAAGTATGATTTAATTTCTAAATCGTAAAAATGTATGGTACCCAATGGCTTAATTTTTAAACTCGAAAATATAGAAGTTAGTAACGAAATATATTTATACCGACATGTTAAAAAAATTATCAGAAATAAAAACGGGGAAATATGTACGGATTAATTCTTTTATAAAGAATGATATTTTTCTAAAACTTATGGAAATGGGATGTTTACCTGGGGAAATAATAAGTATAGAAAAAATTGCTCCTTTAGGAGATCCAATATCTATTAAAGTTTCAGGTTATTTTTTAAGTTTACGTTTAAACGAGGCCGAAACAATACTTGTAGAAGAAGTATAAATAATTGATATTCAAATATTTACATGAAAATTGGTCTTTATTTTGGCTCTTTTAACCCAATACATATAGGTCATCTTATTATTGCAAATCATATTGCAAATAATTCCGATCTAGAACAAGTGTGGTTTGTTGTTTCTCCTCAAAACCCATTAAAATCCAGTGGCACACAATTAAATAAATACCACCGAAAGTATCTGATTGATATTGCAATTGAGGGTGAAAAAAAATTAAGATCCAGTACTATTGAATTTTCTCTACCACTTCCCTCATATACAATAGATACCTTAACTTATCTAAAAGAGAAATATCCCAATTCTACATTCTCGATTATTATGGGAAGTGATAGTTTACAAAATATTACTAAGTGGAAAAATTATGAGCTGTTAATCAAAAGCTATCAGATATTGGTTTACGAAAGACCAGGATTTATAAGTGAAAATAATTTCGGAAAAAATATTATTACATTAAAAGCCCCGCTACTTGATATTTCTTCAACAAGAATATGTGAGATGATAAAAAAGGGGAACTCAATTAAATTTCTTGTTCCGGATGTAGTAAAAGAAGAAATAGAGAGAAATCATTATTATAAATAAGTTCTAAAAAGCCATCCAAGCAGTAAACAACCTATTACCACATACGGAGATTTAATTCGTGTAAAATGCAATAAACAGAATGTTACCACTATTACAACAATATTAATTATGCTTATAGTTTTAAAATTGGCAATAGAAATATCATGTAGTAAATAAACAGTTGCAGCCCACATAATGCCCACCACTGCTGCGTTTATACCCTCTAACGCACGATAGACGATAGGATATTTTTTTAAATTATACCATACCGGATAGAAAAACAAAACCAATAATGCACTTGGTAAAAAAATCGCAATCGTACCAATGACACACCCGAGTAACTGCATGATTTTTCCTTCAGCTCGCATTACCATACCGCCTGTATAAGAAACAACTGAAAAAACAGGTCCCGGAATTGCCCTCACCACTCCCCATCCGGTTAAATATTCTTCTCTTGTTATGTTGTATTTTATTTTATTTCTTACCACGTATTGATCATACATCATTGGCATTAAAACATCACCACCACCAAAAACCAAACTTCCAAAACGATAAAAGTTTTCAAACAATGCATAGCTGCGTTTGTTTTCCCAGTTTTGTGTACGCGAAGTCTCACTCAATATACCAGCTATAATAAAAATTAATACAAACAACCAGATATTGGTCCACTTAACTAATTTTGGTTTTAATGCTTTATTGCGGGGATAACGCTTATTGCTGAAATTAGTAACAACACCTCCCATGAGTATTAAAATCGGAAAAATCCACGGTGTCTTAAACAATATAAATGTGATAAATAAAGACAAAAGCATTATTACATAAGTGATCAAATTTCTTATTGATGTTTTATAAACCCTGTAGGCTGCAAATGCTAAAAACCCTACTGCCATTGGCTGAATAAATTTAAAAATATTAAGACCAGAATGCTTGGTATCTATATATCGAACAACAAACGAAAATGCGGACATTAAAGCACATGCCGGCAGTATCCAGATAATTAAAGTAAGAACTGCTAAAGGAACACCGCCTCTTTTATATCCAATTAACGTCAATGTTTGAGTGGAAGAGGCTCCGGGCAATAGTTGACAAAAAGAAACATAATCCATCAATTCTTCTTTTGTAACATCCTGTCTTCTTTCAACAAAAGTTTTCATCATCATTCCTAAATGGCCCTGCGGACCACCAAAAGCAGAGATGCTATAAAAAAAAACAGCTTTTAAAAAAGGACCATGACGATGAAGCATTATTTGAAAATATTAAAAAATAAAAAAGCCATTTTTAGACTAAAAGGTTCAATCCGATGAATTAGATTTTACAAATGTAAATTTGTATATGAAAAGAAATCAAGGTAATTCTTTATTCAATAAATCATTATACGCTTTATTTTATTTAATTTTTATTATCACGATAGTTTCCTGTTCCCCCCCAAAATATCTCAACCAAACTAATTATCAATTTAAGAACGCTTCGGGAAAGCCGGACTATTCAAGCTTAAATTATTGGGCATCGCATCCCTGGAAAACAGATGCTGCAGATAATATTCCTTCGTCTATTCAAAATAAAAATAAAGACTCATTAGTTGATGTGTTTTTTATTCATCCTACAACCTATACTGATCCGGCAATGCCAATGGGCTGGAACGCAGATATAGATAATGAAGCATTAAATAAAAAAACTGACAACTCAACCATTTTATATCAGGCAAGTGTGTTTAATCAAGAGTGCAGAATATTTGCTCCCCGCTATCGTCAGGCTAATATAAAAGCATTTTATACAACCAATAAAGAGGATGCCGATAAAGCATTTGATCTTGCTTATGATGATATAAAAGCTGCCTTTGAATATTATCTAAAATACTACAACAATGGCAAGCCAATTATTATCGCTTCGCATAGCCAGGGTACCTTACATGCAGGAAGATTATTGCGGGAGTTTTTTGAAGACAAACCTCTGCAAAAGAAATTAGTTTGTGCATACATTATTGGCTTACCGGTTTTTACAAATTATTTTAAAGAACTGAAGCCATGTTATGACTCTACTTCAATCGGCTGTTTTGTTAGCTGGAGAACTTTTAAACAAGATTACACGGTGGCATTTATTAAGGAAGAAAAAGAGAGTGCATATGTTACAAACCCACTTACGTGGACATTGTCTGAAAACTTTGCTCCGGCAAAACTGAATAAAGGTGGAATTTTAAGAGAGTTTAATAAAGTAATTCCGGGATTGGTTCATGCACAAATTCATGGCAATGTGTTGTGGGTAAACAAGCCTCAATTTTTTGGAAATATTTTTTTAACTATGAAAAATTATCACATTGCTGATTACAATTTATTTTATGTAAACATCAGAGAGAATGTGAAAACAAGAATTCAATCTTTTCTAAAAAAATAAATCTTTTTTAAAACTCCGCACTCTTGGGAGTTCGTGGAAAAGGAATAACATCACGAATATTTGACATCCCTGTAACAAATTGTACAAGCCTTTCAAAGCCAAGCCCAAAGCCTGCATGAGGAACGGTTCCAAATCTTCTTGTATCTAAATACCAATCCAATTCTTCTGTTGAGATATGCATTTCATTCATACGTTCGGTTAGTTTGTTCAATCTTTCTTCTCTTTGTGAACCGCCAACAATTTCGCCAATACCTGGTGCTAAAATATCCATAGCGGCTACAGTTTTACCATCATCATTTTGCCGCATGTAAAACGCTTTTATATTTTTGGGATAATCAGTTAGTATCACAGGTTTTTTAAAATGTTTTTCTACCAGGTAACGCTCGTGTTCACTTTGCAGATCAACACCCCAGTCTTCAATCAAATATTGAAATTTCTTTTTCTTGTTATGATTTGATTCTTTTAATATTTGAACAGCTTCGGTGTAAGTTAATCGCTCAAAATTATTGTTGATAACAAATTCTAATTTTTCTATCAGTCCCATTTCACTTCGCTCGTTTTGAGGTTTTTCTTTTTCTTCGTCGGCTAAGCGCTGCGATAAAAATTCCAGGTCATCCTTATTATTTTCTAAAGCATATTTTATAATGTACTTAATAAACTCTTCAGCAAGATTCATGTTGTCTTCCAGGTCATAAAAAGCCATTTCTGGTTCTATCATCCAAAACTCTGCAAGATGCCGTGCTGTGTTACTATTTTCTGCACGAAAAGTTGGTCCGAATGTATAAACATCTGCAAGCGCCATTGCAGCAAGCTCCCCTTCTAATTGTCCGCTTACGGTAAGGTTGGTTGCTTTGCCAAAAAAATCTTCTTTATAATTTATAGAACCATTCTCATTTTTTGCAGGATTGATTAGGTCAAAGCTAGTAACCCGAAACAATTCTCCTGCGCCTTCAGCGTCTGATGCAGTTATAATGGGTGTGTGCAGGTATATAAAACCTTTATCATTAAAAAATTTATGAACAGCAAAAGACAATGTATGGCGAACCCTAAAAATAGCAGCAAACGTGTTGGTTCTAAAGCGCAGGTGAGCTTTCTCTCTTAAAAATTCAAGACTGTGTTTTTTGGGCTGTAACGGATATTTTTCAGGATCACTATCTCCTAATATTTCAATTAAATGTGCTTTTAGTTCTATTTTTTGTCCTTTACCCAATGAAGGAATAATCTCCCCGCTTACCTTTAATGCAGCCCCCGTTGTTATTCTTTTTAAAACAGACTCGTCAAACTTTCCGAGCTCTGCTACTACCTGTAAATTATTATTGGTGCTTCCATCATTTAAAGCAATAAATTGATTATTTCTGAAAGTGCGTACCCAGCCCATAACTATAACCTCATAGTTGAGGCTCTCATTTGCGAGCAAATCTTTTATTCTTGTTTTTTTATTAAACATATCGCAGTTTGGTGCGTAAAGATACAGGATACATATAAACCCCATATGCAGAATGCTGATAGAATTACTGTACGAACTAAGTTACGAGAGCTATCGGAGCCATGCAGTTCAATCAGGAAGAAAAAGTTAGATATAAAATATTTTCTTTTTTTATAAATTTACCTTATCATTGCATTGGAATAAGCTGATCGGTTCTCCTTTTTCTCTAAGCTTTTTAGTTCAATAACAGAATCCATTCCATATAAATCATCAAAATTTATAGTTCACACTTTAAGATCGTTTTTTGAGTTTTAATCTACAAGTATTTTATGTACGACATTTCACAACTGAACGACATGCTCGTTCCTGAGTTGCAGGATATAGCAATAGAACAGAATATTTCCAACGCAAAAAAATTAGATAAACAGGAACTCATTTCACAAATCCTGAATAAACAAAACACAATGAATAATGACACTGATGGCGAAAAGCCAAAAAGAAAAAGAATTATTAAACCTGCTGTAGAAGCAAAAAATGATACGCCACAGGTTGACGAAGAGAAGGTAAAACCTGAAGCCAGAGTTAAAAAATCAGACGTCTCAGTAATTGATAAAAAGAAAATTCATAAAAAAGAAAAAGAAGAAGAACCAAATGATGATGATGATCAGCGTATAAAGGAACAAGACAGCAATGAAGATTCACAGAACAGCCCTATGTCAATTGCGCCAGCCCTTGTTAGCTTATTAAATGACGATGCACCGCAAAGCGGCGAAACACAAAGCAACGGAGGCACACCTTTACAGCAAAGAAATTATCCTCAACGCAGGGAGCCTGCATTTAATATTGAATTTGATGGTATCATTTTAGGCGAAGGTGTTTTGGAAATGATGCCCGATGGATATGGGTTTTTAAGAAGCAGTGATTATAATTATTTATCATCTCCTGATGATATTTATGTATCTCCTTCACAAATAAAACTATTTGGGTTAAAAACAGGCGATACGGTTTACGGCTCTGTTCGTCCGCCAAAAGAAGGCGAAAAATATTTTGCATTATTAAAAGTTGAAACCATTAATGGCAAAGGTCCAGATGAAGTTCGTGACCGTGTACCATTTGATTACTTAACACCATTATTCCCTTTTGAGAAATTGAATTTATTTACAGAGTCCAGTAATCTTTCTACAAGAATAATGGACCTGTTTACTCCTATTGGTAAAGGTCAGCGTGGATTAATTGTTGCCCAGCCAAAAACGGGTAAAACCATGTTGCTGAAAGAAATTGCGAATGCAATTGCAGCTAATCATCCTGAGTGTTATTTGATGATCGTACTGGTAGATGAAAGACCGGAAGAAGTAACTGATATGGAGCGTAGTGTAAGGGCCGAAGTTATTGCATCTACATTTGATGAGCCCGCAGATAAGCATGTGAAAGTTAGTACGATGGCATTGCAAAAAGCAAAACGCCTTGTAGAGTGCGGACACGATGTTGTGATATTATTAGATAGTATAACACGTTTGGCAAGAGCACATAATACAGTGGCACCTGCAAGCGGAAAGGTTTTATCAGGTGGTGTTGAAGCCAATGCGATGCAAAAGCCAAAACAGTTTTTTGGTGCTGCAAGAAAAATAGAATTTGGCGGATCACTTACAATAATTGCTACAGCATTAGTTGATACCGGTAGCAAAATGGATGAGGTGATATTTGAAGAATTTAAGGGAACAGGTAACATGGAATTGCAATTAGACAGGCGTTTATCAAACCGCAGAATTTTCCCTGCAATAGATATTGTTGCATCTTCCACCAGACGTGATGATCTGTTATTAGACAAGGATGTTCTGAAGCGTATGTGGGTATTGCGCAATCACATGGCAGATATGAATCCCGAAGAAGCTATCAATACATTGATGAAGAATATGAAAGGCACAAAAGATAATATGGAATTTTTAATCTCAATGAACGGATAATAAATAATCTTCAAAATATTAGTATAACCACTGTTTTAAACGGTGGTTTTTTATTTTATAAATTATCAATTGTTTAATTTGCTTATAATGGCAATTAAAAAAATAAATATTAAAAAATTTTTAGAACTCGCAGATCAATATCCCGTTATTGATGTTCGCAGCCTGGCAGAATATATTCATGCACAAATTCCCGGAGCATATTCATTACCATTATTTACTGATGAGGAAAGAAAAATTGTTGGTACCACATACAAACAACAAAGCCGTGAAGATGCTATTAAAATCGGATTGAATTTCTTTGGACCGAA
>Ga0066793_10001046_pt1 | contig 12100 bp, 11 predicted proteins | sample PersoiDNA2013189_FD_83876 | JGI IMG/M metagenome (GOLD analysis project Ga0066793, IMG submission 83876) | Permafrost soil microbial communities from the Arctic, to analyse light accelerated degradation of dissolved organic matter (DOM) -... | ecosystem: Environmental > Terrestrial > Soil >...
CATTTCCAGGCCCTGCGAGGACCGAGAGGGCGACGTTTTCGAATTCACCCAGGAGCTGATTCCTGAACCGGTGACTGCGTCTCGAAGCTACGCCCGAAGACGTACGGGTCAGGACCGTGAGGCAGCTCTGTTCGAAAATCCACAGGCCGGCGTGACAACCACAACTCAGGCCGTGAGGCTTTGACCCAAGGGTTCTCGCAGGCAAGCACAGGACCTGATCCGCGATCCTATAGCCGGAATGGGGCTTGAACGTCTCAATCGGATCCATCCACGCAGCGTCGGCATCTTCTTGGGCTCACTCGCGGGACAACCGGCAGCGGTCGAACGCGAGGTGGTGGCCGAGATGGAGCGACTCGGGTACGGAACTCTCTCATCACCTACTTGCGCACGACCCGAGGCGCCTACAGGTCCCGGGAACGGACGAGGGCGTGGTCGCGGTCCAGCAGTTGACCGCTATTGGCGTGCACTGCTCGCAGCGCCGCCAAATCCTCGAGCGCCATCTGGGACGGTCCGCCGGCGTCATCCTTGACCATGGCGGCTCCTTCTTGTGGACGTCAGACATCCACAGGATGGGCCGCCATCGACTCCCCTGGACAACCCAGGGTGTCGCCTAATCTCGAGAGCTGTTCAGGTTTAGGCGCCCAACGGTAAGGTGCCAGAGAGTTTTGTTCCACGGCCCGGAGCCGATTCGACAGTGATCGATCCGCCCAAGGCGCCAAGGCGGTCACGCATGTTGGTCAGCCCTGCGCCGGCGTTTTGTCCGTTCGACTCGAACCCGGATCCGTCATCGGCCACCTCGAAACGCAACACCCGCGAGTCTTCCCAGAGTCGGATGTGTGCCGAAGCGCCAGCGCCGGCGTACTTGCCGGCGTTCTGGAGCGCCTCGAGGCAACAAAAGTAGACCGCCGACTCGATCTCGGCCGGATGCCTGCCCACGCCGATGACGTCGACGCTCGCAGGCAATGCCGCGCGACGGCAAGCTGCAGACAGCGCCTCGGCCAGGCCGCTGCTCGAGAGCAAAGGTGGATAGATCCCATGGGCCAAAGCGCGCAGCTCGTCGAGGGCAGCTGTCGCGTCCAGTTGGAGCTGGTGCAGGAGCTGGCGGGCACGCTCCGGGTCGCGATTCGAAAGCTGTTCGATCAGGCGGGCCTTGATGGCCATCGCCACGAGGTATTGCTGAGCACCGTCGTGCAGGTTGCGCTCGATCCGCCGGCGCTCCTCGTCGGCGGCCGCCACGAGGCGGCCACGCGACGCCTGCAGCTCAGTCGCCTGCCGGCGAAGCTGGTCCAGCGATTGCTGCAGTGCCGCGTCGAGGCGCGCTTTGTTCACAGCAACGCCGACCTCGCGAGCCACCTCCTCCAGCGTCACGTCCGCCTCAGAAGCGAGGCTGCCTGGCCTGCGGGCTCGCTCGGCCACGATCAGGCCCAGCAGCTGGCCTCCGTGGGTGATTGGGGCGGTCCGCAGAGTGGAGTTGGGGCGTCCAGGGAGGAGCTCGGGGAGCCATACCTTCGCCCATGCCTCGCTCGAGACGCGCGCGTTGGCCGCGATAGACTGCTCAGCCGGGGTGATGGCGATCGTGGTGCGCTCGGCGCGAGGCTCCGAAGCCTCCAGGCTCAGGCGGTCATCGGTGCAGAGCCAGAGCTCGGCGGCGTCAAGCTTGAACGTGTCGCGTAGTGCCTCGACCAGCTGGAGCAGCAGTTCGTTCATAGGCACCCCGTGGCTCAGCTGGCTGGCGAATGAGCCGCGCGCGAAGTCAATCGCGGAGAGGCTCGCCCCCTGGCGGCGCCGGCTCGAGCTGCTCGAGACGAGTCCGTAGATGGTCACGAAGGCGAGCAGGATCAACGCGACCAGGCCGGCGAGGATGGCGGCGGTGGGGTTCATCTAGTTCATGATCCAACCGGCCCGTGAACCGACATCTAGACCGTCACGCCACGAAGTTTGGGCGCCGGCTCGATTGACAAAGCCGATCTGGCGGGAGCGGTAGGCGGTGCGGGCGCGGTTGGACATCTTGGAGAGGTCCTGGCGATCGATCACGACCTGGCCGCCGTCGAAGACATCGAGGCCGGAAAGGCAGTTGAGGAGGTTGGTCTTGCCGGAGCCCGACGGTCCCACGACGGCGACCATCTCCCCGCGCTCGACCTGGAGGTCGATGCCGCGCAGGGCCTCAACCTCGTCCGCCCCGTGATAGACCTTGCGCAGACGCCGCGCCTGGACGATGGAATCTTGCAAATCAGGCCGCTATGCGAAGCGCCTCAGCCGGCCGCAGCCGCGACGCGCGGATTGCCGGCACCAGCGTGACCAGCAGGACGGTGGCGTACACGGCGCCGATCGCCGACAGCATGGTGCCCGCATCGGGCGCGAAGCTGGAGTTGCCGACCGTCGACCCACTCAGCGATGAGCCAAGGCTGTATGCCGCCCCAATCCCGACCGCCATCCCGGCCGTGGCGGTGAGGAATGCCTCGAGGAGGGTTCCAAACAACACCTGGCCGGGTCGGAACCCGATGGCGCGCAACACGCCGATGGCCCGGCGGCGTTCCACCACAGCCCTGAAGGCGATCGTGCCGAGGCTGACGACTCCAAGCAAGAGGCCTACGCGCATCAGGACCAGGAGCAGGTCGGCCACTCCCTGGCCTGACGCATACTGGGCGTCCACGAGCTGGCGAATCGTGGTCGCGTCGGCTCCCTCCGACAGCGTGGCGCGCCGGATCTGGTCGGCGAGCGCTTGCGGCGTCACGCCGGGCGCGGCCCGAAGCAGGAGCAAGACTCCGGGCGGAGAGGCGGACAGCCAGTCGAACACCTTTTGCGATCCAACTAGTCCGTCGATGATCGGAGCTCCGGCGTTTCCGTAGCCAACGTTTGCCACCGAGGTCAGGTGCAGCGTCCCCTTGGCGGTCGCAAGGTCCACCTTGTTATCCGTGCCAAGGCCGACGGCGAGGCTCGGATCGCTTGCGATCGCCTGCCAGACCTCGGCTGCGCTGTGGTACCTGGAATTCCACGAGCCGGGCTGAAGCGGCACGATCCCGGATGCCAGCTGCTCGACGGTGAGCCCGAACACCGTTAGCGGCTGCACCTGCCAGTCGCTAATTGCCGCAGGTCCGCTGGACGATGGGTATCTGATAGGGCCCAGAAACGCGCGGCTCGCGAGCGTCTCCTGCCGGCTCACGTTCTGCTGCACATCAGGCGGGAGGGCCAGCTGGCCGCTGCCAACCTCGGTGACCCTGACGTCGTAGCCGAACGAGTCGCGCGCGTAGTTGGGGCTCGTCACGGTGGCTGCAACGCTGGTGACGAGCGCGATGATGATTGCGAAGGCCGCGATCGACAAGCCGGACCTGAGCGGACGGCGCGAGGTGTAGGCGAGCGCGGGGCGAAGTGTCGCCCGTAGATCGGAGACGCCGCGTCCAGGGACGCTCGCGAGGTACTCGAGCAGGCGCAGCTGGCTCGCCACGAGTACTGAGATTCCAGCCACCGCTACGACCACGCCCATCAGGGCGCCAAATGTTTGGTCGAGGCTTGGCCAGGTCTGGCTCGTCAATGAGACATAGCCGATAGCCCACGCTGCGATGGCTGCGCCGATCGCCGTGAACCGGACCCGCTCGGAAACCCGGCCACGAATGAACCCACCGGCGCAGGCGATGACAACGCCCCCACCCAGCACGCGCCATCCGGCTATTGGGGCGGCCAGCAACGCAGCGCCGGCCAGGGCACCGACCACGAGCAGCGCCAGCCGCACCCACGATGTGCGCCGCGCCCTCGGCGGCTCGGGCAGATCGCGTATGGCGGCGGAGATCGCCATCCGCGAGGTCCGCAGAGACGTAATGAACATCGTGGTCAGCGTGATCAGCGTCGCGGCGGCAACCGAGCCGAACAAGGAGCTCGGCTCGACAGAAAGGTGAACGCCTGAGCCATCCGTGGCCAACCACTGCAGATTAGAGTTCATCACCGCCCCTATCGCCAGGGCGAGCGGCAGCCCTGCTATCGACCCCGCGAGGCTGTAGATCGCGCCCTCGACCACCGCGACCTTAACCAGGCCGGCTCGGGTCAGGCCGAGCGCTCGGAGCACAGCCAGGCGCGGACGGCGCTCCTCGGCCAGCATGACGGCGAGGTTGATCACAACAAAGCTGCCGGCCAGGACAACGATCAGGCCCAGCCCTGTGTAAACCTGGCGCCAGAGGTTCGAATTCGCGAGGTCCGTGGCCACAACGGTGCCCTTGGTCTCCACGACCGCCAACCCGCCGCCAGACGCGAGAGCCCTGAGGCGGTCGACCATCTGATGCCCGCGCGCGATCTCGGCGTCACCGTCTCCGCGGGCGGAGATCCGGATCAAGTTCACATCGGAGGTGGCGGCCACCTGCTGGGCGGTCTCGAGCGAGCTGAAGATCGAGCGGTATCCGCTGAACGTCCCGACCGACGATCCGAACCCGTAGGCACCCGCTTCCTGGCGCTGGACGATGCCGGCCACGATGACATCACCAGATCCCGGACCGCCCGATCCAGTCACCTGCAGGTGGTCGCCCGGTTTGGCTCCGAGTGCGTCGGCGAGCGGCTGGGTGATGAAGACGCGACCAAGGGTGAGTTCCGAACCTTGACTCATGCGGCCATCGCTCAGAACGAACTCGCCAAACCTTTGCTCCGAGGCCAGGTCGAGACCGATGAGCTGAACGCCGGGCGTGCCGAGGTTGCGGTCGAGGTCGGTGACCGACGTCGTCACAGTGAGAGCGTTCTGAAAGGTGGCCGCATTCTGGGCCAGTTGGGGGTCGGCGGCCAGGCGTGAGGCCAGGCCTGGATCGAAGGTGGCTCCACCGGCGGTGATCTCGATGTCATCCCTACCCCACGCGGCCAAGTCATTGCCCGTGACGTATCCGGTGCCGGTGTCGATGGCGACCTGGACTGCGAATATGGAAGCCCCGGCGACCATCAGACCGACGATGAGGATGGCGGTCTGGCCAGGTCTGCGCACCACCTCTCGGAGCGCCAGCCGGCCGACCAGGGGCTGCCGCAGAACGATCAGCGCCAGCGCGGCGTAGACGACCAAGAAGATGCCGACCAGGACATTGGAAAAGCTCACAACGCCACCGCCTGCACCCGCTCTGGCTCGGGGGCTTCGATACGGCCGTCGCGCATGCGGACTGTGCGTGCGGCACGCTCCGCGACCTGGGGGTTGTGGGTGATGAGCACGATCGTCTGCCCGGTCTGGTTCATCCGCGCCAGCAGCTCGACGATCACGTTGGTGACCTCCGAATCGAGGTTGCCGGTTGGCTCGTCGGCCCAGACCACCGCCGGCTTGTGGATCAAGGCCCGCGCCACCGCCACCCGCTGCTGCTCGCCGCCGGAGAGCTGGTCGGGTCGGTGGTTGGCGCGGTGGGCAAGCCCAAGCGTATCCAGCATCTCGAGCGCGCGCCGGCGCGAGTCCCTGGTGCCGGCGCCCTGCAGCAGGAGTGGGATCTCGACGTTTTCCGCCGCGCTGAGCACGGGCAGCAGGTTGAAGGCCTGGAAGACAAAGCCCATGTGGCGGGAGCGGTAGGCGGTGCGGGCGCGGTCGGACATCTTGGAGAGGTCCTGCCCGTCGATGACGACCTCGCCGCCGTCGAAGACGTCGAGGCCGGAAAGGCAGTTCAGGAGTGTGGTCTTGCCGGAGCCGGAGGGGCCGACGATGGCGATCATCTCGCCGCGCTCGACCAGGAGGTCGATGCCGCGCAGGGCCTCGACCTCGTCTGCCCCGTGATAGACCTTGCGCAAACGGCGCGCCAGGACGATGGGGCCCTCCATGGGTTGACGCATTATCGCCCCTCCTCTCGCCGGTGTCCCCGAGCGATTTGTGCCAGCTCGCGCTCGTCCGCGTACCGCTGCGGAAGAGCGGCCACACGGCACTGGGTGCGCGCCCGCAGCGTGGCCGTCCGGGTGCCGCTTTCGAGGCCTGAGCGTTCGCCGAGGATCGCTCCGGGTCCGACCTGGGCGACCTCCGCGCCGTCGACCTCGACCGCGAAGATCCCGTCGAGGATCAAGTACATGTCCGATCCAGATTCGCCCTGCTTCGTCAGGCACTCGCCCGATGGAAGCTCGCGGCTCTTGAGCTTGCCGCTGCGTACGACCATGCCCGTCAGCTCGCGCTCGAGCGGGCTCTCGACCTGCTTGACCATGGCCGGCGCGTCGTACGCGCCCCATGGGGTGCGATCGCCGAACGCGTCGTTGATCCAGGTGGTGAAATCGGTCAGCCCGGTCTCCATGGCGAGCTTTCCCGTGTGGTCGTAGACCCAGTGCCGTGGAAATGGGCTCGCGCCGATCAGCTCGTACTCCGACCTGCCGTCCTTGTAGATGGTGAGGGCCAAAGTCGTCCATGCGACGGCGGAGTCGACCTGAAAGAAAGGCTTGCGTGGAACGGGCCGGGGCGCAGGTGCGCCTGTGCGGCCGCCACACGTCTGGATGAATCGGACGTAGTCATCTGTGACCTCGGGTACGGCGCGGATGTCAGGCATCGCCTTCGCCTTGACCGTGACGGTCTTCGGGCCGATCTTCAAGCGCGTGACGCCGATGCGTCCGCCACCCTCCTGGCCGTGAGCCACAATCTTGCCGTCCTCGACTTCGATCCAACCCTTGAGCTCGTTGGCCTCCCGAAAGAGGTCCTTGCGGTGCCATTCGTCCAGGTTGTCGAGCATCTCGGGCAGCGCGTCGTCGTAATGGGCAAGGCCCATCTCGAACGGCACGCCAAGGAAACCCTTGACCGCTTCCGCCGGTATCCACGAAACGGCTGTGACAGAGCTTTCGAATTTCATGTGCATGTCCTCCGCCAGCAACGTAGGCGCCTCCGGCGGTTTGGGCGATGGTGGCCGCCTGCCTCTTTGAGCGGGGGCAACCGAACCGCCCCGGTGGTGCTGGCCACCTTGCCGGCGTCGCGAATCGCCGGTCCAATGGAACCGTATGGCGCATATCACCGTGCTGCTCGCGGACGACAACCTCATCGTGCGCGAAGGCTTGCGAGCACTGCTCGAGGTGTCGGGCGACTTCGAGGTGGTCGGCATCGCCCGCGATTACGACGAGCTGATCGCCCAGGCTGAGGAGCTCGAGCCACAGGTGATCGTGAGCGACATCAGGATGCCGCCCGCGTTCCAGAAGGAAGGTGTCGACGCCTGCCGGCTCATCCGCAAGCGCCATCCCGGTACTGGTGTGGTGATCCTTTCGCAGTACGACGAGCCCGACTATGCTGTGTCGCTGCTCAACGAGGGCGCCGCCGGATATGCCTACCTGCTCAAGGACCGCGTCTCCGAAGGCGACCAGCTGGGGCGGGCGATCAAGGCGGTCAGCACTGGCGGATCACTGTTGGATCCCAAGATCGCGGAGTCACTCCTGATGCCGGTCGACAGTGGCCGTCTGTCTGCGACCGACAGGGTTCTGCTCCAGATGGTGGCGGAAGGACGCACTATCCATTCGATCTCCGCCTTGCTCAGGACGACGCCGGCCGACGTTGCAGGCGCGGTCGAACGACTCTTCCTCGTCATCGCCCGAGATGCAACGGCCGGCAATGAGCATGCATTGCGCAACCTGCGCCTGCTGCACCAGGCGATCATCCAGCGGGAGGAGCAGCGCGAGACATTGAGCCGCCTGGTGCCCACCGGCGTCGCGGAACAGCTTCGCAGTGGCGGCTGGCGAGCGGGGGAGAGAGAACGCATGGTCGTCACCGTGCTCATGTCCGATATTCGCGGCTACTCGCGGATCGCCGAGTCAGCCGACCTGCTCCCGCTCTGTGAACAGCTGAACGGATATCGGGCTGCCGCGAGCCACGAGATCATGGCCGAAAAGGGCACGGTGATGCAGTTCGTCGGCGACGCCGTGATGGCCGTCTTCGGTGCGCCAGAGGGGGTGCCCGACCACGCGGATCGTGCACTTCGAGCGGCGCATGCCATGCATCGCCGGCAAGCCGAGCTGAATGGCCAGTGGAGGACGGCCGGCCTGCCGCAGCTGGAGCTCGCGATCGGGCTGTCGTCGGGGTTGGTGGCCGCCGCTCTGTTGGGAGGTGAGGAGCGGATGGAGTACTCGGTGGTCGGAGATGCCGTGAACCTGACCCAGCGCCTGCAGCAGCTGGCGTCCGGCGGCGAGACAGTCCTCAGCGAATCGAGCTACAAGGCGCTGAGCACTCGGCCCCAGGCCGAGCAGGTGGGTCCCGCCCAGGTGCCTGGGCGGGATGGGCTCGTCACCGCATATCGGGTGGCTGCGCAGCCAGATAGATGAGCGCCGCGCGCACGCGGCGGTGGACGTCCTGCTCGTCGCCAAGCCCGAGCTTGGAGAAGATCGAGTTGATGTGCTTCTCAACGGCCCGGTCCGTCAGGTGGAGGTTGGCCGCGATGGCCGCATTGTTCTTGCCCTGCGCGACCTCGCCGAGCACCTCGGTCTCACGAGAGGTCAGGTCCGCGATCGGCGATCGCGCATGCCGAGCGCGAGCGGCGATCAGGTTCTCGACCACCTTGAGATCGATCACGGAACCACCACGCGCGACCTCCCGGATGGCGTTGGCAAGCTGGTCCAGGTCGGTGACCCTCTCCTTTAATAGGTAAGCCCTCCCGGCCGCTCCTTTGTCGAGCAGCGCCAACGCATACTCGGCGTCAGCGAACTGGCTGAGCACCACGACGCCGATCGAGGGATCGGTGCGTCGCAGTTGTTCGGCCATCCGGATGCCTTCGTCGGTGTTGGTCGGCGGCATGCGGATGTCGGTGAGCACGACATCGGGGTGCTCAGAGGCGACCGCCGCGATCAGGGCATCCAGGTCGGCGCATGTGGCGACCACGTTGATGTCGTCGATCGCTTTGAGGAGCTCTCGCACGCCCTCGCGGACGATGTAGCTGTCGTCGGCAAGCACAACGCGAATCGCCATCTCGGCAATTTCAACACAGGCAATCGCCCTGGGACGACGGGGCTGGCCTCCCCGCGAGGTTTGGTGTTGGCACCATTGGACCTTCAGGCTCCCAGGTCTAGCGTCTGGTTGGTGGCGGTGAAAGTGCTGATCGTCGACGACCAGCCCGCGTTCAGACTGGCGGCCCGCGAGGTGATTGCGGCGACCGAGGGTTTCGAGGTGGCCGGCGAGGCTGAAGGCGGCGAGGAATCAGTGGTCGCGGCGAGGCGCTTGCATCCGGACCTGGTGCTGATGGACGTTCAGATGCCCGGCGTCGATGGGATGGAGGCAAGCCGTCGTATCCGATCCGAGCATTCCGATGTCGTCGTGTTCCTGCTGTCTACCTACGACCGGGAGGACTTCGCGTCGGGCATCGCTGTATCCGGTGCGGAGGCGTTCATCCCCAAGGCGGCGTTCGGCCCCGAGAGTCTGTCCGACTCATGGAAAGCGGCCCGCGGAAAGGACACGCTCTCGCCGCCCAGCAACCAGTGATGCTCGCCGATCCCTGACGGGGAGATTATCCTTTTCGGAGCGGCACGAAGTGCCGTTCAGTTGTTTTTTAACAGCTGGTCAAAGGGCCCTTTTTGGCCGATTTCGATCTGTGACCCGCGACCGAGCATTTCCCGACCGTCTTTTTGGCCAAGGCGATGTTCTGGGTTGTCGGATCGTCTCGCCTGCAAAAGCGGGCCCAGTTCGGACTTCACCGCCCGACAATCAGTGGTCGCCCGACGCTTAAAGCCGACGCACGGGTCAGGACCGTGCGACCACATGACTCGTCGACCGAATACCGTGGATGATTTCGCTCATCCAACATGATCGCCGTCAGCGCGACCGTCTCGATCAGACGACCTCCAGAGTTGGTGTTCAGCGTGCTGTCCGATATCGAGCGCTACCTAGCAAATTGGGCGGACGGACCAGTGGCGGCCACCAAAGTTACACCCGGCCCAACCCAAATCGGTAGCGTGTTTGTAATCACGGCCAAGGCGGGCCTGATGCGTTTCAGGTATCGCTACGAGATCCTCGGGTGGGAGCCGCCGACGCGGCTTCTGGGCCGAGGCGTCGTGGGTCCCGTGCGGTTCGAGGTGGAGTACCGGCTGCAATATGCCGCAAGGTCGACAGACCTAGAACAATCCATTCAGGCCAATCTAAGCGGGCCCTTCCGGCTGGCGAAGAGAGTGGTGCAGAACCGGTTGCACAGGCAGGTTGTGATTGAGCTGGACCGTTTGCGGACGCTTGTCGAGACCTTACACAACTAGCCCACGCTCGTACGCGAAGATGACGGCTTGCACGCGATCGCGCAGCTCGAGCTTCATCAGTACGCGCGCCACATGAGTCTTGACGGTCGCATCGCCGATCCTCAGCGAACGAGCGATTTCAGCGTTCGACAGGCCTCCGGCGATCAGGCGCAGCACCTCGAGCTCGCGCGCTGTGAGGTCGCCGATGGAGGTGGGTGATGTGCTGACCCCGCCGCGGCGGGTGGCGAAGCGTTCGATTAGGCGCCGCGTCACGGCCGGCGCGAGAATCGAGTCACCGCCTCGGGCCGCTTGCCTGACGGCGGCGACAATGTCTTCCCCGGCCATGTCCTTGAGCAGAAAGCCGCTTGCTCCCACACGCATCGCGGCGTAGACGTAATCGTCGAGATCGAAGGTGGTGAGCATGAGGACGCGGATGTGTTGATCAGATCCCTCGCCAAGGATGCGTTGGGCCGTCGCGAATCCATCCAGACCGGGCATACGAACGTCGAGCAGGAACACGTCCGGCCGCTCGCGCGCTGCGAGCTTTACTGCCTCCTCGCCGTCCGCGGCCTCGCCGACAACTTCGAAGTCGGCCTCGCCCTCAAGGATCATGCGAAGTCCGGCCCTGACTAATTCCTGGTCGTCGGCGATTGCGACCCTGATCATCGCGTGAGTGCCGCCGCCGGGAACCATGCCCGAACCTCGAATTCCCCGGCTGGATTCGGTCCCCATTCAAGCGTGCCCCCGCAGGCGGTAACCCGGGCGAGCATGCCGCTTAGGCCGCGCCCAGTTGCGGGGTCGGACGCTAGCGACACCTTGATGGCGTTGTTGACGGCTACTTCCAGTCCAGCGTCGCGATAGCGCAGGCTGATTTCCGCAATAGGTATGGGGTCGTGCTTCAGGACGTTCGTTAGTGCTTCCTGCACCAGCCGGTAGGCGGCCAGCTCCGTCGCCGGGTTCAGTTGGACCTCGGGACCGTGAACATCGACTCCGACCGTCAGGCCGGCGAGTTGGGCCCGCTCGACCAGGTCGTGGATTTCTAACAGTCGAGGCGGTTCGGCAACTGTTGCCTCCAGGTTGCCATCCATGTCGCTGCCACGACTCAGGTCGCGCCTGCCCGCTTCGGCCACTCGCGCGATCGTGACCAGGGCGGCCTCGGCCTTTTCGCGGTCACGGTCCCACAGCCGCCGGGCGGCGCCGGCTTGAAGTGCGATCACGGTCAAGCTGTGGCCGACGACGTCGTGAACATCGCGAGCCATGCTCGCCCGCTCCTCGAGCACGATCCGCCGGTCGTTCTCTTCCCGCTCCAGCGCGAGCCGCCGATTGGTCTCCCATAGAGCCGATGCGAGCCGAGTCCGATCGCGGACCACGCGTCCAGCCAACCACGCCCCAATCAGAATCGGTACCGGATCGAGGCCATATGCCGCCAACGCGCCGAGTAGACAGATGCCAAAGCCCGCTAAGGCTCGGCGCCGATCCTCGAAGGCGGCGACCGCAAAGGGAAGCCCGATGAGCAAGCCGATGCTCGCGGCGAAGAGATGCATCAATGGCAGCACCGAGATCGCGAAAATCGCCGCGCTGCACGTCGCAGCAGAAGCCGCCAGGAGCGGCCGCCGGCTGGCCACCACCAGTGGCGCGGCCACAGCAAAGCAGGCGAGGACGGCGACCGCCCTGGCCACGCCAACATGTGAGTTGGTTTGGAGCTGGATTGCCATCCCGGCGAATACGGCAACTGCCAGCCAGAGATCCCAGCGCTCGGCGGCCCGCCGGGGCCTCGATTGGAGTTGTGTGCGTTTCCGGGTGCCGTACACCTGCTCATCCGCCGGCCTGGCTGGGTCAGCGCCTGGCGCCAGGGACCGCGCTCGATCGAGAGCAACTCGCAGACCCTCACTGGTCCACCGCGAGACATCCGCACCGGGAGAGATCGACGCGAGTACCTGGCGCAGCTCGCCGAGCAGTTGGCGAGCCATGACCTCGATGCCGC
>Ga0066793_10001053_pt1 | contig 12080 bp, 17 predicted proteins | sample PersoiDNA2013189_FD_83876 | JGI IMG/M metagenome (GOLD analysis project Ga0066793, IMG submission 83876) | Permafrost soil microbial communities from the Arctic, to analyse light accelerated degradation of dissolved organic matter (DOM) -... | ecosystem: Environmental > Terrestrial > Soil >...
GGTAGATGACGTTAGAAGGATTTTAAATAGTTTAATGCAGTCATCCATAAATGGGTAGATGACGTTAGAAGGATTTTAAATAGTTTAATGCAGTCATCCATAAATGGGTAGATGACGTTAATTGGTGAAACAAACTTGACAAGAATTACCGAAACCCTGTACAGTTTCATTCTACCTCGGAAAGTAGTGACTTTCAACGAGATTGTGCAAGAGGCCACTAAGATTATAAATAACTCTGCCAGCCGCAAGTATATTTATGACAAGTATGTCACTTCGCTGATTAAAACAGGCCGACTTGAAGCAATCCGAAAAGGACTATACACGGTCTTGTCACCATTTGAACAAGAAAAAAAATATGAGCCAGATAAACTCCTAATAGCCTCCAAAATCCGGAAGGAGTACTATTTGGGCTTCCACACTGCCCTCGAGTACTACGGCTCTGCATATTCTTCTTTCGGCGAAGTCTATGTATGCACTAAACCAAGAAACAGATTTGATCCTTTCAGCTATAGACGCTTCGCCTTTAAACAGGTAGCTGTCAAAGACGTAATTTCCCAAGTCCTAGAGAAACCATACGGAAGAAGCTTTCTGAAAGTTAGCAGCAAAGAAAGGACTTTCCTTGAATGCGTTGCTAGACCACAATATGCTGGGGGGTGGGAAGAATGCATAAAAAGCTTGGAAAACCTCAGCGGAATAGATGCCGACCAACTAATCAGCTTAACATTAAAACAGAAGGGAAAAAGTATTCCGAGCCGCGTCGGCTATGTGTTAGAATTGCTAAAAACCAGGTCGCCATTCTACGAGCATATCAGTGACAACCTTCTCAACAAAATTGAAACAAAGATCAGAGACCCCCCGCAATACTTAGTTAGTGGACAAAAAGGCACCCTCAACAGAAAATGGAACCTCTGCATCCCGGAAAAATTTGATGAGAAGCTTAGAGGTATTTGATTGAGAAGAGAATATGACCTTGAGACGCTAGCGCAGCAACATGGGTTTAGCATCACGGAAATAGACAAGGTATGTAGAATTTCAGATCTGCTTGAGAGTGTCTCAGCAGTGAAATTTCTTTCAGATCGTCTATCACTTTATGGCGGGACTGCTTTCACTTTCATATATGCACCCGAAATACTGCGGTTGTCTGTAGACCTCGATTTCAACTACCGTCACATAGACACAACAGACTGGGGAGCAGTGCGAAAAGAAATTGACAAAAAACTGAAAGACCTTCTTTATCGACTGGGATATGCAAAAGAAGACGTTGCAATAGACCCTCATTATCCGCTACAACGATTTGCAGTAAGCTACGTGAACACTCTAGGATTGAAAGATAAATTCAATGTAGAAATAGGATATCTAAAACGCTTCCCGATCCTGAAGAACGACACATTAGCAGACTTCAAACATTTAGGAACGCAAGAGACATTCAAAACAAAAACGCCTTCTAAAGAAGAGCTATTTGCAAACAAATGGTGCACGCTCCTCTACAGAGAGTCGTCACGGGACCTATTCGACATATATCAAATAGCAGACATCGAATTTAATGTTGAAGCCTTTCGCAAAAGCGCCATCATCGATAGCTTAACACATGTGAAGCCCAAAATATACGAAATCACCGCCTCAGCGCTTAGGCGAATACCAGTGGACTCAAGGCTCACGAATCTCTTGCAAACAGAACGAATCGCCGAGTACAACTTCCCAGAAATAAGACGAGATGTCGAAGAGTTCACTGAAATGCACCTGTCGAGCATAACTCCCAACGAAATACGAGCTGTTGACCGGTTCTATGATGAGCTTGTTTTAGACCCAAACGTAATCGACGGGACCGGACTTTTCCATGAAAGAACTAGTGAGTACCCTGCTGCCCTGTGGACGCTTGAGAAGATCAAAAAAGGTGCTGTTGTTGATTTTGAAAGAACAGATTTCAGTGGCATGTTAAATCACCACGTGTAGCAGAATAAGCGGGTTAACGTTTTGCGCAAAATACTAGCACTAAGACCTGTAATTCTCCAATCTCGCCATATCTCTACGAGCGGGATCTATAAGGTCTTTGAACGTGATACCGAGCCGAAAAAAATTGAAGTTGCCGAGTCACTCCGATATAACAAGTATATCAACAGAGACACACGACTCAGCGTACAATTGACGCCCTTCGGCAGTAGATCATTGCAGCAAGCTTAAGAAGATGCTTTACGGTCGGCAAAGCCGCGAGCAGATGAAATGGCGAGATGAGGGTGGTTTCACTTTCTCCGTTGGATATAAGATTTCAAAGAGCCCTCAAAAATAAGCGGAGGTGACAAATGGTGGAAAACAATGAAAAAAATATTTCAAAGAAATTATAGACGACTTCGAAAAAAATGATGATCTGTCGGCCGTAGTCGTGAAAACTGCAATACTTGGAGCAGGAGATGGAGAAATCATCAAAAGAATGTTGAATTTGCTTAAGATAAAAGGGATATTTTCAGAACTAGAGATAGAAGGGATTCTTTCCGAAGCTAATGATACTATGCAGTTAATGAAAGAAGAATTTCTTGACAAATACGACCGCGAGCCTCCTTAGTTTCTCTCGCAGTGGCAGTGCATCTCCATTTGGTAATCCTGCTAAGATCCTTCTGGGCGACAGGATGGTGCAGCGGCTCTCAAAAGTTGGCACTCAACAACGACTTAAATGAGACGAGTTTGTCTCCAATATTGCGTATAAACATCAAACACATTTTCAGGCAAGGGATGTTTGTAGTGCTTCCAATCGATTCCGCTAACGCTGTGTGTCAAGATGTAAGCACGGTTTGATTGATCCCATTGAATTATATCACCGTATTGCTCTGTAAACTTCCTAAGATCGCCAAGAACAAAATTAGACTTGTCCGTCCACCCTTTTGTATAGATAGCCAACAACTATTCCAAGCGCGAGAATCCTTAGTATGTTAATCATTGCGCCGATGAGGAAGACATGCAAGGCATCACTCGTCGTGAGAAACCTTGAGGGAACTTCGATTAGGATTGTGACAATGATTAGGGCGATGAAGCTGAGTATCACGGATTTTAGAATTGGATTCTTTGTTGGAATCTTGTCAAAAAAACGAAGCAAGAAATAGCTGACAAAGAATCCGATAATCAGGCCGCCAATTAAAGCTTCAACAATCATTGGAAGATAAGAAATTGAAAGAGCAGCTCTATACTCGGCGGCGATGGGAGTCAGGGAAATTGCGAAGTTAGCTGCCCAGAATGCTACTCCGCCCGCTACAGTCAGTTTATACAGTTTCTTGTAGAACTCGTGTGACGGCTGTCGCTTGTCTCGAACTGTGGTTCCCATGGTTGTTCAACTACCCACTTTATCTAGGACAGTGGCTCACATCATAATGAAAACGGATTAATGCTTATCAACAAAGTAACGAAATGAAATGAAGCTAGAGAGGTGATTAAATGGTGGAAAAAAAAGAACTAAACTATTTTGACGATCTATTAAAAGCCGCAAAAGGTGGTAGTGCGGATGTTGCAATAAGGGCCGCGATGGGGGCTGCATGGAATGAAGCAACCCTCGCAAGCCTATTGGATCTTTTGGAGGAGAAAGGAGTTGTAACGAAACAAGATAGAGAGGAGGTCAAAGCAAACGCCAAAAAGACGTTAGAACAAATGAAGAAAGATATCGCAGAGAGGTACCCAGAGGAATCTGCCAGGGCAGCTGAAGAATACGACAAGCAGCACCCATAAATGTGGCTTTGTATAACAGGGTTGAGGAGTGGGGATTCAAGCTTCAGGCTATGACATAGTTTTGGGAGATAAGGCACTGAATATTTATATTCCCGGACAAAAGGGGTATAATAGCTCCTAGCTCATTATTTTTTTTTAGATTTCCTTTACGTTTAGGGCTTAGTTTCTAAGCTTGAATCAAAATGTATGAGTTGCGGCGTGAAAATAGGAATAGTTAAGTTACTTTTAGCCACTTGCATGTGTGTAAGCTGTATGATGGTATTGTCCAGTTGTCAGAGTTAGTTACATAGATCAAGTAAGCGCCTTGGTTTTTACGTTCTTTTTCTGGTGTCTGTTTGTCGTGTAAGTCGATTTCTATCAGTGTGCCTAGTAGATTTCGATAAAAAAAGTCTATTTCATAAGCATCATGAAGCTGATGGAAGAGCACTGGATTCCTGCGAGTGGCTTTATAAACGGCGGCACTCATTCTCGATGATAGTAGTGTCTTTAAATCGTACCAACCAAACTTAAGATTGCCATACTTGACTAGTATCCATTTTCTAGCAAAATTGGGGTCATATTGGTAAGCGTCCAGCCAATCTCGCTGTAAAGCGCTTTTCGTAGTGCCCTTTTTTCTGTCTCGCTTATACTATTTTGGCGCATCGTCTCAATAATCGTTGCACCTAAAAAAGCCAATATTACAGAGGCAGCTAGAGCTAAGATAGCTGTGATAAGAGTTGTCGGGTCGATTGAAACTTGGCCGATTGTAAGATGATACATGTTTCAGCTCTCCGGTTTTTCCTCCGGCTTCTTAGAACCGCCAAACAGCCGGGCCCAAAAGTCAACTTTAGGGGCGAAGCATCCTTAGCGTCACTAGCTTAAGCTGCTTTTGTAATTCTCTTTGTCTGATTTTAAGTCGTTATTCAATACTGTGTAGATAACAAGCTTATCTTCAAGGGATTTGACCTTTGATCGCAGCGATTCAACTTCGTTTTGAAACCCGACTATCGCGGCGTCTTGATTTGCGTGTTCTTCAATTTGCCTTTGAAGTTCATTTCAAGTGTTACCTTGATCGCTAATTCTTTTCTTATAGCCTCTTCTTTATCCGCTAACGCGCTTCTTTATCTGCGCACTTTTTTTGGCAAACGTAGAAAGCTTGCGTTATAACAACTATCCACACTAGCAGCATTCAGACTGTTCGTGTTGGTGCTTCTTGTGCAACATGCAACCAATAAAGATGCGACAACCTCCAAAAATTTAGCATATAAAGCCGAACTTGCGCCGAACTCTTACCACTGTGTATAGGCAGCAGCTTCCAATTCCATCGCTGCTTTAGCCAAATGAATGGCCCGCGAAATCGTTAGTTGGTTCGCGTCAAGAGAAGAGAGTCGCGTTAATGCCCGCTCGTGTATTTCCCTTGCTTGGGCAGCGTGAAGCCCTGCTTGAACGGACATGCGTTGTGAAATTCGTTAACGTGGTTCCAAAGGACAAACGCGATCCCGAAGTGTTGAAACGGCTCACACATGACGAAACGGAGCTAACGGCTGCTCTAGCATTTGTTGTGCAAGGCCGCTTTGACCGACTCGACTATGGTCTAGAGGTGCCTGAGAGTATTAGACAGATTTCTGAGGAGTTTGAGACTACAATTAATCCGCTTGTTACCTTTGTTAAGAATGAGGTTATCTTTGACAATGGGACGGATAGCAATGGACGCATTACCTATCAAGTTCAGACAAGTGTAAGCGATCTTTATGAGCGATTCATCGAGACAACAGACACAGAAACACGCAAAAAGGTAGCTAATGCACGTTCTTTTAACGTACACTTTAAGAAGATAGCTCCTTACTACGCCAAACAAGCGGGAGTCGAAATACAAAGCCGCAAACGTGCATTCGGCATTGAGTGGCTAAATATACGACTCGCTGAGATTAGCGATGACAGTGACTTTGAAGCGTTAGAAAAAGATGATGACGCAAACGCTCAGAAAATGACGCAAAATAGCGATTTGGTGAAACCTATATCGTCTTTATCACAGTTGTATGAATACTTTGACCAAAAGGGCCTTTTGCGTCATCCGCCACGCTTTCCGACCATAAAAACAGAAGGTTTAGAGGCTCCCCAGCCTTTTATTTCAACTAAAACTGACCAAAATAGCGATGAAAAGAACGATGACGCAAAACTGCAAGATCACTTTACCAACGGTGATCTTACCCCCTCCAAGAATGACCCTCCTGCAGTTCAAGTTACGCAAAAAGACTTTGAAAAATTCGTTTGGGACAAGCTTGAGCTACTCATTTTTTCAGGTGTCAAAGGCGTTGACCCTGGTATTCTCGCAAATGATATAGTAGGTCAGTACTGCAAAGATCGTGGCATCGAAGACAGACAATCGAAACTTACTCTCATTAAAAGATTTGCTGAATATACAAATGGGTCAGCACCGCATTTAACGTTGAAAATAACAGGCGGAAAACCCCTTAATTTATCAGAGGAGGTGAAATAGAGATGATATGGATAATTGATCAAGTTGTTTATGATACAGATAAAGCAACTATGTTAGCGTCTGACAAACCAGGATTTGCATCAAGTAGGACAGAACTATATCGCACTAAACATGACAAATACTTCAAATTCGAGGATAGTGTCGTAAAATGTTATGAAATCCCCCCTGTTACCCCCCTCACCGAACAGGATGCAATTTCAGAGTATAATAAGCTTCAAGCTAAACACATAAAATACTCGCAAGCATTTCCTTCAGTCACGTTTAGTGATGCATAGCTTTGCGGTGCGCCCTAACGAACTGCACCTCACAGAATTATTGTTTAGGATATTTCCTTCGATATTTAGGCTATGTTCACGACTTTATATGCAAGTCAGTGAGTCTTCGTATATTAATCTCCTAAAAGCACTAAACTTTGATAATAACGTCTAGAGAGTGGCAAGAGTCCGTTGTGACTGATCATAAGGGCTGCGTGGAAACCCATCCTTGTTATGTAGAGGGAGCCTGAACTAAAACCGGAAGCCACTCCCATACAAAACGACAATCTTAAGCTTGATCGAAATTGTCTTTAGTAGAGTCAGTAAGCGAGACGAAAAGCAATGGACAAAAATAAACGGCGCAGATCTATAATTGCGATATTAATCGTTGTGATAATCGTCACCACTTCATTTTCTATTTTCTTCGCGTCTCAACTCCTTAAGCCTCTTCCTGCTTATGAGGTTAAGGGTGGAACAACTCACCCGCGGGTGATTCTCGATTTGATGAAACGTGGTACCGTTGTAATCTTTCTCACGTCAGATGGTTGTGGTGAGTCTTGCGACAACATAGCACAAAAAATAGCAGACCTGCAATCGCAATATAAAGGCACAAATGTGGTTTTTGCTACGTTTAGTAGTTCGTCTAATGAAACGTCTCAGTCAATATTCAGAAATTACGAGATTCACTTCGTACCAGCAGTATTAGTGATAAGTAGAGACGGCGCTGTCGTAAAGTTCGAAAGATATGTGGATATGAACAACGTAAAAAGCGCCATTGAAGATGTGCGACAATAGAGCTGAACTGAATATTTTTCGATTCTAAAAGTTTTATAACTACCATCTGTAGTGTGACATATCATTGAGAAAAAAAAATCAAATACTGATAAATCCGCTCGCTAAAGCGTAAAATATCAACACTACAATGACAGATATTATGGCAATTATAGATAAGGACAAGATCAAGGGATCCTTTAGCCATTGTAGGTTTAATGATGGCCTCTGCGGTGCTAATGATTGCGTGCGAGACGTCTCAATCGGGATCGTGATTTCTGCAGAGTTATCACCAACTCGTTCTAAACCTTTTTCTCCCATATAAGCCGTGGAAACGCTCGATGTGCGTTCCGTCAAATTCAGAGAGTTGCATATAGGGCAGTGAGGCTGTTTTCTCCTATAATAGATACAGTAAACTACGCTGATCAGAAATAGCGGCGCTACCAGTAGGAGTATTACATAGAGCAGTATATTGCCAACTCCTGTCATTAGGCCGGCCGCTAATGTGTTGGTAGCTAAGGAGCGTGCTAAGGGTTCGTTAAAAAGTGAAGCGACTACAACTGAAACAGCAGCAACAAGACCAACCCACCCAATTGAATTGAATTCTTTTTTAGGGACGACATACCTTTCACACAACGTACACCACTTAGCTTCATTAGTCATAGATAACTCCGAAAGGATACCTACACCCTGGAATAAAAATTGATCGTACACATTTTTAGAAATTTTAAAACCTATTTGGACGTATTTGACCCGTCTTTTTTCTTTTTTTCGACTGGCGAATTATACAAAACGAGAGAGAAAAACAGCGTCTTGGGCTTCGTTGGGTTCGGCCCCAAACGATTCAAATTATACAAGCCGGCAATTAAAAATAGGAATTGTTAAGCTAACCTTCGCCTCTCTGATACGTGTCTTGGCAGGAGTATATTATGAATCCAATAGTTAGAATGATGAAACGGTACATCAAAATGCCGTTGAAATATGCGCTACCTTTGCTTTTTATCGGCGCATTAGTTCTTTCATCCACCACAGGTTGCACAAGTAACACTTCAACTTCCTCAGCTATGCCGACAGCAGTCGCAACAACAGCACCTACGAAACAGGCGACAGCAACGGTAAAGGCGACTGCAACACCAACGTCATCATCTGGTTTCGTCACCCTTAAGGTCAATTCGATGACTACAAGTACCCAACTTGGAAACTACCCGTTACAAGCCACACCCTCAGCCGGAAGAACATTTGCTGTTTTCGATGTAACTGTGACTAATAACAACAAAAACAATCTCTATATGGGCAACCCGCTTTATTTCACACTGAAGACAAGTGATGGGACGGTGTACCAATACTCTTCTTCGTCATATTTCCTTGGCAACGAAATAAATGGAGTATCCAATACGAGTCCCGGAGATAAGGTGACGGGGCAGATAGCGTTTGAAATCCCGCAAAGCGCGAAGCCTACTCAATTGCTCTATGGTGACCTAATAAACGGTGTAGTGACTGTCAACTTGTGATTTGATGAATTGCGACCGACAGGATAGAAATTGTTAAGCTTAGTAATATCTTTGGCATGCTGTAACAGAAACGGGTTACAGCAAGGTTTATTTTCGAAAAGGTTAAGGTAGTATGTTCTGACCACTACGATAGTTGTAACCCGCTAATCAAACCGACAAAGGAGGTAAAGTGAATGGCTACAGCACGAATTAGAAAATACAAAAATAAAGACGAAATGGAACGGGCACTTGATGAGTTTATCACATTGGGATATGATGTGAAAGAAAGAGGGGAAGAAACGATTCTCGTAAAAAAACACGACAACGGGAGTTTAATGGCGCACATTATATTGGCAATTGTAGGTTGGTGGCTAATCTTTATTCCAAATATCATCTATTTTGCATACAAACGTAGTCGTGCGGACCAAGTTCTAATGAAGTTGGATATGCCAGAACCTCAAGTTACTTTCGAAGCGCCGCGTGCACAGATATAAAATTATAAACGAGTGACATGACGTGTTAGGTTTATCCGCTTCTTAGCGCCTATCACGTTATTTCTTTTTTCGATTTCCTTGGCTTCTTGGGCTTCGTTTCACCCATGAAGTAATACGTCATTTTATCGTGTTAAATAGGAATCGTTAAGTCACGTTTCATCACTTGCATAAACGTATGGCAGAGCAGTTTTGCGAAAAATGCGGCAAGAAATTAGGTTTCTTCAACAAGACCGATGATTGTAAGGAGTTATGTATCGACTGCTTTAACGAAGAAAATCTTGCTAAGCTGGACAACAGTCAACAACCGGAAAATCCTGATAATAGACTTCTAAAGTTGATGCTAGCGATAATATTTGCCATCATAATAGGTGGTTTGGCGCTGCTTTGGATAATCACCACCTTCTTCAGATTTGAACTTATTTTTGGCGGGTCACTTATCATTCCATTCTGGATTTATATCCTATTCCATATCTCCTAGCTCGTTATTTCTTTTTTCGATTTTAAGGCCGTGAAGGGTTCTGTTCACGATCTAACACAAGAAGGTATATGACGATGCGTTTAGCAGCTAAAAACTAACACATAGCGATATGATCAGTGACGCTTTAAGCAACAGCTATCGGATTGGAATCTACATCGGTGTTTTATATGAATGCTTGGATTGCATTATTTGAGTCGACTTCTAAAGAACTGATAAAGCGAGTTAATGTTAGTGTGTGTCAACCATGAAGAATCAGTTTTACCGACAAATTGACGGGCTAGTTGTTTCTTTTTTCGATTTCCTTAACATTTAGGGCTTATTTTCAGACTTGTAATAACACGCTATTATTAACGGCGTGAAAATAGGAATTGTTAAGTCAACATTCACCACTTGAATAAGCGTATGCAATTGAAACCGATAACTGCGATAATTGTTCTTTCGCTTGTGGTTGTATCTTTGCTAGTAGCGGGTTGCACATCTTCTCAACAAACTACCACACAGTCAACAGGGACTACTTCTACGAATCAAAACATTGCAGTCACCGTGAAAGCAGTACAGTCACCAAGCCAAATCTCGTCTGAAACACCAAGACCGGGATACAAGTGGGCTGTTTATAATACAACAGTGAAGAACGTTAACGCACCGAATAAAGCGATTACTAGGAACTATTTCAGCGCACAAGATACACAGGGTCGAAACTACAACGTCAGCGGCGGTTTGTCTGAACAAATAGCTCCTTATAATTTTTCGACTCATTCGCAGCCGGGAGATGTGCTTGGTGGTATAGTTGTCTTTGAAGTGCCTCAAAACGCTACACTCAAATCTTTAACCTACTTTGACGGGACTACAAAAATAGTTACAACGGTATGATGTGATTTAGTATGCAATTGAAACCGATAACTGCGATAGCTGTTCTATTGCTCGTGGTTGCTTCTTTGCTTGTATCGGGATGCACTTCAAGCACGAATAACACAGCAACGAATCAATCTGCTACAACCAATATGATTAGCAGCTTGACCACATATTTCAATACCACTAAAAAAGAGATAATCACCAATTCCTTTAAGCAGGTGACGTTAGCTAATCACACCGTTTACATTGGCACTTTTAAGGATGGCGCTGACAAATTAACCCCCAAAATACACAACTACACCGTATTTGTAGCAAACAATAACACCGATGCTAAGACGTTGTTTGCAAAACAAGTGAACGCAGTAAAAAGCGAAGGATATGTTGAGAATCCACCAACGCTTGACACACAGTGGCGCGGATGGTATAAATCGACAACGTCGGACGCAAACGGTCTAGTCCACGTCACGGTATGCGAACCACATAGCTGCACTGCTACGATATCTAACGAATTTGCGCTGCGGGACCCATCATCTTTCGTTGTGACAGTTGAGAGGGTAAGTAACGCTTAAGCTTTGAATTTAGAAGCTAGGGCGTATTCCTATGATCTATTCCTTATCTCCTCCCTCTTTATTTCTTTTTTCGATTTTAAGGCCTAGACGTCTCCCGTTGGCTGACTGGTGAAACCACTCATGAGTTATGGCCTAGACACAGTGTTGCGGAGCTAAAGGACTGGGGTAAGACTGGGGTAAGACTGGGGTAGCGGAATAATTTTAAGACTCGGTTAGCGGACTAATTTAAGTTTAAAACGATTACAAGCTTCACTTGATAGTGCAATTCGATAATATCGTCAAGATGGGGGTTATAAAACAATTAGTTTAGTCCGCATATTAGGGAACGACATAGCGTATTCCTATAACCTATTCCGTATCTCCTATCTCGTTGTCTCTTTTTTCGATTTCCTTTGATTTTAGGGCTTCTTTTTTGACTTGACTTCGCAAGATAGGAGGCTTTTACTCTATACTATATCAGTACTTTAATATTCAGTAAGATAGTATCATACGATTAATATGACGCTATCACGCATGTCTATAACGCTACCTGTAGAGCTGCTAGATGCCGTGATTGAACGTGCTAACCACGATAACGTAACCCGTTCAGCGCTAACGATTAAAGCCTTAACCACTTATCTCGAAGGGAGTAATTCTACACAGGATAATACTGAAGTAATACGAATTAGGACACAGCTAGAGGGTAAAGACGAGCTTATAAAGAGTAAAAATGAAACGATAGGCGCTTTAAGGTTAGCTTTGGGTATACGCAACATAACGAACGATTCACGCGATATAGAGGGTAATAAGCAGAATAGCAACATAGAAAAGCGCAGTTTACAATTCTTAGAAGCAAATAACCACGCAGATTACTCTATATCAAAAAAGAAGCGCCCGAGTCGGGATTTGAACCCGAGTCGGAGCCTCGACAGGGCTCCATGATAGGCCGCTACACTACCCGGGCATGCATAAGCGCAGTAACCGCTTGACGCAGCACAGCTTA
>Ga0066793_10001054_pt1 | contig 12075 bp, 8 predicted proteins | sample PersoiDNA2013189_FD_83876 | JGI IMG/M metagenome (GOLD analysis project Ga0066793, IMG submission 83876) | Permafrost soil microbial communities from the Arctic, to analyse light accelerated degradation of dissolved organic matter (DOM) -... | ecosystem: Environmental > Terrestrial > Soil >...
GAAAAGACTCTGGCAGAATTCGGCATTCCTTCCAGGGTAGTTGGTTTTAGAGTGGGCCCGACCGTGACCCAATTCGCCGTTGAGCCGGGATTTGTTGAGAAACCTGGTCTGAATGGATCGATCCAGAAACAAAAGGTGCGGGTCTCACAAATATCAGGCCTGGCGCGCGACCTGACATTGGCATTATCGGCTGAAAGATTGCGTATTGAAGCCCCCGTCCCAGGCCGTTCTTATGTAGGGATCGAGGTACCCAATTCCCGGACGACGGTCGTGCGGTTGCGGTCGATCCTGGAGTCTGAGGCGTTTTATAAAGTTAATTCGAGTCTGGCAATGGCCCTGGGGCGGGATGTATCGGGCCAGCCCGCGGTGGCGGACCTGGCCCGGATGCCGCATATGCTAATTGCGGGGACGACCGGCTCAGGTAAATCGATCTGTATCGAGGCGATCACGACCTGTTTGATCATGAATAACACGCCGGCAGATCTCCAATTGGTGATGATCGATCCCAAGATGGTGGAACTGGTGCGTTTCAATGGCGTTCCGCACTTGCTGGGAAAGGTTGAGACGAAACTTGAACGAATCCTGGGGGTATTGAAGTGGGCACTGTCCGAGATGGATCATCGTTACCGTTTGTTAGAACAGGCCAAAGCGAGAGACATCGATAACTATAATCGGAAAATGCAGCGTCGCAACCAGCCGATCATGCCAAGAATCGTTATTCTAATCGATGAGTTGGCAGATTTGATGATGTCTGCGCCGGATCAGACCGAGCATAGTATTGTTCGCCTGGCACAATTGGCCCGGGCTACCGGCATGCACTTGGTCCTGGCAACCCAACGTCCAAGCACCGATGTGGTCACCGGCCTGATCAAGGCGAATTTCCCGGCGCGCATCTCATTTACTGTGGCATCGTCGATCGATTCACGGGTCATCCTGGATACCACCGGAGCTGAAACCCTGCTGGGGCGGGGGGATATGTTGTTCTTGAACCCCGAGTCGGGAACGCCCCTGCGCGTTCAGGGCGTTTATGTAACTGACCAGGAGATTGAACGAATCATTGCTTACTGGCAAAAGATGTCGCCAATTGACGCAGGAAAGGCGTCGCCATGGGAAGAGATGACGGCCCAAGATGATCAAAGCAGCGATTCGTTTGTAGAAAGGGCCATAACCATTGTGAAGAACGAACAACATGCCAGCGCATCGCTGCTTCAGCGCCGTTTGCGAGTGGGTTATCCCCGCGCCGCTCGCTTGATCGATGAATTGGAGGAACTTGGCGTGGTTGGACCTTCTCAAGGGGGGGGGCGTGAACGGGAAGTGTTGGTATCCCAAGACGACGAAGAGGGCGAGCAGACGTGAGAGATATTGAGTGAAAGGAACTCGATTGATCTATCGCCGCAGTTAACAGTTGCTGTAGAATGGCCGCTGTAGAAAACGCTGTAGAACGCTGTAGAAAAACTTGACAGTTTCCATGCTGTAAGATAGCATAAAGGATGTATTTGGGTAACTACTCAGCCCTGGGATGAAAGGTACCGAATTTTAGGTGTTTGCGGGTGCGAAGCACCCGCAAACACCTAAAATTCGTGTCTTTTTCACGCAAGCCTGAGCGGTTACGTATTTGGTAAACTTAAGGGTTAAGAAGAGGATGTGCTGGTGGCAGAGTTGATTAACAAAAAACAAACGTCGTTCTCTGATTACCTGCGAGTTGTGTTTAAAGGTATCCTGGATCCGCTGGGAACTTTTTTTAACCGCATTGGAATTATGCCCAACACGATGACCATCTTTGGACTGGTGGGCAATTTTATTGGTGCTGGTTTGTTAGCCACGGGGCACATTACCTGGGGTGGGATTGTAGTCTTGTTAATGGGGCCGGTTGATGCCCTGGATGGTACCATGGCCCGGCTGCGTGGTGAAGCTACTCCTTTTGGCGCTTTTGTTGATTCAGTGACTGACCGTTATTCTGAGCTGGTAATTTTTGGCGGTCTTCTCATTTATTTTACCCGTCAAGAGAATTGGCTGGCAAGCGCTCTGGTTTACCTGGCGGCCGCCGGTTCTGTCCTGGTTTCATATGTTAAAGCGAGGGCAGAAAGCTTAGATTATGAAGCCAAGGTTGGTATTCTCACCCGGGTTGAACGTTATTTGGTTTTAGCTCCGTGCCTGGTGATCAACCAACCGCTCATCGCCCTTTGGGTGATTGGCCTGCTGGCGAATTTAACCGCCTTGCAGCGCATATATCATGTCAGAAAGCAGGCGCGGGCGCCACTTCCTCCGCTTGAAAATCAAAATCATTAATATTACAGGGTAATCAAAATGCCAGATGGATTTCCGATTGGACCAATTTATATACACTTTTACGGTATCTTGATCATGCTTGGCGTTCTGTGTGCGGCCTGGCTGGCTGAGAAAGAAGCCAAACGCCGTGGACAGAATACTGATGTGGTTTGGGACTGCCTGGTCTGGTTATTGATCGGGGGGATTGTCGGCGCAAGGGTATGGCATATCCTGACTCCACCCCCTTCCATGATTGCCCAAGGCATTACCACGATGTATTATTTTACTCATCCTCTGGATGCCCTCGCGATTTGGAAAGGGGGGTTGGGCATACCCGGTGCGGTCATTGGCGGCTCATTGGCGCTGTTAATCTATGTGCGCCAGCACAACCTGTCTTTTGCGACCTGGACGGATATCAGTGTTCCTGGATTAGCCCTGGCTCAGGCGATTGGCCGGTGGGGGAACTTTGTAAACCAGGAACTATATGGCGCTCCCAGCAACCTTCCCTGGGCGATTACGATTGACCCTGCTCACCGGTTGGCGGGATTTCAAAATGTGGCGCGTTATCATCCTCTATTCTTGTATGAATCTTTGTTCAACCTCGCGAATATGGGCTTCCTGCTCTGGTTTGGAAGGAAATATGGGGACCGGCTGAAACCGGGCGACCTGTTCCTCTCATACCTGGTCACGTACCCCATCGCCCGCTTTTTCCTGGATTTTTTGAGGCTTGATCCCTCACAGGTGGCTGGCTTGAATGTCAACCAGACACTTATGGTCATTATTGCTCTGTCAGCGGGGGCATTATTATTCTGGCGACACAGGCCTGGGCAGGTTAATCCAGCGGTTGTCGTTGAAGAGAGCCGTCCTGAAGAGATAGAAAATAATGAAGTCGCCAGTCATTAATGCAGCCTGGAGAAGGATCTTGTAATTGATTGTAACTATTCAGCCATGAGGTGGAAGTTGCCGCATTTGGGGTGTTTGCGGGTGCGAAGCACCCGCAAACACCCCAAATGCGGGTCTCTTTAACACGAGCCTGAGCAGTTACGATTGATTATTACCATTCAAAATGCGCGCTGATGGAGTAAATCCCGAGAAAATGATCCTGGCGGACCAATTAACCAAGAAATTCGATGAGTTTATCGCGGTTGATAAGGTCAGCTTTTCGGTTTCTGCCGGGCAGATATTGGTAATTCTAGGACCCAACGGCGCCGGAAAGACGACCACTATCCGCATGTTGACTTCGATTTTGGCGCCAACCAGCGGCCGGGCAGAGATTGCCGGTTACGATGTGGTTAAACAGCCCGATAAGGTCAGAGCTTCTGTGGGCGTCTTAACCGAACAGCATGGCCTATATGGACGGATGTCGGCCCTGGAGTACCTGGATTTCTTTGCCCAGCTCTACAATCTGGATAAGAAGTTATCACAAAAGCGAATCAAAGAGCTTTTAGGCCAATTTGGCCTGATGGATGCCTTGAATAAACGTTTGGGTGAATATTCGAAAGGCATGCGGCAAAAACTTGCCCTGGTAAGAGCCATGTTGCACGATCCGCCCGTGCTGCTATTGGATGAACCCACCTCTGCCTTGGATCCGGAGAGCGCCCGGATAGTCCGCGAAACGATTCTTAGCTTGCGTACGTCCGATCGAGCGGTGGTTTTGTGCACCCATAATCTGGTTGAAGCAGAATACCTGGCAGATCAGATCGCCATCATCCGTTATGGAAAAATAATCCTGAATGGCGCGCCCGAAGAGATAAAAAAGGCATATTTTGGGCCAGTTGAGTACGAAGCGCACCTGGCAGCTCCCCTGAATGGGTGGATGGCGGAATACCCCGAAGGAATTACGCTTGTGGCTCAGGGCTCCGATTGGTTAAGGTTCCGTTGTGAAAATCCGCAAACCGCCAATCCAGTTTTGCTGCGCCAACTTTTATCAGGCGGTCTGGGGGTGATCACGTTTAAAGATGTTGCCAGAAGCCTGGAACAGGTATACACCCGCGCGATCAACCAGGCCGATGGAGAGGCGCCCAATGCTCGTTAATATTCGGCCAGCATTCGTGATTGCCAGGCGTGAAGTGCGAGACCAATTGAGGGATTGGCGAATTATATTTCCCGTTCTCGGCCTAACCATTTTCTTCCCGTTTCTGATGAATATAACCGCAAAAATGGCGGAGAATTTTGTTTCACAATATGGGGCGTCGATCATCGCGGACCGGATGATCCCGTTTTTATTGATGATTGTCGGCTTTTTCCCTATTTCGGTGTCATTGGTTATCGCGCTGGAAACTTTCGTCGGTGAGAAAGAACGGGGAAGTATCGAGCCGCTGCTCAACACGCCATTAAAAGATTGGCAGCTTTATTTAGGTAAACTGCTTGCTGCCATTGTACCGCCCCTTCTCTCGAGTTTTCTTGGGATGGCCGTTTACATTTTGGGTTTAAGGCTGCAACATTTAAATCTCCCCGAGCTGCCTCTGTTATTCCAAATATTTACCATTACCATTGTCCAGGCGGTGCTGATGGTCAGCGGAGCCGTGGTTGTATCTTCTCAGGCCACCTCTGTCCGGGCAGCCAATTTATTGGCATCATTTATCATTATTCCGATCGCGTTGTTGATCCAGGCCGAAAGTGTGGTCATGTTCTGGGGAAATTACCAAACGCTTTGGCTGGTGGTCTTTGGCTTGCTCATTCTCACCATCTTGTTTATTCGCGTAGGCCTGGCCCATTTCCAGCGGGAGGAGTTATTAGGCCGCGAGATCGATGTGCTAAATTTTCGCTGGGGATGGAGCGTTTTTAAGCGGTCTTTTTTGGGGGATGCTCGCAATATAAAAGTTTGGTACCTGCGTGTTTTACCGGGAACGATCCAAAAAATGGGAAAACCGGCAGTGGTCATGGCGATCTTGTTGGGTATAGCGGTTTACCTGGGTACGCTCCAGGTCAATACTTTACCACCCCAAATTTTTAAAACGAATAGGGGGTTGATCGATTCAAATTTACAGGACCTGATCCACGCCTGGCCTTTATTTTCCATAGCCCCGGTCCTGGCAATCTGGTGGCAAAATGTGCGCGTGTTATTATTGTCGTTGGTTTTAGGTTTATTCTCCTTTGGTGTACTGGGGGTCATGCCATCCATGGCGACGTTTGCCATTTTGGGTTATTTAACCAGCATGTTTGCTGGCACCGGGATACCGGTGAGTCATTATTTGCTCGGTTTTATAGTTCCCCATGGTCTGGTAGAGATACCGGCGGTCATCCTGGCAGGTGCGGCTGTCATCCGCATGGGCGCAATCCTCGCAACCCCAACCCCTAACCGCACGATTGCTGAGGTATGGATAGCCTGTCTGGCGGATTGGTTTAAGGTGATGTTGGGCGCCGTCATCCCAATGCTGCTGGTGGCGGCAGCCATCGAGGCGTGGATCACACCCCGAATCGCTTTGTTATTATTTCGTTAGGGAGGTCAACCTCATGGCTAAGGTCATAATCCTGGGTTCGGCATTTTCTATCCCGGATGAAAATCATGAAAACACCCATATGGTGGTAGTCGGAAAAGAACAGACGGTGATGATTGACTGCGTGGGCAGTCCAATCCCCCGCCTGCACCATGCGGGGATCGGTTATGACCAGGTGACCGAATTGATTTTGACTCATTTTCACCCCGATCACGTTTCCGGGGTCCCAACTTTATTGATGGATATGTGGCTTTTAGGAAGAAAAAACCCGTTGGCCATTTATGGCCTCGATCATACGTTAGACCGCGTCGAAAAAATGATGGGTTTTTATGATTGGGATAGCTGGCCTAACTTTTTCCCAGTGATATTTCACCGCGTCCCCGAAGAGGAGATGGCACTATTATTCGACACAAATGAAATGACCGTATATTCTTCACCAGTCAAGCATTGGATCCCAACCTTAGGCCTCCGATTTGAATTTAAAGATCCCAGACAGGTCATGGCTTATTCGTGTGACACTGAGCCTTGCCCACAAATGGTTAAATTGGCTGAAAAGTCAGACATTTTAATCCACGAAGCCACCGGGCTGTCGCAAGGACACTCCTCTGCTCGCCAGGCGGGCAGCATCGGCGCCCAGGCTGGGGCGAAGGCGTTGTATTTGATCCATTATCCCACTGGAGGTTTTAACCCGGAGCCGTTGATCTTTGAAGCCAGTGAAGTGTTTAATGGCCCGGTCAAACTGGCTAAAGATTTTATGGTCCTCGACGTGTAAGGCCTTACCACCCTGTGATGTAGGGCTCCCATTCGCGATTCTCGGCCAGATGACGGCCGAAAATGTACATGGCCGATGAAGGCGGTTCTTTTGGGATATGCAGCAAGCGCATATTAGCTTCTTCGGCTGTTCTGCCTCCCTTGCGGTGATTACAATGCGAACAGGCAGTGACCACATTTATCCAGATGTGGGCGCCTCCCACATACCTGGGTATGACGTGGTCAATAGTTAAATCCACATTGTGCCGGCCGCAGTATTGGCAGGTATAATTATCTCGCCTGAAGACTTCCCGCCGGGTCAACTTAATTCGCGGCCTGGGATGAGTGACAATTTTTTCGAGGCGTATGATTGAGGGAATAGGGAAGGACGTATAGACAGTTTTAATGACCCCCCGGCCATTCATCACTAAAGATGCTTTTTCGGATAAGATTAATCCAATGGCCCGGTGCGTATCACAAACATTAATCGGTTCGAAGTTTGCATTCAAAACCAGGACAGGAACATCCATATTGTCTCCAATATCCGATTATTATAACAGGGAAAGCAAACAGATTTTAGTTTTCTATGGAAATATTTAACCAACAGGGTTGGTTCTTTTTAATATAAGCGTAGAGGTTAATAGAAAGCGTAATATTGATGTCTACTATGCAACTTCGTTACTCTGAAGGATATGATGCCTCATTATCAGGGTTGACTGGGGCTTTAGACGAAACCTATTTCAATAGCGCCACTGGTTATTTAAGGTAAGTCGATTAGCCCAACCAGACAACAGTGACCAGGAGCAGTGCGATGAAAATTATTATGACGGGAGGAACAGGATTAATCGGATCGGCTCTGACCCAATCTTTCATTAATGATGGGCATACGGTGTCAATCCTCAGTCGATTTCCAGAAAAATCGACCCTGCCAAGGGCAGGTGTGACATTGGTTAAATGGGATGGACAGAGTTCTCGAGGTTGGGAAGAGCGGGTTGGTGAAGCCGATGTAATCGTCAACCTGGCGGGAGAAAGCCTGGCCAGTGGGCCATGGACAGGGGCGCGTAAAACGCGACTATTATCCAGCCGGATTCAGGCAGGTCAGGCCTTGCTAGAAGCGATCCGAAAGTCGTCTCAACGCCCAAAGGTCCTGGTTCAATCTTCGGCGGTGGGATACTATGGACTATCGCAAGAGGCTTTATTTGATGAGGATTCACCCGCCGGCGGGGATTATCTGGCAAAGATCTGCGTGGAGTGGGAAGATTCGACCCGTGTGGCTGAAGCGTTGGGAGTTCGCCGGTTGATCATCCGCACGGGAGTTGTTCTCTCTTTGACGGGTGGGGCTTTTCCCCAAATGGCTTTACCCTTCCGTTTGTGGGCGGGGGGGCCAATTGGCAGCGGTAAGCAGTGGATTTCATGGATCCACCTGGCGGATCAGATTGGCGCAATCCGTTTCTTGATCGATCAACCCCAGGCGCGCGGTCCGTTTAACTTAACCACGCCTGAACCGCTCACAAATGCTGATTTTGGGCGCACCCTGGCGAGGACCATGCGCCGGCCATACTGGCTGCCCGTACCTTCCCTGGCTTTAAAACTGCTTTTAGGTGACATGAGCACCCTGGTTCTGGATGGGCAAAGGGTCATACCCAAAAATCTGATCTCCGCTGGTTATCCTTTCCGGTACAGCCGGCTGGAAGACGCGTTGAAGGATGTTCTGGGTAACCCGGTGTAAACAAGCTTTTTATAGAAATTCCGGTTGAACCAGGGAAACCTGATCATTATGTTATAATAATCGAGATGAACACTCAATTGCTTTGCGGATATTATTATCTTCTGCTAACTTAAACGGCTCATCTTGCTGCTTAAAGGCGCGCTCGCAAGTTTTGGGCGCGTCTTTTTTGTTTTAACCAGGAGGAAATGAGATGGATATTGACGATCAGGTAACGTACTTGATTCAGGGCACCGAGTATGGTGATCCATTATTAAAAGAAGAAATGGCTAAGGACCTGCGCGGCCGGTTGATCGAGGCCAATGCCGAAAAACGCCCGCTGCGGGTGTACTGCGGTTATGATCCCCGCACGACTGACCTGCACCTGGGCCATACTGTGACCATGCGCAAATTGAGGCAGTTCCAGGAATTGGGCCATGAGGTTACCTTTTTGATTGGCAATTACACTTCGTTAATCGGGGATCCATCCGATAAAGATAGATTAAGACCGCAGTTGACCCAGGAACAAATCACTGAAAATGGGAGGACTTACGCGGAACAGGCTTTTCGAATCCTGGATTCGGAAAAGACACAGATTCGTTATAACGCGGAATGGCTTTCAAAAGTCAGCTTCGCGGATCTGATCCGCCTTGCTTCCAATTTCACGGTCCAGCAGTTCCTTCAGCGCGAAAATTTTAAGCTGCGTTGGGAGCGCGGCGATGCGGTTTACCTGCACGAAACATTTTATGCGCTTATGCAGGGTTACGACGCCTTTGCGTTGAGAGCGGATGTGCAGGTTGGCGGGACCGACCAGTTGTTTAATATTGTCACCGCCGCTCGGAAGGTGATGACATCGCTGGGTGAAAAACCCAATATCGCCATCATCTTAAGCATCTTACCGGGTACAGATGGGGTGATTAAGATGAGCAAATCTCTTGGCAATGCTATCCCGTTAATGTCAACGTCCGAGGATATGTTTGGCAAGTTGATGAGCATCCCGGATCATGCTATGCCAGTTTTTATGAAATTGGTGACACGCTGGGCTCCACCAGAAATCGAACAGATCGACCGGTCGATTAAACATGGCGACCTGCACCCTCGCGATGCCAAAATGAAGCTGGCGTTCGAGATTGTCAGCTCGCTTTTTGACGATCGCGCAGCGCGGCATGCCCAGGAAGCGTTCGTCCAGCTCTTCCAGCAGCACCAGGTACCCGAAGCAATGCCCAGCCTGACTTTGCAAGCAGACCGGACAGTTTTGGATGTGCTGCTTGCGGCGGGACTGGCTGCCAGTAAGAGTGAGGGAAGGCGCCTGCTCAAGCAAAAAGGGGTGCGCCTCGATGGGGTGGTATTGGAGGATGGCCAGACCGTTTTTCCACACCCGGGCATTCTTCAGGTTGGTAAACGCAAGTTTGTCAGAATTGTCAGTTGATTATGGAGTTTGGGTTGCTTCCAGGAGTGACTGGCCGATTGTTCGAGCCAGTTCAGGGTTACTTTCTTCCAGGACAACCGCGGCGGCAATCGGTGCACCCTTCCACCCTGGCAGGGTGCCACCGATATACCAGGTGACCACTTTTCCGGGCCCGTTTTGGGCTGACCCGACAGACTGCCACAGAGGTTCATTATTGACCGAGAGGGTTAGGGCGGCTGATTCGGCCTGATCAATGGGGATGGCCTGTACAGGATGATCGCTGGTGGGTAAAATCACCCAGCCTTGTTGGGGTGTATTGACCGCCATAGCCAGCCTGGGCACAGGGCGGAGGCCTTGGTTACTAAGTGCAGCGGCTGCCAGAGCCATCTGTAAAGGTGTTACCGATATCCCTTCCTGGCCCAGGATGTAATCGTTTAGTTTATCAACCGTAGTTTTGTTACGCGCCTGGGTCATAGGCAAAGGCAAGATAGGCGTCTCGAAAAAACCCAGTTTTTGATATAAATTGCTGACATCATTTTCGTTCATCGATGTCGCTAAGGTCAGAATTCCCTGCGGGCAGCCGCTGCTCACCACGTTCGCCCACTCCGGGGTCGTGGATCGCAGCGCGGGAGTGCACGTGAGAAGTGTGTTATTAAATGGCGCCTCCAGTTGGGATGGGATCGCGGGAAGCGCTTTCGTAAGGTATGCTTCAGCCAGGAAGAAGGGCCCAAGAATGGTGCCGGGAGAGTATAGACCTTGAGTGGCGCGGTTAAGCAGTGGGACCTGTGGATTAACAATCAGTTTTGACCAGATCGCGCTGAGGTTATTGGGGTCAAACGAAGGATGCGATGCCATGGCCAGTATTTCACCGGTTTGAGCATTTAGCAATACGATTGCGCCAGGATGATTTTCGAGCAAGTCGTCCGCTTTTTTCTGAATGGAGAGGCTCAAGCTGAGGCGGACATCCAGGCCCGCCGGTGGTTGGCCATAGAGGAGGCTGGCCCACGAAACCTGTGAGGCCGGGTTGCCTTGCAGGCCGCGCAGGTAAGGGTCGAGGCTGCTTTCCAGGCCAGATAAGCCAAAGGATGGATTCGTATAGCCTGTAACCGGGCCGAGTCGGGGATAGTTGTAACGGCGATTAAAGCTGCCGGATGACCCTTGAGAGATGTCAATGGGTTTCCCATCCCGGTCCAGTAAACTGCCCCTTCTGACGTACAGGTCATTGATCGTCCGGCGGGGGTTGTCGTTACGCTCGACCAGGCCGGGGCCTTGCCAGACGGACCACCAGCCATTAAAGATCATCGCGGCAGCCATCCCGGCAAGCAAGGCGCCACCCAGGTAAAGATAGGGTCTGACGTTGGTCAGTAATGCCGGCTCTAGATCGGCCTGGTCGCTGATTAAGAATAACAGGGTCAGGCAAATAAAAGAGGTAACCAGAGAGGAGCCTCCGTAGGAGACGAAGGGAAGCGTGACCCCGGTGAGGGGGAAGAGGCGTAAATTACCCCCAATAATTAACAGAGCCTGTCCGGTTAACAGTGTGGTGATGCCAACTGCAAGGTAGCGATGATATAACTGGCTGGAATGCATGGCGATGCGCAGCCCGCGCAATATCAAGATGGATAAAATCAGGATTAAACCTGTAGTACCCAACAGGCCGGTTTCTTCACCAATGGCTGTGTAAATGAAGTCAGCATGGGCCACAGGGACAATGCCAGGGTTCCCCAGACCAGGTCCCTGTCCCAAAATACCTCCGCTCGCAAAAGCGATCAGCGATTGGACAATTTGGTAAGAGCGCCCGCTGGGATCCAGCCAGGGATTAAGCCAGGCGGTTACCCGCAAACGAACGACGTCAAACAAACCATAACCAGCGACACCCGAGATGAGCAGGAAAGCTGTGCTGATTAAAACGATGCGCTTGCGCCCGGTGGCGATGTAAAAAATGACGGTGAATAAGGCGATTAAGAGAACCGCCGTTCCCAGGTCGCGTTGGGTGACCAGGATCAAAAAAGCTGCGCCGGTTAGAATGATCGAAGGTAATATCGTCTGGGCCAGGTTGAGGCTGAGGGGTAAGCGGTCGGCCAGATAAGCTGCCAGATAGACAATTAACAGGAGTTTTAATGGCTCAGTGGGCTGCATATAAAGCCCGCAGCAGCCCAGCCAGAGGTGTGGACCAATTCCCCCAGGGTAAGTTCCCAAAAAGAAGGTCAGCAAGGTGAGAATTAAGCTCCCCACCAGCCAGAGGTATTTATAACGTTGGAGATAGTTGATTACTTTAGGGGTGCGTATCCCCAGAATGAGGACGGCTGCCCCCAGGATGAGCCAAATGGTCTGGCGCATCCCGTAGGTGGGCGATAAGCGCCAGATGAAAAGCAAACCCCATCCGGTGAGGATCCCGACCAAAGGGAGGAGATAAGGGTCCCGGTCGGGTAAAAGCCGGCTGATCTGGCGGTGGCAATAAACGAAAACAGCCAACCAGACACCGAACCCGATCCAGTGCATCCAGC
>Ga0066793_10001056_pt1 | contig 12066 bp, 10 predicted proteins | sample PersoiDNA2013189_FD_83876 | JGI IMG/M metagenome (GOLD analysis project Ga0066793, IMG submission 83876) | Permafrost soil microbial communities from the Arctic, to analyse light accelerated degradation of dissolved organic matter (DOM) -... | ecosystem: Environmental > Terrestrial > Soil >...
CGGGAAAACCGGTTTTCCCGGGCACCGGGATGGTGGTGATCCCGAAGGGCATCATCTCGACGGTGAGCAGGGCAAGCACCACGACAATCGTCAGTGTCGCCGCGCGCAGGCTGTACTTCCCCCTCATCTTCGCCCTGAGCCACTTGATACCGAAGCCGGCCAGCACGGCCAGGGACATGAGGACCAGCACAAACATGCGCGTCGGCGTCCTTATGGCCTTGAATCCGGGGAAGAACCGGTAGAGGAGCTGGTAGGGCATCGGGATATTGAGGTGGCGGCCGAAAACATAGAGCGTCGGCCCGAGGCACATCACCAGTGCCACCACCAGCAGCACGGTGTAGAAGGGGAAGGCGACTTTCTCGAGGGATGTCTTCCGCTTTCTGGCCAGGTACACGATTCCCGCGATACCTAGCAGCAGGGGGATCAGACCGACGAAGAGCGTCCTCTCTTCCATTGCGGGCGGGCGCGACTGCACGTTCTCCCATCCCCTGTCGATCGTGTCCTGTCTGATCCCGGCCGTAGCGCGGCCCCACAGGAGATTGGCGGCGGGAGCCGTAAAGAAATCCTGCACGTCACCGGCGTACTTCTCCACTTCGGCGATCGAACGCTTGTAGCTCGGGTCCGCTTTTTGCAACTTCAGGTATGGCAGGGCGAAGGGGATGAGCACGACCCCGATCAGGACAAAGGACGCGAGCAGCATACCCGTCGATCGAACGAGTCTGCGGCGGCTCTGCGCGTTCGCTCGCCCACGAACGAAGTCCACCAGCGGCCGCCGCTTCACTATCGCCAGCACGACGAGGTAGATGCCGATGCCGAACGCCGTGAAGAACCCGTACTCCCACGAGGTCCAGAAGACAAAGATCGTGGCCACGGCGAACAGGATCGCGAACAGCGGTTTTCTTCCCTCGGTGAACTTGTGAAGGCAGACGAACGCAAGCGGTATGAACCCGGTGGCGAGGATTCCCGCGTGGTTGAGGTGCATGAGCTTGTACATGGCAAACCCGAACACAATACCGCCCGCGACGCCGGCGTAGGCATCTTTGGTCAGGTAATACACGAGGAGGAACGCGCCGAAGGCGCTGATCATGAAGCCCATGAAGATGACGAAGGTGTAAGCCGCGATCGGGCTCGAGGTCACCAGCAGCGCCGGCAAGGAGATGAGCGAGTTGCTGAACTGGAGGTCGCTGTAAGCAAGAGTGTACTTGTTGGGGAAGAACATCGTCGCGTTGAAAAGCCTGGCGGGGTTCGCGCGGATGGCGTGCGCGGTCCAGGACATGATGTAGGTGCTCAGGAGGGTGTCCCCTGACCCGCCCGCGACGCGGGTGGCCGGGTGGGCGACCATCGGCCACGTGAACGCGATGGTGATCAGCGCGAACACCAGTATCACCACGATGTAAACGCCCGGTCCGACTTTTCTGTTCCTGATCGTCTTCGCCACGGGCGACCTCCAGCGGGGGCTCGCCGGTCTGGTGCGGAAATGCTCGAGGGATGCTGTCGCTGATAACCGACGCCACCGAAATCGGTGGCGGAAGTCCCTCCGGTCGAATCCACATGTTATCATGCTCCCTTCGCGCCGTGCTGCTCTGACCGGCAACGGGCTTCATTGGCGGCGATGGATCCCCGGCCGTCATTATCTCTCTTGCCGTCGAGCTGGCCGGAAGGTAAGCCGGTCGCCGTATTGAAGAGAGTGCCGTCCCGGATTCACGGAGAGGGTGGTCGAGCTGCAAGAGACAATGACCGCACGCGCACATGTCGATGACATACAGGTGGCGCACCGCATTCAAGGTGACGGGCACCCGGTCCTGCTCATTGCCGGCCTCGGCGCGGTCAAGGAGCTGTGGACCGACGAGTTCATCGAGGAGCTCGCGTCGGGTTTCAAGGTGATCACGGTCGACAACCGGGGCATCGGGGAGACTCCGGCCGGCGAGAAGGGCTTCAGCATCTCCCAGTTCGCCGCGGACACCGCCGGCCTGCTGAGGTCGATAGACGAGTGGCCCGCTCACGTGGTCGGATACTCGATGGGAGGTTACATCGCGCAGGAGATGGCGCTCCTGAACCCCGAGCTCGTGGACCGGCTGGTCCTTCTCGGCACCGAGTGCGGTGGCGCGGGCGGGGTCCGGCAGGAGCCGGGCATCCTGCTGCAGATGACCGATGGCGGGGAGGGGGAGCGCAACTTCCTCCTGTCCTCCGACTGGCTGAAGGAGAACGGGGCCGGGCTCGGGGACATTTTCGGCGCCTCAGACGGCCAGGACGTTGAACGCTTTGCCCGCCAGGCAGATGCCATCCGCAACTGGAATGGCACCTGCGCCCGCCTTCCCGACATGGACAAGCCCACCCTTGTCATCACGGGCAGCGATGACATAGTCATCCTGCCGGAGAACGCCCGCGTTCTCTCAGAGCTGATCCCGGACGCTCAGCTGGTCCAGTTCGAGGGCGGCCATCACGGCCTCCTCCTGCAGTTCCCCCGCGAGCTGGCCCGTATCATCTCGGACTTCCTCACCGGCCAGTAGGGCCCCGACCCCGGTGCACTCAAGCCGCGACAGAGGCCGGGGAGACCGCGTCCTCGAGCACCGACGGAACCGCGATCAGTATCACCGCGAGTAGCATGCAGGCGGCGGCGCCGATGCCGATCGCTATCGGCGTCGAGGTCTTGTCGGAGATGTAGCCGAGCAGCAGGCCTCCCAGAGGGGATGTGCCCTGGAACACCAGTATGTAGAAGCTCATTATCCTGCCGCGCATGTTGCGCTCGACCCGCGACTGCAGCACGGTGTTGATGGAGGCGCTGGCCATCAGGAAAGTCACGCCGATGAAAAAGGCCATCAGTAGCGAGAGAGCTTCGCTCTTAGATATGGCCATCACCATCAGGACCACCGAGAAAGCGGAAAGAGAGACCTTGATCAGGTCCCTCTCCTTGAAGCGCTCGTTGAGCCAGGTGACCAGCGGAGCGCCGAGCACCGCGCCGAGGCCGATGGCCCCCACCAGGAATCCGTAAAGCAGCGAGCCCCCGTGCAGCACGTCGCGGCTGACTGACGGAAGCAGCACGATGGTCGAGATGCCGAAAACCGCCTCGACCATGAGGACCAGAAGGAGTTTCACCGCCCAGGAGTTGGCGCGCAGGTATGCGAACCCCTCCCTGACATGGGCGCGGGTGGAGGTGGCGTGCACGGTGCTGACCACCGGCCGCGCCCTTATCATGAGGAGCGCCGCGATGACCGCAAGGAAGCTGGCCGCGTTGATGTAGAACGCTCCGGACACGCTCCAGAAGTGGATGATGATTGCGCCGATCGCGGGGCCTACGAACCGCGCCATGTTGAACTGCGCCGCGTCCAGGGCTATCCCGTTCAGGAGGTCCTTCGGCGGGACCAGGTCGGGGACCATGGCGCGCCAGGCCGGGAAGTTGAACACGAACGCGACACCCATCCCGATCGTCAGCGCCATGATCAGCGCCAGCGAATGCTGACCGAGGCTGGTGGCAATGGCGAGGCCAAGTGCCGCCAGCATCATGACCACCTGGGTGGCGATGATGAGCCTGCGGCGGTCGACCCGGTCGGCGAGCGACCCGGCGTACAGCACGAAGAGCAGGATTGGCAGGAAGCTCGCGAGGTTGACGGTGCCGACCCAGGCGTTGGAGTTGGTAAGGTCCTTGACGTACCAGAGGAGGGCCGTGGTGTGGATCCAGGTGCCGACATTGGAGAGGAAAGCTCCTGACCAGAGCAGCCGGAAGTCCCGGTGGCCGAACGCGGAAAGCGTCCCCCCGTGGAAGAGCGTGCCTCGCACCAGCGCGGGGGTCGGGGCCGTGACGTCAGATTCGAGGACCTCGACTTCGTCTTCCGGTCGCTTTGGATCTTCGGGCGGTTTATTCACCGAAGGGTCAGGTCATCAGCTCGAGGGTCACACGCAGGCGCCCGGGTGAGTCCTCGGCCCAGCTGGTCTTTACGATGTTCCCCGTCCATGCCTCATACACGCCGGTGACTTTGCCGGCCACGATGCCGGCGTGGAAAGGATTGTCCACCACGAACTGGACGGTGCGGTCCTTTTGCCAGGCCCCGACGGGATTGCCGATGCCCATCCAGGGGAAGTCGTTGATAATGTCCAGCATGTCCCTGTCACGGCCGATCGAGTAGCGGACGCTGGAGGTCTCGCGCATGTACTTCTGCTCGAGTCCTTCCATCAGCGCGGGGAGCTCGGAGCCGAACTCCGCCTCGAGCTCGCGGAGGACCGCCTGGAAACTCTGAACGGGCAGGGCGACGAAGCGCATCCCTGTCTTGGAGTGGCGCAGGACCCCCTTCTCGAGGTCGAGGTAGATGTTGCCGGTGACCTCCCGCGGCACACCGCACTTGGGGCACTTGTCGAGCTGGACGCCGCCGGGGATGTACTGGGCCTCGGCGAGCGTCAGCCGCTCCTCGACCGGCGGTTGGTCACTTACCTTCCTGATGGTCACCATGTACTCTTCGGCCTTGATCCTCTCCCAGCCGACCTCCACTCCGATGCGCTCCATGAACTCGAAGACCCCGGTGCCGTCGCCCGCGATGAGCGGCACGGAATGGGGATTGATGAGCATCACGCGGGCGTGGCTCCCGCTCACGTACTCGACCATCTCGGCCCGGCCCATGCCCAGGCCGGCCATGTAGTTGAAGATGAACTTGCTGGTCGCCCGGATGCCGAACTCGGGGCGAGCCATCTTGCCGCGCGGCATCTTCGCGATGAAGCCGGGCAGAAGGGTCTGGATGAACCGCTTGCCGACTTCCTTCTCGGCGCGCGCGATGATGGGATCGATCGAGAAGTTAACCCAGCGGGAGACCCCGTCGAACAGCGAGCGGAGCTCGTCCACCTCCAGGTAGACCAACCGGGTGTGGGCGGAGTCGCGGCCTATTATCGTACCGTTCTGCGTCCAGGCAAGGAATTTCCCGTAAGGTATCGGGAATCCACAACCTTTGCAGTACCTCATGCGATCACCTTCTGTATACCGGCACGGCTAAGAGTCCGTGCCCAAACCGGCACGTCAATAGAGAGAAGCCGGTGTAATGTTTATATCTCTACGATTCTTAAGAATCAAGGATTTACCGATGGGGAGTGGCCCAAACACGCCTCGAGCAGTGCAGGGGTGTGGCTCAGTTGCTAGAATACAAGAAAGCAGCAGAGGCAACGACAAGGAGGGGGACCATGGCTGACAGTGTCTACAAGATCATCGAGCTCGTCGGATCCAGCGAAAAATCATGGGAGGACGCAGCGAAGAACGCGGTCGACACCGCGGGCGAGTCGCTGAAGGACCTGCGCATCGCCGAGGTGTCCGACCTGGACTTGAAGCTGGAGGACGGGAAGGTCGCCGCGTACAGGGCGAAGGTGAAGGTCTCCTTCAAGTACGTCAAGGACTGAGCCGTCTGATTCGGAGAAACGCCGGGAGGCACTTCGGCCTCCCGGTTTTTTTCTTGTAGTACCGGTTTCCCCCGGCTTAGCGAGGATAGCCGGTATTTAGAGTCGTTGGCTTTGCGCCGGTTAAACATGGGATTCGGCTTGGCGCGCCTCGACGACCTTGCGCGCCAGGACTATCTCGACCGGAAGCCTCCACATCGACATCAAGCGGTCATCCACTATCTCCAGGCCCGCCCGCTCCAGGCACCTTCGCCCATAGATGGGCCGGCAGTCCACGTACCTGGGAAGCCTGCGGTGCGCCCACAGGTACGCCTTGGTCATCAGGCCGTGCTTGCCGCCGTTGGACATCGACACCACGCAGATGCGGCCGTCGTGTCGCAGAGTCCTGCTGCACTCGGCGAGCACGATGGGCAGCTCGGGGACGTCGAACAGCTCGAGCGTGAAGCTCATGAAGATGGCGTCCAACGTCTCGCTGTCGTAGGGGAGGCTGGTTGCGTCGCCGAGCGTAAGCTCCACCCGCGGCGCTTCTCCGCTCTTTTCGAGCCTGGACTCCGCGACCTTCGACATCCCGCTCGATATGTCGATGCCGGCTACGGTGCCGTCGTCTCCAACGGCGTCGGCCAGCGCGACCAGCCCGCCCCCGGTGCCAAAGCCGATCTCCAGGACGTCCTCGCCCGGGCGGACGTCCAGCATCCCCAGGCCGGCCTGGACGAACTTGCGCTCGCTCGTACCGGAGACCAGGTCGTATACGACGCTGATGCGGTCGTAAAAGGACTTCGCCTCGTCCTTGCTCCGTGTGACCCTGACTGTGTCGCGGTTCTCAGGCATCTGCCTCTCCATCCCCGGATCGGGCGTCCGGCCGCTTTGACTCTAATCCCTTCGGGCTGCCCTGGACAATCTTAGACCCTCGAACTGTTGCGTTATATAATGTCGGGGCTGGAGAGCGGTCATCACCTGCTGGAACTGTTAACGGGGGGGTAGATCTTGCCAAAGTACGTCCACCAGCCTCTAAACGAGGAGATACGCAGCATCGGAGGATACTACAAGGTAATGGAGGAAGGCGTTCTGGATTTCGAGGACAAGAAGGTGCTCTTCGCGCTCAAGGGCGCTCACGCGGACACCGCTTGTTGCGGCCCCGGCGGCATGGGTTTACTCGCGGTGGCCGGCATTCTCGTCTCCTACAAAGCGGAGAAGAACGAGGACGGCCTGCCGGTGAGCGAGGTCAAGCACGTCACCGACCGCGAGGCGCGCAAGCGCATCAAGGCTCTGCTCAAGCAGAAATTCCCCTACATCGACGTTGTCGAGTTCGATTGATCCCGTCCCGCCGGTTGACTTGCGGCGGGGTGGTAGATGAGTATATACGAGCCTTGTGGATGGGAAACGCGATACTGACCGCTGGTAAGGCGGTCGGTTATCGATGGGTTGAGGATTAACCGGAAAGGGAGTGATTAAATGGTTGGGATCCGTTCATACGGAGGGTACGTTCCCCGCTTTCGACTGAACAAGATGATCATCTTCGGGTCGATGGGCTGGCTCAACCCCGCCAACATCATGAACGCTCAGGGGGAGAAGGCGGTAGCAAACTTCGACGAGGACGCGGTGACGATGGCATCCGCGGCCGCCAGAGACTGCACCACCGGCATCGACCGGTCCGAGGTGGGGGGCATCTACTTCGCCACCACGACCGCATCTTACAGGGAGCGCCTCTGCGCAAACCTGATCTCCGGATCGCTGGCGATCAGCGAGAGCGTCAGGACCGCGGACTTCACCGGGGGACTCAAGGCAGGGACGACCGCCTTGATCGCGGCCCTCGACGCGGCCGCCGCCGGCAGCGCCAACAACGTGATTGTTACCGCGGCCGACTGCAGGCTGGGTAAGATGGGCAGCGTCCAGGAGTTCATGTTCGGAGACGGCGCCGGCGCGGTGATGGTCGGAACGGACGACGTCATCGCCGAGTACAAAGGCTCGTTCTCGACGGGCCACGACTTCGTGGACCATATGAGGGGCGCCGACACCAAGTACGATCGTCAGTGGGAGGAGCGCTGGATCCGCGACGTCGGGTTCGGCCAGTTCATCCCCGAGGCGATCAACGGCCTCTGTGAGAAGCTCGGCATGGCGCCCGGCGATTTCTCCAAGATAATCTACCCTTGCTACTACGGCGGCGCCCGTAAGGCCATCAACAAGAAGATGGGGTTCGAGGCGGAGAACGTACAGGACACCATGCAGGCGCAGATTGGCGACACGGGTACGGCCCAGTCGCTGCTCATGTTCTCGAGGGCCCTCGAGGACGCACAGCCCGGCGACAAGCTGCTTCTCGTCTCGTACGGAAGCGGCTGCGACGCGCTTGCCTTCGAGGTCACCGACGCAATCAAGAAGTTCAAGCCGAAGATGGGTGTGTCGGGATCGCTCGCCAGGCGCGCGGACCTCGACAACTACCTGAAGTACCTGGTCTGGCGGGGCATGGTCCCCGCGGAGCTTGGGCTTCGCAGCGAGGAGCAGAGGTGGACCCGCTGGACGCTGATGTGGCGCTCGCACAAGGCGATACTGGGGCTGACAGGCTCGAAGTGCACCGGCTGTGGCGAGCCGCAGTTCCCGCCTCAGAGGATCTGCGTGAACCCCAAGTGCGGCGCGGTGGACGAGAGTGAGCCGATCGTGCTCTCCGAAAAGGGTGGCAAGATATTCAGCTTCACGTCCGACATGCTGGCCGCCACGATCAACCCTCCGTCGATGTATGGGGTGGTCAACTTCAACGGCGGTGGCCGCTACGTGTTCGACTTCACCGACTGCACCATAGACGACCTTGCGGTCGGCGGACCCGTGGAGTTCAGCTTCCGAGTCAAGCACCGAGACGATCAGCACGATATCACGAACTATTTCTGGAAAGCCGTACCAGTAGTTGCAGAGGGGGCGTAATAAATGGCAGAAGGAATCAGGGACAAGGTAGTGATCCTCGGGATGGGTTGCACCAAGTTCGGTGAGCGCTGGGAATCAGCCCCCGAGGACCTGGCGGTCGAGGCCTTTATCGAATGCCTGGAGGACGCGGGAATCGAGAAGAAAGATATCGAGGCCGCCTGGCTGGGCAGCCATATCGATGAGATCAACATCGGCAAGGGCGGCAACTTCCTGGGCATGGCCCTGAAGCTTCCCCTGACGCCGGTGACCCGCACGGAGAACTTCTGTGCCTCGGGCACCGAGGCGTTCCGCGGAGCGTGCTACGGCGTCGCCAGCGGCGCCTACGACATCGCCCTGGCACAGGGCGTCGAAAAGCTGAAGGACACCGGTTACGGTGGACTTCCCGACTCGCCGGCCTTCGGGCAGATGCAGGCCATGATAGGGCCCAACGCATCGGCGCCGGGCTTGTTCGCCCAGCTCGCGACAGCGTACTCGGCCAAGTACAACGTGCCGATGGAGAAGATCAAAGAGGCAATGGCGCACATCTCCTGGAAGAGCCACCAGAACGGCGCGAAGAACCCACGCGCGCACCTGCGCAAGCCCATACCGATCGAGCAGATAATGGGCGCGCCGATGATCGCGTACCCGCTTGGCCTGTTCGACTGCTGCGGCGTTAGCGACGGCTCCGCGTGCGCGATCGTGACCACGCCCGAGATCGCCAAGAAGATGAAGCCGAACCAGGACCTCGTAAGCGTCAAGGCACTGCAGGTGTCCGTCTCCTCGGGAGAGGAAGCGCTCTTCACCGACTGGGACGGCGCAGGCATGCTGACCACGCGCATGGCCGCGAAAAAGGCGTACAAGGAAGCCGGCATCAAGAACCCGCGCGAAGAGATCAGCATGATGGAGGTGCACGACTGCTTCTCCATCACCGAGTTCGCCACCATGGAAGACCTGCAGATATCTGCCCCGGGAACCGCGGCGGATGACATTCTCGCGGGCTTCTTCGACCTGGACGGGCAGATCCCATGCCAGCCGGACGGCGGGCTGAAGTGCTTCGGCCACCCGATCGCGGCGTCAGGGCTGAGGATGCTGTTCGAGATGTACAACCAGCTTCTGGGCCGCTGGCCCGAGGACCGCGCGGTGAAGGACCCGAAGTTCGGGCTCACCCACAACCTCGGCGGCGTGCCGAACCAGAACGTGTGCAGCATCGCGATAGTCGGCAAGAACTAGCAATAGAAGGGGTCGAAACTCCTGTAATAGAGATAGCGAGGGCGGGCGCGATGCCCGCCCTTTCGCTGTGCAGAGAGCAGCGCGCCGATGTTAACTACGTCCGCTTCAAGGGCAAAATCAGAGGAGCTTCTTCACTCCGGACCCGACCCGCTCGTAGGCGAAGTCGAACGGCGTCTCGCCTGTGAGGAAGCGGTCGAGGTCCTCGCCGTTGTAGAGCTTCATGATTATCTGCCGCACCTTGTTGGTGATGAGGTCGAGGAGCTGCTTGTTCACCGGCTTGTCGTAGAGGTCGCCGAAGTCGAGCGGCACGCCGATGCGGCACGCCGCGCGCTTGTACATGACCGACGAGTAACCCTGTCCCGCCTCCGGGTGCTTGACGAGCTTCTCCACCAGGGGGCCGGGTATCTTAGGCATCCGGCGCTCCGACACTCCGATGACCGTGCAGGGGATGACCGGCACCCGCGCATCCAGCGCAAGCCGCGCGAAGCCGGTCTTGAACGACTTGATCTTGTCGACCTTGCCCGGGTCGAGGATCGTGTCGCCGCCCTCCGGAAAGATGCCGACGACCTCTTCGTTCTGGAGCAGCTTGAGACCGCGGTTGAGTTCCATCTTCGCGTCTGGCCCGCCCGCAAGGCTAATGGGGAACGCCCCGGTCCACTCGTGCAGCTGCGCGTAGCCAGGGACCTTCCACGACCATGACGCCGCGCCGTAGTTGATGTACCTGTTGCGGACGGAGTAGGCGAGGATGACCGGGTCCAGACTGGAGCGGTGGTTGCAGACGATGAGCGCCGCGCCAGTGTCCGGGATATTCTTCTGTCCCTCGATCTTGAGGTGCAGTCGCATCTTTACCATCGGCCCGATGACGAAGCGCAGCGTCTCGTAAAAGAGCATCTGGTTGGCGTCCATGTGTACCACTCCCCTGGATCCCAGCGCAAAGAGTGGATTCATTATAACGGAAGGGAGCCTGTTTCAATCCACGAAATAGACGAGTAGAAAATAGAGTAGAAAGTACCTGTCCCTACAACGCTACCTCGCGGCCGGGTCCGAAGAACAGCCGCGCGACCTTGGCCGAGGGGCAGTCCTGCTTCCAGTCCGTTGCGTTCTGCGCGCAGTGGCGGCACGCGTGCCCGAACTGCGTCCAGAACGTGAGGCTCGCAAGTAGCAGATAGGGGATGAGGTACTTCTTATTCTTGCGCAGGCCGATGGCCGGGGCGTTCACCAGTATCCCCAGGGTTATCGCCTCGAGCCCCGCTCCGAACATGCTGACCTCTTTGTCCTCGATCTTGGGCAGGTACATCGAAGTGATCTTGCCCAGGTACAGCGAGTAGCACTTGCCGCCATAGCCCTCGCAGCGGCAGCAGATCAAGGTCCGCGGGACGGTGGCGAAGAACGAGAAGGCCGCGATCATCGCCGCGAGCGCCCCCCACGACCGCTCCTTGATCAGTCCTACGAAGGCGATGAAGAACTGCAGACCGAAGATGCCCAGGCGGGCCTTCATTATCGTGGGGTTGGGGCCACCGTGCTCGGCGCACTCGCTGCATTGGCATGCCATCGCTCATACCTCCTGGCTGGTGACGTCCGTCACTCGGGGCGGCTGGCGAGCCCGAAGCCGGCGCCCTCGTAGAGCAGAACGCCCGAGCGGCAGACCGCCTCGACGCGCTCCACGTTTCTGATGTCCTTGGTCGGGTCCGCCGAGAGGAGCACCAGGTCGGCGAGCTTGCCCTGCTCGATGGAGCCAAGCTCGCTCTCCATGTCCAGGAGCTTCGCGGCGTTGATGGTGGCGGAGCGCAGGATGTCGGGACGGGAGATCCCGAACCACTCCATCAGGCGCATCTCCACGGCGAGCGAGGCGGGCCACCCCATCGGCGTGCCCCCGTCGTTGCCGCAGCATATGCGCGCGCCGGCCTCGTAGAGCATCGTCAGGTTGGGGTTCTTCATCTCGAAGGAGTTGAGATACAGGTCGGGGTCGAACATGGTCTTGGCCCCCATGCCCTTGCTCGCCTTGCCCTCCATGTAGCGCCGCAGCAGCTTCTCGTTCGACTTCATGACCGCTTTCTCGGCGAGCCCCGGCGCCACGTCGTGCAGGACGCGCTCGCGCTCGGCCTGCATCGCCTCGATCAGCGGGTCCTTGCGAGCCGGGTGTCCCTTGGGCGCGATACCCAGGGCCATGCCGACCGAGAGGGTGGGGGTGAGGCCGTGGTCCTCCTCCATGAAGGCCTTGACGTCACCCGGCTCGAGCACGGCGTCGATCGGGACGTGCTCGAAGTCGTCGATGCCCAGCCGCACCGCTCGGCGGAATCCTTCTATCTGTGATTGGTGGACGGCCACGCGCCGCCCCAGCCTGTGCGCTTCGTTCACTATCGTGCGGATGGTGTCGTCGTCGAGCACCGGCAGCGGCTTGTGCCCGTAGAAAAGCGAGCGGTCGTCGAAGAACAGCTTGATGAAGCGCGCCCCTGCATCGACCGCGCAGCGGACCGCCTCGCGGCCGGTCTCGGGCGAGTCGGCGTAGAGGCAGGTGTCGCCCCAGCGGCTGGAGACGAAGCCGGGGACCTTGCGGTTGAACTCCGGGTA
>Ga0066793_10001057_pt1 | contig 12062 bp, 12 predicted proteins | sample PersoiDNA2013189_FD_83876 | JGI IMG/M metagenome (GOLD analysis project Ga0066793, IMG submission 83876) | Permafrost soil microbial communities from the Arctic, to analyse light accelerated degradation of dissolved organic matter (DOM) -... | ecosystem: Environmental > Terrestrial > Soil >...
ACCTCCCGCTGCGGCGCAGTCTGCGTGCGGGTGATCCGCTCCAGTTTCCGGCGCCGCCGCCGCGACAGGCGGACGACGTCCTTGCTGGCGGCGCGCGGCACAGCCGGCCTCCCGGGAAAGCGAGATCGTCAGGGTCCGGCTGAGAATGCCCCGTTCTGCGCCCCGGCAGGCGAAGGCGCGCCGCTGCGCCACACTGGAACCCATGCCGGTGCCCGCCAGAAAGCTGAAAGACCAGGCCGAAGACGACCTCGACCACTACGCCTCGCAGCGCTGGCCACAGCTTGAGGAAGTCACCATCCGCTGGCACGGCTCCTACGGCTACGTCACCGGGTACGTCACCGAAAACGAGGGCATCCCGCTGTGCCGGATCACCTACACCGGCTCACCCGATGACTGGGAATTCGCGATCTACCAGGCCAGCACCGAGACCTACCAAGAATCGGCCCTGCCTGGCGGCCGTCCCGCCGGCACCCCGCAAGAAGCTCTCGACTGCGCCTGCGGCCTCTACCTGACCGACCCCAGCGCCTGGACCTGAACCCCCGAAGGATCAATGCGGCGCTGCACTAGCCTGAAAGCCGAAGTCCGAACGCCCGCGACGTCGAAATGACAACTGGCTGACCGGGATATACCGTATTGCCCGAGTACGCCACGTCTTGCGTAGACCACCAGAACGTGTCTAGCTGGTGGCTCATGTGGCAAAAATGCAGATTTATGGCTAGAGGAAACGAGAAGGCGCCCGCTTAGGCATACTCAGGGGAGTACGCTCCCAGGCACTGGGCGACCGCTCGCGATTCCGGGTATGCCAGGCCAGGGCATAGATTGCCCCGGTATCTGGGCCGGAGCGTGAGGCCTCGTCCACCCCCCGCACGTCCCCCCCCGTCTAACCCAGGATTAAGCCACATGCAGCCTGAAATCGACGCCCAGCTCAGCAACTTCTTCGAGGAAGCCACACCCCGTGAGTTCGCGCGGGTCATGCGGGGATACGACCCGCACCAGGTCGACGAGCACTTCAAGCAACTCGACAGTGAGGTGCGCCAGCACCGGGACCAGGTTGGGGCGCTCCAGCAGGAGCTGTCCGATGCGCATCGCCAGATCCGGGAGCAGGAGCGCCCGACCTACGCCGGGCTCGGTTCACGCATAGAGCAGCTCCTGCGGCTCGCCGAGGAACAGGCCACTGAGATCGCCCAGGAGGCCAGGTCCGCCGCGAACGAGCTGAACGCGGCGGCCAAGGTCGACGCGGCGGAGCTGCGGGCGGCGGCCGAGAACGAGGCGGCCGAGCTGCGGGCGAACGCCAAACGGGAGACCGACGACCTGCGGGGGTCGGCCGAGCGTGAGGCCGACGCCATCAGGACCAGTGACCGGCGCGAGGTAGACGAGCTGACATCGACCCCCGAACGGGAAACGGCCAAGCTCCGTGCCACCGCCGACCAACAGGTCGCCGAGCAGCGGGCCGAGATCGAACGGGACATCGCCAAGCTGCGTACCACCACCAAGCGCGACGTCGCGCAGCTCAAGGCTTCCGCCAAGCGCGAGCGTGACGAGATTCTCACCACGTCCAAGCGGCAGTCGGATGAGATGCGCAGCCAGGCTCAGCGGATCCTCGAGGAGAGCGAGGCGCAGCGCGCCCAGGCTGAGGCGGAGTTCGAGATCCAGCTTGCCTCGCGGCGCGAGGAAGCCGAACGCCAGGAAGCCGAGCGCCTGTCAGCCGCCCAGTCGGCCACCCAGAAGCTGGTCACCGAGGCTGAGCAGCGGGCGGCCACGGCGGAGCAGCGGGCCAGCAAGGCCAGTGCCCAGGCTGAGCAGACCCGGCGCGAGGCCGACCAGCACTCGCGGCAGCTCGTCACCAACGCGAAGAAGAACTCCGACCAGATCGTCGCACAGGCGAAGAGCCAGGCTGAGCAGCTCCTGGCCGACACCAAGAGTGAGATCGAACGGCACCGCGCCGCGGCGCAGCGCGAGGTTGACGACCTGTCGAGGCAGAAGGAGAGCATCTCCACCCACCTCGCCCAGATCAGTCAGCTGCTCGGTACCCAGATGCCGGGTCTGGCCGACGCCCTCAAGCCGGGCAGGCAGGCCGTCGGAGTCGGTGCGCAGAAGGCAGTCAGCGCCCCGCCACAGCAGGCGGCCGCGCCCGCGGCACCTGCGGCACCCGCGCCGCCGCGGCGCGAGGAGCCACGCAATGGCGGCCCCAGCCAGCAGCATCCAGCCGCGCCGCCGGCTGGGCAGCAGGCCCCGGCTGCGCCCGCGGGCAAGCAGCCGGTACCGGCCAAGGCCAGCAACGGCAACGACGAGGACTGGTGGACCGAGTAGTCACAGCACATCGATGAGGGGCCGGCGCGCACGCGCGCCGGCCCCTCATTCGTTGTCAGCCGGGTCAGCTCATCACGGTCTGGCCGCCATCGATGACCAGCGCCTGCCCGGTCATGTACGACGAGGCGTCGCTGGCCAGGAAGACCGCGGGGCCCGCCATCTCCTCGGCGCGGCCCCAGCGCTGCATCGGCACCGTCGCCACGGTGGCCTTCGCGGCGGCCTCGTCCTGCCACAGGTCCCGGTTGAGCTCGGTAGCGGTCCAGCCGGGGCAGAGCGCGTTGACCCGGACGCCGAGCGTCGCCCATTCGACCGCGAGCGACTTCGTCAGCGAGATGAGGCCCGCCTTGGCCGCCCCGTAGGGAGACAGGAACGGGGATGCGGCCAGGCCCGCCACCGAGGCGACGTTGATGACTGAGCCCTGGCCCCGCTCCACCAGGTGACCTCCGACCGCATGGCACACATACATCGCGGAGTCCAGATTCAGCCTGATGAGCTTGTCCCAGCCGGGCAGCCTCAGGTCGAGGAAGGGCACCAGGAAGTTGGAGCCACCGGCGTTGTTCACGACCACATCCACGTGCCCGAGTTGCTCGATGGCGGCGGCGACCGCGGCGGACACTTCCTCCTGGCGCGTCACGTCCGCCGGGATGACGAACGCCTTGCGGCCATGCGCAGCGACCTGCGCCGCCGTCTCGGCCAGGCCATCCGCGCTGCGGGCCACCAGGGCCAGGTCAGCCCCGGCCTCCGCCAGGGCGACCGCGATCACCCGCCCGATCCCCCGGGAGGCGCCGGTAACAAAAGCCTTCTTGCCGGTCAGGTCGAAAAGGGGCACGGTCAGTCCTTCCACTCGGTCGGCAGCGGCCAGGCCGCCGGATTGACCCGGCGCACGATCTCGTTCAGCACAATACGGACGTAGGGCTCGCCGACCCACAAGTGCTTGGCCCCCTCGACCGCCACGATCTCTGCCTGGGGGACCCGTCCGAAGCGCTGCCGCGCCTCATCGGGACGGAGATAGTCATCGAGTTCCGGGACGAGAACCAGCAGCGGCTTCCCGGACGCAGCCCAGGAATCCAGATCCTCGTCGCCCGCCCGCTTCAGCGGCGGTGAAAGCAGGACAGCGCCCTCCACTGCGGGATCCGCCCCCCACTTCAGCGCCAGTTCGGTGCCGAACGACCAGCCCAGCAGCCAGAGCCGGGGCAGGCCGGCCGCAGTACACCAGGCAATCGCGGCGGCCACGTCACGGCGTTCCGATTCCCCGTCGCCGAACTCACCCTCGCTGCGGCCGTGCACCGACGCGGTGCCGCGGGTGTTGAACCTGAGCACCGCGAGCCCGGCGAGCACGGGCAGCCGGTAGGACGCCTTGCGCAGGATGTGACTGTCCATCATGCCGCCGTGGGTGGGCAGCGGGTGCAGGCAGACCAGCGTGGCCACGGGCGCCTGGTCCAGGGGCAGCGCCAGTTCTCCGGTCAGGGCCAGGCCGTCCCCGGTGCGCAGGGTGACCCGTTCACGCCGGGCCGGCAGGATCGTGCTCGCCCTGAGATCGCTCATGCGCGTCCCGTCCGCTCCGCTCTCTCCTGCCGCACTGTCTCCTGCCGCACCCTTACCTGCCGCGCTGTCTCCCGGGGGCCCGGCGGTCACGCTGCTCCCAGCAGGGCCGGTGCCAGTGCCTGCGCTCGCTCAGCCCGGGGGTCAGCGCGGGCCAGGCCACCAGGTGCGGCGTGCCGGGAGGGATTTCCTGATCGCATCCGGGGCAACGATAGCCCTTCACAGCGGCGGCGCCCGGCACGAGCCGGACCACCCAGTCCTGGCCGTGCCACGACTCCTGGACCGGCGGGCCGAGTCGAGGAGAGGGGCCCCCGGCACCAGCGGCGGGCGCGCCGCGACCGCTCCGGCCCGCGCCGCCACGGCCGGTCCCGCCGCGTCCTCGGCGCGCGAGATTGTCAGGCAGGCGGCGGGCCTTGCGCGGGCTCACGGCAGTCACTGCCCCGATCCGCCAGAGTGGAACGCGAGGCCGGCGGTCGCATGGTCGGCGAGCAACGCAGCCGGAGCGAAAGCCGGATCGCCGTACCGCGCGTGCATCGAAGCGAGCACCGCGTGCACCCGCCCGGCGCCGATGTCGTCCAGCATGGCCAGCGGCCCACGCGGGTATCCGCAGCCCAGCGTCATCGCGGCATCCACGTCGGCCGCGCTCGCGTATCCGTCCTGCACCATCCGGACGGCGTCGTTGAGGTGCGGGTAGAGCAGCGCGCCGGCCAGGAACCCAGGCCGGTCCGGGCAGTGGACAACCTCCAGGCCCAGCCGCCGGCCGAGCGCGGCCGCGCGGGCGGCCGCCCCGGCCGAGGACGCCACCGTGCTGATCACCTCGGCGAGCCGGCCGCCGCCCGGCACATGCATGCCCACCGTGTCGGCCGCTCGATCGGCCGGCGCGGCCGGCAGAACGGCGGCGCCTGGCGACGCCACCACCACGACGAGGTCACTCTCGCCTGCTGTCACACTGACCCCCGCAGCCCCGATCATCTCGGCCAGCGTAGCCACAGCGGCCGGCCCCGCGTGATCCGCTGCGCCGTCGATCAGCGTGACGGACGACAGGATGGGACGAGAATCGTTGGGCTGAATGGTAGGGGTGAGCACGGCGGGCGGCGGAGAATCCTGGCCGTAGTCGTAGAACCCGCGGCCGCTTTTCCGGCCTATCCTGCCTGCCTCTGTCATCCGGCGCAGCAGCGGTGCCGGGGCGAAGCGCGCGCCGCCGAACTCGCCGTCCAGCACCTCCAGGATGGCCAGCGAGGTATCCAGCCCGATCAGGTCGAGCAGGGCAAGCGGCCCCATCGGCAGGCCGAGGCCCACCCGGGCCGCCATGTCGATGTCCTCGCGCGTGGCGTAGCCGGCCGCCAGCAGGCTCACCGCATGGTTGAGGTAGGGCAGCAGCAGCGCATTGGCCACGAACCCGGCCCGGTCAGTGACCACTACCGGCGTCTTGCCGATCGACCGCACCAGGCCGGTCAGCGTCTCGGTCGTGGCCGGATCGGTCTGCACGGCGGCGACCACCTCGACCATGCGCATCACCGGGGCCGGGTTGAAGAAATGCATCCCGGCGACCCGGCCCGGGTGCCGCGTGCCAGCGGCGATCGCGGTCACCGGCAGCGAGGACGTGTTGGTGACCAGGACCGCCTCGGGCCTGCAGGCACGGTCGAGTTCCGCGAAGACCTGACGCTTGATGTCCATGCGCTCGGGCACAACCTCGACGACCAGGCCGGCACTGGCGGCGGCGGCCAGGTCAGCGGCCGCGGTGACCCGCCCGAGCACCTGGTCCCGCTCCCCGGCAGTGAGCCGCCCCCGGGCCTCCGCCTTCGACAGGGAAGCGTCCAGCGCGGCCATGCCGCGGGCCAGCGCGGCCCGGTCCACCTCGATCGCCGTGACGGCCAGGCCCGCCCGCGCGAACACCTCGACGATGCCCGCGCCCATCGTCCCGAGGCCGATAACCGCCACTTCGCGAATCTCCATGGCGGCGACACTACAGTCGGCTCCCGCGCGGCTCGTTGCCGCCCGGACGCCGCTGACCGTTTCACCGCTCCGTCATGGCCATGCGTGGTCAGTCATAGCCAGTTCCGGTCAGCATGATTGCGGTCGGCCCGGCGGGCCACTGTCAGCCTGCGCCGAGCGGGCCCGCCTGGCGGACAAGTCCCGTTCCTGGGCGTTGCTGGTCAGGGCCGCGGCGCGCTCGAACTCCGCCCGAGCCTCGTCCGGCCGCCCCAGCTTCATCAGGAGATCCCCGCGCACGCTCGGCAGCAGGTGATAACCGCGCAGCGAAGGCTCGGCGGCGAGCACATCGACCAGGTCGAGCCCAGCATGCGGCCCGGAGGCCATCGAAACGGCCACCGCCCTGTTCAGCTCGACCACCGGTGACGGCATCACTTCCGCGAGGACGCCATACAGCCCGGCGATGCCCGCCCAGTCCGTGTCTTCCGGCCGGAATGCGCGGGCGTGGCAAGCGGCGATGGCAGCCTGCAGCGCATATGGGCCGCGTGCCCCGCCGAGTTCCTCGGCCCGAGTGAGCCCGGCCAGGCCACGGTTGATCAGCAAGCGATCCCAGCGGCTCCGATCCTGGTCCAGCAGCAGGATGGGCTCGCCGGACGGCCCGGCACGAGCGCGGACACGGGAGGCCTGAATCTCCATCAGGGCCACGAGGCCGTGAACTTCCGGCTCCGCCGGGGTGAGCTGAGCCAGGATGCGGCCAAGGCGCACAGCGTCCTCACAGAGCTCCGGGCGCATCCAGTCGTCACCGGCGGTGGCCGAGTAGCCTTCGTTGAAGATGAGGTAGATGACCTCCAGGACCGAGGAAAGGCGGGCAGGCCGTTCCTCGCTGCCCGGCACCTCAAAGGGCACCTGGGCTTTCGCGAGCGTCTTCTTGGCCCGGACGATGCGTTGCGCGATCGTCGGTTCCGGCACCAGGTAAGCACGGGCTATCTCGGCAGTGGTCAGGCCGCCGAGCAGCCGCAAGGTCAGCGCGACCCTGGCCTGCACGGCCAGCACCGGATGGCAGGCGGTGAACACCAGCCGTAGCAGGTCGTCGTCGATCTCGTCGGAGAAGGCACGATCAAAGTCAGGGGTGATGCTGTCTCCTTCGGCCTCCAGCGCCCGGCCGATCTGTGCGTATTTGCGCTCCAGTTCCCGGTTCCGCCGGAACAGGTCGACAGCCCGCCGCTTGGCCACGGTCATCAGCCAGGCGCCGGAATTGCGGGGAACTCCGGATTCGGGCCACTGCTGCAATGCCGCGACCACAGCGTCCTGGGCCAGTTCCTCGGCCAGGCCGACATCATTCGTGTAGCGGGCCAGTCCGGCGATGAGGCGCGCCGATTCCATGCGGATGACGGCCTCGATCGCGGCGTGGGTCTCCGAAGCCGTCACGACAACCGATCAGACCACCGTGGACCGGCCTGAGCAAGGAGGATCGCGCCCGGCCTGCCGATTGCCCGCAGCCGGCGGGTACCCGGAGCGGAGCGGCGCAGGCCCGGCGCGCGCGGTCATCGGGGGTGGTGCTGGATCCGCGGGCTCCAGCACCACCCGGCCGCCTTCTGATACTTGGCGAACAGGCCGGCGGAGTTCAGGTCGAGCCCCGCCGGGCTGGTCACGGCCCGTATACCTGGCGGATCGTGGATTCGCCGTTACCCGCGATGCTCAGGAACCGCTTCGTCCACTCGATTGCCTCGTCCTTGTCGCGGACTTCCATCAGCGCCCATCCGCCGATCAGCTCCTTGGCCTCGGTGAAAGGCCCGTCGATCACGGTGAACTTCCCGTCCACGTTCGTCACCCTGGTGGCCTCCTCGACCGGTGCGAGCCCGCCGGTGGCCAGCAGGACTCCGGCCTTGGTCGCCTCCTCGATGAAATTGCCCATCTCGGCATACATCTCCGGCTTCGGCGGCGGAATCGGCGTTGACGGGTCGCCCAGCGTGTACCCGAGGAATCGCATTGTCGTGGTCCCTTCCGTTGGTGGCCGGCGCCCTCCCGGGACCGGCGCTGTCCGGTCTGGCGGTCTCGTACCGCCATCCCGCTTTCTGCCCCTGCGTCGAACACCCTGGTTCCAGATCGACATGGAGCCAGAAGATCTTTCTGCGAATCAAGCGACGACCTGTCACCTCTTTATCCAGTGATTTGAACCGCACCCCGGCGCCCCCATCGTCCGCTGCCCGCGGTCTCAATGAAGGCACTACAGTTGGCTCCCGTGCGGCTCGTCATCGCCCGGTGCAGCGTGGATTACGCAGGACGCCTGACTGCCCATCTGCCGTCGGCGCCGCGGCTGCTGATAGTCAAGGCGGACGGCTCAGTGCTCGTCCATGCCGACGGTGGTTCCTACAAACCGCTGAACTGGATGTCGCCGCCCTGCCGCTTGGAGGAGACTCCTGGTGCCTGGCGGGTAGTGAACAAAGCAGGCGAGGAACTCCGGATCACCATCGAGGAGATCCTGCACGATACTAGCCACGAACTCGGCGCCGACCCTGGGCTGCGCAAGGACGGTGTCGAGGCGCACCTGCAGGAACTGTTGGCCGCACAGCCTGGCGTGCTGGGCGACGGCTGGCGGCTGGTGCGCCGCGAGTACCCAACCGCGATCGGGCCGGTCGACCTGATGTGCCGGGATGCCGACCGCGCCCACGTGGCGGTGGAGATCAAGCGGCGCGGGGACATCGACGGCGTGGAGCAGCTCACCCGCTATCTCGATCTGCTCAACCGGGATCCGCTGCTCGCCCCCGTCCGGGGTATCTTCGCCGCCCAGGAGATCAAGCCACAGGCCCGCGTCCTGGCCGAGGATCGCGGCATCCGCTGCGTCACCCTGGACTACGAGTCGATGCGGGGAACCGACGACGGCGCGCTGCGGTTGTTCTGAGCTGGCTGGGAGCACGCGAGGGCCAGCTGCGCCACCAGGCTGGCGAGGCTGCCCGCCCTCGGTTGTGACTTTTCTCATCTGGCTGGCCTGGCCCCACCGCTTTCCCGGCGCGGTGAATGTGACATTGAGCGTGCTGCCACGGGATCCGCCCCCCGGGGAATCCGTGAGAACATGGCGATCCGGCGGGACAGCTGACCGGTTTTCGCCGCCCAGTCTGCGAATTCCTATCGTGATAGCCGATTTTTCCGGCCGAATCGTTCACTTATAGTTATTATCCCAATCTATGGGTACTGATGACCGTGCCCCGGAAGCCCTTCCGGTACGCACCTCGCGTTACCGCCCCACCGGGCGTCACCGGAGTCAACACCAGCTCTCAGTGCCGCCCGAGGCACCGGCCTTGGTGCTGGCGGTTCCCGGTCCGGAAAGCGCTGTCAGCAATGACATCGCCGCCGGGGTCGTCGCGGCGGCACGCGCGTCGTGCCCGGGCGTAGCGGTGCATTACGGGTATCTGCAGGGGTTCGGCAAGCGCCTCGACGCGGTCCTGGCCGGGTTCCACAGCAACAACGGCCTGCCGGCCGCGGTGGTGGTTCCCCTGCTCATCTGCCCTGACGCGGAGGCCGATGCCGATCTGGAAACCGCGGTCGCCTCGGGCCGCTTTCCGGTCATCGCAGCAAAACCCCTCGGCCCGCATCCGGTGCTCGCGGGGGCACTGCACACCCGGCTCTCCGAGGCTGGCCTGGCCCGCGTTGACCAGATCGGGCAGATGAGCATCGCGTCCGCCGCCGAGGGGGTCCTGGTAGCGGCCCTGGGCGACGCGGAGGCGATGTCGGTGGCCGGGACGGTTGCGGTGCTCCTCGCCGCCCGGCTGATCCTCCCCGTGGCCGCTGCCTCGTTCAGCGACCCGACCAGCATCAAGGATGCGACCGAGCAGTTGCGGGAGGCCGGCGTCCGGCGCGTGGCGCTGGCGCCCTGCGTCATCGGACCCGAGTTCAGCCAGGCCGATGTGGCCGCGGTGGCGGCGGAATCGGGCCTGGAAACCGCACGGCTGCTCGGCGCCCATCCTGCCATCGGCCAACTCACCGCCATGCGTTACGGGGCCGCCCTGCAGGATCCTCAGCTGGCCAGCGTGGCCGGCGCAGCACGGGTGCCGGGCGCAGCACGGGTGCCGGGCTCAGCCGGGATGCCCGGCTCAGCAAATCTGCCCGGCTTAGCGGGCCTACCGGCTCAGCGGGCCTAGCAGGTTGGCGGCAGGGACTCAGGTGCCGAGGACCGGCGCGTTGACGGCGCGGGCCTCGGCGGCCAGTTCGGCCACCTCGACCACGGTGATCCCCGCGTCCCTGAGCAGCACCGCACCGCCGCCCTCCGCGAAGACCGGCGGCTCCAGCCAGGCGATTACCACGCGGCGAAGGCCGGCCGTGATGATCAGCTCAGCACAGGGCCGGGGCCTGGATGCGCGGAACCGGCAGGGCTCCAGCGAGCTATAGAGGGTGGCCGAGGCCAGCCGCGGGTCGCCGGGCGCCGCAGCGGCGAGCGCAGCCTCCTCGGCATGGTCATGCGGGTCCCGTTCCCGGGAGTAACCGGTGGCCATGACGGTCCCGTCGGCGCTGACCAGCACGGCGCCGACGCAGAAGGCGGACGGCGACGGGCGGCAGCGCCGGGACAGTTCGATGGCGTCGCCCAGCCAGGCCCGGTCCGCGGCGGTGGCGTGGACCCCGTCACCCGGTGCCGGTGATCCCGCTGGTGGCCCCTGCGGCCCCGCGGGGCCCGGCATGTCGTCAGCCATCCCCGGCCTCGCTGACCCGGTCCAGCGTGCCCACAAGCCCGGTGGCATCGGTGAGCAGGTAGCGCAGCAGGACCACCTCACCGAGCTGGCGGACCTCGGCCAGGGTCATCCGGTGGCCCGGCCCATGGGGGTAGCGGCCCGGCCCAGCGAACCGGGGCGCCGCGGGATCGCCCACGAAGAACGGCGCGATCACCAGCTGAAGCTCGTCCACGAGCCCCCCGGTCAGGAACTCGGTACCCAGGCCGGCGCCCCCCTCGACCATGAGGCGGCGAACGCCCCGGCGGCCAAGGTCGGCGAGGACAGCCTCCAGCCGCGTCGGATCGCCGGCATCGACGATCTCTGCCAGCCCGCCGAGCCTGCCGCGGACAGCCGTCACGGCTGGGCTCGCACAGTAGACGAGGCGTTCCGGGGGGGCAGCCCCCTCCTCCGCCTCACCGCTGCACCAGCGGGGGTCAAAGAAGCGCGCTGCCGGGTCGAGGTCACCGCTGGCCGTGATCGTCACCCCGGCCGGGTGCTCCGGCAAGCCCCGCGCGGCCCGGGCGGCCCGGTTTTCCGCCGAGCGGATGAGCAGCCGTGGGTCATCCCGGCGGATAGTCCCGGCCCCGACCATGACGGCGTCAGACGCGGCGCGCTCCGCGTCCACCCGGTCGAGATCCGCGCGGCCGGAGAGCACCAGCCGGGCGGGGCCGGTTCCGTCGATATGGCCGTCCACCGACATGGCCACGCTGAGCAGGACATAGGGACGCGTGCTCACTGTAGGCACTTCCGTATGACACGGTCCCTTCGGTGTAGCACGGGCCCTTCGGTGTAGCACGGGCGAGACTCCCGGCAGATGGCCATCCAAGGCTATCTGGCCTGCTGTTGCGGTGGTTTACTGTCTCGCGGGGGTGTCGTTGTCGGAGCTGGATGAGGCGATGGTGAGGGACATGGGCACCACGGTGTGGACCCGCGGGCAGACTGGGCCCGCGCAGACTTTCGACTCGGTCAACCCCGCGACGTCCGAGGTGATCGCTACCTTCCCGGCGATGCGGGAGAGCGAGGTCGCCGCTGCCGTCGAGCGCGCCCGGTTCGCCGCCTCCTGGTGGGCGGGCCTGGACTGGAAGGAACGGCAAACCCGGCTTCTGGCCTGGAAGTCCCACATCACGAGGTACATGGCGCGGCTCGCCGAACTTGTGCACACCGAGACCGGCAAGCCGCTGGCCGACGCCCAGCTGGAGATCATCCTCGCGATCGTGCATATCGACTGGGCGGCCAAGAACGCCCGCAAGGTGCTCGGCGCGCGCCGCGTCCGCAGCGGGCTCATCGCCATCAACCAGGCCTCCACGGTCGAATACCAGCCGCTGGGCGTCATCGGCGTCATCGGGCCGTGGAACTACCCGGTGTTCACCCCCATGGGCTCGATCGCCTACGCCCTGGCCGCGGGCAACGCGGTGGTGTTCAAGCCCAGCGAGCTCACCCCCGCGGTCGGCGGCTGGCTGGTCAGCTCGTTCGCCGACGTCGTCCCCGAGCAGCCGGTGCTGCAGCTGATCACCGGGGCCGCCGAGACCGGCCAGGCGCTGGCCGGCAGCGCGGTCAACAAGATCGCCTTCACTG
>Ga0066793_10001058_pt1 | contig 12051 bp, 13 predicted proteins | sample PersoiDNA2013189_FD_83876 | JGI IMG/M metagenome (GOLD analysis project Ga0066793, IMG submission 83876) | Permafrost soil microbial communities from the Arctic, to analyse light accelerated degradation of dissolved organic matter (DOM) -... | ecosystem: Environmental > Terrestrial > Soil >...
CCCGCCCTCCCCTGGTGGGTGTACTGAGCGCCGAGGAACACCGTGACCGCTGCGCAGACGGCGGCGAGCACCGCCGCCGCCGGGCGGATGGCCGGAGCCAGCAGCGGGCGGGCTGCCGACTGCTGCGGCCGGTCCATCGCCTCCATCCAGCGCTTTCGGGGCATCCAGCCATCCTAGGAGGCCAGCGCACCTGCCCAGCCGGGCCGGTGGTCGGGCAGGGTGCCCGGCGGCGAGCCGGAGTCGGGCAGGATCGAGGCTGTCCGCGTCGAGACCGCTGGCCGGGAGGCTGGAGTTGCTTAGCCCATTCGTTCTGGAGGCAGCGCAGGTGCGGCTGGAGCCGTTGACCGCTGGGCACGCGGGGCCGCTGGCGGTGGCCGCCGCCGAGGACCGGGCGAGTTACCGGTTCACCTGGGTGCCTGACGACCTGGATGATGCGCGCCGCTACGTTGAGGCTGCTCTCGCCCACCAGGCCGGCGGCCGCGCGATTCCCTGGGCGGTGCGCCGGATTGCCGATGACCGGATCGTGGGCTGCACCCGATTCCTGGACCTTGAGGTCTTCGAATGGCCGCCGCCCTGGCCGCCAGGGGTGGGCCGGGGCAGCGAGCCTTCCGATGACGTGCCGCCTTCTGTGGCCGAGGTCGGCAGCACCTGGTTTGCCGCGTCGGTGCAGGGTACCGGCATCAACACCACATCCAAACTGCTGCTCCTGGCCCATGCTTTCGAGGTGTGGAACGCGCTGCGGGTGACCCTCAAGACCGACGCGCGCAACGCCGCGTCCCGGCGCGCTATCGAACGGCTGGGAGCACGCGCCGAGGGCATCCGCCGGGCCCACGCACCAGGCAGCGACGGGACTGTTCGCGACACCGCCTACTACTCGATCATCAAGGCCGAATGGCCGGCCGTGCGGGATCAACTGAACGCGCAGGCCGCTCACAGGAGGGACTTCGATGGAGGATGACCGCCGCAGGGCGTTCGCCGAGCAGATGATTGCCACGCTGACTGGTGGCGCGATGAGCATGCTGGTCAGCGTCGGCTACCGGACCGGCCTGTTCGATGCGGCCGCACGAGGGCCGGGGACCAGCGTCGATCTCGCCGGACGGGCCGACCTGCAGGAACGCTATGTCCGGGAATGGCTCGGCGCGATGGTCACCGGCGGGTTCTTCAGCTACGACCCAGCCAGCGGGCAGTACGCTCTCCCCGCCGAGCATGCCGCTTTCCTGACCGGTGACACGGCCGCGAACGTCGCGCCGATGGCCTCCATGCTGCGGGCGTTTGGCGGCGCGCTGCCGGAACTCGAGCGGTGTTTCGTGGCCGGTGGCGGGGTGGCCCAGGCGGCCTTCGCGCCGCATTTCGAGGCAGCGGGAGCGACCCCGGGTGACACCTGGCGGCGGATCTACGACGAGCACCTGGTCGACGGTTTCCTCGGCGCCGTGCCCGGGGTGCGGGCCAGGCTGGCCGGCGGGGTGCGGGTTCTCGACCTGGGCTGCGGGACCGGGCACGCGGTCACGGTGGCGGCCCGGGCCTTCCCCGCGTCACAGTTCCTTGGCGTGGACATCGACGGCCGCCTGGTCGCCATTGCCCAGGCCGAGCGCGCCCGGCTCGGCCTGGGCAACGCCGCGTTCGTGGTGGCCGACGCCGCCACGCTCCCGCCGCACCCGCAGTTCGATGTCATCACCGCGTTCGACGCGGTGCATGACCAGCACTCCCCGCAGGACGTGCTGCGCCGGGCGCGCGCCGCACTAGCTCCTGGCGGGGTGTTCATCATGGTCGACGCGAAGTTCTCCAGCCACCTGGAGAACAACGTCGGCCACCCGCTCGCCCCGCTGTGCTACGCGATCAGCCTGATGTACTGCACGACCGTGTCCCTCGCCGGTGGCGGTGCCGGACTCGGAGCGATGTGGGGCACCGAGATGGCCTGCCGGATGCTCGCCGAGGCTGGATTCGGCCATGTCGAGATGCTGGATTCCCCCCGCCCGCAGAACTGCATCTACGCCTGCCGTGCCTGAGGTCTCGCCGCGCGGCTGCGCGCGATCGACGCGGGCGGCGACGGCCCGGATGACCGCGACCTCACGCCAGCGATCCGGATGCTGGCCGAACCGGACCGCCTGTGCCGGGCCGTCCAGGACGTCTTGCTCCCGCGTGACCCTGGCGGTCCGCCGACGCTGCCCTGGCCCGAGTGGGCTGACCTGGTGGCGGAAGCGCTGGCGGTCAACGCGGCGAGGGAACTTCTCGACGCCACCCGCCAGGCGACACCCTGTCGGCCCTCGCCTGCCGCTACCAGACAACAGTGGCGACCCTGCAGAAACTCAACGACCTCGGCCCGGGCAGTATCCTCCAGGCCGGGCAGGTCCTGCTGGTCCCCTACATTGCCGGGGCCGTTGCCGCCGCGCCGGGCACAGCCGGGAACGCCAGTTGCCCTTTAGGGCATGATCAGTCGGGTCAGGCAGCGACCTTATCCAGCTCGCCTGTGACGTCGATGCGCTGCGGGCCAGTCCGGAGCAGATGATGACCGTGATCGTGGTGTCCGGAGCACCGGGCACCGGCAAGTCGACCATCGCCGCTGCGGTGGCCGCCGACCGGCGCTGGCCCCTTCTGTCGCTCGACACGATCAAGGAAACGCTGGCCGACGTGCTCGGCCTGGGTGACCAGGAGTGGTCGAACCGCGTAGGCGACGCCGCCGCGGAGGTGGTATTCCGCCTGTGCGCGCAGTTCCCGCAGGTGGTTGCCGAAGGGTGGTGGCGCGGGCCCAGGCGCGAACGGGCGGTGGCTGAGTTCGCCGGCGCGATCGAGGTGTTCTGCCACTGCGATCCGCAGCTAGCCGCCAGCCGGATGCGCAGCCGCCACGGCACCGGGCGGCATCCGATCCACCGCGACGTCATCAACCCCGCAATCCTCGATGATGCTGCGGCGCTCGCCGCCACCGTTACCCCGCTGGGCCTGGGCGGCCCGTTGATCGCGCTGGATACCGCGCAGGCCGGTGCGCCCGCACGGGCCGCCGCCGCCGCAGCAGCCATCGGCTGGTGACCTGGACGTGCCCTTCCTCGTCAACCTCAGCGAGGACCTCGCCGGCCGCCTCCCCGCCGGGCACGGCCGGGTATTGCCAGGCACGGCGCATCTGCCGTACTTAGAACAGCCAGATCTCGTCGCGCAAGTCATCACGGAAGCAATCAGCCGCTCGTAGCACCGGCGCCCTCGACGACCTCCATCCTCGACCCGGCCGCGAGGTGATGCTCGGCGTCCTCGACGAGGGCCAGACCGATACAGCCGTCACGGTTCCCGTGCAGGTACAGGGTGGGCTGCGGCCCAGCGCTAGCCAGCGCCGCCTCCTCAGCCGCGTACGGGCCATCCGCGCCGGCGCGGCGGAGCCCCGGCTCCCCGGCTCCCCGGCTCCCCGGCCCGGTAGTAGCCGATCGCCGCCGCGAGGTTGCCCTCACCGCGCAGGCACTGCTTGACGTTGCGGAGATCTTCGCTCGCGTCATAGCCGGGGCACCAGTCCTGCCACAGCCGGTCGAGAAATGTCATGTCCCCAGCAGCGAGCACGGACTCGGCGAAGGGTGTCTTCAGGAAGAACAAGTAGAAGAACCGCTTCAGCTGATCGTAATCGGCGAAGATCCTCGTATCAAGCGCTAGCGGGGGCACGGCGAGCGTGACCACCCGCCGCCAGCGATCCGGAGCGAACGCGGCCGCACCGTACGCCATCTCGGCGCCCCAGTCGCTGCCGATCAGGACAGCCCGGTCGTCGCCGCCCAGCGCGTCGTGCAGCCCGACTGCGTCGGCCACGAGCGCCCCCAGCCCGAAGCAGCCGTCTGCGGGAATGCCGGTCGGCGCGTACCCGCGCATAAACGGCGCCACCGCATGAAAACCCGCATCGGCCAGCGCTGGCAGCAGATACCGCCACGTGTGAGCCGAGTCGGGGAGCCATGCAGGCACAGAGCGAGCGGCCCGCGGCCCGCCTCCAGGACACCGAACTGCAACCCGTTCGCCGTCACGGTGCGGGCCGCAACCGACTGGTCATGCGGAGCAGTATCGGCGAGTCCCGGACCGATCCGCAATCGCCCGGCAGAACGTACGCCTGGTCAGCTGGGGACGGCTCACCGCTGGGGGCGGCGATGGTTCCGCTGTTCGCGGCGTCGTTGCAGGTCGGCCAGAAACTCGGCTTGCTGCTGTGGAGTCATGGCGGCGAAGGCCACCTCAATCCGTCCGGGATTCCGGCCGTCGAGCACCGTCCCGTCAGGCAGCGTGCGCAACTGCAGACCGGGAGCGAGCACCGATTCAGGGATCGCCCCGACGAGGGTCAGCAGGTCCGCAACGCGGTCGGTGATGTCCTGTCCCGACTCGAAGGCGGTGAAGCACACGGCCAGGATCTCGTTGCCGGTCAGCGTGAAAGACCAGTCATCGCGGCCCATGAGCAGGGCCCGTACGACTGGGATGAGCAGGTCACGGGAGCGTTCCGGATCCTGGCTGCGCACCTCGAAACGGGCACCGAAGTCCACGTCGCCGAGCGGGACTTCCGCCAGGTTGTGCATGATCGAGTAGTTCGGGCGCAGCCCGATGACCGTCACCGGCAGCCCGGCAGCCAGTTCCAGCGCGCAGACCGAGGCCGACCGCATCTGCCCAACCACGGTCCACGCGTTCGCGGCGCGGAAGCTGTGCCCGGCGAATGGCGAGGTATATGGCCCGCGGATGTCGCCACCGTAAGCATCCAGGTAGGAGGTGGGCCCGACACCCATGCCGTGGATCTGGTAGCTCGGTGCGCCATACCTGGACCTGACAGTGGCGTGGACGAACGAGTCCAGGTCCGGGAATGGTACCTCGCCGAGCTGCTGCCACCCCTGGCCGAGCGCATAGGCGTCCAGCCCGGAGACCATCCGTCCGTCTGGAGCGCTGGCCGGCTTGCCGGCCGGATCACGGTGAAACAGCGGCATCATGAACTCCTCTCGGCACACCCACGCCGAAGGCCACGTCGGGGCGGCCGCCCGCAGGTTCAGCAGGGATCATGGCCCCGCCGGGTCATTCAACCAGTGAGAGCGTGCCGATACCTTTGCGGCTCACCGCAGGAGTCCGCGATGGACCACCGTCGACCGGAACGCACCACCGGAATATCTCGACTCGGCACTGACCGTGACTTCGGCACCGGATCCAGTCCTGGTCAACTGACCGCGGAAGAAGTACTCGGGGTGGATACCGTCGTCCGCGTTCGCAACCGCGACCTGCAGCGACAGGACGTCGCCGACGTTGACTTCGATCGGCTCGTCCAGTGCGAACGGCACATAGACCGGCAGCCAGTTCGTGCCTTCTACGAGGCTGTTCAGGCCCGCATCACCAGGCGCCACTGCTAACTCGATCCAGGCCAGCAGGCCGTCGACACGGCCGCCCACCGACGGGCAGAGATAAACGGCGCCAGGGTCAGGCGGCTCGCCAAACGTACGTACCTGGACCTGCAGGCCCCCGACATGGAGCGTCTTCCATGCGGACTGGCGCACGTGCCCCCTTAGATTCCTGAATCTGCCCATCGGCTGTGAGCATGCTAGCTCGCCCGGCTGTGCAAGTGATAACTACACAGGTTGCGCGCGGCTTCGATTATCAACCGCTCCAGCGGCCTCCTTACGGCCGAAGGCTAATGCTTCCCGGATCGCGACAGGAAGCCGCGAAGGCACTATCCGTCATCCGTTCCCACCGCGCGGCGCGCGGAATTGATGCTGGTAGAGCAGCGGCAGCACACGCAGATCCTTCGGGCGGCCAGCCGACTCCTTAGACCTGATTACGTCAGCGAGGTCCGCGACAACCACCTCCACCTCGCCCACGCGAAGGCGATGCGCGTTGACCACAAGCTGGGCGTAGCCTCCGGCAAAGCCTGACGGATGGAACGATAGGTCGAACTCGCCGTCGGCGCAGATCAGATTCCACACCTCCGCTGCCGCGAGAGACGCGGCATCGTGGCTGAAGGGCAGCCCTTCTGGTACCGCCTCGGTCCGGATCAGGGCGCCAAGCTCCTTCAGCGCCAGCGACAGCCGGGTCAGGTTCTCCGGGCTTGCCTCTGGGGTGACATCGATGTCTCTTGTCGCTGGTATCGGGGCCTGCTGTGCGATAGCGGCGAAGGCGCCGATAATGACGTAGCGCACCTGGTGCCGGTTCAGCGCCGCGATTATGGCTGCAGCGTTCAGTTCCGGCTCACCGGCACCCTCCTGGTTGCTCACGCCACATCCTCCGCGGAAGTGGCCTGGCGCCATGCCTGAAGCTGGCGATCGCGGCGAAGTCGCTCGGCGTCGGAACGACCAGCCTCCAGCTCGGCAAGTATGTCGTCATGCACGTCGTACGCGGCCAGATGCAGGCGGAGGTCGAAGCCGGCGGCGTGCAGCAGCTTGAGTAGCGTGTTCAGGGTGGGCTGCCGCAGGTCACGTTCATACGCCGAAATCATGGTCACCGGGACTCCAGCCCGTTCGGCCAGTTCCCGCTGACTCATATCGGCCTTTAGCCGGGCGAGTTGCAGCAGCGCCGAAGAGGGCGACGGCAGCCCTTCGGCATCACACCGTTGCGTCATAACACAATCGTATGACGTGGCGTGCTGCATGCCCAGCTAGCTAGCCGCCTGCACGATGAAGGATGTCGCGGGAGCGGGAGCGGAGCACCGGGTAGTCGGCCGCAGCCTCCTGGCGCACCGCGCTCCTGGGCGAATCTGGTGTGCGTCGCGGCGAATGCCCCATTACGGATCGCGGTATTCATGCTCCCGCGCCGGTCAGCGGCTGTTCGTCGCGGCGGCGTGCAGGCGTTCCGCCAGGGCGGCGCAGCGGGCGCGGAGCTCAGGGGGGGCGAGTGGGATGAAGGGGATGCCGAGGTGAGCCAGGTGCAGGGCGATCGAGTCCAGCGAATCGGAACCCGACGTGAGTACGCAGCGGTGCTCGTCCACCGCCTCGATGACCGCGACCGTGGACGGGACCATGGTCGCCACGACTTCCGCTGGCGCGTCCAGCAGAGCGCGCGCTCGCCACCGGTACGGCCCGGTGGAGATTCCCTCGCTGACGAACCGCGCCGCATCCGGCGGGTCTGCGGGGCGAGTCCGCACGCCGGTGCCGGCCGGCGAGTCCACGCGGTCGACTCGGAAGCTGCGCCACGCCCCCTTGTCGATATCCCGCGCCACCAGGTACCAGCGTCGGCCCGTCGACACCAGCCGGTACGGCTCCACATGGCGCCGAGTCTCAGTACCCGACCCGTCGCGGTAGACGAAACGCAGCCGCTCGCCCGATTGGCATGCCTGTGCGAGGAACGCCAGGTCGTTATGAGAAATCGGGGGAGAAGCTACAGGGAGCGGTACCGTCGCCGCCGTGAGAGCCTCGACCCGATGGCGGAGCCGGGCCGGGAGTACCTGGTCGATCGCCGCGGCAGCGCGGGCGGCGGCTTCCTCCATGCCGCGCGCCGCGACGGTGCGCAGGCCGATGGCGACCGCGACTGCGGAGTCGTCGTCGAGCAGCAGCGGCGGCAGGCCATTGCCCGCACGCAGCGAGTAGCCGCCGTGGCTGCCAGGCGTCGCGGCCACCGGGTAGCCGAGGTCACGCAGCCTCTCGACGTCGCGGCGGACGGTCCGGGTGGTGACGCCGAGCGCCTCGGCTAGCTCGTCGCCGCGCCAGGCGGGGCGAGAGGTGAGCAGCGGCAGCAGGCGGAGCAACCGGGTGGCGGTGGTCTCGGGCATTCTTTCATGATGCCCGCCATCGCGGACCGGCCCTGTCCGCATTACTGCCTAGCGTAAGGGCATGACAGTTGACTGGAACAACCAGCTGGCCGAACAGCTGGACTGGCACTGGCGTGTCCAGCTCCGCTCCCGCCTCGACGGGCTCACCGACGACGAATACCGGTGGGAGCCGGTGCCCAGCGCATGGAACGTCCGGCCGCGCGGGACGGGCATCGCGCCGATCTCGGTGGGCGCCGGCGAGTTCACCATCGACTTCGCCATGCCGCAGCCGGACCCGCCGCCTGTGACGACGATCGCCTGGCGGATCGGGCACATCGTGGTGGGCGTGCTCGGCATGCGGGTCGCCTCGCACTTCGGCGGGCCGCCGTTCGACTACAACACGCACGAATACCCCGGCGACGCGGCCACCGCGATGGCGCAGCTCGACGAGTGCTACGCGGGATGGATCAAGGGTGTGCGCGGCCTCGGCGCAGATGGCTTGGCGCGCCCGTGCGGTCCCGCCGAAGGGCCCTGGGCCGACGAGCCGATGGCCGCGCTGGTGCTGCACATCAACCGCGAGATGCTGCACCACGGCGCGGAGATAGCACTGCTGCGCGACCTTTTCCTCTGGAAGGGATGAAGCCCGTGTACACCAAGATCCAGGTCGTATTCGACACCGCGGAGCCGGAAAAGCTCGCCCAGTTCTGGGCGCTTGCGCTCGGCTACATCACCCAGCCGCTGCCGGAAGGGTTCACCTCTCTGGAGGAGTTCTTCAGGTCCATCGGGATATCGGAAGAGGAGTTCGGCGACCAGTGGGCTCTCATTGATCCGGCGGGGTACGGGCCGCGGCTGTACTTCCAGCGGGTACCCGAAGGCAAGACCGCCAAGAACCGCGTCCACCTCGACGTACGGGTGGCCGGCCTGGACGTGACCAGCGAGGAACGCGAGCGGCTGGTCTCCGAGCACGTCTCGCGACTGGTGGCGGCAGGCGGTACCGTCGCGTGGGAACTGGACGAGGCCCACGGTCGGTGCACGGTCATGCGCGACCCGGAAGGGAACGAGTTCTGCATTGCCTAGGCACGCCGCGCCGCAGGGTCCACACGGACAGGCGCAGCGTATTCGCGGGAAACGTTGACGCCCGCGAGACCGCGCATCAACAGCGACGGCCCGACTGTGACTGGCAAATCGTCATGTAACTGGAAGCCCCCTGCAAGTCATAACCACACACCTAGGGCAAGGGCTTGTCTGACCTCTTCTGAGAGGAGCGGGTCGCCGCCGACTCAGCGCGGATCCTGGGCCCGAGCACCCCGACACCCTGACCGCCGAGGCGAACCTGGCCGCCTCGTACTGGCAGGGCGGGCGCACCGCCGACGCGATCACCATCCAGGAGCGGGTCGCCGCCGACCGGACGCGCATCCTGGGCCCCGAGCCCCCCGACACCGTGGCTGTCGTCCATGCGCTGCGGGAATGGAAACGCCGACCGCGACGACGCCTGCGCCTAAGCCGACGCGAGCGATAAGCATGGGCCGCCCGGATGATGGGTGCAACAGCCACCGCCTCAGGCCCGCAGTCGCAGTGCGGCTTTCACCCGTGAAAATCCCGGGTGAGGATCCAATCCACCACCGGCGGATCATAAATCCGCTGATCGACTAACGGTGCCAGCAGCCCTTCAGGTACCCGAAGGCCCTTCCGGACGCCGGACCGTCAACCGAGCTCGGCAAGCAGACCGCATGATCAAACCCGTAGGCCACCGAGGTTGTCATCCGGCGCGCGCCTACATGCAGATCTGCATCGGTGCCGTTCGTGCATACGGCACGAGTACCAGCCGTCCCGAATGGGCGATCTGCGCCGAAACGCTCCCCTGGCTTGCCGTCCCGGCTGCTCTACCCTCTAGTAGGCGCGGCCGAAGATGAGGCGTTTGCCATAGGCGGACGGCTGACCGCACCGGATGCAGGTCCCCTGCTCCGGCTCGCCGTCTGTGGGGATGACGCGCGGCGTGGCGGAAGTGGCGGCCTTGATGTCGTCCTCGCACTCGGGCTGGCCGCAGTGGAATGCCCGGGCCCAGCCGGTCGCGACCGCCGCCACGAACTCGTCCCAGGTGTCCACCGTGACGGTCCGCTGATCGCGGAACTCGGTCGCCCGCCGCAGCAGCAGGTCCTGGAAGGCGGTCAGCTCGAAGCTGAGCCGGGCCGGGGCGGAGTCCAGCGGGACCGGCGTCTTCTCGTTGCCGAGCCGGGTGGCCATCAGCGCCGTGCCCGCCGCCAGGTCCCGCGGCCCGAGCTCCAGCCGGATCGGGACGCCGCGCATCTCCCAGTCGTTGAACTTGAACCCTGGGGAGAGCTGCGGCCGGTCGTCCACGTGCGTGCGGATGCCGGCGTCATGCAGCCGGGCCGCCAGCTCCCGGACGGGCGGCAGCACCTGGTCGGCCTGCTCGCCGCGGCCGATCGGGACGATCACCACCTGATAGGGGGCGAGCAGCGGCGGCAGGATGAGGCCCTTGTCGTCCCCGTGTGTCATGATCACTCCGCCGATCATGCGAGCGCTCATGCCCCACGAGGTGGTGTGGCACAGTTCCAGCTCGCCGCTCTCCGCGGCGTACTGGATGTTGAAGACCTTGGCGAAGTTCGTGCCCATGTAGTGCGACGTGCCGGACTGCAGCGCTCGCCCGTCGCGCATCATCGCCTCGACCGTGTAGGTCCGCCTGGCACCGGGGAACCGCTCGCCTGCCGTCTTCTCGCCCGCGATCACCGGCATGGCGGCCACGTCCCTGGACACCTGCTCGTAGAGGTCGAGCGCGAGCAGGGTCTCCCGCATGGCGTCCGCCTCATCGACGTGCGCGGTGTGACCCTCCTGCCACAGGAACTCGGTGGTGCGCAGGAACATCCGCGGCCGCATCTCCCAGCGGACCACGTTCGCCCACTGGTTGAGCAGCAGCGGCAGATCCCGGTGCGAGCTGATCCACTTGGCCATCATCTCGCCGATGATCGTCTCCGAGGTCGGCCGGACGATCAGCGGCTCCTCAAGCTCCTTGCCGCCGGCGTGGGTGACGACCACCAGCTCCGGCGCGAAACCCTCGACGTGCTCGGCCTCGCGCTGCAGGTAGCTCTCCGGGATCAGCAGCGGGAAGTAGGCGTTGACGTGACCGGTCTCCTTGATCCGCCGGTCGATGTCGGCCTGCAACAGCTCCCACATCCGGTATCCGTAGGGGCGGATCACCATCGTGCCCCGGACCGGGCCGCGGTCCACCAGCTCGGCCTTGAATACGACCTCGTTGTACCAGGCGGAGAAGTCCTCGCTCTGCGGGGTTACTCCGCGTTCATCATGCGCCACACCCAGAGGATAGGGGATCACGCGGCAGCAGCGGCTCCAGCACCGCCCACTGCGCGTCCGTCAAGTCCGCACGCCCGCTGACCGATACGGTAGGCACGAGGTCTCCGGTGTGAAGGTATTCTTGGTCGTTGACTCATCTACCGGAGATCTCGTTACTTTCCGGGCTCCGGCACGCCACGTCACCAGCCCGTGATCAACACCAGCACCCCGGACCCACTTTTTAAACAGGCCCTAGATAAATGTGCATGCCTGTGCGTCGGCATAGTCCAACGTGCAAGTCATAACCACACATCGCATCTGCCGTCTCCGAGCGAGGGGCCCGCTGGATGAGTTCCTCGTGGTACCCGCTGGCCCACATTAGTTGCAGCGGAGTGCCTGCGCGCGGGCAGGTGATTAACGTTGCTCGCGCTCGGTTCGCGCCCGCAGCCACAACTACGCTGGCGCGGTCGGGCAGGTAGGCAGGCCCGACCGCGCCTGGACGGTGGCGGCGGCCGGCCGCTCGGGCGATGCTAGCGCCTGTATTGCGTGCCGCCAGAACGCGGTGACACGGGGAAGGGCCGGTCATCGACGACGCGTTTCATCACGATCGTCGAGGTGAGCCGCTGCACACCAGGCAGTGTGGCGAGTTTCTCGTCGCGCAGAGTCTGGTACGCGGTCAGGTCGGCGGTCGCGACTCGTATCAGGTAATCGGGGTCGCCGAACAGCCGTTCCGCGTGGCGCACCTCTGGTATGTCGGCCAGGCCGCTCTCAAATCTCGTGATCGTCGCTGCGTCTTCCCGGCCCATGGTTACCTGCACGAGCACTTCGAAGCCGAGGCCGATCGCGGCGGGGTCGATGATGGCTCGGTAACCGCGGATCGCTCCGGCGCGTTCCAGCTCGCGTAGCCGTCGGTGGCACGGCGCCACGCTGAGCGCGACTCGCTGGGCGAGCTCAGTGACAGTGAGGCGGCCCCTCCGCCTGAAGCTCAGCAAGCATCTTCCGGTCAATCGCATCCATCACTAAGATAATTGCAGAATATCGGCGATTGCGGCATGTATCTGCAACAAAAAGTCGGC
>Ga0066793_10001059_pt1 | contig 12050 bp, 9 predicted proteins | sample PersoiDNA2013189_FD_83876 | JGI IMG/M metagenome (GOLD analysis project Ga0066793, IMG submission 83876) | Permafrost soil microbial communities from the Arctic, to analyse light accelerated degradation of dissolved organic matter (DOM) -... | ecosystem: Environmental > Terrestrial > Soil >...
CGGGCTCATTTGCGATCCTCGACGATCTCGCCGTCTCGCAGCACGAGGACCCGGCGGGCCCGCGCCACCACGCGGGGATCGTGCGTGGCGAAGAGAAACGCCACACCCTTCTCCTCGTTCAGGCCATTCATCAAGTCGAGGATCTCCGCGGCCGTATGCGAGTCCAGGTTGGCCGTCGGCTCGTCGGCGAACACGACCTCGGGAGAGTTGGCGAGCGCCCGCGCGATCGAGACTCGCTGGCGCTGTCCCCCGGAGAGGAGATCGGGCCGGACGCCGGCCTTCTCCGAGATACCCACCTGTGCCAGCAGGTCTCGCGAGCGCCCGCGCCGCTCTTCGCGCCCGACCCCGGCCAGCGCGAGAGGGTACTCGATGTTCTCGGCCGCGGTGAGCACGGGAACGAGATTGAACGTCTGAAACACGAAGCCGAAGCGGCGCAGCCTGACCCGAGCGCGCTGCTCTTCCGGATAGCCCCGACTGTCCTCGCCGTCGAGAAGTAGGGTGCCGGAGTCGGGGATGTCGAGGAGGCCGAGGATGTTGAGCAGCGTCGACTTTCCCGAGCCCGAAGGCCCCTCGAGCGCGGCGAATTCCCCCGGGAAGATGTCGACGTCGAGGCCGCGCAGCGCCGCGACCGTCTGCTTGCCCAGCCGGTAGGTCTTGGAAAGCCCCCGCCCGGAGAGTGTGGGCGTCATGCGGCCTGCCCCGCCTCGTCCTCGAGGTTGCGGGGAAAACGGATCGGCTGTCCGGCCCGACGCGCCGCCGCATCGGCCCGCGCTCGTTGGATCTCGGCGCGGAAATCCGGGGGCCCGGGCGAGAGCGCGAGAGCCGCGTCGAAGTCCGCGACCGCTTCGGTGAATCGGGAGAGGCGGGCGGCACACTGTCCCCGGCAGGCGAGCGCTTCGACGAAGCCCGGCGCCAGCGCGACCGCCCGGGCGGCGTACTCCCGGGCTTGCGCGGCGCGCCCGGCGGCGAGAAGCTGCCGCGCGCGAAGGTTCTCCCGGCGGGCCTGGCGATAGCGGGCGTACTCGCCCGACGAGAGCGCCGGGTCCGCCTCGATCGACTCCGAAGAGAGCGCGGCAAACCGGGGGTCTTCCGGAGCGGCGGTGGCGAGGAGTTTCAGGTCGAAGGCGACGTAAGGCCCCAGCGTGTGCGGTCCCGCGGAAACCCACGCCCGCCCCCGGGTCACGTCGAAAACGACGGAATGGCACGCGATCCACGCGTCGATCGCGTTGCGGTTTCCCGGGCCCAGCGGCGCTTGCGCCAGACCGCGGCGATCGCGAAGGATTCTCACGCATCTCCGGGCATCGATCGGCGTTGCCTCCGCGACGAGAATCTCGCCGATGCGGCGCTGCCGGTAGGCCGAGGTGCCGCCGGGTGGCGCGGGACCCACGCGGGTGGAAATCTCCGGGATTTCGGATGAGTTCGCCACCGCGATCGTCGGCGAGCCGTAGCGGACCGCCGTCTGCGCCGGCGTCTTCTCGACGACAGCCAGCGTCCCCGATCGGTCGGCCAGGAGGTAGAGATCTGAGACGAGCACCGGTGTGCCGCGGATACGCGCCGCGGCCTCTTCGACCGTGGAATCGAACTGCAGCACGTCGGCCGCGAGCAGGGAGGACGGCTCACCGCGGCTGGCGGTGGGCCCGCCGGCGAGCGCCTGCTGCGAAAGCGCCAGGCCGCGGTCGTTCATTCCGGAGACCACCCCCGTCAGGCCGCCGAACGTCACCGAGAGATACGAGAATCCTTTCTCGGGGACGATCGCGGCGACGATCTTCTCGCGATCGAAGCGGTCTCCGGCTTCGAAATCGAAGTTGCGGGCCAGATACACGTCTCCGTCCGCGGTCGCGGGCCCTCGGGCTGCGAAACCCGTGCAGGCGCCCGAGAGCGGGGCGACATCGATGAACCGTTGGGAGAAATCGTGCAGCGCGTGGAGCGAGAGCTGCCGCGCGTAGGGCGTCCAGCCGCCGGGAAGGGGATCCGGAGTCTCCGCGTCGGCGATCCCCGCAATCTCGGAGGTATGGTCGGCGGAGATGAAACGCTGCGACCGGCGCAGAGCCACCGAGAGCAGCGCCCGGAGCCACATCCGGCGCGTGCCGGAGGGAACCATCCGCCGCATCAGTGCATCGAGATCCCGCTCGCCGGACGCGATCTGGTCGTAGGCGAGCCTTCCGCGCGCCCACCCGCGGGTGTACGGGTCGCCCGCGAAGCGCCCTTCCCAGATCCCCTCCCGCCGCCGCAGGAACGAGCCGTCCGAACGAGGTTCCGGAATGCGCGCCGTCCGCCGCCGCGGCGGAGGCACGCAGGCGGCGCAGGCGGTCAGGGCGACGAGGAACAGAACGCGGCGCAGCATCGTCCGGATTATCGTAGAAAATCGGGACGTGGATAGCCGCACGCTGCTTCGGGACCTCTATGCCGCGGCGCTTTCGGCCGTGGATCCGCGAGCGCTCGTCGCGCGCTGGACGGCCGAACACGTTGATCGAGCCGCCGAAAGCCGGGCAATGGCCTTCCTGGCGGTCGGAAAGGCCGCGGTGGAAATGGCCCGCGGCTGCCGGGACGCCCTTCCGGAAGCCGCGGGCCTCGTGATCGCGCCGCCAGGGCAGTCGGCGCGGATCGCCGGAGCTCTCGTGATCGAAGCATCGCATCCCGAGCCCGACCGCTCGAGCCTCGCGGCCGCGCGGGCAGCGCTCGAATTCGTCCGGACTCTGGACCGAGAGGACATCCTCCTGGCTCTGGTATCGGGCGGAGCCTCCTCGCTCCTGTGCCTCCCCCGCCCGGGCCTGACTCTTGCCGGGAAGCGGCGGCGGATCCGGGATGCGTCTGCCCGCGGCCTCCCGATCCTCGAATTGAACCACCTCCGCACCTCGCTCTCGGCGATCAAGGGCGGCGGGCTCGCGCGCGCCACGGCGGCCCGCGTCTGGACGCTCGTCGTCTCCGACGTGCCGGCGGGCGAGTTTCGAACGACAGGCTCGGCCCCGACTATCACGCGGCGCGCCCGGGATCGTGTCGCCCTGCTCGCCGACAACGGCACGGGACTCGCCGGCGCACAGCGCCGCGCCGTTGAGCTCGGGCTGCGCGTCGTCCGGGAGCACCGCGCGCTCGCCGGCGAGGCACGCGAAGCCGGACACGGCTTCGGGTGCCGGGTCCGCAGCTGTCGCGCCGACCTTCTCCTCGCCGGGGGCGAGACAACGGTTGCCCTGGGCCGGCGGCCCGGCCGGGGGGGCCGCTGCCAGGAGCTCGTGCTCGGCGCGGCACTCGAGATCAGCGCAGATCCGGCGACCATCCTCGCCGCCGGCTCCGACGGGATCGACGGCAATTCCGCCAATGCCGGCGCCTTCGCCGATGGCTCGACAGTCGCGCGAGCGGTCTGGAACGGCCTGTCGGCGACGGATGCGCTCGCCCGGCACGACACGGCGACGTTCTTTTCCCGATTGGGCGACACCTTCACGCCCGGGCCCACGGGAACCAACGTGGCCGACTGGGTATTCGCGCTCCTCGGTTAGAATGCCCGCGATGAGACGGCTCGTTCTCTCAATCGCGCTCGTCTGTGCGCGCCTCGCCGCGGCGCAGGAGATGCCCCACGCAGTCCGGTACCGGTTCGTGCCGGAGAAATCGGACCTCCACTTCGAGCTTCCGACCACGCTCCACCTGGTTGCCGGGAAGGTGCCGGATTGGACCGGCGAAATCGAAGTCGATCCCGCGCAACCGGGAGTCCTCCATGCGCGGATCGCGATCAAGGCCGTATCGATCGTGACGGGCAGCAAGGGGCGCGACGCGAACATGCACCGGAAGGTCCTCGAATGCTCGGCCTTTCCCGAAATCGTCTTCCAGGCCGCGACGTACAAAGGCGATCTCGGCAAGCTCTCCCCGGGCCGATCGTTCACGACGGAGATCGCCGGCGATCTGACGATCCACGGGGTCACGCTCCCCGTCCAGACCTCCATCGAATGCGAGATCCTGGCCGATCACGCGATCATCGCGGGTGCCGTGCCCGTGCACTGGAAGGACTTCCGGCTGCTCGACATGTCGCGCATCTTCAACAAGGTGCGCGACCCCATGACCGTGATCTTTCGGCTCTGGGCGGAGCCGGAGGGCCGAGCCCGGTAGCCAACGGCGAACGGTTCCCCTCTCACGCCTCACCCCGTCCGTCGCTGTGCTCCGGCCACCCCTCTCCAGATTTTCTGGAGAGGGGACGGGGGTGAGGCGGAAGCAAGCTTCCGGCGTGACCGCGCACATGCGGAAACATCAGGAAATGTTACAATTAGCGGTTATGCCGACGGAGTCCGACCGCCGCCGCTATCTCGCCGCCGAGCGGGCGACGGAGCCGCTGCACCGGTTCGGCGCCTACCGGATCGCGCTCGGCTTCCCCAACCGGTACGAGGTCGGCATGTCGAACCTCGGATTCCAGTGGGTGTACCGGCTCTTCCACCGCGTCGAGGACGTCGTGTGCGAGCGCTTCTTCTGGGACGAGGAAGGGCCGGCCGAGACGCTCGAGACGCAGACCCCCCTCTCCGACTTCGGGATGCTCGCCTGGTCGGTGTCCTGGGAGATGGATTACATCCATCTGCTGCGCACGCTCGACCGGGCACGCATACCGCGGCGCGCGAGCGCCCGCGATGCGCGTCACCCGATCCTGATGGTCGGGGGCGACTGCGCCCGGATCAACCCGGCCCCGCTGACGCCGTTCATCGATGTCTTCGCGATGGGCGACGGCGAGAAGCTCGTGGGACCGATCGCCAATCTGCTTTCCCTCGGCCTCGACCGCGACCAGTTCCTGGAAGCGGCCGCGGCGGTGCCCGGCCTCTTCGTGCCGGCGATCCATGGCCCGCGCGCCGAGGCCGCTGCGCAGGGCAAGATCGTCATCCAGCAGCCGATGTCCCGCAAGGAGATCGGGCCCGACCACGAGGTTCCGCACACCACGCTGCTGACGCCGAACACCGAGCTCGCCGACAAGCTGCTGATCGAGATCTCCCGCGGATGTAGCGAGATGTGCCGCTTCTGCTGGGCCGCCTACGCGATGGCCCCCATCAAGCAGTACCCGGCTTCCTCGATTCTGGCCACGGCCGCCCGCTGCCGCCCTCTGACCGATCGCGTGGGCCTGATCGCGACGGCCGTGTGCGACCATCCGCAGATTTCCGAGATCCTCGCCGGGTTGGCGGGGCTGAAGTACCACATCGCCCTCTCCTCCATAAAGATCGATGCGATCCAACCCGAGATCCTGAAGGTCATCTCGGCGCAGGGAGAGAAGTCGCTCGCGATCGCCCCGGAGGCGGGCAACGAACGCCTGCGCCGCCACATCAACAAGAAGGTGAGCGACGCGATGCTGCGGGAGAAGGTGGACGCGATCTTCGCGCACGGGTTCACCAACCTGAAGCTGTATCTCCAGATCGGGCTCCCGACCGAGACCGACGAGGACGTCGCCGACCTGGTGCGGCTGGTCGCCGACTGCCACGAGATCGCACTTACCCACGCGAAGAAGACGGGGCGGATCGCCACGATCGTGCCGTCGGTCAACGCGTTCATCCCCAAGCCCCACACTCCCTACGAGAACGAGTCGCTCGCTCCGGAGGATGAGCTCGTCGCCAAGACGGCTCTCCTCTCGCGAGAGTTCGCCAGGATCAGCAACGTCCGATTCCGCGGCATGCCGGTCTCGGAAGCGACGTGGGAGGCGTACCTGGCCAAGATGGATGAAAACGCCGCCGAGATCCTCGAGCGCGGCGCCGACGGCGTGCCGGTCCGCCGCCTCCTGAAGGACTACCGCTCGCAGATTGAAGCCGTCGTACGGCCTTCGGCTCCCCCGCCCTCCGCGATTCCGGCCGCGCCCGCGCCGTGGGCCTTCATCTCGAAGCGGTGACCTTGGCCCGGGGCCCTCTCCTGGCGGCCTGCGCCTCGGCCGGGCTTCCCCCTCCCCCTCCGGGGGAGGGCCGGGGAGAGGGCAGCTCGGGCGGTGACCCGGCCCCGGGCCCTCTCCTGGCGGCCTGCGCCGCCATCCTCTCCCTCAGGGAGAGGCAAGCCTGCGAGGCTCGGCGCCTGACTACTTCAAAAACGCCGAGAGCGGGAGCTTCCCGGCGACGGTGACCGAGTCGGAGTCGCGCGAGACCGTGAATGCCCGCAGTGCCGAGACGAGCTCCGGCTGCTTCTCGTCCACCGACATCCGCCATCCCGCCAGCACACCCCGGACGAGGTCTTCGAGGTTCTTGCGCGTCTCCGCATCGGCCGACAGGCCGCTTGCCTTCACGTCGATCCCGTCCGTCGCAATCGAAGCCTGAAAAACGAGCGCCGTCACCGACCGAAACGCCTGCGCGAGCTCCCCGGTGGCTCCCTCGCCATGGCCGGCGGAGTGGCCCGCGGCCTGGCGCAGCCTGGCCCCGTCCACGACGACCCATGCCGCGGCGTTGTCGTCGACCCGGGCCATACCCGACGCCAACGCCGCCGAGGCGGCTGACGGCGACCTGGCCGCGAGCGCCCGGAGCGCGGCGACGAGGCCCGGCTCGCTTCCCGCGAGCACCAGCGACTTGTCCACGTAGGCGACGGCCGTCGGGTCGCCGCCGGGATGAGGCAGCCGGTAGTAGGCGTAGGGAGCCTGGGTCAGGGCGACCGCGCCGCGGCCCGTCGTCGCGATGGCAAGGCGCACCGGGTCGAAGCGTCCCTCGAATGCCGCCACGGGGCGGGCATCGGGTCCGGAGCCGGACATCCAGAACGTGACGGAGTCGACGTCGCGGGACAGATCCAAACCGGCTTCCTTCAGGAACCGGCCGGCGTCGCCGTTGACGGCGATGCGATCGCTCTCGCGCAGGATCTGGTCCCGCACGGGGCTGGCCTTGAGTAAGTCGAGCCGGACACTGCCCACCGCGGAGGCTCCGGCCGGGACGAGCGATACGGCGCGCGGCGCGGCGAGCGCCGCGGCGGCCACAAGGAGAGCGGAGAGCGCGAGTCTGGCGGTTTTCATCAGAAATCCTTTCTTCGAAAGAGGGCGCAAGCCGAAACGAGACAGGCCAGGGCGAAAAGGAGTGTGGAGACATAGGCCAGCGGAGCCACGGGGTGCGCCCCCGCGGCGCGGCCGGAGACGATCTCGACTGAGGCGCGGCCGAGCTCGGCCGTCTTGGGCAGGATCCAGTAGAGGCCGCGGATCGCGACCGCCACCCACTCGCGCGAGACGGCCGCCTCGATCTTGTCGTGCGTGACGAGAAGCGCCGAGACGAAGAAGATCCCGTAGGTCCCCATAACGGAGACGCCGGTCGACGACGTCACGACGCCGACCAGAAACGCGAAGGCCAGGAGCACCGCGATCGTGAAGAGGATCACGGCGCCCGAGAGCAGGAAGCGCGGGTGAAGGATATGGGTCTTCGCAACGACGATCGCCCAGACCGAGCCGATCAGGTAGGCGACGTTGACGGCGGCGAGCAACAGCCCGGCCAGGTACCGCGAGAGCAGCAGCGGCACGCGCCCGACCGGCCGGGAAAGGTAGAGGTCGATTGTCCCCTTCTCCTGGAGCCTGGGGACGAGATGCGCCGTCGCGAAGACGGCTAGGAACGTCGCGACGATGAAGAGGAAGGCGGAGAAGCCCGATTCGAAGCCGAGCACGAGCTTGTCGAGGTCGAGGCTCGAGCTCCCCATCTCGACCGGCTTGCCGAAGAGACGCGCCCCGGCGAGCGCCCCGTTGACGATGTCGAGATTGACCGCACTGGCGAAGATCACGATGAATAGCGTCGAGAGGCCGAAATACGCGACGAGCGTCCAGCGGGCCGCCGCCTCGCGGAAGACGTCCTCGATGTTCGCAGCGAGCGCCTTCATCAGGATTCCTCAGGCCCGCGCACGCCCGCATCGGCGAAGAGGCCCACGAAAACGTCCTCGAGGCTCGATCGCTCGGGAGAGAGCTCGGTCAATTGCCCGCCCCGCTCGCGCAGGCGGTCCACGAGCTCGTTCAAGTGCGCCACGTTGCGCACGGAAAGCCGCACGTGGCCGTTCTCCCGCTCGACGAGAGCGCCGGTCGACCGGAGGGCTTCGAGTGTGGCGTCCTCCAGGGGAGAGGCGACGAGGCGGTAGCTCGCGGCAACGCGCGTCAGGTCCGCGATTGAGCCCTGCGCCGCGATCTTGCCGCTGCGCAGGATCGCGACGCGGCCGCACGTGGCTTCGACCTCGGAGAGCAGGTGCGAGTTGACGAGGATCGCCTTTCCCCGCGCCGCCTCCTCCTGCAGGAGGTCGCGGATCTCGCGGCGCCCGACCGGGTCGACACCGTCGGTCGGCTCGTCGAGCAACAGGACGTCGGGATCCGAGATCAATGCGGCCGCCAGGCCCAGCCGCTGAACCATGCCCTTGGAGAATTTCTTGACCCGGACCCGCGCCCATTTTTCGAGTCCGACCCGTTCGAGTAGCTCCGGGATCCGGCGCTTGAGCGTTGCGCCGTCCATCCCCGACATCCGACCGAAGATCGACAGCGTCGACTTCGCCGTCAGGTAGCCCGGAAAGCGGTGCCCCTCGGGGAGGTACCCGACCCGCCGGCGGCTCTCGGGAAGCCGGGATGGAATGCCGCCGATCCACGCGGAGCCTTCCGTGGGCCAGGTCAGGCCCAAGAGGATTTTGACCGTGGTCGTCTTGCCGGCGCCGTTGGGGCCCAGCAGACCGAAGATCTCACCCGGGGCGACCTCGAACCCGACACGATCGAGCGCGGTCACCCCCCGGTACGTTTTCCGCAGGCCCTCGACACGGATCGCCGCTTGCACCATGACCCCTATAACGGAATTCTAGGCCACAAGTTCCGGGTCGCGGGCGTCGGCGGGCCGCGAATGGGATACTCTGGGCTTGCCTTTTTACGGGCGCGAGGAGAAGAGATGAACAGATTCATGGGGTGGGTGCTCGGGGGAGCCTTTGTCCTGTTCTCGGTAACGGCGGGGCTGGCGCAGGATCTGACGGTCTACGACGACACGCTGCAGAACAACTTTCAGGATTGGTCCTGGGGCGGCGTGGCGGGGGACATCGATTTCGCGAGCACCGCCCAGGTCCACAGCGGTGCAAATTCGATCTCGTTCATCGGCGACAGCTTCAACGCCGTGTCCTTCGCTCATCCTTCTCTGGCGTTCACGACCGCGCAGTACCCGACGGTGCACTTCTGGGTGCACGGCGGAGCGGCGGGGGGTCAACTGCTGAGAATCTATCTCGAGCTCAACAACGTCCCCGTGGTAAACGCGCCGCTCGACACCTACATCACGGGAGGATCGATCGCGGCCGGAACCTGGCGCGAGGTCACGGTCGTCCTTGGACAAGCTCCCCTGTCCTACTCCGGGTCATACGACCGGATCGACCTCCAGAGCGACATCGCGGGTGGCCAGCCGGTCCTCTACATCGACGACGTCAGCCTGGTCGCCGCTGGCGGACCGCCGCCGGCGAATCTGCTTCAGATCGACCACGACGTGACCGTCGGGTCGATGGTGAGCGACCGGTTCACCTGGCACGACGCCGCCGACCAGCCCCGTGTCGCGGTCCTGGCGCACAACGACGGGCAGATCGGGCCAGGGGGAACGCGCGGCGGGGAGCTGCGCGAGTTCCGCTACGAGACCCCGGGCGGGACGCGAGTGGTCGCGGCCTCGGGCGGCTACGCCAGCGGATTCGGGTACGTGGTCTCCCACACCGCGCACGAAGACCAGTGCGTGGCCAATCCCGACACCTCCTTGCTCGGGCACTTCGTGGCCGGCGGAAATTATGTTCGCGTCTTCGAAGGCCGCCACCACGCGATCTTCCGCTTCACGCTGAACTACCCGCGCTATTGCACGGCGACCCTGCCGGCCCAGGAATATGACGTTCCGGTCACGATCGACTGGGTGTTCTCGACGGGCCGCGACAATCCGCTCTGGGCCGTCACGTGGGACCTTTCCAGCGTGCCCGCCGACAGGCTCGAAGACGACTCGCGCGCGCCCTACGGAGAGCTCCTCTTCGACGGCTCGGCCACCGCGGCGGCCCACAGCGTCATCGCCGGAGTTGGCTGGGGCGACCGCTACAAGTTCGCGTCGACCGCGGATCCGGTGACCTACAACGGCGCCTGGACGTGGAACACGGCGAACACGATCCCCTACGACAAGCTCTGGACCACCGCGGTCGACGCGACGATGGGCACGGTGCAGACGCAGACCATCATCCAGCAGGACGCCGGCGGCTACTGGGGAACGGGCCGCTGGAACACGACCAGCGGCGATGGCAACGCGTGCAGCGCAGACGGCGAGTACCTCGGCGCAGCCGCTCACCTGATGCCCTGCAGCTTCAACTGGCCCTACCAGTCGATCAACTACTCGATGGGCGCGGCCTGTTTCTGCGGAGGCGACGACAACACCGGGGCCAACAACACGCGGCTGGCGTGGGGCACCAACTTCGGGTTCCTCGGCCAGTCCCAGTACTTGATCCAGGGCAGCGCGAGCTATGGGGGTCCGCTCCCGGACACCCCCGCCCCCGGCTGGCCGAAGAAGAGCTATTCGACATACGTCGTGCTGGGGACGCACTCGAGCGGCCCCGTCGAGGCGCAAGTCACGCAGATCGAGACGATCCAGTCGCTGGTGTTGACGGCCACGATCGGCTCGGTTGTGACGAGCGGCCCCGCCGGTGTCGGGCGAGCGGACACCGTCACCTACGACCCGGCGGGTTACAACCCTGTCTACGGCGCGCTCGCGTTCCAGGCGAGCGGCAACAGCCTCGACGCCAACATCGCGGTCGGGGCGGGCACCTTGAAACACCCCCTCCTGATCCTCGGCAGCTACACGTTCTCGGATCTCACGGTGAAGCTTGCGGGCGTCACGCTCGTGCCCGATGTGGACTATTTCGCGTCGCTGCGCCCGGGCGCGAGCGAGGTGTGGATCACCATCAACCGCGACCTGATCGGGGCCGTCAATCATCTCGAGGTCCTTCCCTCCGGACCTCCGCCGCCTCCGGGACTCAAGTTCTACACTCTGGCGTCTTGCCGCGCAATCGACACCCGTCGCGCGACGGGCACCTACGGCGGGCCGGCTCTCCAGGGCGGCACGCAGCGAGATTTTCCGCTCGCCGGGCAGTGCGGCATCCCGGCAGCCGCGACGGCGATTTCGGCGAACTTGACCGTCACGTCCCCGTCCGGAAGCGGAGACCTGAGGCTCTTCCCGAGCGGTACGCCCACACCCGCGGTTTCGAGCATCAATTTCAACGCCGGCCGCACCCGGGCCAACAATACGCTTCTATCCGTCAACGGCGCCCCGGCCGGAAGCCTCACGGTCCAATGCGATCTCCCGGGCGGGACGACCCACTTCCTCTTCGACGTCAACGGATACTTCGCGCCGTGAGGAGTTAGCGGGCTCAGACGGCGCCGCGGGCGGCGGTGTCGGAGATGCGCGAGTAGGCCGAGGCGACTTCCGCGGCGGCGGAGTCGATCTCGGCTTCCGTCGTGAAGCGGCCGAGGCCGAAGCGCATCGCGGAGAGCACGAGCTCGTCGGGCACTCCGATCGCCTTCAGGACGTGGGACGGCTCGACGGCCGCCGAGGTGCAGGCCGCGCCGGAGGAGACCGCCACACCGCGCATGCCGGCGAATAACGCCTCGCCGTCGACGCCGGGGAAGGAGACGTTCAAGTTTCCCGGGAGCCTCGTCTCCGGGCCGAGCGGCTCGCCGCGATCGTCGAGCTTCGGGAGCGCCGGGCCGTTGACGACGAGGCCCTCGACGGCCCCGGAGAGCCCCCGGAAGAGGCGCTGGCGCAGCTTCCGGAGCCTCCGCGCCTCGTCCTCGCGCTCCTGCCCGGCGATCTCGCAGGCACGCCCGAATCCGACGATGCCGGGAACGTTGAGCGTTCCCGAGCGCAGCCCCTTCTCCTGCCCGCCGCCGTAGAGCAGCGGCTGGAGGCGCACGTGCGGCCGCCTCGAGCGCACGTAGAGAGCACCGACGCCCTTGGGTCCGCACAGCTTGTGCGCCGTTGCGGACACGAGATCCACGGGCATCGTGGCGACGTCGAAGGGGATCTTGCCGATCCCCTGCACGGCGTCGGAATGGAAGAGCACGCCGCGCTCCCGGCAGATCTCGCCGATTGCGGGAAGATCGTGGGTCGTCCCGA
>Ga0066793_10001060_pt1 | contig 12048 bp, 20 predicted proteins | sample PersoiDNA2013189_FD_83876 | JGI IMG/M metagenome (GOLD analysis project Ga0066793, IMG submission 83876) | Permafrost soil microbial communities from the Arctic, to analyse light accelerated degradation of dissolved organic matter (DOM) -... | ecosystem: Environmental > Terrestrial > Soil >...
GAACCCGAACAAAACAAAATCAGGTTATATCCCTGTGGGCAGAAAGAACCAAAAGGGCAAAGTTGAAGAAGTCTGCAAAGTGGGCGACGTGTGGAATCTGTTGCAAGACAAGCGCACTGCATCTGATGTTCTACCGTCCGGACGTACTGGCGCGGACATTGTTTTATTCTTGATGCTGACCGGATGCCGTTGGAGTGAAGCTGCTGAACTTCGTTGGAATGATGTAAACCTTGATGATGGTAGCTGGCACATAAGCGACCCGAAGAACCACAACCCAATTACGTTTCCGCTGAGCGCACCAGCACGCGCCATGCTTGCTGAACGCCCACGGGTGAAAGGCAATCCTCATGTATTTCCTAGTCGTGTAAAGAACGGAAATGGATTTGTCGATAATGCGCGACCAACGATGAAGAGTGTTTCAGAGATTGCCGGACTGCACCTATCCGCTCACGACTTGCGCAGAACATTTATGGCAATCGGCATTAAAAACAAAATCGAAATGTGGAAATTAAAGTTGCTGACCAACCATATCGCAAAGGGTGATGTGACCATCGACAACTACACCGAAACTAATGACCTGCGCTATCTGTCCGGAGAAGTTGAGCAGATCGCGGCATTGATAGTCGAGCAAGGCGCAATCGCTGCCGCTGGTAATGTCGTGCAACTGAGAGGCGCGGCGTGACCATCACAAAGCCCAAGAGCAAACCACGCACTCCGAACAAGCCTAAGGCAAAGGCCGCGCCTGTTCAGTCGAATTTGTATTTATTCGACACCAACAACAAAAGCGATGAGGAAATTGCACAAGAAATTTTCGATGCACTCACTGGCAAGAACAAGAAAACATGAGCGGCGAATATAAGTTGAGCAAGGCGCAGCAGGCACGGCAGGCCGCTCTTCAAGCTCGCGCAGATGCGCAGACATACATGAGCGATGGAACACCCAAGTCGACCGATGGAATGATGGGAGACCCCATCCCGCGCGGGTCAGTGGCGAAGGTTGACAAGTCGGGCAAATTTACAGGCTTTTATCACGCCAGCCAAACGGAAGGTAGGTCTTCCAAGATACTGACAACAGTAGGCCGCTTGATTGAGCAGATGACAGCAGCCTTTAAATCGAAAAGGCATAAATCAGACCTTTCATTGCTGCGCCTTGGTAGTGGATATAAGCTGGATGACGCGATGCGCAAAATCGCCCTTGATGAACCAGATATTCACAAGCGAGTGCTGGCGATTAAAACAGAAATAGAACTGCGTGGTTACAGCTTGGGTGATAAAGCAATTCGAGCGCTTCTACGCAAGAACGACCTGTACCCGTAGCAACCCTCGGTAGTGTCTCAGTTTGAAAATAAATAACTTTTTCCGTGTCCATGATACAAAATCATATCGTGGACATATAAACAAAAAACCCGCTGAAGCGGGGTTTTAATGTCATGCTAATCTATTTTGGTTTGCAAAGTTGTTAACAGCGAGTCTGCAACTTTGGGTTGCTCTCCTAATCCTGTAGACATTATTATGGGCAAGATTATTGAGCAGATGAAAGACAAAGTTCCAAAAAACAGCCACCAATAATCACTGACATCGAGTATCAATCCAGACATACCAAATAACGCAATACATCCGAGAATAATACTAATAACTGGGAGAAAATAATATTTTATTAATCTCCATCTAGAGCTTGTAGCAAAAAACATTTGGCCGCGAATAATCAGGCCAATCCCCATCTTTTTTGCTTGTGACAACAAATCCTGCCTAGCAACAGCATCATTATGCCTGTTTGCGTTGTTAGTACGTTCTCGCCATCTTGATGGATCAAATATTGCAGCAGAGGCCACTCCTATACCTAATTCACTGAAAACAGCTATCGCATGTGCTATATGATGCTCTGTAATGGCTGGCTGATTAGCTATTGCAATACATCGCTCCAACGCAAATTGTGCGGTACGTGTAGCAAGCAAACACTCTTGCATTGAAGCAGCGCATGATGTAATCACTGGTAAATCCTATGACTACAGTACTTCTTCAGCAACAAGCCCAATATTATTCTTGGCTTCCCTCTGCTGCTTTTTTCCTGCCGCTTCCCACATGCTATCAAAACGAGCGTTCAGCTTAGCAGTTGTATCAGGCTCATTAAAGTTAGCTATAGCCGATGCTTTTCTGTGGTCGAGCTCGTATCTGAAGGATTGATCTCCAACAGTGAAAAAATGATGAGGAAATTTCTTGGCCACATGACGAATTGAAATTTTCTTCCGTTGAGTTTCTGTTAGGCTGTTAATAACAGATTCCCCTACTTTGAGATCATCAACTAAAATTCGTATCATCCTGCTGTGAGTTAAATTAAGGGGATCAAAATAGCATTTCTTTTTTAATCCGCCACTATAAATACGAACTTCATTAGCTTCAATCGCGCCACCAACCATGCACTCAATCAAAAGTTCTGCATGAACATCAGAATCATTTAGAAATCTGCGCGGTTCAGCATTCTCAGCTAAGCCAGCAATAGCAAGAATATAATCCTCAGGTAATCTACCTCTGTATTTAGTTAATAAGGTTTCCGATAATATGGTCATATCAACTCACCTCCGTTAAATAATGCATCATTAATAACTTTCTTATGAGACCGTTTTAATCATACAAAATTCGTTGGCTCTTTATTTTTTTAATGAAGACAAAAACAGCCATTGCATGGGCGACAATGGCTGCTAGTAGGAAATTTGCGGCGCAAAGTTTGCCGAAAAAATCATATTTGTAACAAAATCATATATATGCAATCCTAGTAGTCCTGCACGCAGCAATTCTACGCATAAATTCTATTAATGTGCAAGTGCTAAGGCTATATAAATAGCCTCTAGAATTCTGTGCGTCAGCGCACTTAGATTGCAATTTTCTTTTTGTAGCTGCCGCGTTTTGCTTGAACAGGATCAGGAACAAGCGCGGCGATGTCTGCAATGTTCCAAAGTTTATTACTTACGCCTGCTGCCATTGCGGGTGTTGTGTGCAGTGTCTTGTGGATACGTACAAAGTTGTAGTGCATGAAGTGCAGCGCAACCATGTGTTCTAGGTTCTCTACCTTCTTGCTGAATCCGTTCGTCAGTCGAGTAAAGCGAAGCATCGACATCCGCATTGTTAAATTCTGGCGTTCCACATGGCTTGTGGATACTTGCTTCATATCTGGGTTGCCCATCTTTACGGTTTTTTCTGCGCCTGTGAATTCTGACGGGCTGTAGCGGCGCGCATCATTCGTTGTTTGTCCTTCCGTGCCGTAAATTTTCACCAGTTGGGCGAAGTCAATATCCTTACCAAAAGCCTCTTCTACGGCGTTTACGTAGACTTTCAGACCATCGGTGGTCAGTTGGATACGCCCAGCCAAACGAGCCTTCAAATCGCCTATAAACGCTTCCGCATATTCGGCGGTACGCTTGCCAACCAGGAAGGACGGAACCAGCTTTGTAACCGGATCAATAGCCGTCCACGTCCAAACATCGCCATGACCTAAAACGCCTTCATGTTCCGGTGCTACATTCTTTTGCTTGCAATAGCAGAACGCCCATATCTCATCACACTGGATACGCTTGCAAGTGAGGTTGCGCATGGCCTTGTCCTGATACTCGCTACAGGCCGAACCAACATCTATAAGCAGCTTGGTAACAGTATTTATGGAGCAATCCGCAAGGCGGGAAGTGGCGCGCATAGAGTTACCTTCAACGAGCAAATTAATGATCTGCGTGCGTTTTTCAATTGGTAGGACGTTCATAGCAACCCCTCAAGCATCAATTCATAATGAATTATGCTTAATTGGTTAAGTAATGTCAGGCAAAATGATTTTATGCTTGAGTGTGTATGCATATTGACAAATTAACTTATTGTGCAATAATAAAAAAGAAGGCGTGCAAGCGTTCAATTAAGCCTTAACCAAAATTGGCCAAGCACGTTTTCCGTATGCTTTCGCATACAGGCGTTTGCCCTTGACGGTAATGTAGGCAACAAACTTGATTACATAACCATCTGGGACTGGATAGTTAAACTTTAACTGTTCCATAGGCACCTCCTTTCTCCGGAGTTGCGTCCTGCGCTAACAGGACGTTCCGGTGCGGTTAAAAGGGTGCTCGCATCGCCTTCGTAAGCAACACCGCCAACGGCTCATAACTAGATGTTCTTCTCAGGGATCAGGCTAGTTATGAGCCTTCTTTTCGCCCCTAGCGGGCGGTATCGCTAGGTTACGTAGCATCTTCTCATTGAGTTTTCCTCCTTTCTGGGCACGATTATATGCCTATTTTGTATCTCGTCAATATGTTTATCGCCTCTATCACGTTAAACGTATCGCTAAATTCCAGAAAGTTGTTGACGATAGCCAAGGAATGGTTTATCTTTAGCATGTCAAAATTAAGGAGAAGTCATCATGGCACGTGTTCGAAGCCCAAACTATCCCTCAGTTAGCCTAATTAAAGCCATTGAGTTAGCTGGCAAGATTTACAAGGTAGAGCATACGCATACAGCGGCACCTATTGTGGTAGCAAAGGCTATAGGCTACTCTGGGCTAAACGGCGCATCTCTAGGAGCAATATCAGCCTTAAAGAAGTATGGTTTGCTAGATGAGAAAGGGAAAGACCTTAAAATAAGTTCTGATGCCTTAACTATACTGGTTGATCCAAAAGATTCAACCGAACGCATTGAAGCTATAAGGAAAGCTGCTTTCATGCCATCGCTTTTTGCTGAACTACAAAAACAGTACGGTGAAACATTGCCGAGCGATGAAAACCTACGCTCTTTTCTATTAAAAAGGGGGTTTGCTCAAAGCATGGTTGATTCTCCTATTCGTTCTTATCGTGAAACAATTGGACTTGTAAACGAGGTTTCTTCTGGATATAATGAGCCGCATCCTGATATTGATGAAGGAAATCAAATGGAACAAGCTCAAAAAGAAAAGCCGCCAGCAGGTCCAATGATGAAACCTGCGACAAACATTGCGCCATTAGTGCAGGAAGGGAATAAGCAAGATGTATTCTCGCTTAATGAAGGGCAAGCGATTATTCAATGGCCTGCCAATATGAGCGAAGATAGCTTTGAGGATTTTAAAGCGTGGTTAAAGCTTTTGGAAAAAAAGATTGGCAGGGCTTACACTAAGAAGCCTGACGAAGAATAAACTAGGATGGCTTCTTCCATCTTGCTTTTGCAGCCTTCTTCGCAATCTCTGATCGCTGCTCTGGCGTAAGGCTTTCAGCGCGAGCCTTGCCGCCTTTCTTCCCACCAAGCCGCCCGAGTTCCTGAGCGGCTTTGTTTTTCTCTTTTGGCGGTGGTGTAATAGGTTCTTCGCCAGTCGCTTCATCAACGATGCGCTTGGCGAGTTGGTTCATATCTAGTCTGCTTGAGCGTTTAGGCATAGTGAGAGCAGTATAATCACTCATACCTTGAAGTCAACGGGCGCAAATTTCAAACTGAGACACTACCCTCTGCTTACACCACGCTTACACTGCCAAGTCAGGCAGTGGCAACAGCATGATTGCTAACGAATAATCACTGTGAAACAGCGGATTCGTACTTCTTCGGCTTTAGCAGACTGAAAGCACGGCCTAGCAGCCAAAAAGAGGGCGCGGCCTTGGTATAGGGGTATGCCCGATGCCACACCGATGCGCTGTAGAGCCTCTCAACGGCTCTGTGTGGTCAGGTTATGCTATAAGACTACGCGGCTGCTCGGTGGCTTTCGGGGTAGGCAATTAGCAATTGTGGCGTGCCGCCTTCGACCCATTGCTGCCATTCGCTGAAGAGATGGCTTATCACATTTGAGATTTGAGCTTTGATATAAAGTCTTTTTCAAATATTTTATTGGAATTGCATGGCTCTGTCTCTGCTGCGTTATAAGCCACCCAATTGCTGCGCATACTAATATTTGAAGCACCTTCTTTTTCAGTAATTAGAATATTGATTGTTACCTTGCCGCGAACATTCCCCCCCCCACGTTTCAATGATCTACTATTCCATTCTTGAAAAGTATCCCAAGGTTCGTTGCTTGAATTTACAAATGGATATTCGCAGTATTGATCAAGTTGAGCGGCAGATAATGTCGCCGCTTCAAATCGGATCAGGCCGCTCTGTTTTTCGAGCACTGCGACACTTAAATTGAGCGTTTGAGCCACAACTAAGGACGCATCAAACGCCTGTGACCTAGACAACTTGACATCGAAATTCTCAATGGTTGTTTCGACAAGTACCGGTCGACTGGTTGCGCATCCTGTTAGGAAGAAAAAAGAAAATAAAAAACCGATCGTTTTTAATAATTTCATGTATTTTTCTCCTCCTTGAAATACTTAAATACTATTCCCCCGTCCAAGTAACACGGGAGGCTATAAATACATCACCCGCAATCTAGCAGCAAAATCCCCTTCACACCATCGACAAATTATCTAGGCAGTTATACCAAGACTGTGCAGGTGCTCGGTGGCCGCCTTTGTAAGCGTAGCATGCTAAAGTATAAGCCTGAGATGAAGTGAGGCACTGATTATGAGCATCGAAGGTTGGCAGTGGGCGCTCTATTACCAGAAAAAGAAACAGGCGAAGCACGAACGTTCGCGCGAGTTTTCTGAAGCCAAAATTGAGTGGCAACTTCCTGAATCCATGCTTCCTGTCAGGTGCGTTAAAAGCAAGCAAATCAAGTGGTCTTATCTCAATCAAACCCCACGCTGGTATATTAATGGCTCTACAATCCAGCAGTCATTCGTGTATCTCCTGAAGGGTATCAAAGATAACGAGGTGTTGTATGTTGGCCTGTCGGATGACCCACCACGGCGTCACATGGAGCACCGCAGAAATAACAAACTTGGTGTTCCTTTCAAAATGATTATTGTCGCTGTCGGCGGTGCGGATACCGAACGAGAATGGATAGCTCGTTGCAATGCAGATGGATGCAAACTCTTGAATGTTGCTTTGACGAAACCTTCTAGCATTCCACGCTGACTAGGTGCCGCCAAGGGGCTATAGACCCCTCCAGCGGCTTGTTGTGCGTTAGATTATGCTAAGGCTGCGCCTATTCGGTTGATTGCAGCTTCAACGCTTTTCAATATACCGTCAGATATACCGTAAATTGTTAGCGGCTACGCTTCTTTGATGAAAACAATTACACCGACCCTGCTTTTACCCAGCGATAAATTCGAATAAACAGAAAAGATATTCCCCAACCTAACAAAACAGGGACAAGGGCTAACCAAGCCACTTCGAACCAGTACGGTTTCGACAACAGCTTAAAATCTTGGCTAAACTTTTCGCTGCAATAATCCATGGTTGACGGATGAGAATAGATACACTGACCATAACTAGCACCTGCGATTTCCTGAGCAGTATGTATTTCTTCCATGCGCGCATAAATGCCTGCACCAAGCATCCAGCAAACAGATATAACAATTCCAGTACGCTGCCATCTATTTAGCTTCATGGCTCCCCCGAAATCAACTTTTCTCTTTCGCACTACTGCTCACAACCGATAGAAGCAATATCAAAATAACTTTACGCATCGCACCCCCTATTTTTTGTATAGCCCCTTTTCACACCAATATTTTAGTTTGATATTAGCCAAGACTGTGTCACGAAAAGTCGGTTGGGCTGCATTGAAAAGCTCTTGAGCAGTCTCACAGTTTGAGCGGTTGTATTCGGCATCTTGCTTTGCATCAAAAGTAGCGACATGGATTCTTGCAGCCTTATCTTCACGCCCAGCAGGAACATCAACACCCGTACGGTATAACGTGTATTCAATATCCGCTGCCATCGCACTACTGCTCACAACAGCCAGTAGCATCAACAAAAAACATATACGCATCGCAGCTCCCTTAAATATCTTACGCAGACTGCGCCCTTTCTGCCCCAAGGTCAATGCGCCAAAGAAAAACCCGCCACGAAAGCGGGTTTCTGGTTCGTGCCAGCGGCTTGCTATGCCTCAAGGATGCCCTGACTTTGCAACCGATTAATAAAACATTGCCGCTGTTGATTTGCTTTTTCTGTTACCTGCAAGTGCGACCTGTTGTAGTGGAAGTTAAACCGCTCGAGATATGGAACGGGCGGCAGCTCCAAAGCACAGGGGTACAGGGGATGGAAGAAAAACGGTGGTTTATCAGAGTGGCGCATGTGCTCGAGCTGCTGAAGCGCGCCAACAACGCTTGCAAATGAATTTTCAAATTCGTCCGCAACGGCGATGTAGTCAGCGATGATGCTCCCAGCTTCTTCTATTGCCGCCGCAAGTTGCAGCGCGGCCAGTTTTTTGCGCAGTGCGGCAACTTGGTCGTGGAGCATCTGCGCGTCAGGTTCTAAACGCTCAAGCGCAAATTGTGCGCCCTCTGCATTGCCCGCCAGTGATTCAGCGCGATTTTGTGCAGCCGTCAAAGCGGTATCGGCAATGCTGAGCTCTTTCTTCGCGTGGTCAGCCTTCCCGCTCAAGTGTTTCGAGCCTAATAGCTCGCGGCGGACTGACTTGGCATTCTCCAAATTGGAACGGGCTTCGCTGAACTCACGCCGCACCGTGATGGCGGCGGCGATGCGCTTGCGGAGGGTCATCTCTTCGATAACCAATGCGTCGATGTTTTTTTCTTGCTGCTTCAGATTTTCAAGTGCGCTGTTCATGTTCATTGGGGCATTCATTTCGTTTTCCTTTTCGTTAAAGTATAAAAAAAATTAGCTCGTTTATGGTGAGCGCGTGATTGCATTACTTGCTTAATGGCCGGTTCCGTTTCGCTCGCTTGGTCATGCCAGCATCAAAACTTGCTATATCAGCTCCCAGCTTGTTGACCTGAACTTTTCGCAATGCTCGTCGTGTCTCCTTCGCCTGCGCTTTTTCTAATACCTGTTGCGCAGCATACCGAGCGCTGAGTTTTTCCAATGCGTCAGAGTGAACCTCTACACGTTTTGAAAATTCCAAGCAATCCGCCTTGAGCAAATTGAATTCAGCTTGCATTGAAAAGGGTGTTTTTAATTTCGTCACTGTGCCCATGATATTTTCCCTCCGTGATTGAAAAAAATTAAACGGTTGCACCTGCCGAGTTCACCCATGCGGTCTCCCCAGAATTTCTCCATATTGGGATACCGAGTGTCGAATCGAAAAACATCGTGCCTGCACTTGCTACGGTAGGTCGCAATGCTGTCGTCCCAATGCCCTGTACCATCGTGAAGCCCGATTGGAGATATGGCTGAGGGTCTACATTCACCCCGAGGGTTATTTGGCCGTGTACGTCAGGGGTGATGGCTGAGCCGTCCGCCATAATCATCTTGCCTGAAAAGCCTTTTGGAAAATTCAATAACATGATGTGTTTCCTTTCTAAAAAATACTACCAAGTGGTGGTAGTGACCAAATCAAATCTCAGCGTCGAGTTTTTCGAGTGAAGCCTTTACCTCAAAAAATGTTGCAAGCTGGCTTGCAGACCATTCATCATTCGGCGGAGTGTCGAGCCGAACGCAGTTCAAACCAAACCTTTCGTTCGCAGTAAACCAGTGAACAGCAATCTCAATCTCTGCGATTTTCTCAGGCGGTAATGATGGCTCACTGATTCCAACCTGCGCTTGTTCCAGCATGGCGATGCGTTGGTCAAGTTTTGCCATGACTTACCCCTTCGAGTTTTTCAATACGTGCGGTCAGGTCGTCAACTTCTTTCAGCCGTGCAACCGCGCTCAATCCAGTTAACAGCGCCGCGCCTTGATTGACTGGAAGTTTGCCAGCGGCTACTGCTTGGATTATCGTCATGCCTTGCGCCGTCAAACCACCATCAGCGGGCAACGGTATGCGTACAGGCTGTTCGCTCTCGCGCCATCCACCGCGCGTCTTGAGGTAGAAGACCAATGCCGTTATGTTCCCGCCCATCGCCAGCGTATACAGCTTGCCAGCCGCTTTAGCGACAGCGCGAGTTGAGCCGGATGCCAGCTCGTTCTTGAAACGCTTATAAAGCGTTGGCAACGAAATTGGCTGGCCGTTTACCTTCTTGATGTTCAAGCAAATATCTTCATGCGGTGTCCCGAAAGCAGCGTGCAACTCAACCGTCGTGCGCTGCTCAGGAGTAGGCTCAAATGTGGCGCGACCAGATGGTTTACCTTTGCGCTTTGCTCGGGCTGCTCGTGTAGTTGGTTGGGTCATGGCATCCTCCGCGCCTTATAACGTAAAGAATTGAGCACGCCACACTGCATCTGGCGGGTGGCTGGGTCTTGTTTGGGTGCGGTCATGTCAGCACACTGGGCGCGACGGTGTTTCATGCAATCTCTCCTGAAGCGATGCGCTTTCTATCAATAATCGGAGCTGGTTCTTTCGGGTAAAGAATTTCACTAAGGTCAGCCCACAACCTGCGCCGATAATCAAAAAAATCCTCGCCAACTCTCGGCTTCAAACTTTCAGGATAGGTGTCCAACTTGCGCACAATAAAATCGACGATTGATGCGTAGAGCATTTTTTCGTACCAGTCAATTTCGCATTTGTGGTTGTTGAGCGTCATGGAGATATATCCCCAATCCTTCGCGGCTCTCCCGTAGTGATACCGGCAAATCTTCCGGCCTTCGTGCGTGATGGTTGGAATGCGCGGGCAACCATGAGCAAGACAGCTATGGTCATGCGCTTCGGTATTCTTCTCAGGCTGCTTGGCAGTAAGTGAAATCTCGTTAAACCGACCCATGATATTTTCCCTCCCAAATTTTTGCGAAGTTGGTTTCGTTCGTAATCCATTCGAGGTCGGCGACGAATCGCTTATGCCCGTTCACTGGGTCAGTCTTGCCCATCAGAAAATCAGAACTGGGAATGCTGCTAAAGAATTTCTGCCAAGTGTTCAAGTCTGGTAAATCCCCTGCCCTCCATCTGGCAGCGATTTGGCCTTTGCGTTTGGCGGTCAGCTTTTGAACGTGTGGAAGGGTCGGCAGGGTTTGGTGGTAAAGATTTACAATTTCCTGATACGGAATCGGGTCAGCCTTCGCAGAAGGTGACAAGAGCTTTTGATCTTTTGCTTCTGCTTCTGCTTCTGCTTCTGCTTGGGCTAACGGCGGCTCATGGCGGCTAACACTGCTAACATTTGCTAACAGCCTTTTAGTGCGCATCAAGTTCTTCATGTAGTCGCGGCGCTCGTCTGCGTTTCGCTGCTGGCGATACTTGGCATGGTTGAGTAATATCCACCCGCCCTCGGTTTCCGCTATTCGACGACCCTCGAAATCCTTTGTACGGCTCCATTGATCCGGTTGCATAAATGCGTCGAGTGCCGCAATGCAGCCCTCTAACGATACCCTTGCGCGTGCCGCAAGACCGGGAACTGAAGCGCCGACGTAGCCGTGTTGGTCAGCCATCGCGAGCATGGTGATCCAGACCAACCGTGTCGAATCTGGAGCAGACCAAATAGTCGAATCGGTGATTGAGGCAAACAATTTTGTATAGCCGTCGCTCACTTTGCGCCACCCTTCGCCTGCTTTTTTCCGAACATTTTGTCGAGTTCGAGCAGGCTGCGTGCGACATCGGCGCGGCGAGACTGTGCAGCGCGACTCCGTAGCCGATTCGCTCGCGCGGATTTTTGGATTGTGGTGGACACGGCTCAGGCTGCTTGCGTAGTTGAGCAATGAGTGTTCGCTTCGATGTAGGCATCTAGGTCTGAAACGCGATACCGAACCAGCCGACCAACTTTGACATACGGCGCGCCTTCACCACGGACACGTTGTCCCTCCAACGTATTCACCTTCATCGGATGTTTTTCGCCGCCGAGGTAAACGCACGCCTCGGCAGTCGTAAGCAATTGTTGTGATTTCATTTGATGACCACCTCTGAGATTTAAAGAGGCGAGACTACGCCGCACCAAGAACGCGGACGGGCGTTTCATAATCGACAACTAGCGGGGGGGATTTGACCTGCTGGAGTTCTGCTTCAACTGCTTACACAGTGCTTACACGGAGCAGAAATGAAAAAGGCCTGTATCGCTACAGGCCTTATTCTATATGGTGGGTCGTGGTGGACTTGAACCACCGACCAAAGGATTATGAGTCCTCTGCTCTAACCAACTGAGCTAACGACCCGAAAAAGTTTTGTTGTTGCCAGCTTAGTTTTCGCTGTCCAGGA
>Ga0066793_10001061_pt1 | contig 12038 bp, 9 predicted proteins | sample PersoiDNA2013189_FD_83876 | JGI IMG/M metagenome (GOLD analysis project Ga0066793, IMG submission 83876) | Permafrost soil microbial communities from the Arctic, to analyse light accelerated degradation of dissolved organic matter (DOM) -... | ecosystem: Environmental > Terrestrial > Soil >...
CGCCGCGCGCGATAATAGAGATCTGATTGGGGTAGCAAGAGGTGTGCCCGTCACCAAGACGGCCCTCGAAGCTGCCCCAAACCCATTTTCAGCGCTCTTTGACAACCTAAGTCATTGATTCCGAAATACGTTAGCTATAAGTCCTTTAAACTCAAAGATCTGGCGGGAATTTCCGCCTAACCCTATGATTCCACAAGATAGGGGGGAGGGGGGTACCCCATACTAGTGGGTTATTACCCTTGTAGTAAATGGCAAGGATTGAGACAGAGCGGGAACCTCACGCGGCGCCAAACCGGACGGATCCTGAGCGAAGCCGAAGGAGGGCGTCTGTCCTAAGTAGGTTTGATTTTACTGAGAGCTGACAGCTGACAGCCGCCCCTTAGATCGGAATCGCTCCCTTAAACAGCCATATCAAATCAATAATCAGAATAATCACCACCATCAGCTCCAGCACGAACGCCCGGCTCTGGTGGAACTGGTCGACCATGAAGCGGTAGAGCTCTTCGGCGGTGTGGACTTTCTGGTTGACCAGGTTTTTGTAATCGCTCACGCCGATCTTGTTCGCGGCGACTTTGTAGAGGCGCGCGGAGAACATGTCGCTCAGGAACTTGATCGCGTTGTCGGCGCGCTCGGTCAGTTCCTCGACATCGAGCAGGACGGTGTGCAGGCGGGTGGCGCGTTTAGCGGTGCGCCAGCGGGCGCGGATGCCGGTCGAGCCGTGGTCCATGAAATCGTAAACGCTTTGCAGTTCGCGCGTCAGCAGTTCGTCGTAGTGGCGGAATTCGAGGAGCTGCGAGTTGGCGTATTCGAGCAGTTGGATGACGGTTTCCGCGCCGGCCGCAGTGTCATAGAGGAACGCTCCGTTCCAACTGATCACGGCCAGGTCGTTGGGATAGTACGAGATTTTCGACTGCATGATTTCCTGCTGCTCACCGTCGGAGAGCGGAACGTTTTCGCCGCGGACGATCTGGGCGATGCGTCCACCCTCGGCCGCGAGCAGCTCAGCTGCGGACGGATTGCCGGCGACGTCGCGCACGTGGAAGACGAAATAATCTTCATGCAGCCAGCTGTCGTAAAGCTTAACCAGCGCGGGGCGGGCGCGCTCGATTTTCTGCTTGACGATTTTCTGGGCGAAGCTGGTGAAATCGGTGTCCCAAACCCAGCGGCTGGCGAGGCGGACGAGCGTGTCCCAGTCGCCGGAAAAGGGCAGCTCGAAGACCACGCTCAGGACCCCGTAATCGTAGTACTTGATCTGTACGTCAAGGCGTTCGCCGCTTTCGAGGATCAGCGGTTCGACCGGTTCGACGACCGGCGGACGTTGGAAGCGGACGTATCCGGGGGTAGGGTGCTTGAAGCTGGCCTCCTGGCGCCGGGCTCCAAAGATGTCGCGCAGATCGTCGAGTCGGATCTCTTCGCAGACATCGAACTGGATCAGCACCAGGACCGAACCTTGCACGGATTTGTTCTGGGCGATGGCGGCGGACTGGGTCGGCGTTGGGGCTAGGGTTGGGTTTGCGGTTTCCATAAGGGAGGTCTGCTGTCTATGTCTATTGTCCCAGAAAGAGGGAGGGATGGGCAGCGGGTTGATAACTTGTTATTTATCAATACGTTAAACACGTAGGGACGGCCCCCTCGACCGTCCAGCCGAGCGAAGCTCGGCTCCGCCTGCGCCGCGCGAACCTAGCGTTTTCTGGCCAGCGCCAGCAGCAGCGCCGCTCCTGCTGCGATGCCCGCCACCGCCAGCCCGGTTCGCTTCATCGACTTCTCGATGGCGGCCTGGTGTGGCCGCACCCAGGCGTCTTCAGGATAGTGTTGCGGAGCGGGGTCGAACATCGGGAAGCCTTCGGGAGTTTCGGTAGCTTCGCGCAGGGCCATCTGGAGAACTTCGGCGAGGTGGAGGGCGTGGCGGTCGGTCTCCTGGGCGATCTGCTCGCGGCAACTGAAACCGTCGGCGACGATGAGCCAGTCAGTCGGAACCTGGCGGACGGCGGGCAGGAGTTCGAGTTCGCCGATGGCTTTCGAGATCTTGTATTTTTCTTTTTCGAAGCCGAACGCCCCAGCCATGCCGCAGCACCCGGGGGCGGGCGCGGTGAACTTGATGCCCATGCGCTCGAGCACCGACTCCTCGGCGGTCATCTTCATGATGGCCTTGTGATGGCAATGCCCGTGGATCAGCGCTCGGCGCGGCAGTTTGGGAAGCGGAAAATTCTTTGCGCGCTGCTCCAGAAACTCGCTGAGCAGGAAGACTTGCTTCGAGAGGGCCTGCGCGCGTTCGTCTTTGGGAAACAGGTTCGTGAGTTCGTCGCGGAAGACAGCGGCGCAGCTCGGTTCGAGGACCACGATGGGAGTTGCGGCTTCGATTTCGGGGAGAAGCTCGTCCATGATCTGGAGGAGCAGGCTCTTGGCTCGGTCAAGCATGCCAACGTCGTAGAGCGGGCGCCCGCAGCAGAGGTGGGCGCGCGGCACGGTGACGGCAAAACCGGCGGCTTCGAGCACTTCGACAGCAGCTTTGGCGGTCGCGGGGAGAAAGTGGTTATTGAAAGTGTCGGCCCAGAGGAGGACGGTAGCGCCGGCGTCTCGCCGGCTTGCATCTCGTTGAGGTTCCCTCGTAAGCGGGCGAGACGCCCGCTCGACAGCCGGCGAGACGCCGGCGCTACGTCTTGCCTCCCACCATTGTTTGAACGTCTGCGGCGCTAACGCCGGAATGCGCCGCTGGGCGGGGATTCCCGCGGCTAGTTTGGTGAGGTCGCGCAGACCGGGGAGTTGGGTCGTGAGGTTCACCAGGCCCGGTACGTGCGACGCGGCTCTGGCCCACAAATCAATATTCGAGAAGGCCAGCGCATTCAGCGGGCGGCGATTGGTTTCGTAGTAGTGCGACAGGAATTCTGATTTATAGGTCGCGACATCGACGCCAACGGGGCAATCGCTTTTGCAGCCTTTGCAGGCGAGGCAGAGGTCGAGCGATTCTTTCACGGCTTCGTTCTGCCAGCCGTCTTTGATGACGTCGCCTTTCGCCATCTCCCAGAGCAGGTGAGCGCGCCCGCGGGTGGAGTGCTCTTCGTCGCGCGTGACGCGGAAGCTCGGACACATGACTCCGCCCTCGTCGCGGCGGCACTTGCCGACTCCGACGCAGCGCAGGGTGGCGGCCGCCAGGCTACCGTGGTCGTCGGGAAATTTGAAATGCGTCTCCGGCTGCCAGGGATCATAGTCCGCGCCGAGGCGCAGATTTTCGTCGAGGCGATAGGGCTCGATGAGCTTGCCCGGGTTCATCTTCCAATCCGGATCCCAGAGCGATTTGAACTCGCGGAAGGCCTGCATGAGTTCGGGGCCAAACATTTTAGGCAGAAGCTCGCCGCGGGCCTGGCCGTCTCCGTGTTCGCCGGAGAGCGAGCCCCCATAGCGGACGACAAGATCGGCGGCCTCTTCCATGAACTGGCGGAACTTGCGGACGCCTTCGGCGGATTCGAGATCGTAGTCCATGCGGGTGTGAACGCAGGCGTGGCCAAAGTGTCCGTAGAACGAGCCGTCGTAGTGGAAGGCTTGCATCATCCGGCGCAGATCGCGGAGATAGGCGCCGAGTTTGTCGGGCGCAACCGCGGAATCTTCGAAGCCTTCCCAGCGCAGCGGTTCGCCGGGGACGTGCGAAGTCACCCCGAGGCTCGATTCGCGAACGTCCCAGATGCGGCGGGCCTGGCGTGGATCGACGAAGAGACGCATGTTTGGCGGGGCAGTGGAGCGATCGAGAACCTCCATCAGGTGTCGCGCCTGGGCTTCGGCTTCGTCGGCCGTGCTTGCGCCGAATTCCACCATCAGCCAGCCACCGCCTTCGGGCAGCAGCGCGAGACCTTCGAGGTTCACGCCTTTGCGGCGGCTCGCGTTGACCATGATGTCGTCAAAGCCTTCGAGGCCGATGGGGCGGTGCCCCATGATCTGCGGGACGTGGTCGGCGCAGAGATAGATATCGGGCCATCCGATGACGAGCAGCACACGGGCCGGCGGACTCTCGACGAGGCGGCAGGTCGCTTCGAGAACCGTGACGCAAGTTCCCTCGGAGCCGACGAGCGCGCGCGCCACGTGAAAGCCACTTTCGGGGAGCAGGTGGTTGAGGTTGTATCCGGAGACGCGGCGCGGAATGTTGGGAAACTGGCGGCGGACCTGGTCGCCGTAGCGGTCGGCGAGGGATTTTAGGCCGGTGTAGATTTCGGCGCGGCGGCCACCTTCGCGAATGAAGCGGTCGAGGTCGTCTGCGCTGGTCGCGCCGACGTGCATGCGCTGGCCGCCGTAGGTGAGGACCTCCAGCGACTCGATGTTGTCGTCCGTCTTGCCGGCCATGATCGAGTGGACGCCGCAGGAGTTGTTGCCGATCATGCCTCCGAGCGTGCAGCGGTCATGGGTGGCAGGATCGGGCGCGAAGGTGAGGTGGTGCTTCTCGGCTTCGGCGCGGAGGCGATCGAGGACAACGCCGGGCTCGACGCGCGCGATGCGGCGTGCGGGATCGATTTCGAGGATGCCTGCCATGTACTTCGAAAAATCGATGACAACGGCGGCGTTGCAGCATTGTCCGGCGAGTGACGTGCCTCCGCCGCGTGCGAGCAGCGGAGCGCGGTGGTCGCGGCAGAGGGCAACAGTGGCGAGAACGTCTTCTTTGTCGCGGGGAACTACGACGCCGATCGGAACCTGGCGGTAATTGGAGCCGTCGGTTGCGTAGAGGGCGCGGCTGCCCGAGTCGAAGCGAACCTCTCCGCGAAGGTGGCGGCGGAGAGCAGCTTCAAGCGCGCCGGCATCGAGTTGCGAGGAATGGGCCGGGGGTGGGGCGATGTCTTGCGGCATAGAGTAAAGAACATCTTCGAGGATGCGGGCGCTGGGCGCAAGGGCTCGTATCTTGTGTGGAGCGGATCTTTCCCCTGTGCCCCTCTGTGACCCCTGTGGTAGAGATTTTCTTCAACCACAGAGGACACAGGGGTCCACGGGGGAAAGCGCCACACAACATGCGCCTACCGCCAGGACCGAGTCAGGTAGTCCGCCAGGGATAGCGATAGCAGAATCGCGAGGAAGAAGAAGCCGGAGACGACTACGGCTCCGGTCAGCTTTTCGCTCGCGCCTTTGACGTGCATGAAGAAGAGCACGACGACCGTGGCTTTAATGGTGGCGATGAGGAGCGCGATGATGGGGTTGAAAGGACCGAGGTTCACAAAGGCGGCGCCGACCGTTGTTGCCGTCCCGACGAGCAGGCCGATGCCAATGGCTAGGTAAAATCCTTGCGAGTGAGTTGTGTGTTCTTCGTGTTCCGACATAGCAGTCCTTACGAGCAGTTCTCAGCAATCACTTCTCAGCTATCCAATTGTCATCCTGAGCGAAGCGAGGGACCTGCTGTTCGCCGCAAAAAAGCAGGTCCTTCGCTTCGCTCAGGATGACAATTCAAATCTATGTCGCGAATTTACTAGGCGCGACAAGCAGTATCCTGAAAAACTCGAGCTTCGTATCAGGGCAGCGCTTCAGCGATGCCTTAAATCCTTCGAAATCAAACGCCCCTTTAGGGGCCGGGCCGCTGCCTCCGGCGTCACGAGTGCCGGCTGATCAAATACAACAACGGGAACAGATAAATCCAGATGATATCGACCAAGTGCCAGTACAAGCCGGCGTTTTCTATGGGCGTGAAATAGCCGGGCGAGTAATGCCCCTTCCATGCGAACACAGCCAGCACGCTAAAAAGGCCGCAGCCAATGATCATGTGCAGGGCGTGCATGCCGGTCATGACGAAATAGAGGGAGAAAAAGAGCTCGGCTTCCTTCGGGTTGACCGGGATTTGCTTGCCGTTGTCGTCGAAGGTGTTCGTGAACTTGAACGTGGCGCCGGGTACGTGGTGCTTCTCGAATTTTTCGCGGTACTCAAAACCCTTGACCGTCAGGAAGGTCATGCCGAGCAGTACGGTAACGACGAGGTAGCCGACAAGCACTTTGCGGCGGCCTGCCTCCGCCGCTTTCACCGCCAATACAACCGTAACCGAACTCACGATCAGGACGGCGGTGTTAGTGGCTCCCATCCAGATGCTGAGCTGCTGGCTTCCGGCCGCGAAGGCGTTGAAGTGGGCGAGGCGGTAGACGAGGTAGGCGCAGAACATGCCGCCGAAGAACATGATTTCAGTTACCAGGAACAGCCACATGCCAAGCGAGGCAGCGTTCTTCTGTTGCTGAGCGTCGGCGAAGTGGTGGAGCAGCGCCGGATTGTGAGCTTCGTGTTCCATGACCGTCGCTTGGCTGGTCGTCGCTTGGCTATCTGGCAACGGGAGCCTCCACTTCCTTGGGTGGAATCTCGTCGTAGTTATAGGCTTCCCAGGTGACGACGGGAGTCTCGTCAAAATTGAAGGTGGGCGGCGGAGACGTAGTTTGCCACTCCAGGCCGGCGGCGCCCCATGGATTCGCACCCGCGATCGGCCCGTAGCGCAGCGACCACAGCAAGTAGATCATCGGCAGCAGATAGCCGACGGCGAGCACGCTGGCGCCGGCGGTTGAGAGCACGTTCAGCACCTGAAACTCCGGCGGATACTGCCAGTAGCGGCGGGGCATGCCGACGTAGCCGAGAATGAACTGCGGGAAGAACGTCAGGTTGAAGCCGACGAACACGAGCAGCGCCGAAAGTTTAGCCCAGCCTTCCGGATACATGCGCCCGCTGATCTTCGGCCACCAGAAATGCAGGCCTCCGAGATACCCCATGAGCACACCGCCCACCATGACGTAGTGGAAGTGGGCAACGACGAAATAAGTGTCGGTGACGTGAACGTCGATGCCAATGGTGGCCAGCATGAGGCCGGTTAATCCGCCAATGGTGAACAACCCGATAAAGCCAAAGGCATAGAGCATCGGAGTGGCGTAGGAGATGGAACCCTTGTAGAGGGTGGCTGTCCAGTTGAAGACTTTTACGGCGGAGGGCACGCCCACGGAGAAGCTCAGGAAGGAAAAGACCATCGCGGCATAGAGCGAGATGCCGGCGACGAACATGTGATGGGCCCACACCAGGAATCCGAAGACGGCGATGGCGATGCTCGACAGAGCGACAAACTTGTAGCCGAATATGCGCTTGCGCGCAAAGCAGGCAATGAGCTCGCTGACCACGCCCATCGAAGGCAGAATCATGATGTAGACGGCGGGGTGCGAGTAGAACCAGAACAGGTGCTGGAACAAGAGCGGGTCTCCGCCGAGCCTGGGATCGAAGATGCCGAGGTGGAAGAGGCGCTCGACGGCCACAAGCACGATGGTGATGGCGATTACCGGTGTGCCGAGAACCATGATGAGGCTGGTGGCGTAGTTGGCCCAGATGAAGAGCGGCAGGCGGTCCCAGGTGAGGCCGGGCGCGCGCATGCGGTGAACGGTGACGATGAAATTGAGTCCGGTGAAGATGGACGAGAAGCCGGCGATGAAGACCGCGAGTCCAGCTTCAACGACGTTGGTATTGCTGCCAGCCGTGCTGTATGGCGTATAGAACGTCCAGCCGGTATCGACGCCGCCGGTCAGCATGCAGTGCAGGAAGAGCGTGCCGGCGATGATGTAGAGATACCAGCTCAGCAGGTTGATACGCGGGAAGGCGAGATCCTTGGCGCCGATCATGAGGGGCACCAGGAAGTTACCGAGGATGGCAGGCACGACCGGGATCAGAAAGAAAAACACCATGATCATGCCATGCATGGTGAACACCTTGTTGTAGGTGTCGGCCTGCATGAGGTCGCCCTGCGGAGTGAGCAGTTCGAGCCGGATGAGCATGGCAAAGAAGCCACCGAGGAAGAAGAAAACCGTAACCGAGATCAGATAGAGGAGCGCGATCCGCTTGTGGTCGGTGGTCAACAGCCAGGACTTGAGGCTGTGCCCGTTGTTGAGATAGTTCAGCTTCGGAGCCTGATTCGCGGGGATTGCTGTACTCGCCATGACTATTGCACCTGCATATTCTGGGGTTGTGCCGGGGAAGCGGCGGGCTGGTTCTGCAGTCCGGCGGTTCCCGTGGGTGGCTGGCTTAACGATTTGACGTAGGCCACCAGCGCGTTCAACTGCTCGTCGCTAACGATGCCCTGGAAAGTGGGCATCACGGGTTTGAAACCGTTCACGATCTTTGCGGTGGGATTGAGGATGGACTCACGAACATAGTTCTCGTCGGCAATCACCATGCGTCCGTCTTCGAGCAGAACCGGTTTGCTGTAGACACCGGTCAGATTGGGGCCGCGCCCCTGGACGTCGAAACGATGGCAGGTGGCGCATCCGAGCGAAGTGAACAACTGCTTGCCGGTGTCCTGTAAGGGCGCAGACGGCCCGCCCGCCATCCACTGCGCGTAATCCTGCGGTTCCATGACGACGATGTCGCCACCCATTCCGGAGTGCTGGGTTCCGCAATATTCGGCGCAGAACAAATGATAGCGGCCGGGTTTGGTGGCTTTGAACCAGGCGGTGGTGTAGCGGCCGGGCAAGACGTCCTGCTTGATGCGGAATGCGGGGACGAAAAAGCTGTGAATCACGTCCTGCGAGGTCATGATGAGCTTGATGTTCTGGCCGGTGGGAACGTGGAGCTCGTTAATCTCGCGCTGGCCCTCCATGTGCTCGATCTTCCACATCCACTGCTTGGCGACGACGTAGACTTCGGTGGAGTCGGCGGGAGGAGTGCGTTCCTTGAAGTAGATGACGGCGCCCCAGATGAAGAAGGTCATCATCACAAAGAGCGGGATGATCGACCAGGCGATTTCGAGGAGGGTGGAGCCTTCGATCGGTTGGGCATCGCGGCCCGGTACACGACGATACTTGATCGCCAGCACCGTGATGGCGACAAAGATGAGCGCGGTCATCACGCCAGAGACCAGGAGCAGATAGATGTAGAGCGCATCCACCTGGCTTGCCATGGTCGAGGCCTGATCGGGCCACAAAGGCAGAAATCTCGACATAATTACTTAACTCGCCCCGGTTCGCCGTGGGCCGGGCCGGGTCCGGAACCATGACCGGAACCATGATTGGAACGGCTGTCGGCGCGGAACATGACGAACATAAATGTTCCCAAAATCAGCACCGTCGCCAGCGCCGCCAGCTTCAGGATGTTGCCGATGACGGCGCCGTATTTTCCGGTCCTGGGATCGTAGTGATAGCAGTAGAGGAGCACCTGGTCGCCGATGTTGCCTATTCTATTTTGCGAGGCCTGCACCAGTCCGAGGCGCAGATCCTTGGGAGAGAACTCGACTCCATAAAAGTATCCCGAAACGTGGTGGTCGGGCGTGAGCATAACGATCGCGGCGGCGTGGGCGTACTGCTCGGTTTTCGGATCGAACTGATATTGGAAGCCGACCGATTTGGTGAGCGCATTGATCTGGTCAGGCTTGCCGGTGAGGAAGTGCCAGCCTTGATCGGCGTTCGCGCGACCGTAGCGCTTGATGATATCCCGTTTTTTTGCGGCGGCCATTTCCGTGGTTTCGCGCGGGTCGAAACTCACGGTGACAACGTAAAAATCTTTGCCGAGATCGAAGGTCAATGCCTTCATCGAACCGACCAGGCCTTGCAGAAGCTCGCTGCAGAGCATGGGGCACTGGTAGTAACCCAGGTTCAGGATGACGGGGCGGCCGTGGCCGAAGTAGTCGGCGAGTTTAACTGGGTTGCCGAGTTCGTCGCGGAATTCGAGATCGGCGGGAACTTCGGCGTTGAGATGTTGCTCGATGCCGACGAATTCGAGCCCAAGGGGACGCTGGTTGACGGGCGGACTCATGATGCCGCCGCCACTCATAGGACCGCGCGCGCCCTGTGCAAAGACACAGACCGGAACGGCTGAAAGCATGAGCAAGAGGGCTGCGGCGGCGATCGAGTTGGCGAAACTGCTTTTACTGCGCACTGCTTTTTCCTTTTCCAGCTGTCCGGCCGGAGCGGTTGCGGGGGCTGAAGGCCCCAAAATTTCTACTGCTTCGCTGTTGCCGACTTCCGTGCGAGCGCTTTGCTTGCCGCCGTTGTGTTTGCATCCGTGCAGCCCTGTGGACACACGGGCAATCCGCGCTGCACGGTCAACTCCATGGCGCGCTCGATCGGAATGTGCGCAACGCCAGCTTTTTCGTCGACCCAGCCGTAGCTGTTGAGTTGGTTCTCCTGATTCATCAGGTAGTCGCGAAACTGGCCGCGCTCGTTGATTTCGAGCATGGGAACGCCGTTTTCCTTGAACTGTTTGTCCATGTAGTCCTGCGTGACCACACGCGACATCGCACCCTTGGAAGTAACCAACGGACTGGCGGTGGTCATCCGGGACCGTTCGTATTTATCGAGGAACGAGTATATGCCGATGACGATGAAATAAATGACTACGCCAACGATCGCGAGGCCGATCATGAAGGCGAAGGCGCCGCGCGCGCCCAGGTCTTCGCGTTCGAAACCGGGTTCGGGGCCGGGTTGGCCGTGGTTCTTCATTTCGTCACTCATGCGACGGCTCCAAAAGTCTCAGCGTCTGCGGCGCGTTAACGGGCAGCAGCGGACGCGATCTCAGGTTGTGGAAGAAGTATGCCATCCAAAGACCGCCGATACCGGCGATGATCGTGAAATGCAGCCAACTGACGTGAAACGTGGGATGCGAGGCCGGCTCGACATGCCAAAAAATATCGACGATGCGCATGAATATAAGCCAGGAAGCGAGCCAGACCAGCGTGCGCGCCTTGCGCTTCAACTGGCGCGAGAGCAAGAGCGCGAAAGGCACGGCGAAGTGGAACACCACAAGGAACAGGCCAACTCCTTCCCATCCGCCATTCAGGCGGCGCACGTACCACGGAATCTCTTCGGGCAGGTTGCCCGACCAGATGATGAGCCACTGCGAGAAATTGAAGTAAGCCCAGACCATGACGAAAGTGAGCATGAACTTGCCGTGGTCGTGGATTTCGGTGTCGGTGAGGTACTGGGATATCGGCTTGCGCTTGCCGAGGATGCTCTCGATGACCACGGCAAAGCAGAAGGCGGAGAGCGCTTCACCCGCAACGAAGAGCAGGCCGTAGATGGTCGAGATCCAGCGCGCTTGCAGCGACATCACCCAGTCGATCACAGCGAAGGAAATCGTGAGCGAGTAGATGACGAGTCCGATGGAGCTTACGGCGCGGAAACGCAGCGTGCTCTGGCCCTCAATCGAGTCCTGCTCGGTGGACCAGCGATTCAGGAAGTAGGCCATCCCGAACCAGATGGCGAAGTAGAGGATGTAGCGCAGCAGGATGCCGTTGAAGTTGAGATAGCTGTGCGCGATTTCCGCGATCTTGGGGTCGGTCAGTCCATCGGACCGGGCCCAGAAATACAGCTTGGGCAGGTTCAGCAAAATCGGAATGAAGAGCACGAACATGAGGGGCAGCGTCATCATGCCCGACTCCAGGATGCGGCGAATCACCGTGCCCCAGGCGCCGCCGACCAGGTGGTAAAGCATCAGGATGGCCATGCATCCGAGCGAAAGGCCGAGCCAGAACATGAAGCCGGTGAGGTAGGCGGAATAAAAACTGTCGGGAGCGAGAAAAGCCCCGGCGACGGAAGCAATGGCAGCAATCACGCCAATGACGAGCGACCGCTGCTGGATGGTCTGGGCTACGGGCGGGGCCATCAGGTCCGACTTATTCATGGTGGCCGTGGTCATTTGGGCTCCCCTTCGGTTGCGGTGGCGGGCGGCGCGGGCGCCATCTCAGGCAGCGTGGCTCCGTTGCCAATATCGCGGAACTGAGGGGGGGGTGACGGAATTGTTTGTCCTGCGGGAACGTCGGCCGGAGTTGCATTCTGGCTCAGTTGCAGCGCACGGATGTAGGCGGCGATGCACCAGCGATCGCGCGGCGCAACCTGCGTGCCATATTCGGGCATCACGCCGAAGCCGTTGGTCATGACGTCGAAGAAGTAGCCGATCGGTACTTTGCGCAGACGGTCGATGTGATACGACGGCGGACGACGGAATCCTCGCGTTGGGATGAAGCCGCCCCCATCGCCGACACGCCCATGACAAGGCGTGCAGTTGATGTTGAAACGCTCGCGTCCGCGGGCGAGAACCTCCGCGGTCACAGCAAACGGCATATA
>Ga0066793_10001062_pt1 | contig 12038 bp, 11 predicted proteins | sample PersoiDNA2013189_FD_83876 | JGI IMG/M metagenome (GOLD analysis project Ga0066793, IMG submission 83876) | Permafrost soil microbial communities from the Arctic, to analyse light accelerated degradation of dissolved organic matter (DOM) -... | ecosystem: Environmental > Terrestrial > Soil >...
ACCGCGTTGTAGGCCAGCTTGGCCCGGTTGTGCACCAGCGCGCGGCTGACCGAGCTTTCACCAAGGCTGCCGTCGGGCTTGACCACGTAGGCGATGACCAGGCTCACCCGATCCACGTCCGGGTTCAGCGAGGTGAGATCCGTGGACAGCCGCTCCGGCAACATCGGATAGACGCGCCCGGCCACATAGACTGAGACAGTATTCTTACTCGCGTGCCGGTCAATGGGTGTGGCTTTCGCGACCAGCGAGTCCACATCAGCCACCGCGACCAGGATCCTGACCGGCCCGTTGCCCAGGTCCTCGGCCACCGTGAGCTGATCAAGGTCCTCGGAGTCGTCGTTGTCGATCGAGCACCAGAGCAGGGAGCGCAGATCCTTGATGTCCCCGTCTGCCAGCGATGGCCCTCGCATCGTATTCAGTTGCTCAAGCGCGTCCGCGGCAAACTCAGCCTCGAGTCCACGGTCGAGCATGGCCTTGCGCGCGATGCGCTGCAGATCGGAACGGTGGTACGACTTCATGCACGCGAGTCTACTCCGGGATGTCCTGAAAGGCGTGTCTCGCCCACGGGGCGCAGTCTACCCCCATCGCGTCCCCGCTGAGGTCGCCTTGAGTCGCCTCGATCAGTTCACCCAGTCCTCGCCGCTCTCAGGCTGCCGAGGTGGCGGAAGCGCGGGGTGAAGCTCGGCGACGGGCGCGGCGAAGCCGGGTGGGGCAGGGGCAGGGTGGGCAGGCCCTAGCTCGGTGGGCAGATGCATCGCGGTGAGGATCTTCCTGGCGATGTCCTCGGTCTTGATGAGCCACGTGGTGGCGGAGATCGATTCGAGCGGCGCGGTTGCGGTGCTGTACGTGCGCGCTGGCGGCATGCTGCTGGAAGAGATCCGCGGTGGCGTGGCCAGGATGTACGAGGCCGATGGGCTGGGGCCCCTCGCTCCCGCAGCGTGAACCTGACGATGAGGGTGCCGGCCACGAACACCTCGGCGCTGGAGCCATCACCGCTCCACTGCACGCAGCCGTCAGCCGAGAACCAGAGGATTCGGCCTTCGTGCTGGTCCGCGGTGCCGGGGAGCGGAAGCACTGCCAACATCGTCATGCATGTACGATGGCTCCAGCACGGAAAATATTCCCCAATCTCTTGTGAAATTCGCACCGCCGATTCTTGCGCCATTTCCCCTATCCGGAACGAACTCTGGAGTTCCCCCAAGTCCATCATGTTGATGGACAGATCCAATCATCGTGATTGATCGATGGTCCCGCAGCCGCCCCATAGGACTTCCGGGACAAAGGATCTGGGAGCCAGTTCAACCCACGCCCACGTTGGCCCTCTCCTTGCTTCCTCGGGTCGGCACGTTCGCCGGGATCTCTTAATCGACTGCGGGCGCAACCACCACAAGGAGATCGCATGCAAATTCATAATTTTCTACTGGGAGATTCGATGTCGGCACTGCTGGCCATGACCGGAACGGCAAGCGCCGCCGAGAATGCCGTTCAGAAGGAAGGCAATGCCATGGAAGCCAAAGGCAACGCCCAGGAGAAGAAGGCCGTACACGAGAAGAAGGCCGCCGAGAAGACCGCTGCCGCGGGTGAGGCCAAGGAAATCAAGGGCGAGCAGATGCAGAAGGACGCCAAGGTACTGAAGAAGAACGACAGCACCGCGGCAGAGGCTGCACGAATGGACAAAGCTGGCGCCGCGGAAAAGGCCAAGGGCGAGAAGATGGAAGAGTCCGCGAAAGCTCACAAGGAGCACGCCAAGAAGACGCAGAAGGCGGCCAACGAGATGGAAAAGTCCGGCAGCAAGGTCGAGAAGGCCGGCGCCGCGATGGACAAGAAATAGATCCACAAGACCGGGCAATGTCAGGACGCGAGCCAGACAAGGGAGCGGACGTTGTCGCCCGTGCCTTCGTCCGACGCTAGGCGGTGCGCGTCCTGTGTTCCCTATTCGTCGCTGGACTACTTGATTGGGTGGATGGAAACGAATGGAAGCTTCCCAGAATACGCAGAGCACTGTTCAGCATCTACATGGCCCATCCACCGCGAGCGGTGCATCGGATGTCGCTGACCTACTTGAAAAGGCTCGTGTCGACACCGATACCGTCCTGAAACAGCTCAATTCTCGTCTCGACGGGCTGAGCGAGGCGGAAGCCGAGTCTCGTTTGAAGCAGGTTGGCGCCAACGAGATCGCCCGGCAGAAGCGCCAATCGGGCCTGATGCGCCTCTTGAGTAACATCAAGAATCCGCTGGTCTTGCTTCTGGTGGCACTGGGAATCCTTTCCTTTCTCACCGGCGACCATCGGGCAACGGTGGTTATCTTTGTGATGGTGGTTCTGGGCGTGGTGTTGCGCTTCTTCCAGGAGCTTCGCGCCGACAATGCGGCGGCGAAACTACAGGCCATGGTCGGCAACACCGCGACGTCAGTGCGCGACGGCAAGGACCAAGAAGTTCCGCTCAAGATGTTGGTGCCGGGCGATATCATCCGGCTGGCAGCTGGCGATATGGTGCCAGCCGATGCGCGGGTGCTTTCCGCCAAGGATCTGTTCCTCAATCAAGCCGCCCTGACCGGCGAAGCCTTGCCCGTAGAGAAGAAGGCCGTCCCGCCAGCAGCGGACACTCAGAACCCGCTGGACCTTTCTAACCTCTGCTTCTTGGGCTCGAACGTGGAGAGCGGCTCCGCCACCGCCGTGGTCATCCACACCGGAAATCATACCTACTTTGGCTCGCTTGCCGCCGGGATCGTGGGTCAGCGCCAGTCGACCAGCTTTGACCTGGGCATCAACAAGTTCACTTGGCTGATGATCAGGTTCATTGCCGTCATGGTGCCTGCCGTGTTCCTCATCAACGGATTCTTTCGCCACAACTGGCTGGACGCGTTCCTGTTCGCCATGGCCGTGGCGGTCGGGCTGACACCCGAGATGTTGCCCATGATCGTGACCGTCAACTTGTCCAAGGGCGCCTTGGCCATGGCGCGCAAGAAGGTCATCGTGAAACGCCTCAACGCCATTCAGAACTTTGGCGCGATGGACGTGCTGTGTACCGATAAGACCGGCACGCTCACCCAGGGCAAGATCGTGCTCGAAAAGCATCTGGACATCAACGGCGAGCCCAACGAGAAGGTGCTTCATTACGGCTACCTGAACAGCTATCACCATACCGGTTTGAAGAATCTGCTCGACGAAGCGGTCCTCAAGCACGAGGAGTTGGAAGAGCACCTGAAGGCAAAGGACAAGTACCGCAAGATAGATGAAATTCCGTTCGACTTCGTTCGTCGCCGAATGTCGGTGGTAGTGGAAGATGAAACCGGCTTGAACACACTGATCTGCAAGGGCGCGGTGGACGAGGTTCTTAATCAGTGTACCCGTGTCGAGGTCAAGGGCCAGATCATCGCGGTCGAGCCAGAACACGACACCAAACGCCGCCAAATAGCCGACGACCTCAATGGGCAGGGCTTTCGCGTGATCGCCGTGGCGTACAAGGAGATGCCAGGGGCCTCCGATGACCCGGTTTATGCCGTCAAGGACGAGTCGGACCTGATCCTGCTTGGTTTCTTGGCCTTTCTAGATCCACCCAAGGAAACCGCCAGCGAGGCGCTGAAGCGGCTTCATGCCTTGAGCGTCACTGTCAAGGTGTTGACCGGCGATAATGAGATCATTACCGCCCATATCTGCAAGGAAGTGGGGATGCCGGTCGAGCATCTCTTGCTCGGCTCGCAGATCGAGACAATGAGCGAGGCGGACCTGGCCACTGCCGCCAGCGCGACCAGCGTCTTTGCCAGACTGGCCCCCGCTCACAAGGAGCGCATCATTCGCGCCCTGCAGAGCCAAGGCCATGTCCTGGGGTTCCTGGGTGACGGCATCAACGACGCGCCAGCACTGAAGGCCGCCGATGTGGGGATTTCGGTGGACAGCGCGGTGGACATCGCCAAGGAGTCGTCGGACATCATTCTGCTGGAGAACAGCCTCCTCGTGCTGGAGCAGGGCGTGCTGGAGGGCCGGCGAGTGTTCGGCAACATCGTGAAGTACATCAAGATGGCGGCCAGTTCCAACTTCGGCAATATGTTCAGCGTCGTGGGGGCCAGCGCCTTCCTGCCTTTTCTACCCATGCTGCCGATTCAAGTCCTAAGCACCAACCTGCTGTATGACTTCTCGCAGACGACCATCCCCACCGACGGGGTGGATGCGGAATGGCTGACCAAACCGCGCCAGTGGACTATCGACAGACTCCTGCGCTTCATCCTGTTCATCGGGCCCATCAGCTCGATCTTCGATTACCTGACGTTCTTTCTGATGCTTTACGTCTTCAAGTGTTGGGACAACCCGTCCCTTTTCCGTACCGGCTGGTTCGTCGAGTCACTCTTTACCCAGACCCTGATCATCCATGTCATTCGCACCAACAAGATTCCGTTCCTCCAAAGCCGGGCGAGTTGGCCACTGATTGTGACTTCCCTGGCCATCGTTGCCGTTGGCGCATGGCTGACGGTTTCGCCGCTGGCAAATACGCTTGGGTTCGTCCCGCTGCCAGCAAGCTACTGGCTGTTCCTGGCTGTCATGCTGCTGAGCTACGCGCTGCTGACCCAAGTGGTGAAGACCTGGTTTGTTCGCAGGTTTGGTGAATAACGGTACTGGCACGGCGATCGTTCGTCGCTCGCGGCTCGGTGGCTTCCTGAACTACTACCATCGAGAAGCCGCATGAGGCACGGCGATGACTTTCCGGACACTACGGGGGCGTTGACTTCACGCTGTGCCCAGTTCGCACACGACGGACAATACACCCATCCAAATTGACGGTGACGGCACATCATATTGGTGGAGCAGACCAGTCCTCAGAACTTCCTACGTTGCAAGTCCATGATGTTGCTTGCTTCTGAAGGCTGGCTCGAAAGCTGCTTATGCTCGCGCGCATGTCCCCAATCGAGCGAAACGTCAGAGGAGAGCAGGTCCCTGGTGTGGATGCGGTCACGAGTCGTGCTGACAGGCGCCGCCGTATTATCGAGGATGTTGAAAAACGGCTCAGTGATTCACGGGGTGCGGGTCTGCTGGCGAGCACCGGAGATTCGAAGGAACCGGACACGTCCAAAACGCTGAAGCGCAGAAGGCCTTCGCGCTTGCAAGGGTTCTTTAGACAGTGAGGCCCCAATCCTCATGATCTATCCCTACGACAACTCCACGCAGACTCGCTGGGATCGGGGCGAGTTCAAGGTCCAGCTCACTCTGCCCAACAATCCGCACCCGATGGGGTTCTGCGACGGAAGCCCCGAGGACGTCGCCGAGCTCCTCCTCATCGCCGAGGCCGAGGGCGCCGATGACGTGAAGATCCACAAGAAGCACCTCAAGAGCGGACGCGAGGTCTGGACCCTGGGTGGATCGGCATCGTGAAGATCGCAAAGTGAGCGCGGCCGCCCGCTGCACGGTGTATTAGGCGCGAATCAGCGCACCTTGATCACGGATTTCCCGCGCGAGTGCCCTTCTGCGAGCGCGCGGACCGCCGTCGATACCTCACGCAGCGGATAGCTCCGGTCGATGATTGGCGCGTTCACCTGGCGAAGGCTGGGCTCCAACAACAACCACGGACAGGAAGTCCTACCGCTGCTGCTGGTGCAAGCTGGAGCGTCCAGCCCCTCGCCGTCGAGCAAACCCATCGTGGAACGGATCGCACCAACGCCGGTCGCTGACGGCGATGCGAATTCCGCATCCTCGCTGGCCATGGGCTTGGGCACTGCGGCGGCCAAGTCCATGCCGGTGCGCAAGGCGCGCGTCGAGAGCGGTGTCCTCCTACGAAAGTCCGGCCGGAGTGCCGCGCTATCACCACGACCCGCGAAGGCGAGAGCGTCGGCCGGCTCGGTCAGCCTTCGCGCTGGCAGCCTCTCGGACGAGGATTTTTAGGCAGGGTGAGCCGCTGGTGAACGAACATCGCTCCCGCCATCGGGGCCGAAGCCTGTGCCTCGCCAAAACCCCATCGGCGGCACGTCCCGCGCCGATGGTGGCAGTGACGGTCACGCACGCTGGCGACCATCACGCTGAGCCATTTGCAGTTGTTCTCTGACTTTGAGCATCATCACGAAATGGCTGCCATCTTTCTTAGCTTCCCAAGTCACGGAACACCCGAGCGCGCAGTGGACCGCCCAGCAGATCGTTGAGGCATTTCCCCTCCACGATCGATGCGCGCGCGCAGCTCGCGCGCGGCGGCGCCGGGATCGTCCGCGGCCATGATCGCGGAAACAACGGCGATGCCGTCCGCGCCGACCTCGAGCACCGGCGACAGGTTGTCGGCACAGAGGCCACCGATCGCGACGAGCGGCAGGCGGGTCGCGGTGCGCATGGCCGCAAGCCCACGCAGGCCAACCGGGCTCGGCGTGTCCGTCTTCGTCGGCGTGGCGTAGATCGGGCTGACACCGAGGTAGTCGGCCCCGTCGGCCTCCGCGCGTCGCGCCTCCTCGACCGTGCTGACCGATACGCCGAGCAGTCTATCGTCGCCGAGAAGGCGGCGTGCCGTCGCGACTTCCATGTCGTCCTGGCCCACATGTGCGCCGGCCGCCCCCACCGCCAAGGCCACGTCGATCCGATCGTTGATGAGGAGGGGCACGCCAAGCGGGACGAGCAGCCCCTGCAGCTCCTCCGCCAAGGCCACGAACCGACGCGTGCTCGCCTCCTTTTCCCGCAGCTGCACGACCGTCACGCCACCCTCCACCGCTTGCCGGACAAGGTCGACGAGAGGCCGTCCCCGGCCGAGCGCCCGGCAGAGCACGAGGTACAGCCGGAGATCCGCCGCGCGGGGCACGACGCTAGGATTCCTTGACGCGCGCTTGGGCGGTCACCATGTCGGGGCTGATGCTGTCCAGGGCATCGATCAGGCGGGTACGGAACGTCCCGGGATGGGGCAAGCCGACCGCCGCCATCTCGCCCGCGACGCCGTAGACCACCAGGGCCATCGTCGCCGCGACGGCCGCGTCCTTCTCGACGGCGAGGAAGGCGCCCGTCAGCGCCGAGGCGACGCAGCCCGTGCCCGTCACACGACTCATCAGCGCATGGCCATTGCCAACCATGAAGCGGCGCTGACCGTCCGTGATGAAATCCTCTGCCCCGGTGACCGCGACGCAGGTTTGCCAGGCCGCGGCCAGCCGCAACGCCGTCGCCTGGGCCTCGTCGACGGCGCGGGTCGAGTCCACGCCGCGCGTGCCACCACCGGCCTGCCCGAGGGAGAGAATCTCCGAGGCGTTGCCGCGCACGACGGCGGGCTTGAGCTCCTCGATCAGCTTCAAGGCAGTCTCGGTACGGAGGGAGGTCGCGCCGGCGCCCACCGGATCGATCACGATCGGCACGCCGCGCTCACCGGCTTCTCGTCCCGCCACGAACATGGCCTCGATCCAAGGCGCGGAGAGCGTACCGATGTTGATGACGAGCGCCCCCGCCAGGGCCACCATCTCGCGTACCTCTTCCACGGCATGCGCCATGACCGGCGATGCACCCACGGCCAGAAGAGCGTTAGCCGAGAAGTCCATGACGACGTAGTTGGTGATGTTGTGGACTAGCGCGCGCCGCCGCCTCAGCTCAGCCAGCGCCTGTCCCGCGCGTTCCGCGAAATTCGTGTTCATCCCGTCCTTCTCTTCCGTTCGTTCTCGTCGGTCAACAAGCAAGTGGCAAGGGCTGTGGGTAGCAACTGGTAGCGCATGTCACGCCGTCGCGGCACGAAGCCCGCACCGCGAATCCATCGCTCGATATCCGCCGCCGAGAGGGAGAACACCGCGCCGGCTTGGGATACCACGTTCTCCTCGATCATCACCGAGCCGAAGTCGTTGCCGCCGAAACGCAAAGCCACCTGACCTATGGCCGGCCCCATGGTAGGCCACGACACCTGCAGGTTCGCGAAACCGTCGAGGTACAGCCGCGCGAGGGCGAAGATGCGCAAGTACCTCTGCGCGCTGGTGTCGTCGTGCAGGCGCAGGCGGGTGCCCTCGGACTGGAACGGCCAGCAGATGAAGGCCGTGAAGCCGCGGGTCTGGTCCTGAAGGGCGCGCAGCCGCTCGAAGTGCTTGATGATGTGCGAACCAGTTTCGCCGAAGCCGAAGACCATGGTGGCGGTGCTGCGCAGCCCCAGAAGGTGCGCCTCGCGCATGACGGAAAGCCAGGTTTCCGTCGAGCACTTGAGCGGCGAGATGCGATGGCGAATTTCGTCGTCGAGGATCTCCGCCCCACCGCCGGGAAGACTGTCGAGCCCAGCCGCGACGAGACGTTCCAGTACCTGGCGGATGGTGAGGCTCTCGAGTCTGGCGATGGCGCTGATTTCCTCGGGTGACAGGGCGTGCAGGGCCAGGGGGAAGTTGGCCTTGCACCAGCGGAACAAATCCTCGTAGTAGGCAATCCGCAGCTCGGGATTGACTCCTCCTTGCAGCAGGACTTGCACCCCTTGAGGTGCACCGAGGGAGCGATGCTCTTGAGTCCGGAAAGCAGCTCCGTGTAGTAGGAGAAGGGTAGACCGTCGTGCAGACCGTTGACGATGTGAATCTCCGTGACCCGGTCGCCGCTCGCGAGGCGAGCCCGCAGCCGGTTCCAGGCCTCGTCGAGCGACATGGTGTAGGCCCCGGCGTCGCCCGGCCGCAGGCGGGCGAATGAGCAAAAGCGGCAGCTGGCGACGCAGACGTTGGTGGCGTTGATGTGCAGGTTGCGATTGAAGTAGGTGCGCTGTCCGTGCAAGCGCTCGCGCGCCTGGTTGGCGAGCTGTCCCACCTCGAGCAGGTTGGGGTGCCGAAAGAGCGCCACCCCGTCGTCGAACACAAGGGGCTCGCCCGCATGGACCTTCGCCTGGATTTCCTGGAAGCGCATGACCATCCTCGCTCGCTGGCAACGATGCTAGCAGGCCGACACGCACGCGCCAGCCCGCGCCACCCTAAAGCGGATGCCGCTGGTCCGCTTTAGGCAAGATCCGAGTTGCGCGTCGGTAACGCCCGGCCCATGGTCAAGCCTCGTGGCGCAAGCACGGCGCCGGCGAGGTGAGTGATGGAGCAGCGCAGCCCTTCCGACGACGGTCTTCCAGACGGCTTTCCGGCTTCGACCCGGGTGTTTCACGGCGATGGCGAGATCCGCGTCCCCTTCCGTCGCATCGCCCTGTCAGCCGGTGAACCAGCGATCGAGGTCTATGACACCTCCGGCCCACAGGGTGTGGCGGCGGGCCTCGGCTTACCCAAGCTCCGCCAGCCCTGGATCGACCGGCGCGTTGCCCGAGGCGACAGCAACGTCACCCAGATGCACTACGCCCGCGCAGGTGAGATCACCGAGGAGATGCGCTTCGTGGCGCTGCGCGAGGGCGTCACGCCTGAATTCGTGCGCGACGAGGTGGCTTGTGGCCGAGCCATCCTGCCCGCCAATCGCCAGCATCCCGAGGCCGAGCCGATGATCATCGGGCGCAATTTCCTGGTCAAGGTGAACGCCAACATCGGCAATTCCGCGCTCGGCTCGACGATCGCCGAGGAGGTTGAGAAGCTGAGCTGGGCGGTGAAGTGGGGCGCCGACACGGTGATGGATCTGTCCACCGGCCGGCAGATTCACGAAACGCGCGAGGCTGTGCTGCGCAACTCGCCGGTGCCGGTCGGCACGGTTCCGATCTACCAGGCGCTAGAGAAGGTGAAGGGGAAGATCGAAGACCTCGACATTGGGGTGTTTCTCGAAACCTTGGCCGAGCAGGCCGAGCAGGGTGTCGACTACTTCACCATCCATGCCGGGGTGCTGCTGCGCTACGTGCCGCTCACCGCCAAGCGCATCACGGGCATCGTATCGCGCGGGGGCGCGATCATGGCGCGCTGGTGCCTGGCCCACCACCAGGAGAACTTCCTGTACACCCACTTCGAACGCATCTGCGAGCTGATGAAGAAGTACGACGTCGCTTTCAGTCTGGGGGATGGCTTGCGTCCAGGCTCGACCGCGGACGCCAACGACGCCGCCCAGTTTGCCGAGCTGGAAACGCTGGGGGAGCTTACCCAAATCGCCTGGCGGCACGACGTGCAGGTCATGATCGAGGGGCCGGGACACGTGCCCATGCACAAGATCCGCGAGAACATGGACCGGCAGCTAGAGATCTGCCACCAGGCTCCCTTCTACACGCTTGGCCCCCTGGTGACCGACATCGCGCCTGGCTACGACCACATCACCTCGGCCATCGGCGCCGCCATGATTGGTTGGTACGGCACCGCCATGCTCTGCTACGTCACGCCCAAGGAGCACCTGGGCCTGCCCAACCGCGACGACGTCAGAGTCGGTGTCATCGCGTACAAGATCGCCGCGCACGCCGCCGACCTGGCCAAGGGGCATGCGGGCGCGGCCGCTCGCGACGACGCGCTCTCTCGCGCGCGCTTCGCCTTCCGCTGGGACGACCAGTTCAACCTTGCGCTCGATCCAGACACCGCGCGCGCCTTCCACGACGAAACCCTGCCGGCGCCCGCCGCCAAGGGGGCGCACTTCTGTTCCATGTGTGGTCCCCAGTTCTGCTCGATGCGCATCACCCAGGATCTACGCGACCAGGTTGCCGAAGGTCTGCGAACGAAGGCCACGGAGTTCCGCGCCAGCGGCCAGGAGCTTCACCTGCCGATCGAACGATCCTCTACCGCCGTCCCCGAGGACGCCGAACGCGGGCAGCCGTGACGTTTCTTGGTCTGGAACTGGAGTCTCTGTCAGGGGCGTAGTGTTGGCGCGATGGATGACGGTCACGGCGCCGGATTCGCCGGGCGGCAAGCCGCGCTCAACATGCCGCTTCTGGTCCCCTTCGGGGCTGGAGCCTACCCGTCCTGCCCCTGCCTCACGCGGCTTCGCCGCGCCCGTCGCGAACTGTCGCAGAGGCACATCGGGCAGGACGTGATCCACCAGGGTCAACGCGCCCGCGCTCATTCTCCTGCCGAGAAGACTTGGGCACACCGCCCTGGCTTTGCAGCTGAAGGCCACGACATGATGCTCGCGACAGGAAGCGGCGGTAGCCACGGGCCAGCAAGACGCCGAATCCGCGTCACCGAGCCCGGCCACACCTGAACCCCGCCTCCCCGCCATGGCCTACGCCATCGGACGCAAGCCGCGGGCGCAGCGGACCCAGACTTGGACGAAATCGCGACCAGGCTCCGCCCCGCGCCGGGAATCGGACTGTCCCGAGCTGCACTTCTCGCGCTTCATCGAGCTGGGGCGTCCGGATTTCCACCCGCCCATGGTTCGCACCCTCGGCGAGAAGGAATGGCGAGCTGCCTTGCTTCATTTCACCACCACTGTCATCGCGGATCTGCGTGACGCAATCGCGGTGGCTTGCCCCACCGGACGCTGCGCTCCAGTGCTGGACGAGGCCAGTCAGAAGCTCGCGGCTTTCGTACACGCGGGCGCCCGCGCCTTCACGCACACCGATCGCGGCCGTACCAGCGATCAGTGGAACACCTGGTATGGGTGGCACCTGCAGGGCTCTGCGGCGAGCCTCAAGCTGGGCTGCAACGACGTCACGGAATCGCCCGAGGTTACCTGCCGGCTGGACCTGGAGCTCGACGACAACCTCGTGCTGAGCTACGCGCCCAAGAACTCGCTGGCGATCCCGGGTCCGGACATCGCCATCCGTCGACTGGGCGAGACCAAGGGCAAGAACCTCGGTGAAATTCAGTTCAACCGTACCTATTCCGGGGCGCCGGTGGTCGTCATCGCGGGCAGTGCCCTGGCCCCACCTCCCTAGCGCCAGCGGCGCCAGCAGGCCAGGCCGGCGAGGACGAGGCCAAACAGCGGCAGGATGAAGTTGATGTCCGACCGGGAGGTGCTGGTCACGGAGCACCCGAAGCCGGAGTCATCCGGCACCTCCACGGTCGCGCGATAGTCGCTGGCGGTGCGCATGTACAGGTAGACGTCTTCGCTCGTGGTGTTGGCGTCGAACGTGATGTTCGACCGGGTCAGGCGATCGCCGGCCTGGGCCAGCCCCGCCAGCGCGGAAACGTCGCCGGCATCGATAAGACCCGAATACCCGAGACCCGTGGTCGACTGAAGCTGCACGTCGCCGTGGGTGATGCCGAAGATTCGCCAGGTGTAGACGCTCGAGCT
>Ga0066793_10001064_pt1 | contig 12033 bp, 9 predicted proteins | sample PersoiDNA2013189_FD_83876 | JGI IMG/M metagenome (GOLD analysis project Ga0066793, IMG submission 83876) | Permafrost soil microbial communities from the Arctic, to analyse light accelerated degradation of dissolved organic matter (DOM) -... | ecosystem: Environmental > Terrestrial > Soil >...
GCATTCAACTGTGGGTTCTTCGCCCACCGTTTGTATGAGGGCGCCAGTAGTACAACGACAAGATAGACGGGCAGGAATATTCCGAGCGCTGCCGCCGTTGCCCCGGCAACCCCCGCGACCAGGTAGCCGATAAAAGCAACGGTGATGACCACCGGTCCTGGCGTGATCATCGCCACTGCGACCGCGTCCACGAACTGATGGTCGGTCAGCCAGTGATGTCCTTGCACGACTCCACCGTACAGAAACGGCACAACGGCGAGGCCGCTTCCGAATACGAACATTCCGGCCTTGGCGAAATACACAAAGATCTGCAACACCGTGCCGTTCACTCCGAACATTCCGATTGTCGCTGGCGCGAACAGTAAAGAGACCGTACTTCTGGCCAGCCACCGGCGGGGAAATGCCTTAACCAGCACGTTCAGCACTCCGCCCAGCAGGAACAGCCAAATGATCTCCTGTGAGGTCCATGCCGTGGAGATCGCCAAAATCGCGAACACTCCCCACAACAACTTGTCTTTCCCGAGCGTGAGCTTGGTGAGCTTAAACGCCGACCGGGCGATGATCCCAATGACGGCCGCCCCGATCCCGTAGAACATGCCCTGCATCCAAGGCAGCCCGCCGAAGCGAACGTAGGCTGCCGATAGAGCCAGCACCATAACGAACGACGGCAGGACGAATGCCGCACCCACTGCGGTAGCTCCGAGCACGCCTGCGCGAAGGTAGCCGAGATAAATCGCAAGCTGCGCCGCAAGAGGGCCCGGCGCGAGTTGCGCCAGCGCGAGACCTTCCAGGTAGTCTTCTTTGCGGACCCAGCCGCGATCATCTACCAAGTCTTGCTGCATGTGTCCCGCAAGAGCAATCGGTCCGCCGAATCCCACGGTCCCGAGCCACAGAAAATACCCGGCGAATTGAGTGAGCGGCACTCCCTTTGGATCGTGCCCGGCCGAGTTGGTTTCTGAGTTCATTTTGCTGAGTTCGTATTGTCGAGTGCCGCTGGCAATTTTGATCACGGGGTTCACTTCACTTCCGAGGAGCACGAAATCGCCGCTTTGCCGCTGCCGGTCGGTTGGAAGAGCTTTCATGCGAATCAATCACGGCCGTATCGCGACTCTTGCCATCGCGATGCTCCCTTGGTCGTAACTCCTCACTTCCCTTGCCGTACGGATTCAACGACTTATTCCTACGGAACCCGAGACTCACCTCATACCCCGGAGTGATACAGCCCCTCGATCAGATCCATCCCTCGCCGCAGGAGTTCATCCTCCGGCAAATCTTGCTTCGCCCAGCCATTCAGCACTTTGTCCAGCCCGTGCCCTTCAGTCCGGCCGAATTTCTCATCGCCCAGGTCGGCGTCGTGGACGATCTCTGCAATGCGTTTCACTCTCCCGTCTCGGATTGCAAACTGCTTGTATAAGGTTTCAAACGTGCAGTCCTCTCCCCGATGACCGAAACCCTGCGGGCAGAACATGTCGAACGGTATGGCGTCGGGATGGGCCCCCGGCTCATTGCCGAACGCGAAGCGTGCCTTCGGGTCGATGAACCGGCGGATCAACCAAGCCGACGAAACCCGATCGATACCGGGCCGAGGCCTTGTCATCCACAAGCGGTTGAGGTACTCGCCGGACTTGCGTTTGGCGCCCCGGCTGGGTTTTTGCGCCCCAGATTCATCTGCCTGGGCCAGCAGGTTCTCCAGCCTGGTGCGCAATGGATTCCCGAAAAAGTCGATATCTTGAAGCTCCAGGAAGCGGCGGCGAATCCGATTCAGGCGTCCGCCAGGTCTTCGCGCAGGAGAAAGTGCGAGAAGTTTCTTCGCCTCGTGCAACAGCTTTTGGTAATCACGCGATCGAGCTTCTACGAAAAGCCGTTCTAGCCGGTCCGCAGGCAGATCATCGAAGCCCTGCACTTGCACTACCGACGCCTGCCCTTTGTACGTGCGAATCGCCGTGGCGAGCCACTCCATTCGCTCCTGGTTCACAGGAGTATTGGGAAGTACATATCCGGAACTGCGGAGCGCCAGCATTCCGTAGCGTTGGAGCTTTCGCCAAATCTGAACGCGCTGACTAGCACTCCTCGCGGGCAGACTGAAGACGAGCAACAGCCACGGTACTTCGTTTTTCTTGGTTACACCCATTGCTACACCGTTATATATATAACACAAAGCCTATGAGAAGAGCACCGCACAACTCTATAGAGGCTCGCAATCGGAAATGCCCGACAGCGATAGATGGAAACGGATACGTTTAATCGCGATCAACATTCTGAGCGTTTCCGAGCGGCCGGAGTTACTGCGGGAATCCCTGAAGGTGCGGGAGGCAAGCTTATGCGGATGGCTTTTGTCCGGCGCAGCAGGGAACTTGCCGCCAGCGGCTCGCGGCCGCTGAAGGAGCCGCTCCAGTCCTCCTGCAATCAGCGCGATCGGGAGCGCCGCTTGGGAACACCCGATCTATTTCCGCGAAGCAATGGTGGAGGTTCGACGATTAGGCATTTGAGCAATGGGGATATGGGAGGTCATTTTTGCGGATCGCTACGGGCGAGGAGCGCCAGTTCGAGCCGGCTGGAAATTCCCAGCTTCCCATAAATATTGCTCAGGTGGCGCTTGACTGTTTCCTCGCTGATCGACATCTGCAACGCGATTTCCCGGTTGCTCCTGCCGGTTTTAATAGCGGAAACAATTTCAATTTCGCGGGCTGTTAAATCCGAACCGCCACCCGATTCTTGTCCAAGACGGGCCCAGTCCGCCAGAAGGCCGCTGCCGATCCAGTACTGGCCCTCCGACACTGCGCGGATGCAACTCAGCAGCAACTCCGGTGGAGATGCCTTGAGCACGACCCCCCGCGCTCCAAGCCGCATGGCGCAACTTACCTCGAAAGGTTCGATGGCGGCAGTGAGGAGAATCGTATAAGCGGATACCTCGGCATGGGCCATTTCCCTCAAAGCTTCCATCCCGGGCACGCGGGGCATGGCAAGATCAAGCAGAAGAATGTCGGGTTTGAGTTGCTGGGTCAGGAGGACGGCTTCTTTCCCGTCCGAGGCTTCCGCGATCACGACGAAATCCTTTTCGCTTACGAGCAGCCGCCGCAAGCCATCGCGGAAGATCGCATGATCGTCCGCGATGATAATCCTGATGGGACCTCCGTGAAGTTTATGCAATGCTCGACTCCACCTGTCGTGGAAATATGATCTCCAGACGCGCCCCTTGACCGGGGTTGGACTCAATCGAGAGTTCACCGCCGATGGCTCGCACCCGTTCTTTGATGGCCAAGGGTCCCCGCCTGGAATTTTTTAGCTGCCCGTAAGAAACTTTTCCGCTGAACTCAAAACCGCGGCCATCATCCTCAATCGTGAGCGAACATGTTCCCTTTTGCAAAGCCAGACGCACCAGGACATTTTCGGCGCCACTGTGCTTCAGCACGTTGGCAAGGGCTTCCTGAACGATGCCAGCCAATTCGCGGCACGTCCTCGGAGGCAGCATTACCTCGGCAACATCACACACGAATTTCGCGCCAATACCAGTATCGTAACGATACTGATCGATCATCCGGCTTAAGAAATCGACCAGGTGCCTGGGATCGAAATCAAGCGGCTTGAGCTGCCGAATCAGGGCGCGCAGGATTGCGGCTTCACCTTGCACCAACTGCTGGATCTCGGTGAGTTCCCGATTGCGTTCGGTGGGATCGATCGTCTGCCCTGTCCGCAGGGCGTACAGACGAAACGCAATGGCGTGCAACGACTGCACTACGCCATCGTGCAATTCCCGTGCCACCCGGCCCCGTTCCGCTGCGGCCGCACGGGAACGCAAGCGGCGGAGCAGGTACACGTTATAAACCGCAGGCGCCACACGGCTGGTGAGGTCTTGCAGGATACGCAATTGCGTTTCGGCGAGACCGCCGAGGCGGGGCTCAAACATAAACAGCCGCGCCGAAACATCGGTCGCCACCGAAACACTACTCATGAGAAGCAGGCGATAGGGGTGCCGAGCCACGAATTCGGAGCTTAGATGACACTGCTTGTCCCGTCTCCTGGCCCCGTCTTTGTCGATGACAACGGCGCTCACCATATTGCGACTGCGCCAAGCCGCCCCCGCGCACTCCTCCAGCGTCCCGAACAGATAAATTGCATTTTCCGAAGCATCCAGCTGCTGCCCGGCAAAAACCACGTCCCCCGGCCTCTTTAATACCTCGAGCTGCCACAGATAAGCTTGCGGGGGATTGCCTTCGCTGACTACCACCAGCAACTGCCGGCCATCGAACAGGCCGAGCAGCTCTTGCAGAGTCGCCTGCAACGTAGCTTTCAGCCCGATCTCCACCCGCGCTTTGCTGGAAACCTGCCCGATGCTGAGAGCTTGCCAACGCCCGCGTTTCTCAATCTCGGCCAGATAACCGACCAGAACGCCGAACATCGCCAGGAAAGCTCCGCTCATAATAAAGGTATTGAAGTTGAATCCCGGTTCGATCCAATCGGACAGCCTGCCCTTGAACAAGGCTGCCTCCAACCCCATGAGCGCGACGGCGGCTAAGGTCGTCGCCAGAGCGGGGATCATGCCCCAGCGAAACGCGGCGGCTAACAACGCGAAGCCGAAATAAAGAACAAACGGACTGTTCGGTCCGTTCGTGAACATGACGATCACGGCGGGCCAGAGGAGATCGGCCGCGTGGATGAACAGAACATCTCCAGGCGACATTTGTGTGCGCGCGCCGACCATTGAGAACACCGCAAGACTGTGGCCTGCGTACAGCAGAAGCAAAATTGAGGCCAGGGTGACACTACGCGTCGGCCCGGTTGGCAAGAAGGTGATAGCGAACAAGGAAGCTTCCGCCAGCAGCGCCCGCGCCACGGCCAGAACGCGCTCGACCTCGATCGGCTCGCTATCGGGCAGCCGCAAGGCCAGCCTGCGGCCGACTGCGTCGAGAAGTGAAGGGAGCGCTCGCATACGTCGTTTCGCAGCCAGATTATACGCGGCGCCTGGATTTTTCAGCAGAACTTCGGTCCATTCGGCGGTATGTCCGGCGCGCCGGTCTCGTTTTGCGACGCTTCCTACAACTAAAGTTGCAGAAAAAAATTGCATCTTTTGGGGAATTGACTGCGCGGCAGCTCGGGGATATGCTCCGTCACGCTATCAGGCAGGTTCTGGCGAAATGCTCGCGTTGTGAGAGAGCAGCCGGTCACGCCTGATTCCCGGAGCTGGATCCCGAAAGCGGTACGACACGCGTTGTAGTGGCTGTGCAAGTGAAAGCTTTCTTCCCCCGGATCTTGCCCGAGCTTTTTTGGCGAATCAAGATTTTTCGCAAGAACGAAAAGCTGCAAGTGAACACGAAGACGCGGGGACTGGCTTGCCTGTTCCCGTGGCAAGAATCAGCCCTGGCCCCGGACAGCCGAGTAACGACGGCGAGTCCTGGATGGCTGAGTAAGAGCAGTAAGGAGCGCCACTCGTGGAAGGCACTACCCCGCTCGCGCGCATCTTCGTCTTTCCGGCCGTATCGGCGATGCGTCTGGCCATAACGCCTTGGACAGACGCATCGTCGCCGGAATCACCCCCAGCCAACGGCGACTGGCTTAGGCTCAGCCCTCCCCATCTGAGACCCCGCCATCGCCAATCCAGCCTTTTAGAGCACGCTCGCACTTTTCTCGATCGTGCAACGCCCCATCACAGGTGTGCCGGCAGAGGGGCTTCAAAAGCTGAAAGTCACTCCCAGGCAACACGAACCCAAACCCAGTTTCTTCTGAGGAGGAGAAAATTTATGAGTTGTCGAACATGTTGTTGTAAGAAGCTTTCGCTGATTTTCGCGCTGCTCGCGCTGGTCGTTCTGGCCGCGCCCGCATTCGCACAGACCCCCCCCCCGAACAACTGTTTGAAAGATGAGTACGGCAAAAACGTGCAGTGTACGGCCAACGATGTGAGGGTTGCTTTTGCGGACAATCCTAGGGCCCTCGATGGGAGCTCGCTTACGAGTTGCATAGCTGGCTCAACTTTCAGTTTCGTCGCGGATTTTCACGTAACGACGACGGCGACGGCGCGGGAGAACATCGGGCTGTACTTCCAAACGGCGGGGGGGGCAAACGCGCTGACTGGAACGTGTTCGGATAACATCATTGCGCCGCCGCATCACGTTGCGAACGATGTGTGGTGCCTGGGAAGCGGAACCGGAGGGGGCACGACATGTCCCGCAGGCAACGGAACATACGAGGAGCTTGATACCTCGACACCGACAGACACCTGCGGCGACATCAGCACCTCCGATAACAACCAGATTATCACGGTGGAGGTGGACAACGTTCTGTGCAAAGCGGGCGCTAACGGCCAGTTGGCCCTGCCGAACTGTACGAGTTGGCAGCAGCCCGGTGGGACCATTTTATGCGTCAGCCCCGCGCCAAATTGGCCGTGGGTGCCCGCAGCGATACCGGGATCTCCGTCGAAATGTAATTGTGAGAATGGGTTCACTGTGCCAATCCAGGTTCAGTCGCCGAGCGTTTCGGTGGCGAAGAGCTGCACCACCACACTTACCTCCGGGCTGAACACGTCCTGCGACGCGGGCGCGGAGGGTGGATCGGTAACCTACACTGTCGCCATAACCAACAGCTCGAATTTTGGCGACGTCATAGTTGACCAGATCTGCGACACTGCGTACGGCACCATCTTCAGAGCCGGCGCCCCGTTCGCGGGCCCCGTTTGCCTTGCCGGAGGCTTCGGCGCCATGACCAGCACGACCTGTACGGCACTGGATATTGCGTCGGGTACTACCGGAGAGTGTACTTTCTTGGCAGCTCAGGCCGAAAATTTGACGGTGAAGAACATGGTGAGCGTAACGGGCCACGGAGCTTCGGGCGGCACGTCGTTCGGCCCGCAAAACTCTAATCCGGTCACAGTTACGTCTACTGATGCACCGAGCACGGCTACGACAACGAAGACCTCCGTTAGCACCACTAAGATCTGCGCGACCGTGAGATACGGCGTGGACGTGAAGAACACGAGTGGAGCGGAGGAGACTCTGACGCTGTCGGCACTTCTCGATGATGGATTCGGGGACATCACCCAGTGGACAGGTTCAACCCCCACCCCAAACGCGTCCGTTCTCGGCACGACCTGCGGCGTCGCGAGTGGCGCGGCTGGTTTGGGGTCGCTGTCAGGGTCTACTGGAGGAGGCACGCTGTCGGCGACCATAGCTGTGGGTGGCCACTATACCTGCCAGTTCGACGCGACCTTCTGCGCCGCGCCTGGGCCACTTATAGGTACCACTTGTACCCCTCCCACTGGTATCCAACATAAGAACACGGTGACACCGACACTGACAGGTGACGAAGGCGGCGAAACCGTAACCGATACCATCGGGTCGCTCACAGTGACGGAATGTGTCTCTGCGCAGTAGCGTATTAAGGTGAGCCGGAGTCGCCCGCTCAGCGGGTGACTCCCAAGCGACGCGACATCGTTCAAGACTGCGGGCCCGGAAGGCGTATGGAAGACGCCATCCGGGCCTTTTTCTTGCGACGGATTACTGAAGTGTGAATTCCGTGGTGGCGCTGTCAGGGTTTCCTTTGATGGTTGCGGCGGCGCCAGCGATATAGGTCCCAGCCGGATCGGTCTGCTTGAGTCTGAGTTTGTATACCGCAACACCGTCCTTCCCGGTGGTCGCTGAGCCTGTGACTTGGCTGCCGTTTGCCTTGGTCACAGCAAAGCTCACTGAGACATTAGCGACGGGTGAGCCACCGCTAGTCGCAGTGGCCGCGATAGAGACCGTCTGGCCCGGGCTGTAGTTTGTCTGGTTCGTCGCGACTGCCAGGCTTGGCGATTGCGTTGTGGACCCTCCCCCTGAAAATTGTACGTTCACCGTCGCTCCTGCCGACGTCACCGACTCAGTCGTAAATGTCACACCTGCCGCCGAATCCTGGAAGTCTTGGTTCGCCACGAGTGACGGATCGAACCAGCCGTAATATGTCGGAGTCGCAGGCGTCATGTCGAGCAGGTCGCTGGTGTTGCCATCGCCATCGGTGCCGACATGAAAGAGCACGCCGGTTGTTTCATTCTGGGTGTAGTAGATGCTATTCGAGAGGAAGGCATCGAAGCCAATAGCCTGACGAGCCTCGATGTAATACCACGTCTTCGCGCCAGTCGTGGGATCGGTGGACTTCAAGATCTTCAGTGCGTTCGGTCCGGAGCCGCCGAGTTCGTAGGGATTGATCGTATACGTACCGCTGGTCTGTACGGTCTGAATTGAGGGTGAGGCCCCGTAGTTCAGCCAGCCTAGGCGCTCCTTTTGGAAAGTGTTGTAGTGCGCGGACGCCGTTTGTGGGACGCCCATCGTGTCTAGGTCGTCACCATACTCAACGACAGTACCGCTAGAACAAATAGTGGCAGTCGTGCCGCAATCGTCCAGATGGGAATGCCAAAGTCCAAAGGCGTGGCCCAGTTCGTGGTCGATAACATGGATATCCAGGCTGCTGCCGTTGATCCAGCTCTGTGAAGGGTTCCCGCCTACATACGATGAACCCGCAAACCCACAAGCATTGTTCTGCGGAAACGCATACACGTAACGAGTGTAGTTCGACAAGTTCGTGCCTGCAGCGACCGCGGCATTTTGGGCGTCGGTAGCAATTTGAGACGTGTTACAGGTTGTGACGCTTTCCGGGATCGTGTACCAGCCAACAACGGTTCCAGTAATCGAGGTCTGCCCGTAAGAGTTTTCCATGAAGAAATTATTGGCCGTGACGAAGAACGCATTCTGCGCATCGGCGACCGCGTAGGGTTCGATAGCGTCATCTTGAAAATTGACGAGAATGACTAACGTGGATTGAGCTCCGAAGGTGTAGGGCACGGGAATTGACGAAGGCGCCGTTGAAGTCGTCGTCGTTTTGCTGTTTGAAGTCGTCGTCGTTTTGGTAAGGCTCGTGCTACCCGAATAGAGAATCAAGCTGCCGCCCGATAGTTGGCCATTGGCGCGGACGTGATCTCCGGTCAGAAGATGTGTCGGCGGGTGCTTGACGAAACGGAGCGGGACCCGAGTGCCATCGGGCAGCTTCAACGAGTAGGAAAGGCGGCCCTGAGCTTTGAAATCCTGATAAAGGATTTCGAGCTCGCCTTCGAGTTGGACCCGTTGGCTCGGCCCAACTTGCGATTGAGCTGTGGCTGCGGGAGTTTCCTGACCTTGCGGATTAGTTTGCCCGAGAACGGCGGTGCTGCCGAGCAGCACCACAACAGCCAAAAGAAACGCGCTGCAAAACACACTACAATAGATCCGGGGGGAGATCTGTTTTCGCATGAGACCACCTTTTGTCTCATGGTGTCAGCTTGGGCGAGGTACGGCGAGATCCCAGAAGTGCAGTCTGCAAATAGGAAGGACATCTCGAAGGACATCTCGAAAGGTCATGGCCTTACGGGGCCGCTTCCAAGCGAACGAGTGGGTGAGAGGTTCGAGAAAAGCAGATTAGAAATACGAAGAGGGAGGAGCACGTCAAACCATACGCGACTGACAGCCGGCGTTCAATCCGCGGGCCATTTTGGGAAAGCTGCGTGTGTAGGGGCGGGTGCCCCTTCGGCTTCCCCCTCGGCTTCGCTCGGGGCTTCGGCAAAACAGGGCAGGCTCCCGCCTGCCCACTTCATTTTCTGAGGAATTAAGCCGTTCTAATGTTCAACGCGGGAGACGCTTATGCTCACAGTCCCGTGGTGGCTTTTCCTGGCCAGCTCGTCATCAATAACACGCGTAAACGCCTCCTTGGGCTGGGAGCCGGAGAGCTCAATCCCGTTGATGAAGAATCCGGGCGTTCCGGAAACACCGGCCTTCCTGCCCTCCTGCTCATCCTTTTCGATGTCCGCCTTGTACTTCTCACTGCTCAGGCAGGAGCCGAACTGTTTGTCATCGAGCTTCAAATTGCGCGCGTATCCGATCAGGTCGTCCTTCTCCAGCTTCGATGCCGTGAACAGCTGGTCGTGGTACTCCCAGAACTTTCCCTGCTCCAGGGCGCAGCGCGAGGCCTCAGCCGAAATCATGGCCTGGGAATGAATCGCCGTGAGCGGGAAATCGCGGTAGGAGAGGCTCACCTTGTCTCCGTATTTCGCCAGCAGGTCTTTTACGACGGGCTCGACATTGTGGCAGTACGGGCATTGGTAGTCTGAGAACTCAACGATCATCACCGGCGCTTTGGCATTTCCACGCAAGCGGGCGGGGTCGTAAGCCACTTCTACTCTTGGAGCCGATAGCAGGACCACTACCTTCGAGTCAGCCCGCAGGCTCTTCAAATAATCCTGGCGCAACTGCTGGCTTTTCGTCTGCTTCAAGGATTCTTTCAGCTGAGTTTTCACGTCGGCGAGCGGGCTTTTGACCTTCAGCCCATAGTAGTACCCCTCGATCTCGGCGTCGCTCGGATCCGGAACTTTGGAGTTCACTTCCTGATCGAGCAGCTTTTCCGTGGTGAGTCCTTTCTTTTTGGCGGCAGCCTCAAGCAGCTTCTGTTCAATCAGGTTATCCAAGGCTTTCTTCTTGATTTCGTATTCCTGATTGCGCAGCGGCAAAAGTTGCCCCTGAACAGACGGAGCCAGATCCTCGTCATAGATGGTTTGGCCCTCTACTGTGGCAACGGGCTGTTTGGGTTTAGGCGTCTCCGCATTCTGGGCCACAGATGTCGCGGCAAAGAAGGCGGACATACACAATAGGAGTGCAACCCTGGAGTGGCTCATAGGTAGGGAAAAGTATACCTGAATAAGTGAAAGGTGTCCCACATGAAAAAACAGATCTGCACCCCACGGATCGTTTCGGCGCTCATTTCCAGCGCAAAGCGAAGAAGGTAATCGTGATCAGGTTCCAGGCGACGATTCCTATGTAAATCAAGTTGATTACCCACAGGAGCCTGCGCACTCCCATCGCGATCGCCACCGCCATGAGCTTGCTGATGAGCACGCCACGAAAGCGGCCGAATACCACCGTCAGGTGCGCGACTAAAGGATTAACCTCGAGCCCTCCCGCGTGGAATGCATACAGCGTGGTGAGCAGATCGAGAACTTGCAGTCCGACAAAGGTCCATCGAGAGCGCAGGAATCGCTTGAGTCCCTCGCTCCGCGAATTCCCCATTTCTTCGGTGCAAGGTTCGGATGAGATCGATGCCATAGATTTCTCAGTTTACAGGCGAATTGCCGAATTGCGAATGGCACTTCCGATGGAGATGGACGGCTTATGACCAGATGAGACAGGAAGGTTCGAGAAGCAGCCTTTGGGCTCGATCTGTTCAGCGCGCCGACAAGCGAATGCCCAGCAGGATCTTGAGAGCCACCGGTTTCCCGTCGATTTGTGCGGGCTGGAACGTCCAGTTGTTCAGCGCTTCGATCAGAGGAGCAATGAGCTGGCTGTCAGGGGTACGCTTCACGGATACCTGCTCCAGTTTCCCAGCGACGTTCATAATCGCCGATGCAACGATCAACTGGTGTGCGCACTTCGATGCAAGCTGGGCAGTAAGCTCCGGTATCTCCTTGAGTATCGCGTACGGTGGCGTAGGTGTTCCCCGAATGCGGTCGGAAGTGCCGCCGCTCGCGGCGCTGTCGGCCTGCGGTTGCAACACCGCATACTGTAAGGTCCAGGAAGGAGCGGGGTCTTCGTCGTTGGCGCGCATGTCGAGATAAACGGTGTACACCTTCTCATTCTGAAAGACGCCGAAGTCGGGAAGTCCGCCGCCGCTGCTGGCGGTTGAGGTGATGGTCATTCCATAAGGAACCTGGCGACGTGAGGTGACACTGGCGTGCACGCTTCCGGCGGCGCCGTTTCCGTAGCCGCCCCCGCGAATCGTGATGCCGGGAAATCCGCCTCCCCCTGGAGCGCTTCCCGCACCCTTACCGCTTCCCAGAGTAGTTGCGGTTCCCGATCCCGTGCCGGCTCCAGCCACGGTCCCACGACCCGTCCCGGCGGCTTCACCCGCCGGATTCAAGCCGCTTCCTTTGCCGCTGCCGTATCGCCCACCGTTGCCACTGCCCGAGCCGGCCGAGCTCTTGCCGCTGCCACCGCCAGCGGCCGCGTCCGCGAGCGCATCCCCGCTGGCGGTGGCAGCGGCAAGAGC
>Ga0066793_10001065_pt1 | contig 12028 bp, 10 predicted proteins | sample PersoiDNA2013189_FD_83876 | JGI IMG/M metagenome (GOLD analysis project Ga0066793, IMG submission 83876) | Permafrost soil microbial communities from the Arctic, to analyse light accelerated degradation of dissolved organic matter (DOM) -... | ecosystem: Environmental > Terrestrial > Soil >...
CACGCCGGCACCACTCCGATGGACCGCCGCAAAGACGCTCTGGTTGCGGCTTCCATGTTCGTCCAACGAGTGGAGAGCCTTGCCCGAAGTCAGGAGGGACTGGTCGCGACGGTGGGGCAGCTAAGCGTCCAACCAGGGGCGGCGAACGTGGTGCCAGGAGAGGTGACCCTGAGCCTGGACGTCCGGCACGCTGATGACGCTGGGCGGCTCTTTGCCGCAAAGCGCTTGATCGATCTCGCTTCCGACATAGCGAAGCACCGGAGCATCGCTCTCACCACCACTCGCACCAGCGAAAACGCAACTGTCCCCAGCTCAAAGCGCTTGACATCGATGCTCATGCAAGCCGCCCAGGATCTGGGCCACCCGGCCATTCAACTGGCGAGTGGCGCGGGTCACGATGCGGTCGTGATGGCCAGTCTCACCGAGATCGCGATGCTCTTCGTGCGCTGCAAAGGCGGCATCAGCCACAACCCCGCCGAATCGGTCACGGAAGACGACGTGGCCGTGGCGATCAACGTTCTCGGCAAGTTCCTGGAGCTGATGGCGGCCCAGCCTTGAGCGACCTGGTCATCCGCGGTGGGACCGTGGTCACGAGCTCCTCGGTCGGTGTTGCGGACGTCGCCGTGACGGGCGGTCGCATCAGCGAGGTCGGGCCGAACTTGAAGGTCGGGGCCGAGGAGATCGACGCCTCGGGTCTGCACGTCTTCCCGGGGGGCATCGACTCACACGTCCATTTCAACGAGCCTGGGCGCACGGACTGGGAGACGATCGCCAACGGTTCCGCCGCCCTCGCCGCGGGCGGGTACACGACCTTCATCGACATGCCGCTGAACAACCTGCCGGTAACCATCGACGGCCCCGCCTTCGACCTCAAGCTCGAGGCCGCCCGGCGCTCGTCGCTGATCGACTTCGGTCTTTGGGGCGGACTGGTGCCGGGCAACCTCGATCGCCTCGCCGAGCTCGCAAATCGCGGCGTGATCGGTTTCAAGGCGTTCATGTGTCCGAGCGGCATCGACGAATTCCCAGCGTGCGACGAGAAGACGCTGCGAGACGGAATGAAGCGAATCGCGGAGCTCGACTCCATCCTGCTGGTGCATGCGGAGGATCCGTCGAAGCTGTCGGATCCAAGAGGCACGACGGCGCGGGATTTCCTCGAGTCCCGCCCCTGGGAGGCAGAGCTATCTGCGGTTCATGACGCGATCGCGTGGGCTCGTGAAGCGGGATGCCGGCTCCACATCGTCCATGTCAGCTGGGTCCCAAGCGCCGCCCTGATCCAGGTGGCAAGGGAAAACGGCGGCGATGTCAGCGGCGAGACGTGCCCGCACTACCTTCTTTATTCGGAGGACGACCTGGAGCGGCTGGGCGGGCTCGGAAAGTGCGCACCGCCTTTCCGCACGGCCGGGAGCCTCGAGGCGATATGGACCAGCCTCGCGGACGGCTGGCTGCAGATGGTGGTCTCGGACCACTCGCCCAGCACGCTCGAGCTCAAGCAAGGCAGAAATTTCCTCAGGATCTGGGGCGGCATCTCCGGGTGCCAGTCGACCCGCCAGCTGCTGCTTGCACAGAACCGCCTCGATCTACAGCTGATCGCGGCCCTGACGTCCACGAACGTCGCCAATCGATTCGGGCTGAAGCACAAGGGCGACGTGGCTCCTGGATTTAACGCCGACCTGTGGCTGGTCGACCTAACTCATACCGACGTCGTCCGAAGAGAAGACCTGCTCTACCGCAATCCTTTCAGCGCACATGAGGGACAGCCAATTCGGGGTCGCACGGTTCGGACGCTGGTGCGCGGTGAGACCGTTTTCGCGAACGGGCGTGTAGTCCCAGGCAAAGGCGGACACATGATCAAGCCAGCCTGACGTTGGTTAGACCCCTGAGGCGTTTGCTCTCGATTGCGATGTCGCGGGCGATCTGATCTTCGTCGCCCGTGAGCAGCCGTCCGTCTCGGACAACGACCCGGCCGTTGACGACTACCGCCTCGGCCCGAGCCGGCGGCGCCAAGGCAAGCGCGGCCAGCGGATCTTCGATACCTGCGTGGGCCAGGTCGTCGATTCGAAAGAACGCCACATCGGCGCATTTGCCCGGCTCCAGGGTTCCGCAGTCGTCGCGGCCGAGGCAGGCGGCGCCGCCGGCGGTCGCCAGCCGCCACGCACCACGCGCATCCAGGGCGGTCGCAGCGTCCGGGTCGCCCGCCATCGCGGCGCGCCCGCGCGCCAGCAGCAGAGCCTGGTGCAGCTCCATCGAAAGGTTGGAGTCCTCATTGCTGGCGGCGCCGTCGACTCCGAGGCCGACCTTTGCGCCGGCGCGCACGAGTTCCGACACGCGGCAGATTCCCGCGCCAAGACGCAGGTTGCTCGACGGGCAGTGCGCCACGCCCGTGCCGGTCGCCGCGACGCTCGCAACCTCGTGGTCATTGAAGTGGATACCGTGCGCGAACCACACGTCGTCGCCGGTCCAGCCAAGGTCTTCCATGAGCTCGAGTGGACGCTTGCCGAATTTCTCGAGGCAGAAGCGCTCTTCGTCCGACGTCTCTGCAAGGTGCGTGTGCAGCCTGACCCCGTGCCGGCGCGCCAGCTCAGCCGATGCGCGCATGAGCTCGGGCGTCACGGTGAACGGCGAGCACGGCGCCACTGCCACGCGGCACATCGAACCGGGCGCCGCGTCGTGGAAGTCGTGGATCTTTTCCTCGGTGTCGGCGAGGATCGCATCCTGGTCTTCAACCACGCTGTCCGGAGGCAGGCCGCCTTTCGATTCGCCAAGCGACATCGAGCCGCGACATGGATGGAAGCGCAGTCCGAGCTCGCTCGCGGTTTCGACGAGCGCCTCGAAGATCCCCTTCCGTCCACGCGGAAAGACGTAGTGGTGATCCGTCGACAGCGTGCATCCGCTCAGAAGCAGCCGCGCCATCGCCGCCCTGGCTGCGAGACGGACCGTGTCCGCGTCGATCTGCGCCCAGATCGGGTAGAGCGCGCGGAGCCACTCGAACAGGCCACCGTCTGGCACGTAGCCGCGAGTCGCCCACTGGTACATGTGGTCGTGGGCGTTGACCAGGCCGGGAACCGCGATGCAGTTCGGCAGGTGGAGCGCCTCATCCGCCGAGGGTGGCGAGCCTGAGCCGACCTCGGCGATGAAGCCATCGCGCGTAAGCAGCCAGCCGCCCTCGATCACTTGCCCGGCGCCCGTGAACAGCGAGCCAGGCCGCAACAGAAGACTGGCCATTACGTGTCGACTATGTCGTGGGGTCGGACTGGCACTCGCGTGATCGGCCGCCCGGTCGCGGCTCGGATCGCCGCAACGATTGCCGGGCCGGACGAGATGGTCGGCGGCTCCCCCACTCCCTTCAATCCGTAGGGCGAATGCGGGTCCCCGAGCTCGAGGATTTCCATCCGCACCGGAGGCATGTCGAGGATCGTCGGGAGAAGGTAGTCGGTGAAGGAGGCGTTGCGGATCACCCCGTCCTTGACCTGGATCTCCTCCATCACCGCAAGACCGAGCCCTTGCGCCGCGCCGCCCTCGAGCTGGCCTTCGACCGCCTGCGGGTTGATCGCTTTGCCGACGTCCTGGGCGGTCGCGAGCTCGACGACCTTGACCAGGCCCAGCTCGGTATCGACGTCGACCACGGCCCGGTGCGCGGCAAACGCGTACTGGAGGTGCGCGTTGGCCTGGCCGGTCTCGGGATGCAGGTGGTAGGTGCGCTGGGGGCGGAACTCACGTGTCTCCTCGATCATCGCGTCGCCCAGAAGGGTCGCGAGGGTGACGATGACCTCGCCGCGAGAGGAAACGACCGCATCCCGCTCGAGGCGTGCCGCCGAGCTGCGCCCGAGCTCCGACCGTGCCATCACCAGAACACGCTCCCGCACCGCCTCGGATGCAGCCTTGACCGCGCCTCCGGTGATGTACGTCTGGCGCGAGGCCGACGATGAGCCCGCGGAACCGACTTGCGTGTCGGCCTGGAGCACCACGACGTCGCTCACGCCCAGCTCGGTGGCCGCGATCTGCGCCTGCACGGTGGCGAGGCCCTGCCCCACCTCCGCGGCGGCCGTGTGCACCTCGACGCGAGGGCGGCCGTCCACGACGGAGAGCCGGACCCTGGCCGTCGAGTAATCGTCGAATCCCTCCGAGTAGCCGACGTTCTTGAACCCCACGGCGTAGCCGACACCGCGAACGACGCCTTCTCCGTGGGTCGTGTTGGAGACGCCGCCTGGCATCTGGGTGAGGTCGAGCAGGGTGCCAACCGACCGGGGCAGCGGCATCTTCTTGATTCGGTCCAGAAGCTCGGCGACCGGCGCAGGACCTTCGACCGCCTGTCCGGTGATGAGGTGGCTGCCTGTCTGCATCGCGTTGCGCTTCCGCAGCTCGACCGGGTCCATCCCCAGAGCTGCTGCGAGCTTGTCCATCTGGGCTTCGTGCGCGTAGCAGTTCTGTACCGACCCAAAGCCGCGCATGGCGCCGCACGGTGGGTTGTTCGTGTACACGACCCATCCGTCTACGGTCGCGCTAGGACATTCATATGGGCCCACCGCGAAGCAGCATGCGTTGGCGATGACGGCCGTCGAGCTCGAGGCGTACGCCCCGCCATCCAGCAGCACCCGCGCCTTGACGTAGACGAGCTTTCCTTCACGCGTGGCGCCGTGCTCGTAAGTGAGCCTGCCCGGATGGCGGTGCACGTGGCCGACGAAAGACTCCGGGCGCGAGTAGCTCATCTTCACCGGCCGCCCAGTGCCCAGCGCGAGCATGCATGCGTGCGCCTGCATCGAGAGGTCCTCGCGCGCACCGAATGCGCCGCCCACGCCGGCCAGGGTCAGCCTCACTTTCTCTGGCGGAAGCGCAAGGCATGCGGCCAGCTGGCCACGATCGACGTGCAGCCACTGCGTCGCGACGTGAAGGTCGATGCCGCCCGCGCCGTCTGGAATGGCGAGGCCTGACTCGGGGCCCAGCGGCGCCTGGTCTTGCATGCCGATCTCGTACTCGCCGCTCACCACCACTTCCGCGCGAGCGTCCTGATCTCCGTGCCGGATCTTCACGTGGCGCGTGACGTTGCCATCGGGATGCAGCCGGGGCGCCGCGTCGGTAAGCGCGACCTCCGGATCGGTCAAGGGCTCGAGGACCTCGTACGTGACGCGGACCTTTTGAGCAGCACGTCTCGCGCGCTCGGGATGATCGGCCGCGACCAGCGCCACCGCCTCACCCCAGTAGCGCACCACATCGATCGCGAGCACCGGCTGGTCCTGGATCTCGAGGCCGTAGACCTTCTTGCCCGGCACGTCCCGGTGCGTTAGCACCGCGTGCACGCCCGGCATGGCCAGCGCATCTGCCGCGTCGATCTCGACGATTCGCGCATGCGGATGCGGGCTCCGCACCGTTGCGCCCCAGAGCATTCCTTCGACCTTCAGGTCGGACGAGTATGGGAAATCGCCCCGGACCTTCTGCGGTCCGTCCTCGCGGCGCACAGACTCGCCGACCCGTCCAGTCACCGCGGCGCCATGCGGTCGGCCGCGAGATGCACGGCGTCGATGATCTTCGCGTAGCCGGTGCAGCGGCAGATGTTGCCGGCGAGCGCCTCGCGGATCTCCACGGTGGTCGGCCGGGGCGTGCGCGTGAGGAGGTCGTGGGTCGCCACCACGAAACCGGGCGTGCAGAAACCGCACTGAACCGCCCCCGCTTCGAGGAAGGCCTCCTGCACGGGGTGGAGCGCGTCGCCCGAAGCGAGACCTTCGACCGTCGCGACCTCGCGACCTTGAGCCTGGCCGCCCAGCACCAGGCACGCGCACACCAGGCGGCCGTCCAGGTACACCGAGCAGGAGCCGCACTCGCCCTGCTCGCATGCGTTCTTCGAGCCCGGAAGATCCATGTTCTCGCGCAGCACCGCCAGCAGGCTCGCCCCCTCCCACACGTCTTCGGCGACGCGCGGCCGGCCGTTCACCGTGCAGGCGATCCTCATGCCGCCCCCCTGTATTCGTTCCACGCCCAGACGAAGCTGCGCCGCGCCATGACCGCGAGCGCGTATCGCCTGTAGGCCGCCGTTCCCCGCACGTCGTCGATGGGTCGCGCCGCCGCCGCGACGAGCTCGCCGAAGCGCGCGAGCGCGGACTCGGCCACCGGAGCGCGCTTCTGCCACAGGCCGTGCTCGTCGAGCACGCCCTCGATGAAGCTCTCCGCCTCAGGCGCCGTGACCGGAGTCGGGGCAGCCGATCCGATTCCTGTACCGACGCGGCGACGCTCCGGCTCGAGGGCGAGGGCGAACGAACACACGGCGATGACCATCGCGTTGCGCGTCCCCACCTTCGAGAACTGCTGAGGCCCCTGTGCGGGCTCGATGAGAAATGCGGCGATCAACTCGTCCGTACGCATCGCGTTGCGCTTGGGTCCGACGAAGAAATCTCGGACGGGAACGCGGCGGGTCCCCCCAACCGAGGCAAGCTCGACGACCGCTCGCGAAGCGAGCAGCGCCGGATGCGCATCGCCGGCAGGCGAGGCAGAACCGAGGTTGCCCCCGACCGTGCCGCGGTTGCGGATCTGCGGCGACCCCACGGTGCGAGAGGCCATGGCAAGGCCGGGAATCCGGTCGGCGAGCTCGTCGATGAGACGCGTGTAAGTGACCCCGGCGCCGATGCGAAGGATGCCGTCCTCAGGGCCCCATTCCGAAAGCTCCGCGACCCGGGTGAGGTCTAGAAACGCGGGAGGCCGGTGGCGGTCGAAGTTGATCTCCACCATGACGTCGGTCCCTCCCGCGATCGGCAGTGCGTCCGGGTGCGCTGCCTTCATGGCGAGCGCCTCAGTCCAGTTCGCCGGCTGCAGAAAATCCACGCGCCATCACCATGCTTGCTCGGCCGGCACCGCGTCGTCGCGGGTAACCGTGCCTTCGATCAACCCGTACGGGCGGTCGGAGGCGTAGAAGACCTCGTTTTCGTTGTTCAGCCCGAATGGCTTGAGATCGACCACGAAGTGATGCTTGTTTGCCATCGACAGGCGGATCTCCGCGATCTCAGGCCGCGCCTCGAGCATCGCCTCCCCCATTGCGTACAGCGTCTGCTGCAGCGAGAGGCTGTGCCTGGTCGCGAAGGTCTCGACCAGCAGGCGCCGCGCTTCCCGGTGCGCCTCCATCCAGTCGACGTCCGCGCCGGCATATCGCCAGCGCGCCTCGACCGCGGTCGCGAGCATTCGGTCGCGGGTCTCGGGCAACGTCGTGTAGTGGTCCTCCCGGTAGCCCCAGAACTCCGAGCCTGTCGACTTGAGCAGCGTGAGCCCGGTGATGCCGGATACCACCCACGCGGAATCTTCCGTGCACGTCACCGCCGTGAGGCGCTGCTCGGACCCATCTCGCTCGAACGCGTGCGGGTGGGGCTTGCCGCCGACCGTGATCCGTGCCCACGGTTGCTCGGCGATCGAGACTCGCGCCCGCCGCACAGCCCGGTGGTCGCTCACGAAGTGGCGGCCGAGGCGCAGCGCGAAGTCCTCGATCTCGCCGACCGTATCTTTGGCAAAGGCGAACACGATGTTCTTCTGCGTGTCGGTCGGGACCACGTGGCTGTTGTCGCCGGTGAGATGAGTCGCGGCGAAGTCGCCGGCCAGCGCGATGCTCACGGTCATGTCTTTCAACTCGTGCGTGGGCCCGCGGGTCACCCGGACGACGTGCGTCTCAGCCTTCCCGTACTGGTTGTCGCCCAGAACGATGGTCAACTCATATGCCCCTGTACGTCGTGTAGCCGTAAGCGCTCAGGAGCAGTGGAATGTGCACGTGGGCGCCCGCGTCTTCGAGGCTGAACACGACCAGGATCCTCGGATAGAAGGCCGTCAGTCCCGACCGTTCGAAGTAAGGCCGCGTATCGAACTCGAGCCGGTACTCGCCCTCCTCCAGCTCGTCGCCCGTCAGGTCTTGGATGCGGCCCTCCGCGTCGGTGACGGCCTCGCCTATCTCCTTCCAGTTGCCGTCGGGCTCGCGCCGGCACAGTGTGACCGCGAGGCCGGCGGCGGCCGCGCCGCGCATCGTGTCGAGGACATGCGTCGAGATGCTCACTGCCGCACCAAGGCCTCGAGGCGCATCCGCGCGATCTTGCAGTGCTCGCCGGCCGCGACACGAGCTTCGGTCACGGGATCGTTCTCCATGCGCTTGCGCAGCGCGAACAGAATCTGGTCTGCGCCCTTGCCCGCGGCAGCGATGAGAAAAACGTGCCCGAAACGCTCTTCATACCGGCGATTTTCCTGCGCAAGCTCCGAGAGCTTGCCGGCGCCCGCCGCCAGCGCGCCGCGCTGCTCGCGCTCGGATGCGTCCGGAGAGCCCCCTCCGCGCTCGCCGATGCGTGGATGACCCGCCAGAGCCTCGGCCCAATCGGACGGTTCGAGCTCCGCCCAAGCCCCGTCGGCGGCTTCGAGCAGCTCCGCGAGGTCGGCGTAGGGCCGCCCTTCAGCCACCCGCCGCGCCCATCTCTCCGAGGCAAAGCAGGTGAGCAACCGGCGCTGGGCTTCCTCGTGTGGCAGCGAGTTGAATTCAACTGGTCCCATCCTTATCGCCGCTCTGCGCGCATTTCATTCAACACCCAGCGGTACCAGCTCGAACCGGGCCACGTCGACCAGGCCGCGATCGGTGATCTTCAGCTCCGGGATCACCGACAGGGCCAGGAAGCTCAGCGTCATGAACGGTGCGGCCATCGTCACTCCCATCGCCGCCAGGCGTTGCTCCATCGAACTCAGCCGCTCGTGCACGAACGCGAGCGGTTGATCGCTCATCAGCCCGGCCACGGGCAGCGCCAGCTCCTCGACCACCCGGCCGCCCTCCGCGATCACGATGCCGCCTCCGATCGCGGCGAGGCGGAGGGCGCAGGCGGCCATGTCAGCGTCGTCGACGCCCAGCGTCACCACGTTGTGGGCGTCATGCGCGACCGTCGATGCAAAGGCGCCGCGCTGGAGCCCGACGTTGGTCGCAAATCCCAGGCCGACTCGACCGCTCGCGTGGTGCCGCTCCAGCACGGCGATCTTCACGAGGTCGCGCTTCGGGTCCGCGACAATGCAGCCGTCGCGCGTGGTTGGTTCGACGAGCTCGGCGCCCGTGAGGAGCTGGGATGGGATGACGCGGATGACCCGGATGCGTCGCGGGCCGGCTGCCACATGAAAGGTGGAGGCCGTCACCTCCGCCAGGTGCACCGTCTGCCGGACCCACTCCGGGACGTCGACCTTGACGAACCGCGGCGCCGCGCCTCGCTTCAGAACCTGGCGCGGGACGAAAGAGGTCAGATCGTCCAGGACCAGGATGTCGGCTTGATAGCCGGGGGCGATCGCGCCCAGGTTCCGCAGCCGGTGATATATCGCCGGATGGATCGTCGCCATTATCAAGGCGTCCTCAGGCGCGATGCCCTCCTCGACCGCGACCCGAACCATCTGATTGATGTGACCCTCCTCGACGATGAAGCTCGGTTCGCGGTCGTCGGTGCAGAACATGCAGCGCGCCGGCCCGTAGCGCTTGACCAGCGGCAGCAGGTCGCGGAGGTTGCGCGCGATCGACGCTTCGCGGAGCATCACCCACATGCCGAGCCGGCGCTTCTCCAGGGCCTCCTCGTAGGTGGTGGACTCGTGGTCGGAGCGGATGCCGGCCGCGATGTACGCGTTGAGGGCCGGCCCGCGCACGCCAGGTGCGTGGCCGTCCACGTGGTCGGTGAGTCCGGTCTGCAGCTTCGCAACCTCGCTCGGGTCGCCGCCGATCACCCCGGGGAAGTTCATCATCTCCGCCACTCCGATGGTCCGGTGCCGGCGGAGAAGGCTCTCGATGTCACCTATGGTGAATGCCCGGTGCGGCGACTCTAACCTCGACGCGGGCACGGAAGACGAAGCCATGACGAACACGTCGAGCGGTAGCTCGGCGCACGAGTCGAGCAGCCAGTGGATCCCGTCGGTGCCGAGCACGTTCGCGATCTCGTGTGGGTCCGCGACGACCGCCGTGGTCCCCTGGGCGAGCACGGCCCGCGCGAACTCGTCCACCATCAGCTTCGACGATTCGATGTGCATGTGGGCGTCAATGAACCCCGGAACCAGGTAGGCGCCTCCCACGTCCATCCGCTCGCGGCCTTGGTAGCTACCAAGCCCGACCACATGGCCGTCGGCAATCGCTACGTCCAACTCGAGCCATTCCTTGGTGAAGACCGAGAGCACCCGGCCGCCCGCCAGGACCAGGTCGGCGGGCTCGTCTCCGCGCGCGACCGCCATCCAACGCGGGTTCATGCCCGTCAGCTTAGTTCGGGTTTGAGGAAGTCCACCGCCTCTTCGCGCCCGTCCCAGACCACCGTTGTCTGCGCGGGCTCCGTGCGGGCCACGACCTTGCCGCCCCGCAGCACGAGCTTGCGCGGGGCGACCAGGCGGATCGCGTCCATCTCGCTCGGCGCCGCGAAAACGCAAAGGTCGGCCTTGCAGCCAGGCTCCAGGCCGTAACCTTCAAGGCCGAGCGCGGCGGCGGGGTTGACGGTGATCATGTCGATGAGCGTGTGCAGCTCGTTGTGTCCCGACATCTGGCCGTAGTGCGCGAGCACGAACGCCGCCTGGAGCGGGTCCCCGTAGCCGAGCGGATACCAGGGGTCCATCACAGAGTCGTGACCCACGCAGACGTTCACGCCGGCCGCCAGCAGCTCTTTGACTCTGGTGTGACCGCGCCGGATGGGATACGTGTCGAAACGCCCCTGCAGGGTTGAGTTGTCGAGCGGGTTGGTGACCATGTGCATCTGAGCCCGCTTCAGGTTGTTGATCAGCCGGTAGGCGTAAGCGTTGTTGTAGGAATGCATCGCCGTCGTGTGGCTGGCCGTGACGCGGCCGCCCATCCCAAGCCGGATCGTCTCGGCAGCCATCACCTCGACGAAGCGTGAGTGGTCGTCGTCGGTCTCGTCGCAGTGGACGTCGACGCGCAATCCCTTCTCCGCGGCGAGCGACATGGCGAACTTGACCGAGCGCTCGCCGTACTCGCGCGTCAGCTCGAAATGAGGGATCGCGCCGACGACGTCGACGCCCATGTCGATGGCGCGCCGCATCAGGTCCTCGCCCCCGTCGAACGAGATGATGCCCTGCTGGGGAAACGCGACCAGCTGGAGCACCATCTGGTCGCCGATCTCCTCGCGGAGCTCGACGAGCGCACGGACCGCGCGCAGCTCGGGATCGCAGACGTCGACGTGGCTGCGCACGAACTGCACTCCATTGGCCAGCTGCCAGCGCAGCACGGTGCGCACGCGGCGCTTGACGTCGTCGACCGTCAGGTGCTTGACGCGCTCGGCCCAGATGGCGATGCCTTCGAACAGCGAGCCGCTCTCGTTATGGCGCGGTTCGCCCACCGTGAGCACGGCATCGAGGTGGATGTGAGGCTCGACCAGGGCGGGTGTGACCAGGGCGCCGCCCAGATCGATCACCTGCCGAGCCTCCGTTTCAGGCTCCGCGATCCGGCCGTCGCGCACACCGATGTCGCGATTTTCCGACTGCCCCGGGAAGCGCGCACCTTTCAGGAGCAAGTCGAGCATTTACGCGAGGCTAACAGAGACCTAAACTCTCCGGAACGGAGGCGGCCGGTTTCGAGAGGGGGTAGACCATGCAAACAGTCGACGAGGTCGAGAAGCACGTTCCTGTCCGTGAGGGCGACTACGGGGAGAGAGTTGCCACCATCGAGCCGGGAGGCGTCGAATACATCGCGCTGCGCGAGCGACACGGCAAACCGATCCAGCTGTTCTTTACCTGGCTCTCGCCGAACCTCGAGTTCGCCACCGTTTTCATCGGCGTCATCGCCGTTGCGTTTCTCGGTCTGAATCTGTGGCAGGCGGCGACGGCCATCATCGTCGGCACCACGCTTGGGTCCCTCTCTCATGGCGTCCTGTCCTCGTGGGGCCCGAAGTTCGGGGTCCCGATGATGGTCGAGAGCCGCGGCGCATTCGGCTTTCTCGGCAATATCCTGCCCGCCGGCCTGAACGGGATCACCGCATCCTTCGGCTGGTTCGTCGTCAACAGCGTCAGCGGCGCCTTCGCCGTGCAAGCGTTGTTCCCATCCATCAACTTCCCGTTC
>Ga0066793_10001066_pt1 | contig 12018 bp, 11 predicted proteins | sample PersoiDNA2013189_FD_83876 | JGI IMG/M metagenome (GOLD analysis project Ga0066793, IMG submission 83876) | Permafrost soil microbial communities from the Arctic, to analyse light accelerated degradation of dissolved organic matter (DOM) -... | ecosystem: Environmental > Terrestrial > Soil >...
ATCTAGCGGTCTCCGGCCGTCTTAGTTGGCACGCCCGCAGCGGCAGCGAAGAGGCGCGGTTCACGCTTGCCGGCCCGGCTGGCATGAGCGGCGTACTTAAGGTGCATTGGACCGAAGGCGTCGCGCGGGCACGCGCCCAGGTTCACGGCAAATTGGCGGACGCGACGGTGGCTGCCGAAATGTCAGCTCCCTGACTCTTTGCGGCCGTGCCGTCAAGGGCCGCTGACCGTCCGGCAGCCTCGCTCACGAGGATCGCCGCTGCAGCCAGCGCCACCGTGCGTGCATGATGGCATGGCTGCGCGCAGCTGCTAACTGTACGGGCACAGCTGCAAACGGCCAGCATGTTCGGCACACAAGTCGCGTAGCATTCAATCACGGCAGAAGTGTTTTGGAGTGAAGATGGCGATGCGCGAATCGGTCTCCGCGACAGTCTTCGACGAGCGCGAGTCACTTAAGTGTAGGCAGGACTTCCCTTCCCTCAGGCGCACGTTCGGCGGCTACCCGGTGGCGTTCCTCGATGGACCCGGTGGCACACAAGTGCCAAGCGCGGTCATTGCGGCGATCGCCGACTGCTATGGTCATCGCAACGTCAATACACACGGCAACTTCCCGCCATCCGCGGAGCTCGATGAACGGTTGCTCGAGGTGCGCACAGCAATAGCCGATTTTCTGGGTGCGGCCGGTCCGGAGCGCATCTCGCTCGGGCAGAACATGACTACGCTCGCGTTTTCGCTGGCGCACGCGCTCGCGTCCACGATCCGCAGCGGCGACGAGGTACTGATCACGCAACTGGACCACGAGGCCAACCGTGGTCCGTGGAAAGTTTTGCAGCAGCACGGCGCAATCGTGCGCGAGGTGCCGCTGTTGCCAACCGGCGAGCTCGACTATGCGGTCATGAAGACGCTCATCACCGATAAGACGCGTTTGCTCGCGCTCGGCTGCTCGTCCAATGCGATCGGCACGGTCAACGACATGTTGCTGGCGCGCAGCTTGACGCGCGAGGCAGGCGCCTTACTGATCCTCGACGCCGTCCACTATGCGCCGCATTTCCCTGTCGATGTGCAGAGCCTGGATCCTGACTTCCTGCTCTGTTCCGCGTACAAGTTCTACGGTCCGCATGTCGGCATTCTTTATTCGCGTCCCGGCGCGCTCGAGGCGCTGACTCCGGACAGACTCATCGTGCAGGAGGACATTGCGCCGTACCGGATCGAGACAGGCACGTTGAATGCCGCTGCGATCGAAGGAGTCGGTGCGGCAATCGAGTACCTTGCCGGATTCGGCCAGGGCGCATCGCGGCGCGAGGCGGTCTGCGATGCCGTGTCGGCCATTGGCGCGTACGAACATGAGCTCGGAAAGTATCTCTGGTCGGAGCTCGAAGGGATTCGCGGCGTACGAATGTGGGGTTTGCCGTTCACCCAGGATAAACGGGCTCCGACTGTCTCATTCACAATGGCGGGACTTGATCCCGCCGCCCTGGCGCGCAAGCTCGGCGCAGTTGGCATTTGTGTATGGGACGGAGATTTTTATGCGCCGCGCCCGGTACAGGTCCTGAACGCTCCCGGTGGCTCGATATTGCGAGTCGGGTTCTCCATGTACAACTCACGCGCAGAAGCGGGCCGTTTGATTGCGATGGTCAAAGACTTGTCATAGCGGGCAAGTGCCGCCACACGCATGACGAGTCAGATCATCGACGCAGCGCTCTGCTGGCAAGCGGTTGCGGCCATTGCGGACAGGGCGCATTTGTCCCTCTCGCAAGCTGCGCTTGCGCGCATTGCGCATGCCAACGCTCGTGTGCGCGTGAGCGTCGAACGCTGCCTGCGCTGCTATGGCGTCAACACCGGAGTAGGGGCAGCGGCCGACGTGTTGGTGGCTGAGTCTCGCCAGAGTGCGCTATCGCACAATGTCATCATGAGTCACGCCTGCGAAATTGGGGCCGCGCTTTCGGTTCCCGAGACGCGCGCGATCAATAACTTTGCGCACGGCCGCTCCGGCGTGCGTGCCCGGGTGGTTGAGAGTCTCGTCGACCAGATCCCGCATGCGAATATCGGCGCACTGCGAGCGCTCGACATCATAGAAAACTTCGACACCATCCTCACCACCGAGCTACTCGCGGCCACCCAAGCATACGAATTCCAAAATCCGGCGTTGCGGCGCGCTGCCGCGACGGACGGCGTGCCTCCTAGTCTGCGCATATCCGTCCCGGCGTACGCCGACGATCGGGCGTTTGCAGTGGACATCGCCGCAACCAGCAGATTTATCCGTCAGGCAGCTCCGCCCTAGAGCATGCCGATCCATGACAAGCGTTCATGACACAGGTGAACATGCGATGAAGGCCATAGTGATACGGGAAACAGGTGGACCGGAGGTGTTGCGTTACGAGTCTGTATCGGTCGGTGCACCCGGCCCGGACGAAATTCGACTGCGGCAGACGGCGATTAACGTCAACTTTCACGATACCTACGTGCGCACCGGGCTCTACAAGACATTGAAACTGCCCGGAATTCCCGGTCTGGATGCGGTCGGCGTGGTTGAGGTAGTGGGCAGCGCGGTGAAGCATCTGAAGGTGGGTGACCGCGTCGCCTATATTACGCAGGCGTACGGAGCCTATGCGGAAGCGCGGCTCATCGCGGCCGACCGCGTTCTGCCGGTTCCGGATGACGTCGACGACCGAACCGCCGCCGCGACGCTCTTGCGGGGAATGACCGTGTGGATGCTGCTGTCGAAGGTGCACGCGTTGAAGGCCGGAGAGGTTTATCTGGTGCACGCCGCCGGCGGCGGCGTTGGCAGGCTTTTGTGCCAATGGGCCACACATCTGGGGGCGCACGTGATTGGCACGGCTGGCAATGAACAGAAGGCAGCGCTCGGTCTGCAGAGCGGCTGCAAAGAGGTCATCCTCTATCGCCAGGAGAACTTCGCCGCGCGCACACGTGATCTAACAAAGGGACGCGGCGTTGCAGCGGTTTTCGATTCGGTCGGGAAGGATACTTTTTCCGGGTCGCTTGAGTGCTTGGCAATACGTGGACATTTGATCAACTTCGGCCAATCCTCCGGACCCGTGGAGCCGTTCGCGGTCAGTCGCCTGGCGGAGAAATCCAACACGCTATCGCGGCCTCTGCTTTTCCACTACATCGAAGACCAGGCGGAGCGCAGCGAAATGGCCGATCAGGTGTTCAAGGCATTGCGTTCCGGCGTCATCGTGGCAGATATAGGTCCGCAGTTCGCGCTTCGCGACGCTGCGCAAGCTCATCGAGCGCTTGAATTGCGATCCAATACGGGTTCCACAATTCTGATCCCTTAGCTGTACCCGTAGAGCAGGCGACCGCATGCAAAACATGGCAGCGTCGCTCTCTGCGACCTTGCAGATCGGGCGCGCCTGCGTAGAAATCTGAGCCAGTGCGGTGATGTTCTACGCGCGCTTAAGTCGGCGTCACGGGCTAAAGCGGGGATTGTTTGGACGCGCTTCGCACTGACACGCACGCGTTCGGCGTAATGCGCGCCGGATCACCTGCTCGATCTGAAGCGCGGATTGAGTGGACGAGTCCGCGGCGACATTTGCGATGACGTGTTCGCACGAGTCATCTGTGGTGCCCGCCGCGTATCACGAAATCCTACGGTTGGAGTCATGGTCGGCGGCCTGCCATTCAGCGGCCGTGCGGATCTCATTGTCAAAGTTGAAACGCAGTGCAGCGCAAGCGACACACAGCGCGCCGCAATCGCGGCCAGAGAATTGCTCGCGTCGCGGGAACGTGTGTGAAGTTCGCGCTGAAACGGCGATAATCCGTGAGCTCGGAGAGATCATCGTCGCAAGAGGTCCGGTCTGTTGTTGAAGAACTTTACGGCAGCAAGGAAATGGCTAGGCAAGCTTGACGCTGAGGCCGCCGCAGAGCTGATCGGTGCAGCCGCCGATATCGTGCTGATCATCGACAAGAAGGGCGTGATCTGCGACGTCGCCTTCGGCAGCGACGATCTATCCGAGGATATCCCGGGCGAGTGGCTTGGCAGGGCGTGGCCCGACACGGTCACGCTCGAGAGCCGACCAGGAGTTGTAGCATTGCTTCAGGGTGCGGCGTCGAAGTCGCAAAGACGCTGGCGCCAGGTCAACCACCCCGCGGCGCGCGGCGCGGATGTACCGGTTCTGTACAGCGCCATTCAGGTGGGAACTGAGGGCCGCGTTGTCGCGATGGGCCGTGATCTGCGGATTATTGAGACGCTGCAGCAACGACTGATGAATGTCGAGCAATCTCTGGAGAAGGAGTCTGCTCATCTGCGGCACGCTGAGACTCGCTTCCGGCTGCTGTTCCAGATTGCGAGCGAAGCCGTGCTCATCGTCGATTCGTTCACGAACAAGGTCACGGCGGCGAATCCCGCGGCGAGTCAGATCCTCGGCGTCAGCGCCCAGCGCCTCGTCGGCTGCGGCTTTCCCGAAGGCTTTGATGAACAAGGTAAACGCGACATTGAAGCACTGCTCGCAGCGGTGCGCACTACCGGCCGCGGCGCGGACGTGCGCGCGCGCTTGACAGTTACGGGCCGAGAGTTCGCCGCCTCCGCGTCGTTCTTCCGCCAGCAGGGCGCGTCGCATTTTCTGATTCGCTTGCGCGCCGTTGACCGTGAAGCAACGCATGGGGAAGCGACGCCGAAGCAGTCACGACTGCTCGAAGTGCTCGAGGGCTCCCCTGACGGGTTAGTCGTGACGAGCCCGGATAGCAAGATTCTCACCGCCAACCGCGCGTTTCTCGACCTTGCGCAGCTTGCGACTGTGGAGCAGGCGCGCGGCCAGCCGCTTGACCGCTGGCTCGGGTCGGCCGGGTGTCGACATGCGCGTTCTGATCGGCAATCTTCGCCAGCACGGCGCGGTGCGGCTGTTCGCGACCCTGTTGCGCGGCGAGTACGGCTCAAGCTGCGATGTAGAGGTCTCGGCCGTTTCGGTAGTGAACGGCGAACGGCCATGTTTGGGGTTTACGGTGCGCAACGTCGAAAAACGTGTGACATCCGATTTGAAGACGTCACGCGAGTTATCACGCTCCGCCGACGAACTCACTAAGCTTATCGGCCGCGTCCCGCTCAAGAAGCTGGTGGGCGAAACGACGGCTGTCGTCGAACGCGTATGCATCGAGGCGGCGCTCAAACTGACTGGTGACAATCGCGCGACAGCGGCGAAAATGCTCGGCCTATCGCGCCAAAGTTTGTACGCGAAGCTGCGTCGCTACGGACTTGGGGGCTTGGGTTCGGACGACGAATAACAGGGTTGGGGTCGCCGCTGCGTGGTTTTGGCCGGCGGGTTTTCTCGCCGCAGCGCTCATCAGCTTCACGGTTGACGCGTGCGTTGTCAGGCGGCCGAACGAGGCGGCATACCACGTACCGATGGTTTGCCGTATTCCACGCGACGGAAGCGCAGCGCTGACCAGTCCGTGTCGATTGCTATCAGGCGCACCGCTTTGAACCCCGCCGCGCACATGACATTCCAACCGGAGTCGCGATTGAACTCACATCGGTACCGCCTGGATGTTCCCTTCGGATAAGCGAACCACAGGAGCGCATCGCCCGCGGCTTTTGCCGCAAGCATTGCAGAAAGGCTGTCGAGATCGGACTGCCTATATACGAATGCCACGGCAAACCGAACCGTCTTTACCACGGCGGGATCGCGCAGCACGGTAACACCCCTGAGCGAGGCGAGCTCAATTTCAAAGGACGCTGTCGCATGCACGACCAGGATCTCGCGCTGCTGTTTTAGATTCAGCTTGGCGAAGACTGAGGACACGGTAATCTGTCGCGCCTTTGGCTGCGCGCGTTCCATGTGTTACATATGTGAATGAGATAAGACCTTAATAAAAGGATCCGGATGTCACCCAAGCCAAGCATCGTCTCCTTTAATGCACCTGTCGAGCCGCAACGTTCTGCGCCAGATGCGGAGCGTAAACTCAGCGGCGATCCGCAGCTCACGGTGTGGAATCATTACACCGAGGAAACCGCGCAATTCTTCGCTGGCGTGTGGGCGGCGACCCCTGGGCGTTGGCTCGTGCGCTACTCGGAGCACGAGTTCTGTCATCTGCTCGCGGGGCGCGTGGTCATCACGAGCGATACGGGCGAGCGTCTGGAATTCGCTGCCGGCGATAGCTTCGTGGTACCCGCTGGGTTTTCCGGCACCTGGGAGGTCGTTGCCGAGTGTCGCAAGCTCTACGCCATATTTGAGCCGCGCCGCACCGCGTTGCCTTAGTCCTCCCGCCAGCGGCGCTCGCACACTTGGGTGGCAGAACGAGGCGCGCATGACATGACATCAACGCCGATGCCAGATTCAGGAGCCGCTTTCGCGTCGATGTCGACACTAATATAGGGCGCAGCCAGTCTGCGAGCGCGGCACGCCACAGGCGCCAGCCGGCGCGAACTGCCAGTATGGGGCGACGCTCGCACTTCCGTAGCAGATGCACTGATGCTACTGGATGGCTGGGACCGTTCCTGGAATGCCCTGACGCTCGGCGTACGCCGGGCTGCAGCACAACGTGCGGGCGCTTGGTGCTCGATGCGATACGTGCCGTCGCGAGCGACGAAGTTACGTGTTCTGCCTCACCGAACGTGGCGTTCCGCCGTGGCGAGCTATCTGGACCGCGCGCCTCGGCTTACAGTCCTGGCATCGATTTGGAGCACAAGACTATGCACACAACTAGACTTTCGAAGGACCGCGGTCATGTGGACTTCGGCTGGCTCAACAGCCAGCACACGTTTTCGTTCGGCGACTACCATGATCCGCGCTTCATGGGTTTTGGGCCACTGCGCGTCATCAACGAGGATCGTGTCGCGCCGGGCGCCGGTTTTGGCAAACACTCGCACCGCGATATGGAGATTCTCTCATGGGTGCTCTCTGGTGTGCTTGAGCATAAAGACAGCCTCGGCACCGGCGCCCTCGTCCGACCCGGCGAGTTGCAGCGGATGACGGCCGGCAGCGGTGTCACCCATTCGGAGTTCAACGGCTCGCAAAGCGAACCGGTGCATTTTCTGCAGATCTGGTTACTGCCCGAGTCGCGCGGACTTGAGCCCGGCTACGAGCAGCGTTCGTTCCCGGCAGCCGAATTGCAGGACCGGTGGCACCTCATCGCTGCGCGTGATGGGCGCAACGGTGCGGTCACAGTACATCAGGATGCTGATTTGTACGCTGCCAGAGTGAGCAAGGGTACTGAGCTTGTGCACCAGCCGGCGGTGGGCCGCCACGTGTGGTTACAGGTCGCGCGCGGATCGTTCGAGGTCGACCGCGAATCACTGACTGCCGGCGATGCGATTTCCTGGGTTGATCGGACCAAGATTATCGTGCGCGCACGCGAGCCAGGCGAGATACTTCTGTTCGACATGACGCCGTGAGCAGGCCTCGTAAAGGCAGATGCAGCCCACGAACACTACACGGATGAGGTCAACGCGCTGCAGCATGCCTGTGCTGCAGCGGTGCTTTGGTTACTACAGCGGCAATGCCGTACTGCGACGCTTAACTTGCCATGGCGCGCGGCCACCGCGCCTGCACACGCCGTAGCGAAGCGCAACCTCGCCGTTGGGCTCGAAATCAGAAAGCAGCGTCAGGTGATAACCGCGATTTTGCGCGAAGGCGAGTTGACACCGGACCCGATCGACAAAAATTGCAAGTAGTGCGGTGTTGAAATTGGCAAATTCATCGGCGAGTGGTTTGTAGCGCGCCAGCTGGTCACCGCACACCGGACTCCATTCGGCCGGGTAGAACACTAGGATCACGGGACGACCGCGGAACTCAGAGAGCGCGCCGCGCTGCTCAGGAGTGCTCGACAACGAGAATGCCGGAGCGGGCGTGCCGGCCTTTAGCGCTGCTCCAAAAAGCGATTTTCCATGCTGCTATCGGGGGGAGGGCGCGTGTTGCTCAAAGCCGCTGGCAAGGGAAGACTCCGCAGCGGCGGACTTTGAAGCTTCTGATCTCCGGCGTTGCGATCACTGCGCTGCATGCGCTTTGCGGTATATGAAATTCGCAAAGATCTCCTCATAGCCGCGTGCCTGGACAGCCTCGCGAAGCGCCGCGAGCTTCGGGGAGACATGCATAAATTCTTTGTGGTGATCGGAAAAATTCGTGACCAGCACCCCACCGGGCGTCAAGGCCGCATCGATGCGGGTGAAATACCCCACCGGATCGTAGACGTGCTCGAAAAACTCCAGAGCAAAGCACAGATCAATATGCGGCAGGTCGGGAATGGGACGCTCGGCAGTGCAGTCCAGGAATGTCAACGGAATCGCACAGCGCTTGCCCCACCAAACCAGAAAATCCTTGCGCACCGTCCGGATGTCGGCCAGTGCAATATGGACTTCGAGCCCCTTGACGCGCAGATATTCCGCCAGCGTTCTCGAGTGCTGCGCGAGTCCACAACCGAAATCAAGAATGCTGATGGCAGATTTATTGCGGAACTGTTTAACAATCACATCCTCATCGAACCATTGCGGTTCGGGGTACGTCAACATCGTCAGAAAATGCACGGCGCCGTGTAATTTGTAGGCGTCGATGACTTCCTTTGGACTGTCGTCGGCGAACACCCGAAAGATGTCGTAACACTGGCCGTGGAATTTCTGGAAGGCTCGGCCGTTGTGACCACTGGGCACAGCGTTCCATGAACGGATGTAGCGCGCGCGGCTTTCCGCGAGCGTTATTTCAAGCCGCTGCGCATTCCATTCTAGGAAATATTCCTGTGTGCGCGTGAGCTGCGAGATGGGATTGCGCGACGGTCTCGACTTCACGAGAGCAGTGGATTCCCCGCGCAGCATCCGAGGCTGCGACCGCCGAGCGAATAAGCCGCGTCTTCGATAAGTAACTAAATCCCGCTGCATCATCTTAGGAAACTTCGCCTCTTGGCACGTCGCAGCGCGCCGCTGATTGTTATGGAATCTGCAACGCAATGAATGCTAATTGCGCCACGACCAGGGCTGCACGGCCGCGTGACTGCAGCACGGAACGCCGAGGAATTCTCTGTCGTCTGCCCCCGTGCATGCGTACAACTGCGTCGGTCTGCACCGCCGTCGAGATCTTCGATGCTGCGCTTAGCCTGCGGGCTTTTCCTCACTACCAACTACCGCAGCCTCAGCCGCCTTGAATCCCAAGCGGGAGTGAGTTCCGTCACAGAACGGCTTGGTAGTCGAGGCACCGCAGCGGCAGAGCGCGAAAGGTCGCTTGCGGATGGGATATGCCACTCCGTTCCAATCGACAAGCGTCACCGCGTCGCCTGCGACTAAATACGGGCCGTTCTGCAATACTTTAATAGTCGACAAGGTCTGCTCCAGTGAGGGGTGGTTGCAAGCAACTGGAAACTACCATAGAAATTAGTGCAATCGAAGCGCAAGTCTGCGCGCGCGCTTGGAAGAAAGAATTCGTGGAGGCAAATCGTTGGTTGCCTGGCGGCATATTGGAACAGTGGCGTCAGAGCGCTGGCAGCCTGCAGCCGGACGCCGCTGTGTCATCGAGGCGCCTCTCAGTCGACAGAGGCCAGCGGACGTGGCCAGCCAATGAAATGCCTGGCGCCGCACCGGACACTCAACCTAGTCGCCGCCATTACAGTTACTGGGGGAATAGAATGGGCCTGCCGTGAGTCTTACATCATTAGTTAAAGTTTGTGAGGCACCGTGAGCGTAGTATTCGGTCGCGCCCATGGATGAGAAGCGCGCTCGATTCGAGGCGGAGGTTTTACCGCATCTGGACGCCGCGTACAGGTTTGCACGATGGTTGTCGCGTTCGCCGGATGACGCGGATGACGTTGTTCAGGAGGGCAATCCTGCGCGCGTTTCGTGGATTTGAATCCCTGAGAGGCTCCGATGTGAAAGCGTGGCTGCTCACGATCGTGAGAAATTGTCATTCAACGGCGCTCAAGCAGCAGCAGCGACGCGCCTTTGTGCCGCTACCGGAGGAGCACGATGCGCAGGATGGCTACGTCATGATCGCGACAACGGCCGATCCGGAGAGCGCCTCGATCCGCCGGGACGATAAACGCACGCTCGATCGGCTGATGTCAACGTTGCCCGAAGAGCATCGCGAGGTTTTAGTGTTGAGGGAAATCGAGGACATGGGTTAGCGCGAGATCGGCACGGTCACGAACGTACCCATTGGTACGGTGATGTCGCGCCTGGCGCGCGCACGGGCCGCGCTGAAGGCGCGATGGCTGCAAGAGATCGAGGAAGAGCCGCATGCCGTGCGCTGAATCGCTTCGCCTGCAGGCTTACTTCGACGGCGAGGTCGATGCGCTCGGCGCGCCCGACATTGAACGGCACATGGAGGACTGCGCCGAGTGCCGTGCGCTGCTGCAGGATCTTGAACGGACGCGCGCGGCGCTGCGTCGGGACTTGACGTATGCGCGGACTCCGCCAGAGCTGCGCGCTCGGATCATGCGCGCGCTCGATGAGGAAAGCGCAGTCAACACTCCGCGGCCACAGCTCGGCAGTCGAAAGACCTGGCAGACGCGGCCGTTCTGGGCCGGCGCCGCGAGTGGCGTCGGCTCGGCAGCCATTGCGGCGACACTCGCGTTCATTCTCCTGGTGCCACTGTTTACCCATCCATTGGTTGACGACCTCGTGGGTGCCCACGTGCGTTCATTGATGCCGACGCATCTCATCGATGTGGCGTCAACCGATAGGCACACCGTGAAGCCGTGGTTTGCGGGTCATACCGATGTATCGTCGGTCGTCGCCGACTTCGAGCAGCAGGGCTATCGACTCATTGGCGGGCGCGCGGACTACTTGGCTCATCAACGCTCGGCGGTGGTCGTCTACCAACACGGTCAGCACATCATCAATGTGTTCAGTTGGGCTGCCAATGAACGTGCGTTGCCGCGGAATACGACCCGCAACGGTTATCACCTCGTCTTTTGGAGGGCGGGCGACCTGGAGTATTGCGCCGTCTCCGATACGGCCTGGGACGAGTTGCTGGGGCTGGTCCGGTTGTTGCGGGATCTGAGCGCCCGCGACGGCCCCTGAATAGAGCCCAGAACAAGATCGGGGAATAAAACCGTCCGACGCGCAGTCCTCTCTCCTGAACCCCATCAAGGAGACGGCCATGTCGGATGATACATTGCTCCAATCGCGTCGCAATGCACTGAAATGCATGGCCTATGGGGGGCCGGCACCCTATTCATCCTGGCGGGCGGCGTCTTCACGCCGGTCGATTTGGCGATGGCGGCTGATGACAAACACGGTGCCACGCGGTTGGGAAAGCCGCTCTTTGTGCAGATCAGCGACACGCACATCGGTTTCAACAAGGATGCAAATCCCGACGTCAACGGGACTCTCACGCAGACCATCGACCTCGTGAACGGGATGTCCGAGCAGCCCGCACTCATCATCCACACGGGCGATATCACCCATCTCTCCAAGCCCGCCGAATTTGACATGGCGCAGCAGATGTTCTCCCGCCTGCGCACGACTGCGATACACACGGTACCGGGCGAGCATGACACCACCGATGCGACCGTCACGGAATATTTCAATCGATTCGGCAAAGCCTCTGACAACAAGGGCCATTACAGCTTTGATCACGCCGGCGTGCACTTCGTCGCGCTCATTAACGTCTTGCAGTTCAAGCCCGGCGGGCTTGGCACCTTGGGCCCCGATCAGCTCGCCTGGTTGGCGGCCGATTTGAAGGGACGTTCGGCGAGCACGCCCGTCGTAGTCTTTGCCCACATGCCGCTGTGGACCATCTATGAACCCTGGGGCTGGGGTACCGGGGATGCGGATCAGCTCATGACCCACTTGCGCCGCTTCGGCTCGGTCACGGTGTTGAACGGCCACATACATCAGATCGTGCAAAAGGTCGAAGGCAACATGACCTTCCACACGGCGCGCTCCACCGCGTATCCCCAGCCGGTGGCGGGCGACGGCCCGGGTCCTAGTCCCCTCAAGGTACCCGCGGAGCAACTGCCCAAGATGCTCGGTATCACCAGCGTGTCGGTCGTAAAACACCCCCATTCGCTGGCACTCAGCGACACGACGATCGCCTAACAGGTCCCCAAAAGGTTTGCACAAGGAGAACACTCACAT